>Ga0070671_100004280_pt1 | contig 11292 bp, 10 predicted proteins | sample KBSS73metaG_FD_65341 | JGI IMG/M metagenome (GOLD analysis project Ga0070671, IMG submission 65341) | Switchgrass rhizosphere microbial communities from Kellogg Biological Station, Michigan, USA - KBS S7-3 metaG | ecosystem: Host-associated > Plants > Roots > Rhizosphere > Soil ... | reverse complement strand
TTTATTAATTGCTCATATTTTTCTTTTGATACTTCGGCTATAAAATTTTCAAAAAGTACACCGGTCACTTTTTCAGGCGGGCATTGTACCATAGCGGCAAACCTGCTGTTAGCATATAAAATAAAGCCGTCCCTATCAATTGTGATCGCCCCCTCGCTCATTTTTTCAATAAACACGCGATAGCTATGATCGGCAGTTTTTAGGGCATATAACTGATGTTCGCCGCCATTTTTAACCACAAGCGCATCAACCTGCCCGGTGCGTATAGCTTCCAGCATATCATTAGCTTCATCCAGCCGCCATTGCAGCTCATCATTTCTGCTTATTAGTTCCTCATATGATACCTGTTTTTCCATGACAAAGTCACCCCATTATTTCAAGTCCCTTAAGTACTTTTTGTTTGTCTGACATATCGCCAATCAATCTTCTTTCCATGCCGGGAGATTTTTTTATTAGCATGGGCAAAGCAATAAGCTGTTCGCTCATGGCAACAGTAGGCTGCTGGTACACGTCAACTATCTCCAACTCATAACTGTCCTTTAAATACTCCTCACATATTTTTTTCAGGTTCGATATGGCCCGCGCAGAGTTGGGCGAGGCACCAGTTACAAACAGGCGCAACACGTAAATACCTTTGTGATTTTTCAAATCAAAAGTCGCTCTCTTCTCTGCCATTTATAAATTAATCATTTAAGCAGGGATAATGTTTAAACCAACAAGCACTTTTTCTTCATTTGACAGATCGCCGATTATCTTTCGCATAGGTTCGGGCATTTTGCGCACAAGCGTTGGGGTAGCCAGTATCTGGTCGCCTTCAGCCAATTGCGGCTGGCGCAAAAGATCTATTACTTCAATTTTATATTGACCCTTGAGGTGCTCTTCGCAATATCGCCTGAGGTTATTCAAAGCCGTTACCGATTTCTCGGTATGCCCGGCGATGTATAATCGCAGTTCCCATTTTTCACTTTCTTTTGCTGGCATTTTGTTGCGTTATGGATTCATCATTTTTATTACCGCCACGCCTTATTGATTGCATAGTTTCCCGGTTTTTGCTTAATATCTGTTTTCTGAGTTCTTCTTCTTCATAAACTTTATTAAGCTCTTCTTCTACCGATTCAAACTCAGAGTGCAGGCTGGCAATTTTTGATTCAAGTACCTGGCGTTTGCGCTTAATCTCCCTGTCCTTGCGATTCAGGGAATAGCTATGAATAGCTGCCCCGGTTTCTTCCTGTATTATCTGAGCCTCACGTGCCGATCCGGTCAAAATACCATCAGGGCCAACATACACATCTATAAGGTCAAGACCATTGTCGCTTATTACAAACTCGCGTATCTGGTTGGAATGTTTCATCCCGCGCGATTTCATCACATACATTCCCCTGTTCCGCTCTCCGTTTGACTCAATGTCCTTTATCAACAGCCAACTATCCACCAATGAAGATATGGCCTCGTCTGTCTGGTCATTGATCGGGTCGTTTAAAGTAAGTGACGTAAACATGACCGTTATCTGCTCGTTCTGAAGAAAGTCCATCAGGCGTATCAGCATATTTTTTACTTCGCCTATGGAACCTATCGAAACAAAATTTGTTATCGGGTCTATAACAACTACTGATGGGTTAAAACGTTGTATCTCCTTATGAACGGCAACCAGGTGCATTTCCAAACCATACAACGTTGGCCGGGCTGCACAAAATTTTAACAGACCTGCTTTAATATGGTTATCTAAATGGACGTTGATGGAGCGCATATTGCGAATGATCTGTTGAGGAGGTTCTTCAAAAGCAAAAAACAGGCAGCGTTCATTATTTTTGCACACCCCATCGGCAAAGGTGGAAGCAATGCTGGTTTTTCCGGTACCGGCCGTACCTGATATTAATATGCTGCCCCCTTTAAAAAAGCCTTTTCCATCTAACATCTCGTCAACCGAAGGTATACCAGATGAAATTCGGTCAGTGGTGGTCTCTTTGTCTAAACTGAGCGAGGTTACCGGCAATACCGCGATACCATCTTCGTCTATCAGGAACGGATACTCATTTGTGCCGTGTAATGATCCCCTGTATTTAACAATCCGAAGGCGCCGGGTGGATATCTGGTTTACCACGCGATGATCCAACAAAATCACACAGTCAGACACGTATTCTTCCAGCCCGTAGCGGGTCAGTTTACCATCTCCGCGTTCGCCGGTAATTATCGCGGTAACGCCTTTCTCTTTCAGCCAGGTAAAAAGCCGTCTTAACTCTGCACGTATTATGCCTTTGTTTTTCAGTCCGCCAAAAAGGTTCTCAAGGGTATCAAGCACTACCCTTTTTGCTTTAATGCTGTCTATTGCATATCCAAGCCGGATAAATAAACCATCCAGGTCATATTCGCCCGTTTCTCTTATTTCGGTGCGTGAAATGTGTACGTAATCCAGTTTTATTTTCTTTTCCGCCTGTAGCTTTTCCAGGTCGAAGCCCAGCGAGGCAACATTGACAGCTAATTCGTCTGAATGCTCCTCAAAGGTCATAATCACGCCGGGTTCATCAAATAGCATGGCGCCCCGTACTATAAACTCAATCGACATCATGGTTTTGCCGCTGCCGGCTTCGCCACAAATCAATGTAGGCCTGCCTTTGGGCAGCCCTCCGCCCGTTATTTCATCCAATCCGGATATCCCGCTAGGCGTCTTTTGCAGACCTAACTGCTTCGTATCGTCTTTTTTCTGTTTCTTATTACTACCTGGTTTCATAGGTTTAATGGCCGATGTAATCTTTTGGAATCATTTTGTGTTATGCAAATAATAAAAAGTGCTCAACTACTTAGTTTCACAAATGCTCTATCAACTTAAAAACCGGAAAAATGTTTTTATTGTGAATAATTTACATCAAAAAAACCGACCGTTTCGTCTGAAATTCAACATTTTATAAACCATATTCCCCCAAGCAGGTTAATTACTATATGATTTGAACCACTTACGATGAATATGCGTCAATATATTGAGCACCAGATCTCTGCTTTAAATGATTTGATAAGGATCAATAAAGACAGGATAACCGGTTACCGTCAACGAATAGCCATGACGTTGGATGATGACATGGAAAACCTGCTTACGGATATGATTTTTCAAAGCTATCAGCATATTGAAGAGCTCACTTACAACATCTACAAGTTAGGTGGCAAACCAGCTGGCATTGGCAGCAGGGCGGGCAGATTTTATCATTCATGGACAGATCTCAGGGCATTTATTTTCAGAGAAACCCGAAAAAGGATGCTCGACTATTGTGAATTCTGTGAGGAGGTGGTGAAAAACATCTATCAAAAAGCATTTAGCGACCGGGATATGCATTGGGATAAAAGTGCGAGCACGATCTTGAAAAAACACCTGAACGATATGGAGAATTCTTACCGTCATGTATTGATGTTAAAAGGTGGTTATGCGTAGATTTGATGCATTTTTTTGAGCGTCAAATAGTTCAGAATTAATAGAATTTGCATAACTTGACGAAATTATTTTGACTACACGCTTCGCTGGAATGATTGGTAATGCTCCGGACAATATACCCATTGATCTCTTTCGTGTACTTTTTGAAAAGTCACCTGGTTCTTTACTAATCAAAACGGACGCACCCCGATTTACTATTGTTGCGGCGAGCGATGCCTATTTAAAAACAACGCTGTTACCCCGTGATGCAGTTATCGGAAAAGGCTTTTTTGAAATATACCAGGATGATATTGACGAAAGTACTGATATCATTGCCCGTAAAATATTTTCTTACGTGATTCGTACCGGCGAAAAAGTAGACGTCCCGGTTTATCGATTTGATATTGTTGAGCCAGGCGCCGACCGTAAAACACCGCATTACTGGTCGTTTTCCAATATTCCTATCATGGACGATAAGCAGGTTGCTTATATCCTGGGTACTTTTACTGATATTACTGCCGAGGTGAAGGCCAAAGAAGCGGCACAGGAAAGTGAGCATCGCCTGCTACTGGCAGCCGAGGCAACCGGCATGGCCTTTTGGGGTTTAGCCGTTGCCGATAACAGCCTTTCCCATTCACCTCAATTAGCTGAAATTTTCGGTCACCCACCGGGTACGCCCATTACGCTCGACCATGTCAGGGCGCAGGTACATCCCGATGATATGGAAAATATTGTGATAAAAGCCTATCAGCAGGCATTGGTTGAAGGCAGTTATTTTTATGAGGTGCGTATTTTCTGGCCGGATGACTCACTGCATTGGATCCGAACCAAAGGCATCGTGCAGTTTAATAAAAACAAGGAGCCCATACGCATGCTGGGAACCATCGTAGATGTCACCGAAAGCAAACGCGACGAAATAAGGAAGAATGATTTTATTGCCATGGCCAGCCACGAATTGAAAACGCCGCTGACTTCATTAAAAGCCTATCTGCAATTAATGGAAATAAAATTATCAGGCACAAGCGATCCTTTTGTTAAAACCGCCGTAGCAAAATCGGGCAACCAGGTAAACAAAATGACGGCCCTGATACATGGCTTTCTCGACCTTTCAAAAATTGAACCAGGTAAATTAAAACTCGTCCGGACCGCATTTGACATCAATTTACTGATTGAAGAGGTGATGACCGAGTCCCGCGTGCTGAGCAATACGCATTCCCTGCGCTTTGAATCTTCCGGAGAGTTAAATATCAATGCCGACAGGGCAAAAATTGGCCAGGTGATCAGCAATCTGATAAACAACGCCATTAAATATTCCCCAAGAGGCAGTTATGTTAATTTGCAATGCGAAGCAGATGATGACAATGTGGTGGTGTCCGTTACCGACGAAGGTATCGGTATCAAACCTAAAGACCAGGAAAAGATATTCCAACGTTTTTACCGGGCTGAAGAAGATCAATACAAGCATATATCCGGCTTCGGTATAGGCCTTTATCTATCCAGCGAGATCATTCAACGCCACAAAGGCAGGCTATGGGTTAAAAGCCGCGAAGGTGAAGGATCAACGTTTTACTTTAGTTTGCCGGTGGGCTGAATTGTCTGAATCAGACAATTAACAAAATTCCGAGTCACACAGTTACAACCCCATAAAATACTTCGTAAAGTCCGTAAAGCTATCAAACCGCACATCGTGGTCGTCTGTGGCGCCAAAGCCATAGCTTACAAATACAAATGGCAGACCGGCCAGCCTGCTTTGTTCGCCATCGCCTTCAGTATCGCCCACATAAACCGGGCTTTTTAGTTGATGCCTGTCGATTAACAATTTGATATTATGATGTTTGGGCATATAATTGGTGCCGTAAGCAATCTCGTCGATAATGTGTTCGTCGATGCCCGCCCAGTCAATAAACAACCTGATAATACCTTTGGCGCAATTGCTCACTATAAAAAGCTGGTATTTGGTAGCCAATTGCTTTAACCCATCTTTCACCCCGTCATATAATACCCCACCTTTTTGGGGCAATAATATTTTCCGGACGTTATTTACTTTAGCATAAATTTCTTCCTGCCTTTCTACCGGGTACCCGGGCATAATTGCGTTCCAAACCTTTTTGCCTTCCCAGCCTACCATTTTGGCCAGTTCATCCCTGTATATGATCTTATCGATACCCAGATCCTGGAAAACGATGTTCCATGATTCGGTGTAAGTATCTACGGCATCCCACAGGGTGCCATCCATATCAAATATTATACTATCGGGTTTTTGCATATAATTTTCAAATTGTGCAAAGATGTAAACAAATTATTACTTGATTTTCAACTTATTTCATAAAAATCTGGAATAATATATCATTTTTACATTTGATAAGGTTTAGGTTTGGCCTGAATTAGCAAAGTAAAACAGGTCATTATATCCCCTGCTACCTGGTAGGGGGATTATTTTTTTATAACACTCCCGCTTCAAAATCTACCAATAAGTAAAAAACACCATTAATCCCTTATTTATTGCCATATTAAATAGTATATATCCCGTAATTTTGTTGCCATGCAAGGCACAATCCCCGTATATGATATCTGCAAACTTTCTGATTTCCAACAGGAGGACTTGCTTATCAGCCGGTTTGCCACTTATCTGCAAAAACACCGCGATCTGTACTTTCCTCATAAACATACTTTTTATCACCTGGTTTTGTTTACCAAAGGCGCCGGTACACATGCTATCGACTTCAAAACTTTCAATGTAACCCCGTTCCAAATCTACTTCATGATACCCGGACAAGTTCATTCATGGAACTTCGAAGGCGATGTAGACGGCTATGTTATTCATTTTTCAACTTCGTTCTTCGAGTCGTTTTTGCTGAAGAACGAATACCTCGACCAGTTCCCTTTCTTTAGTGGGATTATTGATGATGCGGTGATCCAGATTGAACCCGCATTACAGCAAAAAATAATTGGCCTGTTTGAGGATATTATTGCTGAAAGTATAACCACCGACCGCATGAGTCTCGACCTGATCAGGGCCCTATTATTGCAGGTATTTATTCTGCTAACCCGCACAAATACCGGTAAAGAAGAGAAACAAGCGTTGCCTTATAACTATACGCTACTGAAAACCTTTCAGAAGCTGATAGAGAAAAACTTTGCTACGCTTAAACTGCCCAGGGATTATGCAGAACTGTTATACATTACACCAAATCATCTGAATGCGTTGTGCAATGACCTGTTGGGCATCTCAGCCGGCGAAGTGATCCGCAACCGTATCCTTTTAGAAGCAAAGAGATTGCTCATTAATCTGGACCTGACCATAGCTGAAATAGCCAATCAGCTCAATTTTAGCGACAACTCCTATTTCACCAGGTTTTTTAAAAAATATGCCGGGTTAACCCCGGAAGAATTCAGAAAAAAAACATTAAATCATCAAAAGAATGACACTAGATACCAGCAATACTCCTGAACAGCCTTTATCTGAGTTTAAAGCAGCTGTGCTATGTAAATGTCCTAAATGTCGCAGGGGCGATATGTTTGGCAACAGGATGTATAGTTTTGGCAAGCAAAAAAGCTATACCCATTGCCCTTATTGTAACTTTCAGTTCGAAATTGAACCCGGGTACTTTTATGTGGCCATGTTTGTAAGCTATGGCATGAATGTGGCGCAAATGATCACTCTTGCCGTGGGTACTTACATGCTTACCGGTTCAGAATCGCCCTGGCTTTATATAGGGATACTGCTTGGAGGTGCTTTTATCCTGTCGCCATTCAACTATCGGTACTCAAGAGTGATTTTGCTATACTGGCTTACCCCCAACCTGCATTACGACCCGGAACGGGCGAAAAGGCCTTATAAAGAATTAATAAAATGATTTAAACGGGAATCCGGTACAGGAAGAATTCTGCATCGGGTTCCTGTTTTTGAAAACCTACACCTTCATACAGGCTTTGTGCGGCGTAATTATCTACCGCCGTTTCCAATTGTACATAAGTCGCACCGTCGCTTTTTGCAAAATCCATCGCTGCTTTTATCAACGCTTCACCTATACCTTGTTTACGATAACCAGGTTCAACATACAAATCATTCAGTATCCAGCTTTTAACCGCGCTTACCGATGAATATTGGGGATATAATTGTGTAAATGCTACGGGCAGATTACCGTCTAAAGCGACCAGGATTACGGATTCATTATTGCCCAAACGTGTTTTGATAAATTTCTCAGCTAAGCCTATATCACTATCCTTTTTGTAAAACACCCGGTATTTATCAAACAAGCCGATAACCTGGGCAGCTTCTGAAAGGTTGATTCTTTTTATTTTCATAATATCTTTTTTCGTTTTGATAATAAAGCCTTGTCATGCTGAGCCGGCCGAAGCATGGCAGGTAAAGGCCATACCGCACCGCACTTCGACCGGCTCCTGTGTGACACCCGTCTTGTTTTACTCTGTTAATCTACAAAAAAGCCACCTCTAAATTATCAGAGATGGCTTTTTAAAATATGATATTGTTATTCTCTTACTATTGCGGTTTTCCTATCACCGCCGAGAATTTATTTTCGTAATCTTTTAACTGCTTATCTACTTTCTCAGCGATAGCAGTTTGATGATTTTCTTTTGTCGCTTTACTCAGCGCATCCAATAACGATAAGCCCAATTGTACCGTGCGCTGATCAATACTGGAGGCATCTTTTTGCATCAGGCTGTAGTTATAATCCAGTTGGTCAGTAACATAACCATCGATGCTATTTACGTAACGATTAGCCAACGTGACATCGTTTAGCGTATACGCCGTTGCAACAATAAAGTATTTGCTGCGAGCCAGGTCAATAAACGGATAAATATCCGGCATTTCGGCATCATACTTATGCAGCACCTTCAATGCCAGGTCTTTGTGGCCTTCCTGAATCAGGTTTTGGGTAAGTTCAAGAACTGTTGACATGATAACCGGATAGAACATGGTGGTCGACTCCGGATCTAGATATTTGGCTGTTTTGAAATTACCCCATTTGAACTTGTTCATGATGTTATCATACATCACCAATGTATTGGTTTTACTCAACTGGTCGTGATTGGCTGTATCGGCTTTAAACGGAATCAGGTGATAAGTGAAACCTTCTTTGTATAAGAATGGCTGCAAACCCATCATGTTTTCCTGGCCAACGGTTATCGTAAAGCAAATTGGGCGTTTCCAATTGTTGTGCGCCAGGATATCTATAAATGCCAGGTTATCCTTGGTAACAAAGTTCGAAGTATACTTCCAGGATATGGTATCTGCCAGTTTGCTTTTCTGATCGGCGCTCACTACACCGTCTTTCACTACTTCATCCGGATTTACCGGTAACTTAAAGCTCTTGGTAGGAAGGTAGTTGATTTTAGAACCATCCTGCAAGGTATATTTATAAGCATCATCATCAGAAGTAATAAACTCAAACACTTCTTTCAGATTGGTTGAACCTTGTATACCCCTGTCGATATACTGCACTGCATCACGCACGCCTTCTTTATATTTGTCGTAAGGCATAGTAATAGGCAATGGTTCAGATTCATTCATTTTTTTGGTCATCTGGCGTATATACCAGTCGCCGCTAAACAAGCTCAGGTTTACAATACGCACATCCGGCCTGATGCCTTCCACTTCCTGGTCATACCACAATGAGTAAGTATCATTATCGCCGTAGGTGAACAGAATAGCATTTGGTGGGCACGATATGAGGTAATTGTAAGCCATATCATGCGGGGTCATTTTAGTCGAACGGTCATGTGTGCCCCATTCTTTACTGGCAACCAGTATTGGAATGAGTAAACAAACAGCCGTTGCTGCCATTCCTGCCGTTTTTGGCGTCATAAATTTCTTAGCCAGGTCAGCAAGTGCAATCACACCCAGACCTATCCAGATAGCGAACGCATAAAATGAACCTACGTAGGAGTAATCGCGTTCGCGAGGTTGCACGCTCGGTTGATTTACGTACAACACAATGGCCAAACCGGTGAAGAACCACAACAGTAATACCACGAGGGCATCTTTCTGATCGCGCTGAAAATGGAATATCAAACCGATCAAACCTAATATCAACGGGATAGCATATAGCGGCGTATAAGCGTTGCTGGAATAAATTGGCGTTCCCGCTGGATGATCGGTCAATGACTTTGGCAAATGTTTGCCTGCGTCAAGTATACCCGTTGTCCAGTTACCATCAACACCTTCTGTACTTTGCTGCCCGTCTAATTGGTTATAACGCCCTGCATAATTCCATAAAAAATAGCGGAAATACATTTGGTACATCTGCCAGCTGAACATCCAGCGCATGTTATCGCCAAAGGTAGGCGCATCGTTTTCGCCCATGTTAAGCCATTGCCTGTAAAAACGGGCATCCTGCGCATAAGAACCGTCAGAATTTTCGGTATTATACATACGCGGGAAAATGGTGGTATGATCGTATACTGTATTTACTTTGCGACCTGCGCTTTCGTATTTTTTTTCGCCTTTACGGTAGATAATGCTGCCTTCAGTCTGGTCAATTGCCTTGGCATCAAAATAGGGCCCGCTAAGCAACGGCGTTTCGCCATACTGGATACGGTTTAAATAACCATACAAGGTAAATGCATTATCCGGGTGCGAGTTGTTCAGGTCGGTATTCGCCGTTGCGCGGATAGGAATATAAGCAAATGAACTGTAGCCGAAATAGATAAATGCTACACACAACAACGCCAGGTTAAGCGTCGGTTTATTGTTTTTGATACTCCAATATATTCCGAATATGATCAGCCCGATCAGGATGGCAAAGAAGAAAAGCGCTCCGCTGCCGAAACCCATTCCAAGGCTATTAACAAAGAAAAGATCAAAATAAGCTGCAAATTGCACGGTATAACCCCTGATGCCATATTGCACCAATCCAAGTATTACTATACTGACCAGGAAAGCGATAATACCGCTTTTAACGTTAATATTTTTATATCTGCGGAAGTAATATACAAGGACGATAGCTGGGATAGTTAGTAAGTTCAATAAGTGAATACCGATAGATAAACCAACAACATAAGCTATAAAAATGATCCATTTATCCGCGCCGGGCTCATCAGAATGGGCATCCCATTTCAATATCGCCCAGAATACGATAGCCGTACATAGCGAAGATAACGCGAATACGATGGTTTCAACAGCCGAGAACCAGAAGGTGTCAGTATATGTAAATACCAGTGCACCTACCAAACCACCACCGAAGATCATTATTTGGTTGGTACTGTCAGCTTCTTCCCCTCGTTTAACCAGTAATTTTTTGGCGATAGCAGTGATTGTCCAAAAAAGAAACATGATGGTAGCGCCACTTGCCAATGCCGAACCCATGTTGGTGAAATAAGGCACCTTGGTTTTATCGCCTATAGAAAAGAGCGAGAAAAACTTACCCAGCATAGCAAAAAGCGGGTAACCGGGCTGGTGGGCTACCTGTAGACGATAGGCGCAGGAGATAAACTCACCGCAGTCCCAGAAGCTTACGGAAGGCTCTAATGTCAGAATATAAGTGATGGAGGCGATGGCAAAACAGAGCCAGCCTAAAAGGTTATTGATCTTTTTGTATTGCATGGAAGATAATTAGTATACTTTTTTGCGGGGGCTAATATCTGCATTTTTATAAATCTTTCCAGATAAATAACAAACCCCTTAACATCTTTTAACAAATGTGATCGAAATTATGAAAAATAGTCGGAAGACGGAAAGGTGTTTGCAGCAACCGGTGGGCAGTTGACACTTGAAGTAATCTTTAAATGAACTGACTGCAAACCGTAAACTTACAACTGCAGACTGGTTATGCGATTCACTTCAAATACACCAAATAACCAACTGGCACACAAGTACAAAACTTGCTTTCTCCGGTTGTTTTTTTGTACCTTACATTGCCCTTAATCAC
>Ga0070671_100004279_pt1 | contig 11296 bp, 9 predicted proteins | sample KBSS73metaG_FD_65341 | JGI IMG/M metagenome (GOLD analysis project Ga0070671, IMG submission 65341) | Switchgrass rhizosphere microbial communities from Kellogg Biological Station, Michigan, USA - KBS S7-3 metaG | ecosystem: Host-associated > Plants > Roots > Rhizosphere > Soil ... | reverse complement strand
GCGAAAGGATGTCGCGCAGCGTCATCTGGGGGCTATCGGCCCCGGCAATATTTTCCGGCGCATGGGCGCCATAGGCGGTTTCGTCAGGCCGGGGGGAATCGCGCAAGACCCACAGGATCAAGGCGCAGACCGCCACGAGATTGAAGGCCGCGAAGACCCACCACGTCCAACGCCAACCCACTGATTCCATCAGCCTGACCACAAGGGGTGGATAGACCACGCCGGCGGCAACCAGCCCGATCGCGGAAAGGCTGAATGCCAGCCCACGACGGCGGACGAACCATCGCGACACCAGCGACTGGGCCGGGATGCTGGAGGAAAAGGTGATGCCGACCGGCAGGAGCAGGGTGTAGATCGCAATGACGTGCCAAGCCTGCGTGGCAAAGCCGATGGCGGCATAGCTGACCGCGATGACGATCATCCCGACCAGGATGGTCCGCGAGACCGAAAACCGACCAACTGCCCAGCCCGCCACGGGGGCCAGGAACGCGCAGGGAAAGCTGAACAAGGTGATGGCCAGCACCATGGTGCTGACCGGCACAGCGAACGCCCTCGACCAGTCTTCCAGAAAAAAGCTGAAGCAGTTGGCCATCACGCCAAGTCCTGCAGCCTGTGCGATGATGCAGACTGCGACGATATTCCAGCCGTGGTACCACGGCTTTGCAGTCCGCGCTTTGAACGCCATTCACGTTTCTCCTGATGGGAGACGTTTTCACGATCGCCGCCCCGAGTGAAAGCACGCACCTGCCCGAAGCGCCGCTTATCCCGAGTATGATATGTAGAACATGGCGTTGGCCTTGCTCTGAACACTTCGGCATCACCCAGGCTTGGCGCGGCGACAGCCAAGGCAACAGCCAAGGCCGCCTGATCCGGTGGAGAGAGATGTCATGAAGTTCCCGTTCGGTGGCCCGGCGCTCGGCAACATCATGCAGGTTGCATGGATAACGCCCGATATAGATGCCAGCATCGCGCAGTTTAAAACCATGTATCGGATTCCCGAATTCATGGTCATGGATCAGACATTTCCGGCGTATGTCCTTGGCGACAAGGGTGAGATGGATCTGCGCATTGCGCTCGCCAATGTCGATCACATGCAGCTCGAGTTGATCCAGCCACTCGGCGGAGGGGTGGACTGGATATATCGCGACGTACTGCCGCGCGACGGATCGCACGCGAACGTGTTCCACCATGTCTGCGTGCGGATCGAAGGTTCGCTGGAAGACTGGGACGCTTATCTTGCCACGCTCGGGCCGGATCGACCGGTTGTCTATTACGGCGATGTCGGGGCCGGCTGCCGCTTCGTGTTTACCGACGAGCGCCAGACGCTGGGCATGTACGTCGAACATATCTGGTTTTCGGACGAAACGGCGGCCGCGATGGCCGCGTCCGTACCCACCTATCACACCCTCTGAAGGAGGCGCGCGTCATGACCGCCTATCGCACGCTCGATCACCTGATCCTGCCGATCATTGCCTGGGATCCGGAACGCCCGGCAGAGTGGATCAACGATCACATCGCCATGGTCCATGCCACGTCCAATGCCTATGTGATCGCATCGGACCAGGGTGACGTTGTCATCAACACGACCACGGCCGCGCAGGCGCCGCGTGCGCGCGAAAAGTTCGAGACCCTGCTGGGGCGGCCGCTCAACGTCGTGACGATCGTGTTCACCCAGAGCCACCCGGACCACGTGGGCGGATGGCAGGTCTTTGCCCAGCCGGGCACGCAGATGATCGGCCAGGCGATGTTCAGCCAGATCTGCGCCGAGCGGAAGATGCTGGGCGGGTTCTTTGCCACTCGCAACGCCAATGTGCTGGCCGCGATGATCCCGCCGGGCACCACCTACGGCTGGTTCGATACACCCGATCCCGAACCGCTGACCACATTTTCGGAACACCTCGCGTTCGAGGCGGCGGGCCGTCGTTACGAACTGTTTTCGGTGTCGTCGGGCGAAACGGTCGATTCCCTGGCGGTGTGGCTGCCCGACGAGGCAACCCTGTTCACCGGAAACTGGGCCGGCGCCATTCACGGCGCCCTGCCCAATTTCTATACGGCGCGCGGCGACCGCGATCGGTCGATCCCCGGCTGGCTGCAGCATTGCGACATGCTGCTGGCGCTGGAACCGGCCCTGCTGATCACCGGGCACGAGCAGCCAATCGTGGGAACCGATCAGATCAGGAACCTCTGGCACAAGGTCCGCCAGACGGTGCAATTGATCCATGACCACACCGTCGCGGGCATGACGTCAGGCAAGACATTGCCCGAGATCCAGGCCACCTTGGCCATTCCCGCAGAACTCACCCCGCGTGACGGTCGCTGCATGCCGCACTGGATCGCGCGCAGCGTTTGGGAAGAATATACCGGCTGGTTTCGGCAAGAGCGCACGAGCGAACTCTATCCCACGCCGCCCAGCGCGGTTTGGCCCGAAGTGGTCGCCATGGCGGGTGGAGCATCGGCGTTTGCACAGCGCGCGCACGAGCATCTCGCGGCCGGGAATGCGGAACAGGCGCTGCATCTGGTGGAGATGGCGGTTGTTGCAGAGCCGAACAACCGGGAGGTGCGCGAGGCCGAACTGGCCGTCTACGACCGCTTGATGGACCTCACGGAGGGGCGGGTGTTCGACCTGCTCGGCTGGCTGGAGGGCCGCGTCATGGCCGCGCGCGCCGTGCTCGACGGCTGAACCTGCCACGTTTTCGAACCATAACGACAAATAAGGGATGGGAATGACTGATGGCTAAAAACCTTTTCGATCTGACCGGCAAGGTCGCGCTTGTGACCGGCGCCAATTCGGGGCTCGGCCTTGCCATGGCCGAGGGCCTTGCCATGGCGGGGGCGGATGTCATCATCTGGGGTCGGCGCGAAGACCGCAACGCCCAGGCAGCGGAACGCCTGCGTGCCCATGGCGGGCGCGTGGGCACCTGCGCGGTCGATGTTTCGAGCGAAGAAGACGTCATTGCCGGCTTTGCGGCCGCCGTGGCGGAATTTGGCCGGGTGGACTGCGTGGTGGCCAATGCCGGCACGGCCAGCGTTTCCCCCATCGCGGACATGACCACCGATACCTGGCACGGCCTTCTTGCCATCAACCTTCACGGCGTGTTCCTGACCGTGCGCGAGGCGGCACGGCACATGAAGGCCCGCGCCGCCGCCGGTGACCGGGGCGGTTCGATCATTCTCAACGGCAGCCTTGCGGTTTTCACCGGCGTACCGGGCATGACGCACTACGCCGCCGCCAAGGGCGCGCTCAATTCGATGTCCAAGCCGCTCGCGGTGGAAATGGGCGAGTATGATGTGCGCGTGAACGTGATCTGCCCGGGCTTCATCCCGACCGAAATCACCTCGCCCGAAAGCCAGCCGATGATCGATGCCACCCTGGCGCGCAGCCCGATCAAGCAGATCGGCACGCCCGAGGATATCCAGGGCATCGCGGTCTACCTGGCCAGCGACATGTCCAAGTACCACACCGGCGACACCATCACGCTCGACGGCGGGATGATGGCGCAGCTTTTCTAAGGGGCCCAAACCATGAAGCTGGTGAGAGTTCATGCGCCCGGTCGCTATGCCATCGATGACGTTGCAACGCCCGAAGCCGGTCCGAACGATGCCATCGTGCGCGTCGTTTCCTGCGGCGTTTGCGGCAGCGACGTCCATTTCGTCCGTGGCGGGGTCCTCCAGCCCAATGGCGAGCCGATGCCGCTCGGCCACGAGGCGGCGGGAATCGTCGAGCGTGTCGGCGAGGCCGTGCGCGGGGTGACCACGGGCATGCGGGTTTTCATCAACCCGATGGGCGATCCGGGCAATGTCATCGGCAACGGCGGCAGCGAAGGCGCCTTCGCGCGTGAGGTCCTGGTCCGCGATGCGGTTCTGGGCGAGACGCTGCTGCCGGTTCCCGATGCGGTGCCGCTGGCCCATGCCGCGCTGGTCGAGCCACTGGCCGTCGGTCTCCATGGCGTGAACAGGGGCAAACCCACGCCGCAGTCGCGCGTGGCCGTGTTCGGTTGCGGCCCCATCGGGCTTGGCGCAATCCTGTGGCTTGCCCGCATGGGCCTGCGCGACATCGTCGCCATCGACGTGTCTGAGGAGCGCCTGGCCTTTGCCCGAAAGATGGGCGCGCACGTCACCATCAATCCCATGCGCGAAGACCTGCGCGAGCGGTTGCTGGCGGTGCACGGTGCCGGCCGCCCCGCGCTGGGCCAGGAGACGGTCGGCACCGACATTTTCTACGACATGGCCGGCGGGCGGACCGTCATTCCCAATATCGTGGGCATGGCGCAATTCCAGGCCCGGCTGGTCGTGACGGCGGTCTATCTCGAACCGGTCCCGATCGACATGACCCAGATTCTCGCCCGCGAATTGGAGATGACGGGGGCAGTGGGCTATCCCACCGAACTGCACGACGTGCTGCAGGCCCTGCCCGATATCGATCCGGCCGTCCTGGATGCCTATATCAGCCACCGCTTCCCGTTCGAGCGCTTTGACGAAGCGTTCGAGGTGGCACAGCAGTCTGCCAGCGCCAAGGTGATGATCGAGTTCGCCTGACCTGCTTCACGGCAAGGGAAACAGCAAAAGGCCCGGTCGGCGCTCGACCGGGCCTTTTGTCTTTGTCCGGATTTTTGCCGTCCGGACTTTTGTCTGTTCAGGCAGGCTCGGCCTCGGTGGCGATGGTCTTGGTCTGGAGAAACTCGTCGAAGCCTTCCGCGCCCATCTCGCGGCCGATACCGCTGTGCTTATAACCGCCGAAGGGCGCGTCGGCGCCAAAATACACGCCCTTGTTGATCGACATCGTCCCGGTGCGGATGCGCCTGGCAACGGCCATGGCGCGCTGCGTGTTGGTGGACTGGATCGCGCCGGACAGGCCATAGGGCGAATCATTGGCGATCCGCACCGCGTCATCATCGTCGTCATAGGGAATGACCACCAGCACCGGGCCGAAGATCTCTTCCTGGGCGATGCGCATGGCATTGTCGACATCGGCAAACAGGGTGGGCTTGATGTAATAACCGCCGCGCTCCGGGAAAGCCGGTTCGCCGCCAGCGACCAACCGCGCGCCTTCGGCCTTGCCGATCTCGATGTAGTCCATGACGCGCTCGTACTGCGCCTTGGAGACCATCGAGCCCATCACCTGCTCCATCGAATCCGCGTCGCCAAACGGGGCGGCCTCGAACATCTGCTTGAGAATGGCGAGGGCCTCGTCATAGCGCGAGCGCGGGACCAGCATGCGCGTGGTGATGGCGCAGCCCTGGCCAGCGTTCATGCAGACGGCCAGCCCGCTTTCCAGCGCTTGCGGAAACTTTGCATCGTCGAGCACGATATTGGCCGATTTCCCGCCCAGTTCGAGGAAGACCCGCTTCAACGTAGGCGCCGCAGCGGCCATGATCTTCTTGCCAACCCCGGTCGAGCCCGTGAACGAAATGACGTCCACCCGCGGATCGGCAACAAGCAGTTCGCCCGCGGCGGCCTTGTCGGCCGAGGTGATCACGTTGAGGACACCCGCAGGCAGGCCAGCAAGATGCGCCGCCTCACCCAGGAAGGCAGAAGAAAGCGGCGTATCGGGCGCGCTCTTGAGGACCACGGTGCAGCCGGCGGCCAGCGCGGCGGTGCACTTGGCCAGGGCGATCTGGACCGGAACGTTCCACGGAATGATCGCGCCGACCACCCCGGCCGCTTCCTTGACCACGGTGCGCTGGCTTTGCACGCCGAAAACGTTGCCGATCCCGAGTTCGCGTTCCCACTCGTATGCGGCGGCGTGATCGATCGTCCAGGTCATCATGTCGATCGGCATGTCGAGCTGGATGAGGTGAGTCAGCAGAAGGGTGCAGCCCACTTCGGCGCTGATCTGCGGGCGATAGGTTTCCGCCAGGTCCTTGAGCGCCTGCTGCCAGCGCCGCAGCGCATCGAGCCGCAGCGCAAGGTTGTCAGGCCAGTCGGTCTGGTCGAAAGCCCGGCGCGCGGCTGCAATCGCGGCTTCCACATCGGCAGCATCGGCATCGGCCGCATGCGCCACGACCTGCCCATCCAGCGGGGATTCGACTGGATAGGTACGATCGCCCCGAGCGGGACGCAGTTGCCCGTCGACGTAGAGGCGGGATGTCGGAAACTTGGACATGGAAGCTCTCCAACTGGCCGGGCATGGCTGCCGACCGAACAATGGTGCCGTGCGCTCGATCAGGCCGAGCGCAGCTCGACGAATTCCTGCCGGGCATCGCGCGGCGTTTGCAGGATATTGACCAGGACCTGCGCGGCGCTGGCCGGCGCCATGCCCACGCCCGTCCAGTAACCGGCACCGGTGGTCTGGCTGCGTTCGATATAGCGTTCCAGCAGGCCAGGCGGAAAGCTGGCATTGGCGGCACCGGGGCTGAGCATGCGGCCTACGCGGAACGTGGTGCACCGGATGCCATCCTCGCGCAGTTCCTCGCCCATCTGCTTGGTGAAGGATTCCACTGCGGCCTTGGTCGCGGCGTAGACGACGAAGCACGGCGTCGACTGCCTGACGGATTCGGAACTGACGTTGATGATGTCTCCCCCGCCGCGCGGACGCATGCGTGCGATGGCTTCACGGGCACAGTAGATCTGCCCGCAGAAGTTGGTGTTGACCATTGCCATGACGTCACTGGCGCTGGCCTTCTCGACCAGGAAAGGCCGGAATATGGCGGCCGAATTGATCAGGGTATCGACCGGGCCAAGCGCTGCGTCCACTTTGGCAAAGCCCGCGACCACGCTGGCATCGTCACTGACATCCACCGAGACGGCAACAACGCCCCGGCCCAGATCGGCCACGGCATCGTCCAGCGAGGCCTGGCTGCGTCCGAAGATGGCGACACGATAGCCTTGGTCAAGCAGGAGCCGGGCCGTTTCCCGTCCCAGTCCCAGGCTGCCTCCGGTTACCACCGCGATCTTTTCGGCCATCACCCTCTCCCATTTTGTTTTGTGCAGCGCGATCTTGTCCCTGCGCAGTTGCCACGCCAGCGTCAGGCGCCGCCGATTGCCTTGGCAATCGAGCCTTCGACGTCGATCTGGCCCGTTATCACGCCGCCGACGAACCCGCCGTCGACATAGAGCACATGCCCGTTGATGAAGCTCGCCGCATCGCTGTTGAGGAAGACCAGCGGCAGGGCCTGCTCGATCGGCTTGGAACGACGGTTGATCGGCTGGATGAAGACGTCGACGATATCGGCCGAAGCGACTTCCTCGAAATCGGATATCATCGGCGTTTCGGTCGGCCCCGGTCCGATGCAGTTGATCCGCACACCCTGCCGGATCGTGGTGGAGCCCATCAACATGGTCCAGAACGTGCTGGCTTCCTTGGAGAAGCCATAGCCGTCACCGACCAGCTCGGGATGATCCTCGACCCAGCGAACCGCGCCCGCGAAGTCTTCTGCGGCAATGAGTTCGCTAATCTCGCGTGCGTGGGCCATGTAGCCCATGCCGGCGGTGGACGTGATGATCGCGATGGCACCGCCCCGGCGGATGCGCGGCAGCCACTGTTCCGTCCAGTAGCGCATGCCGATGTAGTTGACCTTCATCACGTCGAGCGCAGGAAAGGTCTGCGGCAGGCCGGCGCAGTTGAAAAGCCCGTCGATCTCGCCGCCGATGGACTCGATCGCAGCGTCGATGGAGGCAGGATCGCGCAAGTCCACCTGGGTGAACGAAGCGAGGCTTACCGGCGAAGGCTTGATGTCCACGCCGTGGACTTCTGCCCCGAGCGCCACCAACGCACGGGCCGTAGCTTCACCCATTCCTGAAAAGCAGCCAGCGACCACAACGCGCTTGCCCTCGTAAGACCACACACTCACACCGCTCTCCCAAGCAGATCACGACCGGTAGAACTGACACGTTGACTGTTGCAAACGCGGGATGCGCCGATCACAGTGGCAGCGTCAGGGCCCCGGACAGGCAAAGCCTAGTGGTCTGCGGCCCCTTTTCCAGAAAGAACAGCACCGTCGTGGCTGGTTCGCGCACAAGAACACATCAAGGATGGGAGCGATGAATGACGTCGATCGAAACGCGGCTGGCGGCGATGGAAGCCGAACTTCGCCGGCAGCAGGATCACATCGCGATCACCGAGTTGATCGCCAGCTACGGCCCGCTGGTGGACACTGCCGATCGCATCGAGCGTGCCCGCCACCTCGCCATGCTGTGGACCGAAGACGGCATCTACGACATCGGCGGCGTGGGCGAATTTCAGGGGCGTGAGACGATTGCGCAGGTCTTTGCCGGCGGGCATTTCAGCCAGGTGCCCGAGGGTGTGTGCCACATGATGGGCTTGCCATGCATCCGGATCACGGGTGAGGAGGCCGAGGCACTCAACTATACCTGCGTCATGCGCCATGATGGCAGCGGCGGCTTCTATCCCTGGCGCGTCTCGGCCAACCGCTGGCTGCTGGTGCGACAGGACGGAAAATGGCTGGTCAGCCGCCGGACCAACCGGCTCATGACCGGCAGCCGCGATGCTCTCACCATGCTGGCCAGCATCGATGCAATGACAGGAATGCCCCAGGTCGCGCCGCAGACTGCATCAGATCATGGCGCGCGGGATCGATCTCCCCCGTCCGATTGATGCTGCCGACCAAAAAAGGGGCCGGCGCGATTGCCCGCGCCGGCCCCCGATGGATCGGTATTGAGGCTGTCAGGCCTTTTCGAGTTCGCCATCGGCTGCGGTGACGATGCCCATCATCCGCATGATGTCGCCCGAGGTCACAGGACGGCGGGTTTCGCCCTCGGCCAGCGGTGCGGGACCGCCATAAGAACGCTCGCTCGTGTCGACATCCTTGGCCAATTCGCGGAGCGCACTGACGGAGCACTTGTCACGTCCGCCCAGAATGCCGACGGCATCATAGTCGAAGAAGCGCAGGGCGTTCTGATACGTGATCTTGTCGATCTGCGCATCGGTGAGGTGCTTGAGCGTTTCGAACAGCCGCTCGGGCGCTTCGGGCCAGAGGCAGTCGGAATGCGGGTAATCGCATTCGTAAGCGATCATGTCCTCACCGATCGCTTCGATGTTCTTCAGGCCGAAGGCATCGTCGATGAAGCAGGTCATGAAGTGCTTGCGGAAGACCTCGCTCGGCAGCATCCCGCCAAAGTCAGAGTGCGTCCAGGCACGGTGCTGCTGGTGCGAGAAGTCAGACCGTTCGAGGAAATAGGGGATCCAGCCGATGCCGCCTTCCGACAGGCAGACCTTGAGATCGTATTCGCGCACGGCCTTGAGGCTGAGCCAGTCGGCCGCCGAGTTGGCGATGGCGATCGGCATCGTCGTGATCCAGGCTTCGATCGGCGATTCGTCCGACGCGTGGGGTGCCGGCGTGCCGCTGCCGATGTGATTGCTGATCACCACGTTGTTGTCGGCCAGCGCCTTCCACATCGGCTTGTAGCAATCGTTATGGATGCTCGGCAGCTTGTGGATGGTCGGGTTGTCGCACATGGTAATCGTGCGCGCGCCCTTCTTGGCGGTACGCTCGATTTCCTTGGCGGCTTCTTCCGGGTTCCAGAAAGGAACGATCGCAACGGGAATGTTACGGCCGGGGTACTTCCCGCACCATTCGTCGATGTGCCAGTCGTTGTATGCCTGCAGCATGCGCAGGCCCACGGCCGGGTCTTCGAACTGCATGAAGCGGTTGCCGTCAAAGCCCACGACCGACGGGAAATTGATCGAGGACGCAATGCCGTTGACGTTCATGTCGTCGATGCGGCCATCGATGTTGTAGGCGCCCGAGCGCATCTGGTCGAGCGCGGCAGGCTCGCAGCCGTATTCTTCCTTGGGACGGCCAGCCACGGCGTTCAGGCCGATGGCGCCAGCGCGCTTGCCGTCGAAAATCCAGTAATCTGCGCCGTTTTCGTCCTTGGCCATCCGCGGGGCGCGATCGTGCCATTCCTTGGGCAGATTGTTCACATACATGTCGCCGGGTTCGACGATGTGATCGTCGACGCTCACGAGAACCATGTTTTCCAGTTTCATCTCAGACTCCTCAGCTTCTGCTTATAACTTACAATATGTCAGTTAATTCGATTCTGCAAGGGCCTTGCTGGCGCGGTCTGCCGAGGAGACCGGGCGAGACACGGACATGATGCGCGCGGTTCATCGCTATCTGAAGGCTGGGACAAAGCCGGCACCACGCCTGCCCAGCGGCCATGCCTTGATCATGGAATCCATGTTTTTCCGTGGATTTGCTGCACGCAGAACGCCGGATGGTCTACCGTGCTGCACATGATCCAGTTGTATGGATTGCAGCAAATGGCCGCGATCGACAGTGCGGAAAGGCGCATCCACGAAAGCGTCAGCCGCCACTTCCACCGCGATGCAAACCGATCATATCACAAATGCGATGGGCCATGCGGGGCGGTGGCCAGAGCGGCGGCTGGACGATGTTGCAGCCGCCGCTCCACGCGCATTGCCGCGCCAATCGCGAGAACGAAACACTTTCAGGACTTCAGACGATTTTCCGCACGCTCACGCTGCAGACTGCATCTTGGCGCGCAGGCACGCCCGCGCAAACGGATCGCGGGTATCGTCTTCGATACGGCCAAAATCGAAGTAGGCCGAACCGAAACGCCGCTCGATCTGCGTGCACAACGCCGTGGCAAGCGTGCTTTCGCGCTGGCGCATCACTTCGCTGACACCGCCAATGCCCACCACCATCTGCGGCTGGCCGGCCATACGCGGGAGCGGGGCTGCAATCATGCCCCCACCGCGCGTCACCAGGTCGCAGGCAAAGGCATAGCGCTTCTGGCGGACCGTTGCGATCTGTTCGAGCAGGGCGCGGGTCTTGATCAGGGGCTCGCCCTCTTCCGCCTCGGCATTGGCACGCATGACAATCCGGGTGATTTCCGCGTCGGTCATGGTCGACAGCATCGCATAGCCTGCAACAGAGGCAGCGAGCGGCCGTACGGTGCCAAGCGTGACGTGCAACCTTGCCGGGCTCGTCGCCTGGATCACGTGGATATACTGGATGTGCTGGCCATTGCGGATCGCAAGGACAACCGTGTCGTGGGTTTCCTCGTTCAATTCCTTCATCATCGAGATGACGGTGCCTTCGGCGAAGAACGGGGAATTGACCCAGCTGCCCAGCAAGGCGACACGACTTGAGGTGATGTAGGTGCGCTTCTGGGCATCATAATCGAGATAGCCCATCGTCACCAGGCTGCGCAGCAGGGCCGACGTGCTCGACTGCGGGTAGCCCAGCGCATCGGCAATTTCCATCACCGACGACTGCCGCTGGAGATCATCGAAATACTCGAGGATTTCGAGCACGCGTCCCGCCGATTTGACCAGATTGTTTTCGATAGGGATCTTGGCGCCAATGCG
>Ga0070671_100004275_pt1 | contig 11299 bp, 8 predicted proteins | sample KBSS73metaG_FD_65341 | JGI IMG/M metagenome (GOLD analysis project Ga0070671, IMG submission 65341) | Switchgrass rhizosphere microbial communities from Kellogg Biological Station, Michigan, USA - KBS S7-3 metaG | ecosystem: Host-associated > Plants > Roots > Rhizosphere > Soil ... | reverse complement strand
GCGGGCGAAAGCCTCGGCTCGCGCTTCGAATATGTGCAGAACGAATACAATCTGCTGGCAACGGCCGACGACGAGGAGTTGATTCCCTACTGCGCGGAGCAGCGCCTTCGCTACACCGCGTTCAGCCCGCTCGCCGGCGGGTTCCTGACCGGCAAGTACCGGTCGGGCGAGGAGGCGCCATCGGGGAGCCGCTTCGCGCACGCGCCCGAGGTTTGCGCGCGCTACGCGACCGACGAATCCTTCGCAGCGATCGGCCGGTTGCGGCGATCAGCCGACGAGCGGCACGAAACCATGGCCGAAGCCGCGCTTCGCTTCGTGCTCGATACGCCCGGCGTCGACGCCCTGATCATCGCGCCGCGCCGGATCGAGCATTTCGCCAGCCTGGGCTTCGGGCCGCATTGATTGTCGTGCGACGTCCGCTTGGGCTGGAAAGCGGACATCAGCACTTCTCAGCCTTCTTTCATGCGCTTTGTGTCAAAGGACATTGTGTCCTCGAAATAGGTTATTGGCGGCTGGCCCGCGATGAATTTATCGACCTCAGCTATAAAGTCGGTATTGAAACCAATACGACCAATGGTTCGCCACCAATATCGCGTGCGCGGAATCCCAAGGTGGAGAGCAATTATGCCGAAATAGGACTTGGCAACGCTCTCCTCGATCACTCCATCGCGGTGCTGGAACCATTCCCACTCGCGCTGGCGCATCGCCGCGATAAGAAAGAAGTGAAGCTTGCCCTGCGCCTCTGGTGACAGTTCGGCCGTGTTGACGAAGCATTCACGCAATTTTTCGTCGTTAGCCAGCGCGTAAAGTTCCTCGTTGGTCTGCTCCACCATTCGCTGTCGAGCGTGAGACTTCGCGAGCAAATTGGCCTGCTTCACTTGGCGAGACAGATATAGCAGCGTTCCCAATACTGCGATCGCCGACAGCAGGTTTGCGATAATCCCAAGATCGCTCAGCGACATGATGCTGGTTCGCCCTAACTTGCACCTTGTAGCATCCGGGCGGGCTGCTGTTGAGACACGCTCACGCTTATCGACAGATCACATCCGGTGTCCGCAATGGGCCGAAAGCAGACCTTCAGAAGCCTTACATAGCAGTCGGCTTTAATCCCGCCGCCACCCTGCTAAACCCGCTCCTTCATGTCCGACACCGAAACGACCGAAGCCCCCGCGCCCGCGGCCCAAGCATCCGCCCAGCCCCACCTCTACCTCGTCGACGGGTCGAGCTACATCTTCCGCGCCTATCACCGGCTGCCGCCGCTCACCAACCGGCACGGCACGCCGGCGGGTGCGGTCTATGGCTACACGACCATGCTGTGGAAGCTCGCCGGCGACCTCAGCCGGGCCGACGGACCGACGCACATGGCGGTCATCCTCGACGCCTCAGAATCGACGTTCCGCAACCAGATGTACGACCAGTACAAGGCGCACCGCCCGCCGCCGCCCGAGGACCTGGTCCCGCAATTCCCGCTGATCCGCGTCGCCACGCGCGCCTTCTCGATCCCGTGCATCGAGGAAGCGGGGCTGGAGGCCGACGACATCATCGCCTGCTACGTCACCGCGGCGAAGAAGGCCGGGTGGCGCGTGACCATCGTCAGCTCCGACAAGGACCTGATGCAGCTGGTCGAGGACGGGCAGGTCGACATGCTCGACACGATGAACGACCGGCGGATCGACGAGGCCGCGGTGGTCGAAAAGTTCGGCGTCGGGCCCGAAAAGGTCGGCGACGTGCTCGCGCTGATGGGCGACAGCGTCGACAATGTGCCCGGCGTTCCCGGCATCGGCCCGAAGACCGCGACCCAGCTGATCCAGGCGTTCGGCGACCTCGAGACCGTGCTCGCCTCGACCGACCAGATTTCCAAGCCCAAGCTGAAGCAGTCGCTGATCGACCATGCCGACAATGCGCGCCTCAGCCGCGAGCTGGTGCGGCTGGTGTGCGAAGCACCCCTTCCGGAGCCGCTCGACACGCTGGAGCTCAAGAAGATTCCCGAGGAACCGCTGCGCGAGTTCCTCGAGGACCAGGGTTTCAAGGCGCTGCTCAACCGCTTGAACACCGGCGGCGCCCTCGCGCCTACGGGCCGAAGCAGCAGCGGCGGTGGCATCAATGCCGCCATGACGTCACTCGACAAGAAGCCCGCGGCGCCGCCGCCCGCCGAGCAGATCACAGTCGACCGGTCGAAATATGAGACGGTGACCGATGAAGCCGCGCTCGACCGCTGGATCGCGGAAGCGGCGAGCCAGGGCTATGTCGCGATCGACACCGAAACCGACTGCATCGACTGCATGATCGCACGGCTCGCCGGCGTGAGCCTCGCAACCGCGCCCAACAAGGCCTGTTACATCCCTGTCGGGCACAGCGGCGCCGACCTCTATTCCGACGCCCCAAACCAGCTGCCGCAGGAGCTGGTGCTCAGGAAGCTGAAGCCGCTGCTCGAGGACCCCGCGGTGCTGAAGGTGGGCCACAACCTCAAGTACGACTGGGTGATGTTCGACCGGCTGGGGATCGATGTCGCGCCGATCGACGATACGATGGTGATGAGCTTCGACCTCGACGCCGGGCGGTCGTTCGGCCACGGCCTCGACGAACTCGCCAAGCTGCACTTCGAGCACGACACCATCCCCTACAAGCAATTGTGCGGGTCGGGATCGAAGCAGATCACCTTCGACAAGGTGCCACTGGGGCCGGCAACCGAATATGCCGCCGAGGATGCCGACATCGCGCTTCGCCTGTGGCTGCGGCTGAAGCCTCGGCTGGCGCAGGAGAATGTCACGCGCGTCTACGACCGGGTCGACCGCCCGCTGGTGCCCGTGCTGGCGCGGATGGAGCAGCGCGGGATCAAGGTCGACCGCGACTATCTCGCGCGCCTCAGCCGCGAGTTCGGCGAGGAGACGGCGCGGCTCGAGCAGCGGATCTACGAGGCGGCCTGCGGGCCCTTCACCATCGGCTCACCCCAGCAACTCGGCGAGGTGCTGTACGGACGGCTCGGGCTGAAGGGCGGGCGCAAAGGCAAGAGCGGCCAATATTCGACCGACGTCAACGAGCTCGAGCGGCTGGCCGCGGAGGGCGTCGAGTGCGCGACCCTGGTCCTCGAATGGCGACAGCTGACCAAGCTTCGCTCGACCTACACCGACGCGCTGCAGGCGCAGATCAACCCGGAGACAGGGCGGGTCCACACCAGCTTCTCGCTGACCGGGGCCCAGACGGGTCGGCTGTCGTCGAACGATCCCAATCTTCAGAATATCCCGATCCGGACCGAGATCGGGCGCAAGATCCGCGACGCGTTCGTGGCCGCAGATGGGTACAAGCTGTTGAGCGCCGACTACAGCCAGATCGAGCTTCGCCTCGCCGCCCACATGGCGGACGTGCCGCAACTGAAGGAAGCGTTCCGCGCCGGCGCCGACATCCACAGCCTAACCGCCGAGGAGCTGTTCGGCCGCGTCGATCGCGACACGCGCAACCAGGCGAAAACGATCAATTTCGCGATCCTCTACGGCAGCTCGGCCTGGGGCATCGCCGGCCGGCTCGGCGTGCCCAAGGACGAAGGCAAGGCGATCATCGACCGCTATTACGAGCGCTTCCCCGGAATCCGCGCATTCACCCACTCCACCCTGGCCTTTGCGCGCGAGCACGGCTTCACCAAGACCCTCTTCGGGCGAAAGACGCACTTCGAGCCCAACATCCGCTCTCCCAACCCGTCGATCCGTGCCGGCGCCGAGCGAGCGGCGATCAACGCCCCGATCCAGGGCACGAGCGCCGACCTCATCAAGCGCGCGATGGCGCGGATGGACGAGGCCCTGCGCGATGCCGGCCTAAGCGACGTGCGCATGCTGCTGCAGGTCCACGACGAGCTGGTGTTCGAAGTTCCCGACGGTCGCGAGGAGGAGGCAGCCGCGGTAATCAAGCAAGCGATGGCCAATGCCGCCGAGCCGGCCCTGAAGCTCGATGTCCCGCTCGACGTCGAAGTCGGCTGGGGCGAGCATTGGGGCGCCGCGCATTGAGCGACACGCAGCGGCCCACGACGACGAAATACGAGGCTCCCGATGCCGACATGGCGACCTTGGCGCGCGGCGGCCGGCTCAACATCTTCGGCTTCGGCCTGCGGCTGGTCGCGCGAATCCCGTTCTTGTTCATTGCCGGCCGGATATACGGCGCCTCGGCGCTGGGGCGCTTCGCCTATGCTGTCCTGATCGTCGAGTTCGGTGCGCAGATCGCCGCACTCGGCCTGAGGCGCGGCCTCGCCCAGCTCCTGACCGACGCCAAGAAGCCGCAGTCCTGCGTGGTAGCCGACGCGTTGCTCATTGCCGCCATCGGATCGACGGTCGGCATGGCGATCCTCTTCGCCTTTCCCAAGGCGATGTACCCGACCACGCCGGTCGGCGGCCTCGACCGGATGCTCGCCATCACGGTCCTTGCCGTGTCCTGGACCGATATCGCGCTTGCGGCGCTCGCCTACCATCACGACGTCGGCGCGACGGTCCGTGCCCGGTCGATCGTCGAGCCGTGGACGATCACCATCGCCGCCTTCGCGCTCTCCTACGTGCCGATCATGGTCAGCCGCGGCGATGGGCTGATCATCGCGTACGTGATCTCGATGGTCGCGGCGCTGGTCGCCGCGCTGATCCCGTTGGTGAAATGCTACGGCATCCCGCACGGCTGGAAACCCGACCTGCCGACGGCCTGGCGCACGGCCTGGAAGAATGTGCCGCTGGCCGCGGCCGACATCGTCGAATGGGCTTCGCGGCGCATCGACCTCGCCATGCTCGGCGCATTCCTGCCGGCAAGCTTCGTCGGCATCTATTATGCCGCTCAGCAGGTCGCGACGCTGCCGGCGAAGCTGAAGACCAGCTTCGAACCGGTGCTCGGCCCAGCGATCGTCCGGAAGATCGCGGCCAACGACCGCGCCGGGATCGCGGCGCAGATAAGACAGGTGACTTACTGGATCATCGCCGCCCAGCTTGGCATCGCGCTGGCCCTCGGAATTCCCGGGCGGGCGGTCATGGCGTTGGTAGGGTCGGAATTCACCGGCGGTACCGCGATGCTCGGCTTCCTGCTTGCGGCGGAAGTGATCGCTGCCGCGGCGGTCGTCGCCGAATCCGCGCTGATCTACGTGTCCCGCACGCGCAACATGGTGATCAGCCTCATCATGCTCGCGCTGGAGGCGGTGCTGGCCGTCAGTCTGATCCTGATCATGCGCAGGGAAGGCCTGCCGCTGGCGTACCAGGCGACCGGCCCGGCGATCGGCCTGTGCCTGGCACTGGCGTTCGCCTCCATCGCCAAGTCGCGTCTGCTGTCGAAGACGCTAGGAGCTCCAGTCTCGGGCTGGCGCTGGGATCTCGCGTGGATGGCGGCGGCGGGCATCGCGGTCGGCGCCGCGGTCCGATACTTGCTGCCCGAGTCGCTTCAGCTCGTGATCGGGCTGCCGGCGATCCTTGCCGCGACCGGCGCGGTGCTGTGGACCAAGGGCTTCACGCCCGAGGATCGCGATCTGTTCACGATGCGGAAGGACGAGGTACGCGAGCTGCGCGAGGCGGAGGCAGCCGCCGCGGCGCGAGACCAGGTGGGCGACGATCTCGTCTAGTGCCTGAAGTGCCGCATGCCGGTGAACACCATCGCCAGCCCGGCTTCGTCGGCTGCGGCAATCACCTCATCGTCCCGGATTGAACCGCCCGGCTGGATGACCGCGGTTGCGCCCGCCTCGACCGCCGCGAGCAGGCCGTCGGCGAAGGGAAAGAAGGCGTCGGAGGCCACTGCCGAGCCGATCGTGCGGGGCTCGGGCCAGCCGTGCGTCTCGGCCGCCTCGCGCGCCTTGGCGGCGGCGATCCGCGCGCTGTCGCGACGGTTCATTTGGCCGGCGCCGACGCCGGTCGTGACCCGGTCTTTCGCATAGACGATCGCGTTGGACTTGACGTGCTTGGCAACGGTCCAGGCGAACAGGCAGTCGAGCAGCTCCTGCTCCGACGGCGGGCGCTTAGTCACGATCTTCAAGTCTTCGGGCCGCACGAAGCCATTGTCGCGATCCTGGACCAGCAAGCCGCCGGCGATCAGCGTCAGGCTGGTCCCGCCGCGCGCCGGATCGGGCAGGGTGCCGGTGAGCAACAGGCGAAGGTTCTTCTTCCTGGCGAAGATCGCCTTGGCTTCCTCGTCGGCGTCGGGCGCGACCACCACCTCGGTGAAAATCTGCGTGATCGCCTCGGCTGTGGCGGCGTCGAGCGCGCGATTGGTCGCGACGATCCCGCCGAAGGCCGACACGCTGTCGCAGGCGAGCGCTTCGGCCCACGCATCGGCGAGGCTGGCGCGGGTCGCGACTCCGCACGGGTTGGCGTGCTTGACGATGACCACCGTCGGGTCTGCCTCGCGGAACTCGGCCGCGAGTTCGAGCGCCGCATTGGCGTCATTGAGATTGTTGTAACTGAGCTCCTTGCCCTGGACCTGGGTGGCCTGGGCGACGCCGTGCGCTGCCGGCCCGACGGGGAGATAGAGCGCGGCCGACTGATGCGGGTTCTCGCCGTAGCGGAGCGGCATCTTCAGGGTCGACGCGAAGGTCCAGCTGGCTGGCCAGCGCTGCTGCTGGTCGGCCAAGGCGAACCATTGCGCGATGGTCGAATCATATTCGGCGGTGAGCGCATAGGCCTTGGCGGCAAGGCGGCGGCGCAAGGCGAGCGAGGTCGCGCCGTCATTCGAGTCGAGCTCGGCCAGCAGTTCGGCATAATCGGCGGGGTCCGTGACGATTGCCACGTGTGCGTGGTTCTTCGCCGCGGAGCGCACCATCGACGGGCCGCCGATGTCGATATTCTCGATCACCGTGTCGCGGTCGGCGCCGCTCATTACCGTGCTGAGGAAGGGATAGAGATTGACCACGACGAGGTCGATCGGCGCGATCTTGTGCTGCTCCATCGCCGCGACATGCTCGGGATTGTCTCGCACGCCGAGGAGGCCGCCGTGGACCTTGGGGTGAAGCGTCTTGACCCGGCCGTCCATCATCTCCGGAAAGCCCGTAAGTTCACTAATTTCACGAGGTTCGACGCCAAAAGTGCGAAGTTTAGCCGCCGTGCCGCCGGTCGAGACAATCTCGACCCCGTGCCGGGCAAGCCCGGCGGCAAGATCCTCGAGCCCGGTCTTGTCCGAAAGCGAGATCAATGCCCGGCGAACGGGAACAAGGTCGGTCATGCAATTCCTCTGGTCTAGCTGGCGCGGCGGAAGGTCCAGCCGATGTCGCCGCCCAATGCCGAAACTTCGCCCACGATGACAAGCTGGATGATGTTGTGGGGGTGGCCGCGGCCGTCAATCCAGATGCTTTCCTCGAGCGCGAGATTGCCGCCGCGGCAGCGGAAGTTCCACGGCGGCGCTCCCCTGGAGCGAAGAATCGCACCCATGCCGTCGGCGGTGATAGTCGGCTCGACTCCCGGCGCGAGGTGGAAGCGAACGGCATAAGGCGCCGCGTCGCGGATCTTCTTGCGGCCCCTTGCGATCAGCTGGTCGGCGCCGCGCAGCTCCTTGCCGTCATTGCCGAGCATCAGGCTGCGCTTGTGGACCAGTCCGAACGCGCGAACGTAACCGTCGTGGCTCGCTTCGAGCCGGCTCGCGTCATTGTCGTCGCTGCGCTCGATGGTGACGTCCTCGACGCCCTTGCCGAGCGTCCCGTCGGCGAGGATGTTGGTCGAGTTGGTGTCGGCAAGCACCAGCGTGCTGTGCGCGGCGGTGGTGCGCAGGCCCTCGACCAACTGATCGGGTAAGTCGGTCGGAAGGGGTCCGGGCCCACCGCAATTGACGACGAGGCGTTGCGACCCGTCGGACAGCTCGAACGCCAAGGTCGAAGCCGAGCCTTGTTCGGTCATCTTCTGCGGCGGCGGCGGAGCCGCGTCGAGAACCAGGATCGTGCCCAGCGCCGACATGCGCTGATAGCCCCAGCCGCGCGCCAGTCTGAGCGGCCGGGCGCGAAGTCCGCAGCCGTCGATGATGCCTGTCAGGCGCGCGGGCTCGCCAGGGCCGCAGCCCTGCCAGCTCGACAGAGCGCCGTCGCCCATCATGATGCCGTGCAGCGCGGCCAGTGAGGCTTGCGCAGCCGCCTCAATCCCTTCGGGCATGACCTGCTTGGCCGCGAGATAGCAGCTCCGCAGAAGGCCGAATCGGTCGACCAGCAGGACTTGTTCGTAAGGCGAGCGGCTGATCAACCCGCCGTCGTCGAATTGCGCGGAGGCGAGGGCGCGCGCGAGGCCCGCTTCGCCGCGGGCGACCCGCGGCACCCCGCCCTGCACCAGCAGGCCGGCGGCAACCACGCCGCACCAGGCGGTCACCCGGTCGAGGCCGGCGGCAGCCTTGTCGGCGGTCGAATCGACGTGGCGTGCGCCCCGGGCGAGCGTGTTGAGCAGGGCCGAGCGGTAGCCGCTGTCCGTGGAAGAGAGGATGTAGGGCGCGTATGCCGCCCAGTAGAGGATTCGCTCGCCCCACAGGTGAGGCGCCCAGGCCTCGTCGACCCGGGTGCCGTGGGCGAGGAGCCAGCGGCCGACGACCGCCTCGGCCAGCCGCGCGCCTTTCTCACGCGAGGCGGCGGCCGCGAGATCGCGCAACCATGAGAAGCCCTGGAGCTGCTCGGCGAGCGGGCCGGTTGCACCGACCGCGGCGAAATCCAAGTCCCTTAGCGGCAAGGTCTCGCTTCCGACCATGAACCGGCCGGCGAGCAGGGCGTCGCCGCGTGCGCGCTCGCCGCGGACATGGTCGCGCGGGACGGCGACGAGCTTCAGCGGCTGCTTCGACGGCCTAAGTCGCGACAGCAAAGAGCCCCGCGCGAGCCTGCTGACGACGGCGCGCTCGGCGGCCGAGCCGTCGTCGGTCACGCCTTGCCTCGAAGCGCCTTGATGTTGGCCGCGTAAGAGTCCGCGCCGCCCCGAAAGACCGCAGTGCCGGCGACGAGCGCGGTCGCCCCGGCGCCGATCGCCTGCTCCGCGGTAGCCGGGTCGATGCCTCCATCGACCTCCAGCACAACGTCGAGATTTTCCTTCGCGATCCGGTTGGCGATCGCCTCGATCTTGGCGAGCTGGCCGGCGATGAACTTCTGCCCGCCGAAGCCCGGGTTGACCGTCATCACCAGCACGAGGTCGAGCTGATCGATGACGTAGTCGAGCATCTTGGCCGGGGTCGCCGGGTTGAGCGATACCCCGACCTTCTTGCCCAGTGCCTTGATCCGCTGGATTGTGCGATGAAGGTGCGGGCCGGCCTCTGGATGGACGGTGATGATGTCCGCCCCGGCCTCCGCGAAGGCGTCGAGAAAATTGTCGACCGGCGAGATCATCAGATGGACGTCGAACGGCTTGGCGGTATGCGGGCGAAGGGCCTTCACCACGCCGGGACCGATCGTCAGGTTGGGCACGAAATGCCCGTCCATCACGTCGATGTGGATCCAGTCTGCCCCCGCTTCGTCGATCGCGCGCACTTCCTCGCCGAGCCGCGCGAAGTCGGCGGAGAGGATGGAGGGCGCGATGATGGGCATAAAGCTGATTAGGCGGGATTAACCGCCTCGGACAAGGCGCGCCATGAAGAAGCCGTCGAGACCGCCCTCGGCCTCGAGCACTCCAGGGAGGATGCGGGCGGACCCATCGGCAGAATCGGGCACGAACGCCGGCAGTCCGGGCGGCGCAGCGAGGAGATAATCGGGATGGCGCTTGAGAAAGTCCGCGACGACCCGCTCGCCCTCCTCCGGCTCGAGCGAGCAGACCGAATAGACCAGGGTGCCTCCGGGCTTCAGCCACTCCGCGGCGCGGTCCAGCAGCCTGGCCTGGAGCTCGGCACCCTCGGCGATGATGCGCGGCCGCGCGCGGTACAGCACCTCGGGATGGCGTCGGAAGGTGCCCGTGGCCGAGCACGGCGCATCGAGCAGGATCGCGGCGAACAAGCGATCCGGCTGCCAGGCCAAGGCATCCGCCTCCACCAGCGTGGCGCTGAGATGAGTGCGATCGAGATTCTCGCGCAGCCGCTTGAGGCGCGTGGCCGAAGCGTCGACCGCAGTCACCGCGTGGCCTGCAGCGGCAAGTTGCATGGTCTTGCCGCCGGGCGCAGCGCAGAGGTCGAGCACCTCTCCGGCGTCGGTGGGAATCAGGCGCGCCGGCAGCGATGCGGCGAGGTCCTGCACCCACCAGCGGCCTTCACCGAAGCCTTCCATCTCCGCGACGGCGCCGCTGGCCAGCCGGACATGGCGCGCTGCGAGCGCGATGCCGCCGTGTGCTTTCGCATATGCCTCGGCTTCGGTATCCTCGACGAAGCTGAGGTCGAGCGCCGGCCGCTTCGCGATCTGCCGACGTGCTGCCTGGACCGCTTCATCCCCCCACGCGGTCCGCCAGCGATCCTCGACCTCCGCCGGCAGGCGCGGGGCGTCCATCGCGGGCACGCCCCGACGGAGCAGGGTCCCGAGCACACCGTGCACCAGTCGGCGAGGCCCGCCATCCACCAACGGCAGAGCGGTGGCGACCAGCGCGTGGTCCGGGGTTCCGAGCCCGACCTTCTGGGCGAGGGCGAGGCGCAGAACCATCCGCGCTTTGCTGTCGTCGGGCAGTCGCTGCCGGGTCGCGCTGTCGATCAATGCATCGAGGTCGGGGAGCCGCCGCAACGACTCGCCCGCGATGGCGACCGCGAGCGCCCGGTCGGGCGGCGAGAGGTTGCGGACCGAGGAGGTTGCGGACTCGAGGGTCTGCCGGCGGCGAAGCACCGAATCGAGCAGCTGCAGCGCCGCGCGGCGCGGTCCAAGCCCTTCAACGCTTGGCATTAACGTCGCTCACTCTCATCTTGGGCCGATGAAACGCCCGAAGCATCTTGACGCCCCGGCCTATCTCAGCCCGTCGCCGCCGGTCCCCAAGCCTGAGGCGGTCGAACTCGCACCGCCGCCATCGGGCGAGGACGACAGGCTCGACCCGACGCGCTTCGGCGATTGGGAAAAGAAGGGCATCGCCGTCGATTTCTAGATGCCCTCGGCGCGCGACGGACGGGACAGCAAGGCATCGAGGACCTGGTCGACGTCGGACCGGCCGGCGACCAAGGCGTCGACCGCGTCGACGATCGGCATGTCGATCCCCTTTTCTTTCGCCAGCCGCGCAAGCACGGGCGCCGTGAACGCACCTTCGGCGACCGTCGTGCGGTTCGCCATCAGCTCCGCTGCCGAACGCCCTTGGCCGATCCCCACGCCCAACGAATAATTGCGCGAGCTGGTCGAAGAGCAGGTGAGGACCAGGTCGCCGAGTCCGCTCAGGCCCGCGAGTGTCTCGCGCTTCGCGCCTAGCGCCAGGCCGAAGCGCGTCATTTCGGCAAAGCC
>Ga0070671_100004273_pt1 | contig 11302 bp, 10 predicted proteins | sample KBSS73metaG_FD_65341 | JGI IMG/M metagenome (GOLD analysis project Ga0070671, IMG submission 65341) | Switchgrass rhizosphere microbial communities from Kellogg Biological Station, Michigan, USA - KBS S7-3 metaG | ecosystem: Host-associated > Plants > Roots > Rhizosphere > Soil ... | reverse complement strand
CCGGCAGGGCAGGGTGGCGCAGCCGTGCGGTCGGGCTGGTGCGGATCGTCGGCCGCACCCGATAGGCATTGCGCCGCTGGAAGCGGTACATCACGCGCGGCGCCGGGCAGGAAAGCACGCTCGCCTTGTTGCCGTGAACCAGCACCAGGTCGTGCACGTCGAACTGGAGCTTGACGCTGTCCAGGTAGCCGACGACGGTGGCCTCGTCGCATTGGAGCAGCGCCTGCATCGCCGGATCGGCGGGGTCGGCGTTGAAGCCGATCGTGCCGCGGCCGCTGTCGAGCGTCCAGACCGCGCTGGTGAAGACGCTGCCGTCGCTGGCGTTGAGGTTGAGCAGCACCGAGCCGTCGAGCAGTTGGCGCAGCAGCGTCTGGATCTCGCGCGGCGAGGAGACGCTGAAGTCGTTGAGCGGGCTGTCGGGGTTCATGCCGCCGAGCGGCGCGGGTCTCGTTTCCATGGCTGCATGCGGGGCTCAGTGCAGGGTCTTCGGCCGGCCGGCGAGGATCTCGTCGAGGTCGTCGAGCCAGGGCTCGGCGAGCTGTCGGATCTCGGCGTCGTTGATCAGGATGCGCTGCATGATCCGCGACTTGAGCTGGGCCTCGTCGGGCGGCAGCGGCTTCTCGGCGGCGGTGTTCTTCAGCTGCGCGATCAGGAGGGCGCAGGCGCCCTCGAGCTTGACCACATGGTCCCAGTTGCCGACCCGAGCCGCCTCGAGCATGTCCTGGCTCGCCTTCTCGATCGCTTCGTAGTAGTTCAGCAGCACGGAATTCATGCGGGCTCCGTAGGTTTGGGTGCGGGGCATCATTCAGTCTCGGTGGCGGGAGCCGCCGGGCCGATCGCCAGCCAGGCGGAACGCACCGGTTCGAGCAGCTTCACGCACTCGTCCAGCGCCGCGACGTCGTTGTTCAGGTTGGCCTGGGTGAGGCGCAGCGACACGTAGCTGTAGAGCGAGGCGAGCTTCTCCGACAGGCTGCCGCCGGCGGCGTCGAGCGGCGCCTTGAGGCCCTCGTCGACGATCCGGAGGGCTCGGCCGAGCGCCTTGCACTTCGCCTCCACCTGGCCCTGTGCGAGCGCGATCCGGGCTTCGGCGATCGCCGCGTTGAAGCCGTCGAACAGCATGGTCACGAGCTGGTGCGGCGAGGCGGCGGCGACGCCGGTCTCGACGCCGATCGCGCGGTAGGTGCCGGCGAAGGCGCTGGAGGCGTTGCGGGACGGAGTGGCGGGGGCGAACATGGAGGAGGGATCTTCTCGGTGCGGGCTTGCCTGCAATATCGGTATCGCCTTGGCCGACTTGAATTCCCGAACGCGACGATTTGGCGTGTGAAACGGGTCTCGCCGGAGCCACTGCGAGCGCGGCGCCCGGCGCCGCCCGGGCTCACTTGCCCGCGTTGGCGCTCCAGGCGGCGATCTGCTGCGTGATGTAGCTGCTCTGCGTTTGCAGCTGCGCCATCGCCGTGTCGAGCGCCGTGTACTGGGCGCGATAGCGCTTCTCGATCGCGTCGAGGCGCAGCTGCAGCGCGTCCTGGTCCTTCTGGTTGCGCTGCAGCTGCTGGCCGAGGCCGTCGGTGCGCGTCGTCACCGCGCCGTCGATGCCAATCATCGAGTCGGCGATGACCCTGAAGCGCTTGCCGAAGCCGTCGAGCGTCGGGTCGGTGGCGCTCGAGCTCGAGAACATCTTCTTCAGCTCGGCGACGTTGGCGAGGGCCGCGTCGAGCTTGGTTGCATTGACCGTCATCGAGCCGTCGCCCTGGAGCTCGAGGCCGATGTCGGACAGGTGGCCGAACAGCGACGATGCCGCCGAAGCCGAGCCGGCGAGGGTGCGCAGCTGCCGCTGCATCCCGGTCGCGGCGCTGTCGCCCTGGAGGATGGCGCCCTTCTTGGCGACCGGGTCGTACTTGGTGTCGGTCGCGATCAGCTTGACCACCGCGGAGTAGGCGGCGGCGAAGTCGGTGAGCGTCTTCTTCAGCGACTCGGTGTCGGTGACGACGTTGACCGTCGCCGGGCCGGTGAGGCTGGTCTCGGCGTTGAGGGTCAGGGTCAGGCCGTCGACGATGTTCGTCAGCGTGTTGCTGGTCGAGGTCACGGCCAGGCCGTTGACCGTCGCCGCGGCATCCGCGGCCGTCTGGCTCAGCGTCATCGAGGCGGCGCCGGCGGAAGGGTCGAAGGCCAGCGCCGACAGGCCGGCGGCGTCGGCGTTGCCGCCGTCGTCATCGGTGACGGTGGTGCGGAACGCGTTGTCCGCGCCGGTGGCGTTGGAGCGGATCAGCAGGCGCGAGCCGGTCGAGTCGGTCATCACCAGCGCGGTGACGCCGGCGCCGGAGGCATTGATCTTGTCGCGGATGTCGGCCAGGGTGTCGGTCGCCGCCACCGTGACGTCGACCGCCGTGGCGCCGGTCTTCGGCGTGAAGCTCGTCTGGCCGGTGCCCCAGGTGCCGAGCTCGATGTGCAGGGTGCCGCCGCCGAGCGCCGTGGTCGCGGGCTGGACCGCGGTGGCCAGGGTCTGCACGCTGGCGAGCTTCTGCACCTCGACCGAGTAGGTGCCGGCGGCCGAGCCGTTGCTCGCCGCCGCGACCGCGGTGCTGCTCGAGTTGGTGGTGGTCTGGCCCCAGGTGGTGGTGCTCGCCAGCTTGGAGGCGAGGTCGCGCATCGTCGAGATCGCGCTCTTGATCTTGCCGTACTCGGAGACGGTGCTCTGGATCGTCGTCGCCTTCGTCTGCAGCGCCGTCAGCGGCTGCTGCTCGATCGCCATCAGCTGGGTGATGATCGAGTTGACGTCCAGGCCGCTGCCGATGCCGGCCGAGCTGATCGTTGCCATGAGAGACGATGTCGGCCGTTTGCGGCGAAACTTGAGCGGCGCCCGGCGGCGCCGCCAGGGAAGGCTCAGTTGCGCAGCAGGGCGAGCACCGACTGCGGCAGCTGGTTGGCCTGGGCGACCATCGCCGTGCCGGCCTGCTGCAGGATCTGCGCCCGCGACAGGTTGGCCGTTTCCGCGGCGAAGTCCGCGTCCATGATCCGGCCTCGCGCCGCCGACTGGTTCTCGCCGGTGATCGAGAGGTTGGAGATCGCGAAGCCGAAGCGGCTGAGCGCGGCGCCGTAGGTGGCGCGATCGGTCGTGATGACGTCGAGCTTGGCGTCGATCGCGGCCAGCGCGGTCGAGGCGTTGGCCGCGGTGGTCAGGTCGCCGGTGACGGTGGTGACGGCGGCCGTGGTGATGGTCAGCGTGTCGCCGTTGTTGGCGCCGATCTGGAAGGTCTGCGGGCCGGCCCCGGCGCCGACGATGGCGTTGCCGTTGAACTTCGTCTGGGTCGCGATCCGGGTGATTTCGGCCGAGAGCTGCTGGTATTCGGTGTCGAGGTTCGAGCGGTCGCCCGTGCCGTTGGTGCCGTTCTGGGCCTGCACCGCCAGCTCGCGCATCCGCTGCAGCGCATCGGTCACGGTGGCGAGCGCGCCTTCGGCGACCTGCGCCAGCGAGATGCCGTCGTTGGCGTTGCGGATCGCGACGTTGGTGCCGCGGATCTGCGCATTCATCCGGTCGGCGATCGCCAGGCCGGCGGCGTCGTCCTTGGACGAGTTGACGCGCAGGCCCGAGGAGAGCCGTTCCATCGAGGTCGACAGCGACGACTGGGTCGTGTTCAGGTGCCGCTGCGAGTTCAGCGACGTGATGTTCGTGTTGATCGTCTGGGGCATGGCGCACTCCGGGGGGAAGGTTGCCGCCATTCTTTTCCCGCGCCCTCGGCACCGATCGCCGGAAGTGAAGCGTTTTGTGCCGCCAATTCGCGGCCGGGAAGGAAAAAGGCCGCCCCGGAGGACGGCCTGAAGGACCGAGATCGACGCCGGAGCGTCTCGGGGATCAGCGCAGGAGCGCGAGCACCGTGTTCGGCAGCTGGTTGGCTTGCGCCACCATCGCGCTGCCGGCCTGCTGCAGGATCTGCGCCCGTGACAGGTTGGCCGTTTCCGTGGCGAAGTCGGCGTCCATGATCCGGCCGCGGGCGGCCGACTGGTTCTCGCCGGTGATCGACAGGTTCGAGATCGCCATGCCGAAGCGGCTGATTGCGGCGCCGTAGGTCGCACGGCTGGTCGTGATCGTGTCCAGTGCGGTGTCAAGGGCAGCGACGGCCGTCGAAGCGTTGGCGGCCGAGGTCAGGTCGCCGGCGACGGTCGTGACGGTGCTCGTCGTGATCGTCAGCGTGTCGCCGTTGTTGGCGCCGACCTGGAACACGGTCGCGCCGGCACTGGCGCCGACGATCGCGACGCCGTTGAACTTGGTCTGCGCGGCGATGCGGGTGATTTCGGCCGAGAGCTGCTGGTACTCCGTGTTCAGGTTGGCGCGGTCGCTGGTGCCGTTGCTGCCGTTCTGGGCCTGCACCGCCAGTTCACGCATGCGCTGCAGCGCATCGGTCACGGTGGCAAGCGCGCCTTCAGCAGTCTGCGCCAGCGAAATGCCGTCGTTGGCATTGCGGATGGCGACGTTGGTGCCACGGATCTGTGCGTTCATCCGGTCGGCGATCGCCAGGCCGGCGGCGTCGTCCTTCGCGCTGTTGACGCGAAGGCCGGACGACAGACGCTCCATCGAGGTCGCGAGCGAGTCTTGCGACGTCGTCAGATGGCGTTGCGCATTCAGCGAAACGATGTTGCTGTTGATAGTCATCGGCATGAAAGGAACTCCTAAGGTTGATTGACTCCCGGCCTAGCCGCCGGCGTTTACCGCGGTCGCCGGGGAAGCGGACTTCCACGACTCCCGTTGCATGTCGTTGCATTCGGCTCTTCGCCGCCTGCTTCGACACCGCCCGCGCTAGTCAACCGCTGTGTCCGGCAGCTCGTGCTGCCCAACCTTCGGCCGGCTAACCGGACCACGTTCCTGGTCTCCCAGGTGCGTTGGGAGGGTTATCGAGCCCAGGCCAGCGAACTTGAGGGCAAACCGAAGAGGGTGTGCAATGCGCCGCATCGCGCCGCATTCGTGAAACCTCCGGAAACAGTAGAGAAGAGCGGTTCGGCGGGGGCTGTTCGCTGCATCGACGGCGATATCGGCATGTTCCGATCACGCCATGAATCGGCGGCTCGACCTGGTGATGATCGTGCGTGACGAGGCGCGTTGCCTCGAGCGCTGCCTGGCAAGCGCGCGGTCGTGGGTCGACGGCATCGTCGTGCTCGATACCGGCTCGGTCGACGCCACGGTCGAGATCGCGCGCCGACAGGGTGCACGGGTGGCGCACTTCGACTGGATCGACGATTTCGCGGCCGCCCGCAACGCCGCGCTCGCCGAAAGCGACGCCGCGTGGCGGCTGGTGCTCGATGCCGACGAATGGATCGTCGAGGGCGGCGAGTCGCTTGCGGGGCTGCGACCGGAGGAACCGGCATTCATCGGCCAGGTGCGCGTCGCCAGCCTGTTCGACGCGATCGGCGGCGGCGTCGCCGAGGCGCCGAGCTGGCTGCCGCGGCTGCTGCCGCGCGGCGTCTCTTACAAGGGTCGCATTCACGAGCAGCCGGAAAGCGCTCTGCCGCGCCGGCGCCTGCCGCTCGCGATCGCCCATGACGGCTATCTCGATGCGCAGAAGGAGGCCAAGGCCGGCCGCAACCAGCGCCTGCTCGGCCTGGCGCTCGAAGCCGAGCCCGGGGACGCCTATCTGCACTACCAGCTCGGCAAGGATCTCGAGCTGGGCGCGCGCTTCGCCGAGGCCGAGCCGCACTATTCGATCGCGCTCGACCGCTGCGAGCCGCAGGCTGGCTGGCGCCACGACCTGGTGCTGCGCACCCTCTATACATTGAAGAGGCTCGGCCGCTTCGAAGCCGCGACGGCCCTGGCCGAAGTCGAGATGCCGCGCTGGCCCGGTTCACCCGACTTCTTCTTCACCCTCGGCGACCTGCTGCTCGAATGGGCCGCGGCCCGGCCGGAGCTCGCCGGCAGGCTGCTGCCGACGATCGAGTCGAGCTGGCTGCGGGCGATCGAGATCGGCGAGCAGCCCGGCCTGCAGGACACGGTGCGCGGGCGCGGCAGCTTTCTCGCCGCGCACAACCTGGCGGTGCTGCATGCCGGTCTCGGCGCCGATGCCGAGGCCGCGCGCTGGCGCGAGCGCGAGGCGGCATTTCACGCCGCGGCGCCGCCGTCGAATTGACGGGGGGAGCGGCTTCATTTCGAGCCTTCGCGCGCCGTCTCGCCGCCTACTCTTCCCGCAAGACTCTTTCCGGTGCCGGCGTTCGCACGCCGACCCCCACACCTCCGCACCATGGCCCTCGCCCTTCCCACCCCCGCCCGTCCCGGACCCTCGCGCGAGCACGTGCGCGCCCACCGTCGCTGGCAGGCCGGACAGGCGCTGGCCCAGCGCGAGCAGTGGCCGCTCGCCGCGCGCGAGTTCGAGCAGGCGAGCGGGCTCCATGGCGACAGGGCCTACGCTCTGGCCGCGGTCCATGCCCTGATCAAGGCCGGCCGCGCCGCCCAGGCGGCGGAACGGGCCCGCGCAGTGCGCGAAGCCGATCCATCCGTAGCGCTCGCCTACGCCCTCGAATCGCATGCCTTGCTTGGCCTCGGCCGGCCAGCGACCGCGGTCGATTGCCTGCGCTCGATGCCGGCTTCTGTGCCGCGCGATCATGACTATTACGTCTCCCTGGCCGTCGCCCTGCAGCGCAGCAAGCGGCACGAGGAAGCGATCCGCGCCTTCTTCGATGCGCTGGCGCTGAAGATGGACGATGCGCTTTCGCACTTTCGCCTTGGCATGTCGTTCAAGGACATGGGGATGAAAGCCGAGGCCGCCGAGTGCGTGCGCACCGCGGTGATGCTCGGCCTCGACGGCAGCGATCTTGCTGCGCGCGGCCAGCTCGCCTTCCTCGAGCGGGAGGCCTGCCGCTGGCGCGAGGCCGACGAGGCGATGGCGGGCCTGCGCAAAGCGCTGCGCGCCGCCGCCAGCGATGCGACCCTCGAAACCTCGCCGTTCGCGCATGCGGTGCTGACCGACGACCCGCTCGAGCAGCTCGAGGTTTCGCGCCGCTATGCGCTGCACGTCGCCCGACTCTATCCGCCGTTGCAGCGCGTCAACGCGCGGACCCGCAACGGCCGGCTGCGCATCGGCTACCTCTCTGCCGATTTCCATCAGCACGCCACCAGCCAGTTGATGGCGCAGATGCTCGAGTGCCACGATCGCGGTGCGTTCGAGGTCACCTTGTTCTCCGCCGGCCCGGTCGACGACAGCCCGATGCGCCGGCGACTCGTCGTCGGCAGCGAGCATTTCGAGGAGCTGTCCGGCAAGAGCTTCCAGGCGATGGCGGCGCGCATCCGCGAGCTCGGCATCGACCTCCTGGTCGACCTCAAGGGCGCGACCTACGACACCCTGTTGCCGGTGCTGGCTCAGCGGCCGGCACCGCTGCAGGTGACCTGGCTCGGCTTTCCCGGCACTACCGGTGCGTCCTACATCGACTATCTGATCGGCGACCCCGTCGTCACGCCGCTCGAGGCCGCCGCCCACTTCAGCGAAAAGATCGCTCAACTGCCGCATTGCTACCAGCCGAACGACGCCCGCCGCGCCTTGCCGCGGCCTTCGACGCGTGCCGACTGGGGCGTGCCGGAGGAGGTGCTGCTGCTCTGCGCGTTCCATCAGTCGTACAAGATTTCGGCTGTGGTCTTCGACCAGTGGTGTGCGCTGCTTCACGAGCTGCCGGGGTCGGTGCTCTGGCTGCTGCAATGGAACGCCAACGTCCAGGCGGCGCTGACGAAGGCGGCCGCCGAGCGCGGCATCGGCGCCGAGCGTCTGGCCTTCGCGCCGTTGTTGCCGCACGAAGGTCATCTCAGCCGCCTCGCCCACGCCGACGTTTACCTCGACGCCTGGCCCTGCAACGCCCATACCACCGCCGGCGAGGCGCTCTGGGTCGGCGTCCCGGTCGTGACGATTGAAGGCCCGACCTTCGCCCAGCGCGTCGCCTCCAGCCTGCTGCGTACTTCGGGGCTGCGCGAGCTGGTGTGCGGCGACGTCGATGCCTACCGCGCGAGCGTCGTCGCGCTCGCCGAAGACCGGGACCGTCGCGCCGGCTTGCGCGCGCGCCTGCAGGCCGAGCGATCCACCAACCGCCTGTTCGACGGCGCTGGCTTCGCCGCCGACATCGAGCGGCTCTACCAACGGATGTGGCAGCGTGCCGTCGCCGGCGAGCGGCCGGAGCACCTAACCGCGGCCGACCTTCAAGCCCTGCCCGCGAGCCCGACGTGATCCTCACCGGCGGCCGGCCGGTGCTTGGCACATCCTCGAGACCCAGTCGCACCACGGTACCAAAGAGTTCGTGATCCGCCTGGGCTATCGCGGCTAGCCGGTGTACTTCGCCAACAATTTCCTTGGTTCAGCAGGCGTCGCTGCCCCTACGCTCAAGGTCAGCACGGCACGGCCTCGCCAAGCAACTCCGGCAGCCGGTCGAGCAGGGCTCGGGGTCGCCAGCCGAACTCGCTGCGCATGCGCTCGATCGAGATCGGGGCCGGAGAGGGCACGGGGCCGTCGCGCAGGGCGCGCAGCTCGCAGCCCGCGAGATCGCCGAGGCGCGCGAACAGCTGCCGATTGGCGACGTTGATGCCGCCAGCGACGTTGTAGAGCGGCCGCGTGCCGCGGCTGGCGATCGCGACCAGCGCATCGAGGACGTCGTCGATATGAACATAGTCGCGCGCCGCCTCCGCCGACGAGTCGATGTCCAGCGTCGGGCCGCGGTCTGGCGCGCGCAGCCGGGCGAGCAGCGTGCCCAGGAAGCCGTCGGCATCATCGGCGCCGCCGGTGTAGACGCAGGCAAGCCGGGCGATCCGGGCGCGGCCGCCGCCCGCCTGGCGGCAGAGCGACTCGCCGAGCGCCTTCGAGAGGTCGTAGAGATGGCGTGGCTGCGCCGGATCGAGCGTCAACGGTGTGTCCTCGTCGACCTCGGCGCCGGCGAATCCCGGACGGCCGTCGTAGAGCCGAGTTGAGGAAAGGTAGACCAGGGTGTCGAAGTCGGCGCCGGCGAGCAGCTCGTTGAGCAGGGCAACGTCGGCCAGCACTGCGTCGTGCGGCCGTTGGGCGTAGTCGGCGGTGAGGCCGGAGCAATGGAAGACCGTGCCGAGATCGCAGCTGTGGAAGAACTCGCGGTCGTCGGGTACCGGAGCGTGGCAATCCCAGCCAAGCCGGCGCAGATGGATGACCAAGCGCCGGCCGGTGAAACCGCTCGCGCCGATCACGGTGGCGCGTTTCATTGCCGAACGCTCTGCCAGACCGACGGGCGCCCCGCGCTGACGGCGTGTGCCTGGGGAGATGTTGCAGGTTGAGTCATGGGCGTCGCCGTCCAGAGAGGGATGACGTCGATTCTCGAAGTCGACCCGGGCGTGGATGCCCCGAAGAGACCCGTTGGGACCCGCCAAATCGCCCGCCGGCCGCTACAGCGGTGTAGGAAGTTCCCTGACAGGGGCCTTGGAAGAAGCTGGACTCAAGCGACCGAGATGGCCTGATGGATGGCGCCATCTCGTCTGATCAGAATTCATTCCATCGCACGGGCAAAGACCTGTACCGCAAGACACACCGACCGAACCGGAGCAAACGAAATGAACGCCGACCAGATCCTGAACGAAATCCGCGAAGCCAACCTGTCGTACCTGATGTTGGCCCAGAGCCTGATCCGCACCGACCGTGAGCAGGCCCTCTACCGCCTGGGCATCAGCGAGGAAAGCGCGGCCCTGATCGGCCTCTTGACCCCGGCGCAGATGATGAAGATCGCTGCCGGCAACACGCTGCTCTGCCGCTTCCGCATGGACGACGACATGGTCTGGGGCCTCCTGACCAACCACGGCAAGAGCGCCGCCAACGACTCCACCTCCCGCCTGCACGCCTCGATCCTGCTGGCCGGCCGGCACCAAGAGGCGGCCTGACGATGCGCTCGAAGTCGATCCTCACCGAAGCCAAGCAGATCAGCCGCGCCGTCGCGCTGATCCAGCTCGGCGCCCGCCTCCAGGTGCTGGAATCGGAAACCGACCTGTCGTACGAGCGGCTGCTCCGCCTCTACAAGGAGGTGGCGGGCAAGTCGCCGAGCAAGGGCCAGCTGCCGTTCTCGACCGACTGGTTCATGACCTGGCAGCCGAACATCCACGCCTCGCTCTTCCTCAACATCCACGAGTACCTCAACAAGTCGTCCGAGCTCGACGAGATCGACGCGGTCATCAAGGGCTACCAGCTCTACCTCGAAGAGACCTCGGCGCAGGGGCTCGAGCCGCTGCTGTCGGTCACGCGGGCATGGCGGCTGGTCAAGTTCGTCGACAACGGCATGCTGACCATGACGAAGTGCTCGAAGTGCGGGGGCCACTTCGTCACCCATCCGCACGAGATCGCCCGACACTACGAGTGCGCGTTGTGCAATCCGCCGGCGCGCGCCGGCAAGGGCAAGGCCGCCGGCGCGATCCGCATGCACTAGTACCGATTCGACGGCGAGCCCCGCTCAAGTCGCCTCTGGCGGCGTCGAAGAACAGGGCTCTCCGTTCATGTTCTTGCTTGTCTCCTCCAGCACATTCACTGTGCTTTAGACGCGGGTCCCTCGGGACCCGCTTTTTTATTCGGGGGTGATTCGCTCGCAGTTGCTGCGACCGGCGGCACTCCGCCGCCGGCAAACTCAAGACCCCCAGGGCACCGCCGATAACCGGCACGGCCCGGCGCATCGGCATCTGGCCGGTTCGGAATCTCTCAACCATGGTCGTCCTGATCGGTTACGCCGTCGCGATGGGGTGCATCTTCGGCGCCTACATCATCCACGGCGGCAACATCGGCGTGATCCTGCACGCGCTGCCGACCGAGCTGATGGCGATCCTCGGCGGCTCGCTCGGTGCGTTCGCCGTCAACAACCAGCCCAAGGTGCTGAAGGCGACCGCGGCGGCGCTTCCCGGTGTGCTCAAGGGCTCGAAGTACTCGAAGGCGCGCTACATGGAGCTGATGGCGCTGCTCTACGACATCCTGCAGAAGGCGCGCAAGGAAGGCCTGATGGCGATCGAGAAGGACGTCGAGGATCCGGCCGGGTCCTCGCTGTTCCAGAAGTACGCCGTCGTCGGCTCCGACCACCACGTCGTCGAGTTCATCACCGACTACCTGCGCATGATGGTCTCAGGCAACCTCAACGCGCACGAGATCGAGAGCCTGATGGACAGCGAGATCGAGACCCATCACGCCGAGGCGCACGGGCCGGTCAACGCGCTCGGCCGGCTGGCCGGCGCGCTGCCGGCCTTCGGCATCGTCGCGGCGGTGCTCGGCGTCGTCAACACGATGGGCTCGGTCGGCCAGCCGCCGGCGATCCTCGGCGGCATGATCGGCTCGGCGCTGGTCGGCAC
>Ga0070671_100004271_pt1 | contig 11305 bp, 9 predicted proteins | sample KBSS73metaG_FD_65341 | JGI IMG/M metagenome (GOLD analysis project Ga0070671, IMG submission 65341) | Switchgrass rhizosphere microbial communities from Kellogg Biological Station, Michigan, USA - KBS S7-3 metaG | ecosystem: Host-associated > Plants > Roots > Rhizosphere > Soil ... | reverse complement strand
CGACTGCGCTTCGGACAACCGTTGAGATAATAGAATCGGCAGCTCTCGCGGCAACTGGGCTGCTTGTCCGACGGATACAGAAATCGCCAAGTCGATTGAATTGTTGCCTGGGTTTGGCGTTCCAGTGAATTTTCGCTGGTATGCTAATTGCTCAAATCTTTGTGTATTTGTAATACCGCCGGAATCTCCAAGGCAACTAAACGATCGAACCCACGAATGAAGAAAATTGTTCAATTTCTCAGCGCCTTCTGCTTGCTGGCCACAGCGACGCTAGGCTTCGGCAAGCCTTTTGCGAGGGGCATCATTGCTCTGCCCGGCGCCATCTCCGCCCAAACCCCCATTGGAGATATCACCGACCACCCGTGGCAGAACCCGAACGTGGCCGGAGTACGAATCAGAACCGGCTGGGACAACACCCAGCCGACCGACGGAACTTATAACTGGGTGCAGATCGATGAAGCTTTGGCTCTTGCCGTCACAACCGGAAAATTTATTGGGCTCGGGGTGGGGTCCGGATTGAACGCGCCGCCGTGGCTTATGGGAGGTGTCAGTTTTGTGGACGGCGAGTCGACGGCTGGGGTAGCGACGCTCACGTCGCCCACAGCGAACTTCACCTCGTCCGATGTGGGCAAGGTGATTGTCTCAACCTACTTTCCCATTGCCACCAAGATTGTTTCCAGGACCAGTTCGACGGTTGTGCAGACTTCCGCTGCCGCCACCAAGAGCACCAGTGTCAAGAAGACGGCGAGCTTCTCGATCCTCGCGCGAAACCCCGGAGGAGCCGCCTTTCGGATTCTCACTGCCCCCGACGAAGGCGTCATGGTGGTCCCATGGGACCCGCTCGCGAAGGCTAAGTGGAAACAATTTATCGTCGCCCTAGCGGCGAAGTACGACAACAACCCACAGCTTCAGTACCTTGTCATGTCGGGCTTTCAGAAAACGGGCGAGTGCTATTTGGCGTCAGCTCAGGCGGACATTGATTTCTTCGACGCCAGCGCGGTCGCTGCCGGCTACGCCGCGACGGATTCGCTTCCGGCCGGATTGGTGGCCTGGGAAGCGACAGTCAAGGAGATGGTCGCGCAATACATGACCTCGTTCCCAAACACTCCTCTGCTCATCACCGGTGCGCGTCCTTACGGCGGAGATTCGCAACCGGTCGGCCAACTGGCGATGAATGAGATCTTTGCTTGGGGCGTTGCCGCTTATCCGGGCCGCTTCGGGATCATGAACTCCCAACTCCATGCTACCTCCACGACTGGATATTTCCTCAACAAACCGATTTACGACAACCGCTTGACCAACCCGGTTGGAATTCAGTTCCTCTGCGCGGGCACGAGCGACAATCCCGACAATCTCCCCCGCCTGAGCGATTATCCGCCGTGGGGCGACTCCACGGTGCTCCTCTCGGCATACGACGCGGTCAATAATTCGTTAACGGCCGGCGTTAGCCTCGGTTGCAATTTCATTGAAGTCTACGAAAGCGATATTACCAATCCGGATTTCCAGGCGATGCTGGCAGCGCAAAGCGCGGCTCTGGAATTGCCATTGCCGCCGGACGCCCCGGGAAATCTGCGAATAGTGCCCTGAGGCGTTTTCGCTTTCGGGGAGGCAGCCGGCCTTCGACTGAGACGGTCAAGTGGCGGTTCTGCGAACGCCGACGCGAAGGCGTTGCATAGAATGTCCATAAATCTGCCCCTTCCTGCCGTTGGGTGGAGGTCGCTCAGTCGAGGTACTCATCTCCCAATACGGTAACGGTGTTTTAGGCTCCCAACGGTTATTGGGGTGGGCCGCTGAAGGGATATCAGCCCGTGTTCAGTCGCGGTCGCCTCCATGAATTGGCACAAAAGACGCTTGAACCTTGGCGGATGGAATCCGCCTCTGGCCTCCCAATTCTTTGCCAGAGACTCTGCCAATGGACAATCCTGGTTCCTCGCTTTCCAGGACGAGATCGCTCGCTGACAGGCCGCCCGAAAATCGGAGCGTACCCTGCACCTGGCGTGTCGGTATCCGGAACACTCGTCGTTAGGCGGAACGACATCCAAATGTTTCGGCAGTCGCTCCTCGTTCTCGCGCTTTCATTTGCCACGATCGGTATCGGCCTGGGGGCCGGCGCCGAAGTTGAAGCGTTCGCCGGATTGGGCGCCTTGCCGGCAGTGGAGTTCAAGGCGCTCAGTCAGTTGGACTGGAATCCGCTCGGTGCCCGGGCGCTCGCCATTGGTCCACTGGATTGGAAACATGGCGAGACCGACCATTTCATTTATCACTTCCTCCACAGCTATGTTGCAACGCCCGTTTCGGTGGAGGCTGAGTTCCATTACCGCGTCATTACCCAGGAACTGGGCTTGGCGACCATGTCCGGCGCCTCCGGAAAATCGCACATCTACATTTTCGAGAAGCCAGAAGATTGGAAGTTGTTCCAAGAAAATGCGCATCTCGAGCCGTGGACCGGCGGCATTCACTCTTGCGGCAGTCTCTTTATGGTCCGCGATCCTACTTACAAGTTTGCCGACAATTCGTTAGGCCACGAGATCGCGCACCTGATTCTTTTTCGTCTCTATCAACGACCGCTGCCGCGCTGGCTGGACGAAGGCTTTGCCGAATATGTTTCGCGGGTGGCGCGAGCGAGTTACCAGCGGGCTCGCAATTACAACGCGCGCCCGCGCTCGCAGTCCATTCCGGCAGACCGACTCATCCCGCTCTCCCGATTGACCACTCTGGCGGATTATCCAGCGAGCGGAGAGATCGACCTCTTCTATCGCGAGTCCGAACGGCTGGTTCGGTTTCTGATGGGGGTCGATCCGGTGGCCTTTCGCGCGCTTCTCGACGCTGTCGCACGGGGCGAATCCTTCGACAAGGCATTGTCCCGCGATTATTCAGGGCGATTCTTCGATGTCGCCGCCTTGGAAAAGGAATTCGTCTCATACGCATCGAAGGATGCGGAGCCTTCTCAAACACCTGAATAAACGCTTTGCTTCTCGGCCGAGACAAGCGCGAAATTCGTCGATCGCGCCACCGAGGGGCGACGCGGTCGGAGCGCCGTTGGGAATTTACGGGAATGAATTCTCCGATATGGCAGACTTCGAAAAACGCTTCAGTCGTTTTACGCATTGATGAACACAAAACCCGCGCACAAAAACGCCAACGTCTACGCTGTCGTCGGCTCCGATGAAAGCGCTGTCAAGGCAGCTGCCGCTGACCTCGCGACCAGGCTTGCGCCGGCCGACGCAGGAGATTTTGGAGTGGAAACGATCGACGCCTGCGCTGATAACGCGGACCAAGCCGCGGCACGGATTCGTTCGGCGATTGAGGCGCTGCAAACGCTCCCGTTTTTTGGTGGCGCCAAACTGGTCTGGCTGAAAAGCGCGAACTTTCTCAGTGACGACAAACTCAGCAGGTCCGCAACCGTACAGGAAGCGCTCGAAGCCTTGAGCGCGGCGTTAGAGGGCGACCTCGGAGGAGGCGAAGTCAAGTTTCTCCTCAGCGCGCCGGAAGTGGACAAGCGTCGCTCGTTTTACAAAGCCCTCGCGAAACGGGCCGAGATCCAGATCTTCGACAAGCTCGATTCCAGTCGCGGTGACTGGGAGGAGGCCGCGACCGGTCTCGTCCAGTCGTTAGGCCGGAAATACCGACTACAGTTCGACGACGAGGCGCTCGATCTCTTCGTCCTCTTCACCGGTGGCGACACCCGCACGATCGGGAACGAGCTTGAGAAACTCGATCTCTTCCTCGGCGCCAAGGAACGGCAAGTCACTTTGGAAGACGTTCGCACTCTCGTACCGCTCTCGCGCGGCGGCGTCATCTTCGAGCTCGGTCACGCGCTCGCCGCGCGCAACCTTGACCAGGCACTCAAACTCGTCAGGCGACTGCTCGACCAGCGGGAGACCGCCATCGGAATCCTGCTCGCCTCGATCTTCCCGACAGTTCGCAATCTCCTTCTCGCGAAGGATCTCATGCAGCGTCATGGGTTGCCTCGGCCGAGTGCGCCATTTTCCTTCATCTCGATCCTGAATCGGCTCCCGGCTGAAGCAACCGCCCATCTTCCGCGCAAGAAAGACGGCTCAATCAATGGCTATGCGTTAGGCATTGCCGCCGTGCAGGCGCATCGCTTCGAGACCGAGCAGCTCGTCGCCGGGCTGGAAGCCTGCCTGGCGGCGAACCTGCAAATCGTCACAAGCCAGCTCGATCACGAATTGATCCTGAACCAGGTGGTGGTGAAGCTGCTCTTGTAACCGTTTTTTTTGGCTCTGCGCCGTAATGGAGGCGAAGCAACGGCCGGGCTTTCCAACTCTGCCCTGAGTCTCGCCGCAAGATCACCTCGACTCGTTAGGCCAACCGTTTCTCGCGTGCCACCAAAGGGACGCCTCTACGGCGTCTCGTTTGTCTGCTTGCGCGCCATCGGCCCGACCCACGGAATGTCCCAGCGCACCCCGCTGAACGCCTTCACGATCGCAATGATGAGCACAATCAAGAAACCAACCTGTACCAGTGCCGAGACGAGCGCCCATAACCCGGATAGCAGACCGCCCAGCCCGGGAATCGCCCCGAGAATTCCATGCATGATCGACGACAGGATATTAAACAGAAACCAGGCCGCGCCGAAGATGATCGATTGCATCGCATAGAAACGGACGAACCCATCGCGTTTTTCTAGGATGTAAAAAACGATGCCTCCGATGAGCGGGAAACAGGCTAGCGCGGCTGCGACGTTGGAAGGCAGACCGGTGGAAGTGGGGCGCGCCGTCGCGCCAGAGTCGCCCACCGATTGGCTGGGCGGTGCGACGGGATCGATCGGGTCGACGGGATCAGGCATGCTCTTTACTTACAAAGGCTGCGGTCAGTGAGCAAGCTTTGCTTCGGCCGGCGATTTCATTTACGCAGGCGGAGTGAGGGTGATACGGTGAGACTGACCGAAATTCTGAGGATGAAAAATTCCGGGCGTGTTTTCACTCTTACAACATTTGGAATGGGTTCAACCCGTCCCACTGACGACCCCTCCCATTTCTGCTCAGAACCGTGAAATCGGTCGAAGTTCGTGCCGGGCAACACCGCTACGAATCTCTCATCGGCTCGGGCCTGCTGGCCCAAATCGGCCCACTCGTTAGGCGCCATTTTTCCGGCGACCGTTGTGCGGTTGTTTCGGATGCGAATGTCGCACCGCTCCTGGGAGCGAAAGTTTGCGACCGCTTGCGGGAAGCGGGTTTTCGTCCGGAGCTGATCACGATCGCGGCCGGGGAAGGCGCGAAATCCATCGCGCAAGCCAGCGCGCTCTGCGACCAACTGGGTGCGGCCGGTCTGGATCGATCGTCCTTTCTCGTTGCGTTAGGCGGCGGAGTGCTCATCGATCTCACCGGCTTCGTCGCGTCCATTTACATGCGGGGAATTCCTTACGTTTCCGTGCCCACAACGCTCTTGGCACAGGTCGATGGCTGCATTGGCGGAAAGACCGGCGTGAATTCCAGCGCCGGGAAAAACTTGCTCGGCAGCTTCCATCATCCCGCGCTCGTTATCGCAGACATCGACACCCTGGCGACCTTGCCGGACCGGATCTGGCATGAAGGATTTGCCGAGGTGATCAAACACGGAATCATTCGCGACGCGGAGCTTTTCTCGATGGTAGCACAAGCTTGTCACTGCCAGCCTAACGATGACAATCCAAGCTGGAAGCTCGCGCGACCGAAACTCGCGCTCCTCGTCGAGCGGAGTCTGGCGATCAAAGCGGCGATTGTCGCGGCGGATGAACGCGAGCGAAACGACATCCGCGCACTACTGAACTTTGGTCACACCATCGGCCACGCGATCGAATCCGCGGCCGGCTATGGAGAACTGTTGCACGGCGAAGCGCTCAGCCTCGGGATGATCGCCGCCGCGCACGTGTCCGTGCGGCGAGCCGGCTTATCGCCGCGCGAACTCGACGAAATCAGCGCTGCTCTGCAGGCGCATCATCTTCCGACTGCCCTGCCGCCTGATTTCCCGCGAGCGAAAATCTTCGAAGCCCTCCCTCGCGACAAGAAATTCGTAAACGGCCGCATCCGCTTCGTGGTCGCCCATGCCATCGGTCACGCCAGTATTACAAGCGAAGTGACAATGGAAGATCTCGAAGGGGCAGTCGCTGCATTGTAGAGGCTTTGTCCGCGATGCTCGGGGCCGATCTAGCCACCTCGCCTGGGCCGCGTTGGAAAAGCCCGGCCGCTGCTTCGCATGCGTAGCAGCGCAGAGCGAAACGTCTACAGCGGCCGCGCCTTCTTGAAATATTCCAGCACGCCATCCACGACGCCGTCGACGTACTCCTCGTAGATGTTCGACCGCCTCTTCCCGGCTACTTCCCGCGTCCCCTGGTAAGCTCCCGCGCGCACACGCGCAAAGACCTCGCTGCTGTTCATCACGTACGGCTCGAGATAGACGGTGGGGCATTGGTAAAGCCGCGTTGCCATCAAGTTCCGGGCATAGACGTAGCCGCTCGCTCCGACCGGGGTAACGTTTTCCGTCTTGTAAGCGTAGGGGGGCAGGCCCGTCGTTTTCGCCATCGTGCCGGCGATCGTCTCCGCCAGACTCGACTCCTCGGGGAAGGACTGACTCAATAGCTTCTGCAACATCTCGAAACGCTCATCATCGAGCTCCAGCTCCGCCGGCAGGTAGGCGCCGTTCACAAGCAGATGAAGATGGTTGCTTTCCACCAATTTGGGGTGGTTCGGGTCGCCCCACGGCTCGGCATTGAAATGCAGGCAGAGTACGAGATCTGGTCGTAAATGGTAATTCACCAGGCTGGCCCGGCGGCGGATCTCACTGTTGCGATAAAATAGCAGCTCGCGTTGCCAGCCGATCGTCTGCTCCTTCTCCGGATCGGCCGGTCCATCGAAATTCTCCCGTGGATCAGCCACGCCCGTGCGGAGCAAAAATTGCCGGGCAATCTTCTCGAAATCCGACGGCCGGTAGGGTGTGAGCGGCTCGGTCTTCTCGCGCACGAGCGAAACTTTCGCACCTAACGACTCGAGGCGTGGCGCAAGGAGACGCGCCACCCGCAGGGTCATATCGCCCTCTTGCACGGGCGGCGCGTCGTGGATCTTGAACCAACGCTCTTCCATCTGCGCCCAGGTTCCGCCGAGATGGCCGGGATCGAGCGCGATGTGCAATGCAGTGAGCGGCCCCGCCCCTGCGTGGACGGGCAACGCACTTGGCACGATCCACCAGCGCGGGACCGGCCGACGGTCCGCCGCACTTTTGGCGAAATGCAGAACGAAATAATCCTTCGTATCCGCGCTCATCAGGATTCGCGCCGCGTCGGACTCGATTTTGATCAACTCCGGGCTGTATCCGTGGCTGCCGTAGACTTGCTCGAGCAGATGCATGAAGTCATCGTGCGTAATCGTGGCCTGATATTTCTCCAGCACGCTCCAATCCGGCTTACGGCCGAGCGCGCTTAGATTGGCGGCGGAGTCGTTAGGTGGTTCCTCGTCGAGCGCTCGGGCAGCCGGAGCTCCGAGCAAGAGGAGGAACGCGAACCCGCGCGTAACGAGAGAACAAAACATCAACTTGGGATTTTCGAGTTTAATACGATGATCGCCGGATGCTCACGATTCTTTTCCTCGGCGACGTCGTTGGCGAATCGGGTCGCAACGCGGTGATCGCGCGCCTGCCAGAATTGAAGCGGGAGCATGCCTTGGATTTCATCATCGTGAACGGCGAGAACGCCGCGGCCGGCCGTGGCATTACGCCGAAAATCACGATCGATTTGTTGCGCGCCGGTGTCTCCGTCATCACCACCGGTGATCACATCTGGGATCGCAAGGAAATACTTCCTTTCATCGAGACGGAGCCGCGGTTGCTCCGGCCGCTCAATTATCCGCCCGGCGCACCGGGAGCAGGTACGATCGTGCTCGAGACTCCAAAAGGAAAAGTGGGCGTGATTAACGTGCAGGGCCGCACTTTCATGCAACCGATCCTGGAGAACCCGTTTCCGATGCTCGACCTCGCGGTGAATGCCATGCGCGAAGAGACACCGGTCATTATCGTCGATGCTCACGGCGAAACAACGAGCGAGAAAATGGCGATTGGTCGCTATCTCGACGGCCGTGTCTCCGCCGTCCTCGGCACACATACCCACGTCCAGACGGCTGACGAACAGATTTTTGACAACGGAACAGCATTCATCTGCGACGCGGGAATGTGCGGACCAGTGCACTCAATTCTGGGACGCGAGATCGAGCCGATCGTGGGACGTTTTATCTCCAATCTGCCGGCGGTTTTCCCGGTAGCGCACGGTGAAGCCCGGCTGCGCGGTGTACTGGTCGAGATTGAACAAGCGAGCGGTCGGGCGCGTCGAATTACGCGTTTGGACGAACCGGGTTCGTCCGTGGAAGCGGTTCCATCGTAGTCGATTGCAGGGCTAGCTTCCGCTTGCAGAAGGAAATTGTTGCGGCCAAAGTGCTCGCTCGTTCGTATTTAACAGGGACTCCAATTTATGAAAAAGTTGAACCGCCATATCGCCGTCGCTGCTTCACTTTTCCTGGCGCTGCTGTCCCCGGCTTCCATCCAGGCCGATGAAAAAGCCGATGCCTACAACTACGGCAAGGAAGGGATCGAAGCCGCCAAGAACAAACAATGGGAAAAGGCGATTGATCTATTCCAGAAGGCGGTCAAGGCCGATCCGAAGGAGGCCAACAATTACAACAATCTCGGCCTCGCTTACAAAGGCGCCGGCAAGATGAACGAGGCGATCAAGGCGTTTGGCGACGCGGTCGCAGCCGAGCCCAATAATTCCGTGGGCTATATCAATCTCGGCGTCGCTTACACCGCGGAGGGAAAATACGACAACGCAATCGAGGATCTCGACAAGGCGATCAAAATGAGTCCCGACAGCATTTCCGCCTACCGTTTCCGGGCCTTCGCTTACCTGCAGAAGAAGGACTACGCAAAGGCAGTTGAAGATTACAACGTCGTTCTGAAAGGAAAGCAGGACGATGACGCGATCCTCGATCGCCGCGCCTTTGCCCTTTGGAATTTGAAGGAGTACGACAAGGCGATCGCTGATTTTACCCAGATCATCAAAGACAAGCCGAAGGATAAGGAGGCTTATCTTGATCGCAGTTACGTTTATGAACTGAAAGGCGAGTTCGCCGCGGGGATCGCCGATTGCGACAAGGTCCTGAGCATGGATCCCAACAACGAAGATGCCAAGAAGCGCAAAGCGCGCCTCGAATACCAAGAGAAGGCGGCGAATTCTACTCCGACGCCTACCCCTACGGCCCGGCCCCGCCGCACTCTGCCGCCGGACGAAACTCCGGCGCCGCGCCGGAAAAAACCATAGCCTGCCCTCGGACTTTGGTGCGGCGCTTATCTAAGCGCGTTTTCAACCGCCGATGGGTCATCCAGCATGATCCAGTCGATCACGGATAGGGGCAGACTGCCGTTACTGATCAAGTCGTCATGGAACTGTCCGAGACGAAAATCCTTCCCCATTTTGTCGCGGTAGCGGCCCAACAACTCCATGATCTGCCACTTCCCCACGATGTAGCTGATTTTTTGGGTCGGGCTGGACGCCGCCCCGGCCGCTTCGCCCTCAGCCGCTTCGCGATCAAGTCCGCCTGCTTCCATGAAATACTTTACGGCCTGTTCGAAGGTCCACTTTCCTGTGTGCAAATTCACGTCCACACCGATCCGCGCCGAGCGATAGCGCGCCAGCCGCAGTACCTGCCCCTGTGACGCTGAGTCGAGCGGGTAGAGGCCTTCGCGCATCAGCATTTCCTCGCCGTAAAGAGCCCAGCCTTCGACAAAAAGATTGTCGCCGTTTTGCCGGCGAATTTTGTCCTTCACATGGTTCGCGATCGAGAGTTGCAGGAAATGTCCGGGAATTCCCTCGTGCCCGAGAATTGGCCGCGGATCTTCGATCGCCGCCCGGATGTAGAAGTTCTTCGAGTCCGGGCTGTATGTCGGGATGAAATAGAATCCGGTTGGGTCCTTGTCATAAACGCCCGGCGCATTCATGAAGCCGCCCGGGCTGGTTGGCTTGAAGGCTTCGGGCAGTTGCCGGATCTCAAATTTCCCGAGGTAATCCGGTAGCGTGATCAGCCGGCGATCTTTCAGGAAGCGGATCATCTCTGCCTCGCGGCTCTCATAAGCCTTCAGGAAGGACGCCTGGTCCGGCGGAATGTTCTTGGTCCGCTTTGGGTCGGGATCGGCCAGGGACGGATCCGGCAGCCACGCTTCGTAGGCGCGGTACTGCGCCAGCTCCACCCGCCCGATCATTTCCACCTCCGCCGCCTCCAGTGGGAGAAGCAGGATGTGATGGAGATAATAGTTGTAGTTTTTCTCGCCCATAGGCGCGAAGGCGACCATCGATGGAAGCCCTTTCTCCAGATGATCCGCAAAGGCATGCAGCGCCGCGAGCGCCCCGTCGCGCGCCTTGACAAGTTCTTCCTTTTCGTCAGGTGAAAGGTCGGTCGCGAGAGTCATCAGGCTCTCGTTGAAAAGCGGGTCGATTGCTCGGGCCGACGCGATCGCGAGCTCGGCGAAGAGTTTGACCGGCTTTTGCAAATTCCTCTCCCCCTGGGCGAGAAGCGCCGGCATCTGCTGAAGCCGTTTCGTGGCGGCGATCGCGCGTTTTTTGGGCGTGTCATACTCCTTCTTCAGGAGGGAAAAAATTCCATTGCTGCATTCGCCGACGTAGGTCTGGGGGTCGCGGCTGGTGGAATGCCAGACGCGATCGTCGAAGGCCGCGCTCTCGAGTTGCGAGCGGAAGAGGATCCAATCGATTCGCTCATCCTTGGGCCAATTTGCCGTCGGCATCGCGTTCACTTGATCGAGTAACGTGCGGACATGCAGCGCGCGCTCGGCGATCTTCTCCGATGAATAATCCGTTAAGCGATCATCCCAGGTATGGAGTCCTGCATCGCTGCTCCGCACCGGGTATTGTTCATTACGCCAGTCGTAGTAATCGTCCGCCAGCTTGTGCAGCGCTCCAGCCTCTGCCCGTCCCTGCAAGGTCGCGCCCGGTTTCACGAGGAGTGCTTTGTTTGAAATATCCGGCTTGGTCTGTCCAGGAGTCTGCGCATTCACAACGAGCGCGACCCAGGTCGTCAAAACTGCCGCAGCAACTAGCATATTTCTCACAGCGTGGAGCGTAGGTGGTGAAGGTGCCCCCGCAAAGCGCAAAACGGTTCGCAAGTGGGACGAGACTCTGTCGAGCTGGGTGAGAGGACTCCGGTCTGCTACCAGCGCCTTGTCTCAGGCTAGACGGAGTCTCGTCCTAGCGGCGATGCGGTCGAATCTAGGGGTTCTCGCGCACGAGTTGCTCGGCGGTGGTGAACTT
>Ga0070671_100004269_pt1 | contig 11307 bp, 22 predicted proteins | sample KBSS73metaG_FD_65341 | JGI IMG/M metagenome (GOLD analysis project Ga0070671, IMG submission 65341) | Switchgrass rhizosphere microbial communities from Kellogg Biological Station, Michigan, USA - KBS S7-3 metaG | ecosystem: Host-associated > Plants > Roots > Rhizosphere > Soil ... | reverse complement strand
GCCGGGCACGCGGGTGACGCTGTCAGGCTTTCGCCCGCACATCGACAAGGAAGCCTGGAAGGTGACGAGCGCCGATCACGACCATGGCGCCAATGGGTTCAGCACCAAGCTGACGTTGGAGATCGCTTAGCCCGCCGGTTATGCGTCGGGACGCAATTCCCACGTTTTGTTCCCTTGAGGGGTTGCCAAAGTTTTACCGAACGAGGTAAACAAATTCTTGCGGTCTTTTTCCTCTTCAGGCAAAACGAAGCCTGGGATCAAGCCGAGGAGAATGACCGTGGCAAACGACAAGGCTGACACAGCACCACAGCATGGAGGTCCAAGCAAGTGGACGCCGTTCGGTGAGGCATTGCGCGCAATTCGGCGCGAAAAGGGTGTCCTTTTGATTGACATGGCGCAGAAGGCCGGGGTTTCCCCTGGTTTTCTCAGCCTTATGGAGACCGGCAAGAAGCCGATTCCCGAGCGCATCATCCCCGCAATCGCGGCGGGTTTCGACCTCGGGCCCAAAAAGACGGCCGAACTTCATGAGGCCGCGCGGTTGTCGGCCAAGGATTACAAGATCCATCTCGGCCCCACCGCAAATCAATTTGATCGTAAAGTCGCCCTCGCCCTGCAGACCGGTTTTGCGAAAATGACGACGAAGAAAAAGGCCAAAATTCTTAAGCTTCTTGAAGAGGTTTAAGGCAGATGGGCGGAACCTTCCAGGCAGTTGAGCCGATGACAAGCGCCGAAATCGAGCGCATTGCGTGGGATATCCGTGACTTCTTTGGCATGGGTACAAAGAACGTTCAGATGGTTAACCTTGTCGAACGTATCCTGCCGGAAGGTCTGCCCGATTATGATTTTTTTGTCCTGCCGGATGAAGATATGCCCGGCCTTGCCGGCATCACTGGAACAGGCGGCGAAGAGACGATCATCCTGTCAGAATCCACATACATCGCGCTCTGCAACAATGATCGTGAGGCGCGCTACGTCGCCGCACACGAATTTGGCCATCTTGTTTTGCACTCGCAACAAACACCCATGTTAGCCAAGCGCACACGGAACGACAGCCGTGTTGACCCTGAATGGCAGGCCGATCGCTTTGCCGATGTCTGGCTGGTGCCGACTGAAGGTGTGAGGAAGTGCCGAAGCGCTCGGCACGTGGCCGCAAAATACAACGTCACGGACGAGCTGGCACAACGCCGCTGGCAGGAAGTGATGATCGAAGGAATTCAGGGGGAACTGTTCTGATGAACAACTCCCCCTGAACCTGCTGCAGAACCGCGGCCCCTGTGCAGGTGCGCGATCCAGACGAGCGGTCAGAACCCGTTGCATAGCACGGGCGCATGTCGGACGCAAAGATCATCGGGCCGCCTCGATTTGAGGTGATGTATGTCACGTTCACGTGTGCCGGATGGTAAGCGTGTGATCTGGCGTCCTTGGATCACGAAGAACGGAAAGCGCGTGTTCGCCAGCCAGTATGGCTTGCGCGCGTTCCCGATCCTCGTGGACGAGTAACCGATTGCAGTCCGGCCCTGCAACAACAGCAGGGCCGGACACCAATTTGAAACCCGCCCTTGGGCCTTATCGGCTCAAACCTGTCGTCCATACGCCGCCAAGGTCTTTTTGACCTTGGCGGCTGCTTTTCGCATTTTCAGCGCACCGGCATGATCGCCGGAAATTTCAGCTTCATGCGCAAGTTGCAAACCCTTCTGATACATCTCGGCTAGGGTGTCCGCAGGGTCCGCGAAACCTTGAGATTCCATGATCTCTCGCACTGTCTTTGGCACATTCACCTCTTGATGTTGTGAACGAAAGCAGCCCTGGCGCCGGCAACAACGATGTGCATCACATCATCACCGCCACTGTCGCGCCAGCCCCTGTCCGATCAGATAGGCGCCGGCATCCTGCCCATTGACGATCACCCGAGCCAGCATTCGCCCATAGCGGTCTCGCCCGACCGGTGCGATCGAGGTTTGTCCCCGCGCGATCAGCGCGGCCAGGGCATCCCTCGATTGCTCTCCCAGCGCACTATCGCACCAGGCCGGGTTTCGACTGTGGGCAAGCCGGCGGCGGGACGCGGCGCTGCACCGCTCACTGCCCGCCAATTCCGGCGCATCGATGTTGACCAGGCGCAACCGCTCGATTCCGCAGCGGATCGTATCCCCATCATGCACGATCGGGTTGGGGCAGGCGGTGAAGGCCGTCATGGCGAGCAGGGCAGAGAGCGTTGGCATATAGGTATTGTGCCTTAGCCATCGCCCTGCCGCCAGTATGGATGCATCCGCTCACCATCGGAATTGGACCAAAGGCCCTTATCCGCCAATTACCTTTGCCAATGCCAACTCATATTCCTTAGCTTCGGAAGGCGTGGCTATATGGTCTAAACGAAGCAAAACAGATCCGCGCAGAAACTGATATTGCAGCAGAAATGGCACCCCATCGGTTACCTTCGCAATATAATCATGGCGCTTCTTGGCATCGTCAGGATTGGAAAACACTTCGATCGTGTTCTCTCCCTCGTCGCTATCGGCAGACTTGGGATGACGGGCATCATAGAAAAATGCCTTGCTGGTATACTGCCCAGGTCGCCCCAGAAGATGGTTTGAATCGCTGTCTTCCGTCACGGCAACGACGTTTTCAATTTTCAGTCCCTGCGCGCTCAATTGCTTGACGATGCCCGCAGCATCCATAACCGGGGTAGGTTCTGCGGCTTTGGATTGCTCCGCAGAACCTTGATCGTCATTCTTGTGTGCACCACACGCCGACAGCGTCGCGGCCATAACAGCCGCAACAAAATAGCGTTTTCTCATTAGGTGGTCCCCTTTATTATCGAACTATTCGCACGCAACGCCGTCGCCGTCTCGATCGAGACGGCGCGAGTATCCGCCATCGCCAACGCGCAGCGGCGCGGCGCCAGCGGCGCGGGCAGCGGCGCAATTGGGATAGCTGGCGTTCTTGTCGCCCCCGCCACCGGCATAGGCACCGCCCCGAACACGCCTTGATCGGCGGGGCGTGGATGACGCCGACTTGCGCCGTGCAGCCAGCGCAGGCGCGGGTGCCACGAGCAGTGCGAACATTCCTGCAAGCATCGAGCGACGGTCCATAGGATCACACCTTTCGCACGATCGCTACGACCCGGCCGATGACAGTCATCTCCCCATCATAGGCCAGTTCATCGCGAAAATCGGGATTGACCGAGACCAGGCGCATGCCGCCATCCTTGGCAGGGCGTAGTGACTTGATCATGCCCAGGCCGTGCATTTCGATAGCCCAGAATTGATCCCACATGCGCGGGCTCTGCTGCGTCGTGTCGATCAGGAGGATGTCACTGTCGAGAATCGCCGGCATCATCGAAGTGCCGCTGCTCGTAGCCCAGAAGATTTGCTCCATAGGCGCAGACGTGAACTGCCGCACCCATGATCGCGAAAACGTGCGCAGAACCTGGCGGGCCGGCTCATCGTGGATAAACGAGCCACCTAGGCCGTATGCAACATTGAATTCGGACAGTTGCACTATGTCAGCGTCCGTTGCGGGCTCAGCATGAAATGCGATCAGTGACCCGACTAGATCTGGATCATCCACTTCACCAACGAGATACTCCGGCGAGGTGCGTAACGCTCTAGCCAGTTCCAGCAGCTTCCCGCTCTCTCTGGTCTCACCTGATATCAAGCGTCCAATTGATGGCTGGGAAATGCCCAGCATGCGCGCCAAGGCCGATTGGCTTAGGCGGCGTTCGTCTATCAGCCGCTCCAGTCGCTCGCCCACAATCTCAGCCATGCGTGCAGACTATACAAAAATGAATAGTACGACACGCTACATTTTCGTTGCGACTGTCATTCGAATGTGTATAACTCTCATCATGATTGAAGAGGTCACCCCTTTTCGCGCCCTTCAGATGGTGCGTGCACAGTTCGCTTCGGAGCGAGCAATGGCGCAGGTGTTCGAGGTGAGCCAGCCCACGGTGTGGCGCTGGCTGAACCAATACCAACAGTTGCCCGCTGAGCATGTCCTTCGCGCCGAGCAACTCACCGGCATTTCCCGTCATCTTCTGCGCCCCGATATCTACCCGGCCGATCTCGGCCCCTCGCCTGCTTGGCGCGGCGTAGACAACGGAAGGCAGCGCGTCTCCTTCAAACAATCCAATGGTTTGCAGCAGGGGCATGCCGCATGACGAAACTTCGGGAGCCACTGACCTATCAGCACACCCTTACCCAGGTCGCCGCGGTGATCGGGTGGGACCGCTGCGGCGCCGTCTGCGGTGTCAGCGGCCGCGCGGTGCGCCACTGGTCCGACCACGACTGTGAAACCGAAATCCGCATGATCGACGCCGAGCGCCTCGATCGTGCCTTCATCGATCATGGCGGAGCCTATGCCCCGTTCCATCGCCTCATGGCGATGCGCCTGGAAATCGCAAACCACGCGCCCGGCGATGTGAACCTTGCCGAAATCGCCGCCGAAGCAGCCAAGGAAAGCGGCGAGGCCGTGGCGGCCCTGATCGACGCTGCCCTGCACCCTTCGGACCCTGCGGCCCGCCGCCGTGCCCGCAGGGAAGGCGAAGAGGCCCTGGCGGCCATCACCGAGGGCCTTGCTGCCCTCGATCGCCACAAACAGGGAGACGTATGATACCATGCGTGGGGGGGACATCATCAACCTGGACACCGCCGATCATCGCATGGCGGCACCCGCCAGAAATTCGACCAAGGTGACCTGTTCGCGCTGCGGCGCGCCGCACATGGCCAAGTCGACCAAGCCCACGCGCACGGGCGTCTTGCTCACTTTCACTTGCCGGAGCCCGGTCTGCGACCATCGCTGGTCCGCAGGCATCACGCAGGGGCGCTGCTGACCATGGCTCACCCGCTTCCCGATATCGGCCACAACAGCACTCCCACCGGTCGCTCGGATCGGCTGCGCTGCCCCCACTGCAACACGGCGGGCCAGCGCCGCACGAGCCGCGAAGTCACCCCGACGCACCGGGACATCTATTACCAGTGCGCCAACCTGTTTTGCGGGCACAGTTGGAAGGCCAGCGAGACATACGATTACGGCATCGCGCCCAGCGCGATTCCCAACCCACGCGTGACGCTGCCGATGCGCCCGGTCTCCCGCCAGGACGCAATCGAGATCATGCGCCCGCGTGACGATGTGCAGCCCGAACTGTTCGACGGTGCCGCGCCGCCTGAATTGCCCGGCTAACCACACTTAGACCGCCAAACATCCCGCGCCTTTTTCCGGCCTCGATCCCGGATGCGCTCTCTTTTCGTCTGAAAGGAACACCTGCCATGCGTCTTCCTCGATCCGCGCAACCCGTCTCGCTGCAGGGCCAGACGATCGTTATCCAGTGCGAATGCGGCGCTGAACACCGCTCGCCCGACGCCATCGTGCCGGCCGGATGGACCACGCGCCACGGCGCGGCCTGGTGCATCGACTGCACCCGTGCCGGCGTGCCCGTGCGCCAGTTGCTCCACGGTGGCAGCCGCGCGCCCCGCCGGAGGGCCGCCTGATGCCCCCGCGCGCCGCCCCCGCCCACTTCCCCTACGATCACGGCTCGCTTGCCCAAAACGACACCCGCGATCCCCGTGCCTGGCACCTGGCCAACAAGGCCCGCTTCGATGCGCTCTACGGCCGCGAAACCGCGCCAGAGCCGGTGCCCGCCCCACGCCGTCGTCGCGAAAGCCGCGCCGCGCGCCTCGCCGCCGCGCGCCAGTGGCGGATCAACATGAAGCCTCATTTTGACGCCCTCTATGGACCGGAGACCGAAGCATGAACCGTTTTCGCAAGATCCTGCGCGCATCCCTGCCTGCCACCGCGAGGGCGGCCGCTGCCGGTCTGCTGAGCTACGGGCTGGTTCGGTTGGAACCCACCAGCACCACGCTCGTCGTTACGACCGCCGGTGCCGCGCTGGGCTATCTGTCGGCACCGGGTTTGCGCTGGCTCCTCCGCAGGCGTGAAGCGTGATGGCGCGCCTACCCATGTGTGAGCGACACAATCACATCATGCTCTGGGTGTTGGGCGCCATTCTTGTCGGCACGAACATCGCGGTGTTCCGCGTGATCGTCCCTGCCCTGGTCAACCTCCAAAACGACAGCGCCTTGTTGGGTGCTGCTCTCCTTTCGCTGCTCGTCGTCGCGGTCGACGGGATCTGCATCGCTGAAATTTTCAACCGTGAAGGGACCGACCAACCATGAAAAAACTGATCATTCTCGCCTTGGCGAGTTGCGCCTTGGTGGGCTGCAGCCGTGTCGAGCCGGGCCATGTGGGCGTGAAGGTGGAGCGCTATGGCTCCGCTGCCGGCGTGCAAGACAAGTCGCTGGGTGTGGGCACCTATTGGACCGGCATTGGCACCGACATCTATGAGTATCCGATCTACACCTCCAACTATGCCTGGACCAACGAAACCCGGTGCGACGATCAGAATACCTGCACCGGCGCCAACGAGGAATTCAGCTTTCAGGACAAGTCGGGCCTGATCGTCACCGCCGATGTCTCGATCGCCTACCGCGTCGATCCGGTGAAGGCCCCGATCCTGTTCCAGAAGTATCGCACGGACATGGCGGGCATCGTCGCCGGCCCGCTGCGCAATGCGGTGCGCTCGGCCCTGGTCGATGGCGCGTCCGGCATGTCGGTCGAAGATATCTACGGCGCCGGCAAGACCAAGCTGATCAACCAGGCGCTGGCCAATGTCCGCCGCTACTTCGAACCGTTCGGCCTCCATGTCGAGCAACTCTATTGGGCCGGGCCGATCCGTATCCCGCAATCGATCCTCGACCAGATCAATGCGCGTACCAAGAACGAGCAGCAGGCCCTCGCCGCGCAGGCGAACGTCGCCACAGTCAAGGCTAACGCCGAAGCGGCCGTCGCCAAGGCTAGCGGCGAGGCCGACGCCACCAAGGTGAAGGCCATCGCCGAAGCCGAAGCCATCCGCATCCGCGCCCAGGCCCTGGCCAACAACCCCAAGATCGTCGGCTATGAATGGGTGCAGAAGTGGGATGGCGCGATGCCCAGCACCGTTTACTGCTCGGCCTCGCAACCCTGCGTCCAGACTGGCCAGTAAGACGCCATGACTGCGCCCCTGCCCGACGCCGTTTGCATTGGCCCCCATCGCCTCTGGCTTGGTGACGCCTATACGATTCGGCCGCAACTCGGATGGTTCGACGCCGACGTGCTCGATCCTCCGTATTTGTTTCAAGCGTCGGGCGGGGGCGCCTTCCGCGCGCGCCGGCCACATCTCGATCAGATTCGCGAAGAGAAGCTCGATCAAGGCTTCGATCTGGGCGTGGTCAATCCCCTCCTGTGCGGCGCCGCGATCGTGTTTTGCCACAACGACCAGCTGCCCGACGTTCTCGACCATTGCCGGGGCAGCTTCCACCGCTTCGCGCTATGCGTATGGCGCAAGCTCACCCCGATGCCAGTCGCCAACAAGCACTATCAACCCGAGATCGAGACATACGTCCACGCTTGGGCACGCGGCTACCACCCTGCCGGCGACCTGGCCGATCTCAAGCGCGTCATCGAATGCCGCTCGCGCGCCCTGAAAGACTTCGGGCATCCAACCGTCAAACCGGACATCGTCATGGACAAGATCATCCGCAATGTGCGCGGCGCCACGGTGTGCGACCCTTTCATGGGCACCGGCAGCACCGGCGTTGCGTGCATCAAGGCCGGCAAAATCTTTGCCGGCATCGAGCACAACCCCCAGCACTTCGAAACTGCCGTGCGGCGCTGCACCGAGGCCTACGAAGCCATGCGGGTGGCGGCATGAAAGCCCTCACCATCTGGCAACCATGGGCCAGCCTGATCATCGCCGGCGCCAAGCCCTACGAATTCCGGGGCTGGCGCCCGCCGGCATCGCTGATCGGCCAGCGCATCGTCATTCATGCCGGCGCCGCGAAGCGCCCGCGCGACGAAACCCAAATCCTGATCGACCTGTGCCGCTGGCGCGAAGTTCCACTGGTGGCGCCCTCTTGGGCAGAAACCTGCCTGATAGCGGATAAGGCCGGGACCGTGCTTCACAAGGCACTGGCCCGCGAATTGCCTATGTCCGCCGGCATCGGCACCGCGATCGTCGGCGAACCGCGCCTCGGCACCGAAATCGCCGAGGAATTCGGCGTCCCCCGCGCCAACGACAGCGATCGCGACAAGCACGCCAACTGGGGCTGGCCCATGCTCGAAATTGAGGCCTGGCCCGAGCCCATCCCCATGCGCGGCTTTCAGGGCCTGTGGAACTGGCATACACCGTCAAACGTGATCGGCGGTGGCCAATGAGCGCGCGCGTCCTGATCGGTTGCGAGCGTAGCGGTGTGCTGCGCCGCGCGTTCCTCGCCCGTGGCATTGATGCCTGGTCCTGCGACCTCGAGCCGGCCGACGATGGCAGCAATCGCCATATTCGCGGCAACCTGCTCGACCATCTCGATGATGGCTGGGATCTGCTGGCTGTGCTGCATCCGCCCTGCACCCGCCTGTGCAACAGCGGTGTGCGCTGGCTCTACATCGGCGGCCGGCGCGTCAATGGCCATGACCCGCAAGGCTGGGCCGATCTCGAGGCTGCTGCCGCCTTCTACCGCGCATGCCGCGAGCGTGGAAATGTCCTGCGACGCGCGCTGGAGAACCCCATCATGCACGCCCACGCTGTCCGGCTCACCGGCCGGCGCCACGTCCAGTTCGTTCAACCCTGGTGGTTTGGAGACCCGTTCTTCAAGGCCACCGGCCTTGAACTGATCAACCTGCCCAAGATTTTGCCCACCAACCGTCTGGCACCCCCGCGCCCCGGCACGGCCGAGCACAAGGCATGGAGCCGCGTCCACCGCCAAAGCGGATGGGGCAAGCACGCCGCAGACCGCGCCCGCGCTCGGAGCGAAACTTTCCCCGGCATGGCCGATGCCCTGGCCGAACAGTGGAGCAACCTGCTCGACGTTCGCGCCTCCCTTCCGCGCGAGGAGGCGCGAGCAGCATGAGCGACAAGACCAAGATCGAATGGGCCGATGCCACCGTGAACGCCATCAACGGCTGTTCGGTGCACTCGCCTGGCTGCAAGAACTGCTACGCCATGAAACTGGCCGGCACCCGCATGCGTAACCATGCCACGCGCGAGGGGCTGACCGACCAGACCAAGGCTGGCCCTATCTGGAACGGCAACGTGCGCCTGCACGAACCTGCCTTATTGCAGCCCCTTCGCTGGACCGCGCCGCGCCGTATTTTCTGGAATGCTCACGGTGACACGTTCCATGAAAGTGTGGCCGACTCGTGGATTGACCAGGTGTTCGCAGTCTGCGCGCTCACCCCGCAGCACACGCACATGATCCTGACCAAACGCAGCGCACGGATGCGGGAATATCTCGATGGCTCGTGGCAGTCGCGCGGCATCGAGCACATGAAATTGTGGCAGAAGCGTCCGGCCGGCTACGGCACCCTACTGCAAACGGTCAACGGCGTGCTCCCCAACGTGTGGCTGGGCGTGTCGGTCGAAGACCAGACCCGCGCCGATGAGCATCGCGAGAGTTTCCGCGCTACGCCAGCGGCAGCAAAGTTCGTCAGCTACGAGCCGGCACTTGGCCCCGTCAATTGGTCGGGGTGGGAGTTTGTCCACCAGATCATAGCAGGCGGAGAAAGCGGGCCAAACGCCCGGCCAGCACATCCGCAGTGGTTCTGGGACACCCGCGATTGGTGCCTGCCCAACGATGTAGCGTTCTTTTTCAAGCAGTGGGGCCATTGGGCGCCGGTTTGCGCGATGCACGATGACTTGATTGAGGATCTCTACGATCCGGCACCGAAACACAGTCCAGAGGCCTCGCGCCGCTGCAAGGTCGACCAGTGCGTGCTTCACGCCGATGGCCAGCGCTTCAACGGCAAGGCGATGTTCAAGCTGCCGGCATTCCAGGCTGGCTCGGGTGCAATGACGATGTTTGCCGTCAACAAACGCCGCGCCGGCCGCCTGCTGGATGGCATCGAACACAACGCAATGCCGGAGGTGCATCATGGCTGACCAGCTTGAGCGCATGGCGCTGGCGATTACCAAGGAAATCGGTTGGGGTGCCTTTGACCATTTCGACCCGGCAGACGTGCGCCGTATCGCCCGCGTCGCGATAGCCGCGATGCAGGGGTGGCAGGACATTGCCGACGCGCCGCGTGATGGCAGCTACGTCTTGACCTGCCGTATGGGGGAACCTTCCCAGCATTTTGGTGGCGATTTAATCAGCGGCTATGCGGAACCGCCGGAGGTGGCACAGTGGATTGACGCCGGAGATTGCTGGACCTGCCCGCAGCGTCCCCATGATTCGTGGGAGCCAACCCACTACATGCCGCTATTTCGTGCGCCGGAGGTGCGCTGCGGGGCTGATACGACGGACTACCCTCTTGCCGCGCCCGGGGGCCTTCATCCTGCGATCTACCGAGCGCAAATCATCCAGGCTATGGCGCTCGAATACCTCAAAGCCATGACTTTCGGCAGCGATGAGGAGTTCTCGCTGGGTCAGGCCATGGAGGCGGCGACTGCCACATGGGGCACGGAATGGGACAGCGATCCGCAGCCTCGCACGATCGAATTTGGCATTGAGGCTGCGCAGTCGGACCTCGAATACTGGCGGGAGGGCTGACATGTCCAACACACCAACGACCAGCCAACTCACCATTCCTGTTGATCTGCCCGAGGAACACCGCGCGGCAGACGAGCGGCTCAAGCTGCTGATCGAGCGCGTCGAGCGGCTCGAGGAAGAAAAGAAGGGCATCAGCGGTGACATCCGCGATATCTTCTATGAGATGAAGGCCGCTGGCTATGACGCCAAGATTGCTCGGCAGATCATCCGCCTGCGCAAGATGAAGCCCGAGGACCGGCGCGAGATGGAAGCCATCCTCGACGTCTACAAATGCGCCCTCGGTATCGATTGACCCATGAACATCACCACCCAATCGGCCGACCGGATTGGCGTGCTCCCACACGGAGATTTCTGATGAAAGACAGCGTTTCAGCCGTTGCCACGGGCGCAATGGTAAGGGAGGCCCCAACTGCACCCGCTGATCGCCTCATGACGATCGGTGAAGTCGCATATCGGCTTGGTACCAGCCCATCGACGATCAACCGCCGCATCCAGGCGGGCAAGTTCCCGAAGCCCGTTCACTTGGGCACTCGCACCAGTCGCTGGCGCGAATCCGAGGTCAATGCCTGGATCCAGAACCTCACTCAGTGAACGAATTCCATGGGGCCTCTATGGGGGCCTCCTGAAATTCTCTAACCACATTTTTCTTTATTATTTCGAGGCTTGGTAAAATGTTTCGAATCCTGCCGCCCCAGCCAGATTTTCTATGCTGCCGCATTTATAGATTAGGCGC
>Ga0070671_100004263_pt1 | contig 11313 bp, 10 predicted proteins | sample KBSS73metaG_FD_65341 | JGI IMG/M metagenome (GOLD analysis project Ga0070671, IMG submission 65341) | Switchgrass rhizosphere microbial communities from Kellogg Biological Station, Michigan, USA - KBS S7-3 metaG | ecosystem: Host-associated > Plants > Roots > Rhizosphere > Soil ... | reverse complement strand
AGAAAGGAACTCCGGGCTGACGTCCGACCTTATATGCTGGGGGGCCGGCCGGAATTTCGCCATGGGTTGACCCCGTTTTTTGCCGTGGCTGTGGTGCCAGAGGCACGGTGCGATACCCATCATAAGCCTTAAGGTCCAGACTCGGCGGGCGCCGTCTTTGAGGCGAAATCCGCCAAAAAAGCAAGAGTTAACGCTTCGTGGCCCTCGAAACCTACCGAAAGAAGCGGCAGTTCGACGTGACCCCGGAGCCGCGCGGGCGAAAAGCGGCTGGTGGCGGTCACCGTTATGTGATTCAGAAGCATGCCGCGCGCCGGCTGCACTACGATCTGCGGCTCGAACTCGATGGCGTAATGAAGAGCTGGGCCGTAACCCGCGGCCCGAGCTTCGACCCCAACGAAAAGCGCCTCGCAGTCCACGTCGAGGACCACCCGGTCGAATACAACACTTTCGAAGGCACGATCCCGGAGGGCGAATACGGCGGCGGCACGGTCATGATCTGGGATCGCGGCCGCTGGTTCCCCGAGGGCGATCCGCACAAGGGCTACGCCAAAGGCCACCTCGTCTTCGATCTCGACGGCGAGAAGCTGCATGGGCGCTGGCACTTGGTGCGAATGCGCTCCCGCGAGCGCGACCGCCACGACAATTGGCTGCTGATCAAGGGCAAGGACGACGAAGCGCGTGGCGCCGGGGACAAGGATATCCTCGAAGAGAGGTCGCGCTCGGTCACCACCGGGCGCTCGATCGAGGAGATCGCCGCGGGGAAGGGCGGCAAGAAGCGAGTGTGGCACAGCAACCGGGACGCTGGCGCGGATGCGAAGGAAGCGGAGCCGCGATCCGGCCTGAAAGCCAAGAAAGCTCCGCCGAAGGCGGACGCGAAGCCTAAACGGAGAGCGAAAGCTGCTGCGCTTGCGGTCGCGCGCCCCGGCGAGCAAACCGTGCGCGAACGCCCGGCAGGAAAGCGCGCGGTGCTGCCTGACTTCGTGCCTTTCAGCCTCGCCGCGTTCTATGACCAGGCGCCGAGCGGCGCGGACTGGCTGCACGAGATCAAGTTCGACGGCTACCGCATGGAGGCGCGGCTCGATCGCGGCAAGGTCAAGTTGCTGACGCGGCGCCAGCAGGACTGGACGCATCGCTTCAAGCCCGTAGTCGAGGCCGTTGCCGCGCTTCCGGCCGAAACCGCGCTGCTCGACGGTGAGATCGTCGTCGAGGACGAGCGCGGCGTGAGCAGCTTCTCGCTGCTGCAGACCGACCTGAAGGACGGGCGCAACGATCGCTTCGTCTATTACGTATTCGACCTTCTGCATCTCGATGGCCGCGATCTCACGTCCATGCCGCTGATCGAACGCAAGGCGGCGCTGGCGCGGCTGCTGCAGGCTGGCGATGGGACCGGCGTGATCCGCCACACCGACCATTTCGACGAACGCGGCCCGCTTATTCTAGCCAAGGCCTGCGAGATGGGGCTCGAAGGCATCATCTCCAAGCGCCGCAACGCGCCTTATCGTTCCGGGCGTTCGGACAACTTCATCAAGACCAAATGCCGCGGCGGCCACGAATTGATCGTCGCCGGCTATACGCCGTCGACGGCTGTGCCCAACTCCATCGGTGCGCTCACCGTTGCGGTGCACGAGAATGGAGAACTCCGCTACGCCGGCCGCGTCGGCACCGGCTACACCCAGAAGATGGCGCGCGACCTGTTCAAGCGGCTCCAGCCGCTGCGCGCCGAACAGCGCCCGGTAAAGCTGCCGCCCGACGAACGGCGCAAGGATGTCGTCTGGGTCAAGCCCGAGTTGGTGATCGAGGCGGAGTCTGCCGGCGTCACCCATGGTGGCGTGTTGCGGCAAGCTTCGTTCAAGGGCATTCGTGAGGACAAGACCGCGGCCGAGGTGGTGCGCGAGGTGCCGGAAACCGTGCCGCCGAAAAATTCCGCCAAGGATTCGCCGCCGATGAAGGATGCAGCCAAGGAGCCTGTCCGTGACCCGCCGAAAAGTTCGCGCCCGGCGCGTGCGGCCAAGACCAAGGATACCGAGGCTTCCAAGTTCCGTCTCACCCATCCCGAGCGCGTCTACTGGGCCGACGTTGGGGTCACCAAGAAGGATCTCGCCGAGTACTACCTGTCGGTCTGGGATTGGATAAGTCCGCACATCGTCAACCGCGCACTCGCGATCGTGCGCTGTCCGGACGGCACCGGCGGCGAGTGCTTCTTCCAGAAGCACATCGCTGCGAACGTGAAATCCTCACCGCTGCGCCATGCCGTCGCCGGCAAGGACCACGATGTGATCGCGGTGGAGACGGTCGACGACCTTGTCGCGCTGGCGCAATCGGGGGCGCTGGAAATCCATGTGCGCGGCTCGCGGCTCGACAGCCTGGAAACGTGCGACCGCATCGTTTTCGATCTCGATCCGGGGGAGGGCGTGGGCTGGGCGCAAGTCGTCGCCGCTGCGCGCGAGATTCGCGAGCGCCTCGAGGCGCAAAAGCTCGAGAGCTTCGTCAAGCTCTCGGGCGGCAAGGGCGTCCATGTGGTGGCGCCGATCGCAGACGTCGATTGGGACACGGCCAAGTTCTTCACCCAGCGCGTTGTCGCTTCCATGGCCGCCGACAGCCCCAAGCTCTACCTCGCCAAGATGACCAAGGCGCTGCGCCAGGGCCGCATCTTCATCGACTATTTCCGCAACTCGCGCGAAGCGACCTCGGTCGCGCCCTATTCGACCCGCTCGCGCGACGGCGCGCCGGTCTCCGCGCCGGTTACCTGGGAGCGACTGGCGCGCACCAGCGCCGGCAACGACTTTTCCGTGCTCGATCTTAAGAAGCGCCTCAAGGACGATGCCTGGGCCGAGATCGGCAAAGTGCGGCAGAAGCTGCCCGAGACCGCTCCGTCGCGCCGGCGCTGACAACGGCGGCGGGTCTCCTCAAATCATTTCCGCGCGGCGTCCTGCAAGATTGCGATCATGCGGTCGATAACCTGATCGCGTGCCGAACCCGTAGGCAATTCGATTTTCTGTTCGGGATCCTGAACCCAATAGCCGTCACGGTGGGTTCGATAGCCAACGATCTGGTACCTACCCTCTTCCTCTTCTATGCTCCATTGCGATGCCCCGCGCGCGAACGCCGACCAACTCTTCGCACCGGAGTATTTGAGCAGTACTGGACGCGGGAAAGCGTTACGCGCAGGAGTAGGTATAGTCGGGTTTCCTTTCCCCATTGCATCGCGGAGGGCGTATCGCAAAGCTTCCGTATTTGTCGCGGCCACCACGGACACCGGCTCTCGATTCATGTAAAAGCCGGCTTCCGTTTTTGCGACGGTCGGCACGTAGACGATGCCACTTCTCAGATAAGAATGATACAACATGTCATAACCTAAAATGGTGTTACCAAGAACTCTATGCCAAGATATCTGGCCTCCCTTCGCACGGTTTCGATTGCCGCTCTTTGAGCCTCTGTAATCGCGCCTTTTGGAATTGCGAGGCTCAGGATGCGACGTTTGATATCGGAGGATTTAATTTCTATGTCGCCCATGCTGCTGCCTTTATAGTCGACCAATTTTTTGACGTATCTGGTGAGCGTTTGTGCTAAACGCGCTCCATCTTGATATGTAGCGGCGCGAAGATCGATCGATTTGATGCTTGTAGCCCCGCCACCGAGAAATTTATCTATCACCTTAAATGTACGCGGTAGATTTTCTCCGAGCTGTTCGTTGAAATAGTTTCCGCGAGCCGCCCAACCAAGTTTCCATGCCTCCGATGGGTCCTCGATAACGGCGGGGGCTAGCGGCTTCCCTGAAAACTGAAGTATCCCAAGAACGGCTAGACTACGTGCCTGAGCTACCTCTGCGGGGTCTGCGTTCGCATAGGGAGCAATGGCATCGAGAATTTCTTGTTGAATCTCACGAGTTACGCCCGGCTCCAGCACGTCGCTCAATGCCGCATTGAGCGCATTCCCGCCGGCGGTGTCCCCGACATCGTAATAGTACCGCTTGATCTCGGCTCTTATTACCTTCTCATCGTCCGGCTGCGATTGGCGCTAAGTCAGTCGCTCGCGACTTATCTTCGTTTTGCGCAATTCGTAGGGGTAGTTCGTCCTCACTCCCGCCATCCGTCGGTGCAAACCAACCGGGATTCGGCGACGTGCCGGTGCGCGGATGCAGCGCCGGCTTCCAATCGGCTAATTTGATGAGAACGTCCTCTGCTTCCACGCTGTCGCGTGCAGCTTCGCTGGGTAGGTCGGGAATCTGCAAATGGACCGCAGCAATCCGCGCCAAGCACTGGTCATCAGCGTTCAGGGCGGCCGCAACAGTAGCAAGCCCAGGCATCAGCCGGTGGACTGCTGGCTCAGTCTGATAGGCGCGCTTAAGGAGCCGCTCGACCTCGATCCTTTCACGCACGACGAAACGCTTGCCGCGGCGCTCGATCAACGGCGTGCGGCCGAGGAATAAGCCTTCTTCGGTACAGGCTAGGCCGAGATTGTCGACGGTACGTTCGTTCAACCGCCAGAATCGAATCATGCAAATATTGTCGCTGAAAAAGAGACAATTGTCAACAAAAAAGCGACAATACAACTGCGCGTAGCCGCGCCTATTCAACGCGCCTGAATTCTGATGAGTCCAATTGCAGCGGCCTAATCCCACCCATTCCGTTGCTCGCTCATTCCGTGGCTCGGCAGTCCAATACCGCCGACCACGAAAAGACTATCCCGCAAGCCTGAAGCGCTCCGCCTTCGGCTCGAAGCGCGAGCGGAAGATTTCCGCATCGAGCGGGTCCTCGAAGCAATAGCGCACGAACGCGGCGTAATCGTCCTCGACATACATGTCGAACTTGCCGACATACCTGATGAGAAAGCTCAGGATCTCGCTGTCGTCGGCGAGTTGCCGGCGCGGGAGAACCACCTGATACGGGCACTCCTCGTCGAGCTTGCGCAGCCAGGCGCTTTTCTTGTCCGGGTCCATCGTCGTTGCCTCTACCCTTGACTCAGACCGGATATTGTTCTCTTTTTGTTCTATGAAGTCAAGCGGAAATTGAAAAGGGGCCGGTGCGATGGCGGTCGAGACCCTGGGCGACGCTCATTCCATGGGCTGGCGAATCATCGCCCGCTGCACGCATGGCCGCGAGGACGGTCCCCGCGGGCATTCGAATCGCGCGTGCACCTACCCGCAAGGAGTTGGACATGGAGACGCTGGTGTGGACGCGGGGGAGGGGGTTTCCGCTGTCACGTCTCGAAACGCGGCTACGCTGCCCGCGCTGCGGATCGCGTGAAGTGGTCGTGCTGTATCAGCCGCCGAGCCGGGCGGTGGTGGGCTAAGTCCGCCCGCGTTCTCATCGTCGCGACAACCGCCGCCGGTTAGCCCGCACCCGCTTCTTGTAAGTGTTCAGAACTTTTCCCGCGACGACCTTTCTCCCTCGGCCGGTGAGGATCGCGGCTGCGGCCGCCGTCTGGGCTTCGGCGAGTGCGCCGACCTTTTCGGCGACCATGCGGTTCGCCTCCGCACGTCCGCGCGCTCCACCAGCCGCCAGACGCATCATGCGCAACGCGATGACGCTCTGGGCCTCAATGCCGAGTTCGAAGGCCTTGAGGGCGAGCCCGAGCCAGGGATTGTACACAGAAGCTTTCCCGGGTTTTTAGGAACAGTGATTGACGCTAACGTGGGAATGACGAAGCGGTTCCGAGGACAAGACATGAGCGACGACATCCACGAGGTTTACGCCATCCGCTACGGCCAGCATTCGCGCCGTTCGCCGGAGAATTTCATCGGCGGCGATCCGCACGACGTGCTGCAGCCGCTCGACTACTTCGTATGGGCGATCGTCGGCCCTTCCGGCACGATCGTCGTCGACACCGGCTTCGACGAGGTGATGGGCCGGCGCCGGCAGCGCCAGATCGTCAAGCCGGTGCGCGACGGCCTGCTTGCGCTTGGCGTCGCCCCCGAGAGCGTCGAGACCGTCATCATCAGCCACATGCACTATGATCATTGCGGCAACTACGAGGTGTTCCCGCGCGCCCGCTATCACCTGCAGGACCGCGAGATGGCCTACGCCACCGGGCGGTGCATGTGCCATCAGCAGACGCGGCTGCCGTTCGAAGTCGAGGACGTCGTCGCCATGGTGCGCAAGGTTTTTTCCGGGCGCGCCGCCTTTCACGACGGCGAGGCCGAGATCGTGCCCGGCGTTACCGTGCACCACATCGGCGGCCATTCGATGGGCTTGCAGAGCGTGCGAGTGAAAACCCGCCGCGGCCACGTGGTGCTCGCCGCCGACGCCACCCACCTCTACGCCCACATCGAGAGCGGCCGGGTGTTCCCGATCGTCTACAATGTCGGAGATGTGCTCGAAGGCTACGAGACCTTGAAGAAGCTCGCGACCTCGCCGCGCCACATCGTGCCCGGTCACGACCCGCTGGTGCTCGCGCGCTACCCGGCCGCCAAGCCCGGGCTCGAAGGCTGGATCGCGCGCGTCGACGCCGAACCCGGCAATCGGTGAAGGCGCCGGCTGGTGGGCGACGAAATCCCGCCGCCGGCCGGCGCTAGTGTTCGAGCCGCGGCGCCTGCGACGAGACCGACGATGACCGATCGACCTTCGCTTCCGGCGCTGGAACGGCTGGTCGCGGCGCATCGCCTGCCCGAAGCGCTGGACATGGCGCTCGGGATTCTCGCGGCGATCGAGAGCCGGGCCGGGCGCATTGATCGGGTGGTCGGCGGCTCATCCCAACCCGGCGGCAGCGAAGAAGACGTTGCGCTGATCTTCGCCACCCGCTTCGCCGCCGTATTCGGGCAGCTCATCACCGCGCAGGATCTGCAGATCAGCGCGGCCGACTTCGAGCGGCTGTTGTCGCACTACCGCTGGATCGATCTGATTTTTTCATTCAGCGGATTTCGCACCTCGGACCATCTCGTTCTTCTCATCGCCAAGGACGCCGGAGACGGCCGGCTAAGCTTTCAAGGCGCCGACTACCTGCGCCTCCTCTCCGTCCTCACCATGAACTCCTTCGTCAGCGTCGATTTCGATCGCTTCTGGCGAACCAATCGCGTGGCGTCGGCAATCGCGTTCTTCAACTACATCAGCTCGCGCTACGTGTTCTCGCGGCGCGCGTTCGAGTTCCGCGAGCGTCTCCTGGAATGGATGCCGGAGCGGCTCGGGGAGGTGAAATTCGGCGGCATGACGCTCGCGCGGCTGCCGGAAGTCTACATGCATTGCAGCTACGCCGTGACCGCCAGGAAGCACGCGATCAAACGTCCGCTGATGGAGCAGATGCGCCGCGCCTGCCTGGAAGCGGGTGTGGTCGAGGCGGAAGGCGCCATCCCGCCGCGCGCGGAGGGGCGCGCCACGATCGTCGTGGTCGGCGAGCGCTTTGCGCCCGGTCACGCGGTGTTCCGCAGCCACTCGCGCGCCGTCCGCGCGTTGCGCGAGCGCTTTCATGTCGTCGGCGCCGTTCACCCCAATCCCGACAGCGCGTTGATCGCAGAGTTCTTCGACGAGTGCATCGCTTTTCCCGCGGGAGATTTTTTTGCCTCGGTTCGCACGGTTGCCGCCGCCATCGCGGCGCAGCGACCGGCGCTGATCCTCTATCTGGGCGTCGGCATGGCGTCTGCGGTGATCGCGCTGGCCTCGCTGCGCCTAGCGCCGATCCAATGCGCCTCGTTCGGCCATACCGCGAGCACAATGAGCCCGGCGATCGACTATTTCATTCTGCCGGAGGATTTTGTCGGCTCGGCAGAGTGTTTTTCAGAAACGATCCTGGCCGTGCCAAAGGCCGCCATGCCGTTTGCGCCGCAGCCCGCGCCGCAGGCGGCGCGGCGCCGTGCAGATGGCACGATCCGTGTCGCCATCCCTGCTTCAACGATGAAGCTCAACCCGGTGTTGTTCGATGCGGTGGCGCGCATCGGCGCCGAAGTCAAGTCGCGTGTCGCGTTTCAATTCTTTCCGCTCGCTGCCACCGGTCTTCCCTATTTCGAACTATCGCGGATCGTGCGCGCCGTCATTCCGCAGGCCACAGTTTTCCCGGAAGCACCGCACGAACGCTACATGGCGCGTCTCGCCGAATGCGACGTGTTTCTTTGCCCGTTTCCCTACGGCAACATGAACAGCATCATCGACGCGTTCCAGCTGTGCCTGCCCGGCGTGTGCCTCGACGGCATCGAGGCGCATGCGCATGCCGACGCGGCATTCTTCGCGCGCATCGCGCTTCCCGCCGAGCTCGTCGCCAAATCGACCGACGACTATGTCGCCGCGGCGGTGAAGCTCATCGACGACGAGGCCTGGCGTGCGCGGTGTACGGAAATCGTCAGCAAGGCCGATCTCGAAGTGGCCTTCTTCGGGGGCGAGCCCGACCTGTTCGCCGCGGCGATCGAAAAGCTGATCTGGCCGTCGGATTGAAGCGCGAGGACCTTAAGTCAAATCATGGGTCGTCATTGCGAGCGAAGCGAAGCAATCCAGCTTTTGGCCTGAAGTATGGATTGCTTCGTCACCCTTCGGGCTCCTCGCAATGTCGGTTCTGGGTCGTCTCAACAATCATGCTCTTTGGAAACGATAGACGCGCTCTCCCGCCACTGCCTGGGACGTGACGGGTCACCAATTCCGAGTTTTGGTATTGCGCGACGAGGCCGCGTCGCGCCTCATTCGATGTCCAGCGGCTCGGCGCCGGTCGGCTTGCCGCTGGCGTCGAGTGTGATCTTCTCGACCCGCGCTTCGGCCTGCCGCAGCAGCTCTTCGCAACGGCGTTTGAGCGCCTCGCCGCGTTCGTAGATGGTGACCGATTCCTCGAGCGGCACCTTGCCCTCTTCGAGCCTTCGCACGATCGATTCGAGCTCTTCGATCGCGCGCTCGAACGGCAATTGGCTGACGTCGCCGCCGTTCTGGTTGTTGTTCTGCGCCATTCGCCGGCTCTCCGATTCCTCATTCAATGTAGCCCGGATCGGGCGAAGCGCAATGCAGCCCCGCCTGGCGCAGTTTCGCCGGTGGCACTTATCCCCGCATCAGCGCGGTGACGTGCGCGGCAGCCGAGTTCGCCAACGCCTCGAGGTCGTAGCCGCCTTCAAGCACGGAGACGACGCGGCCTTCGGCGCAGCCATCGGCCACTTCCATGATCTTCCGCGTGGCCCAGGCGAAGTCGGCCTCGTCGAGGTTGAGGTTGGCCAGCGGATCGCGCATGTGCGCGTCGAAGCCGGCCGAGATGATGACGAGCTCCGGCCGGAAATCGTTGAGCCGCGGCAGGATTCTCTCCTCGAACGCGGCGCGGAACGCCTCGCTGCCATCACCGGGCCGCAGCGGCGCGTTGACGATAGTGTCGTGCTCGCCGGACTCGCCGACTGCGCCGGTGCCGGGGAAGAGCGGCATCTGGTGGGTCGAGCAATACATCACCGTCCTGTCGTCCCAGAAGATATCCTGCGATCCGTTGCCGTGATGCACGTCGAAATCGACGATCGCGGCGCGGGCGATGCCATGATGATCCTGCGCGTACCGCGCCGCGATGGCGGCATTGTCGAACAGGCAAAAGCCCATCGGCCGCGCCGTCTCGGCGTGATGGCCGGGCGGCCGCGTGGCAACGAACGCGTTGGCGGCCTTTTTGGTCAGCACCTCATCGACGGCATGGACGGCGCCGCCGACAGCACGGAGCGCCGCCTCGAAACTTCCCGGCGACATCGAGGTATCGGCATCGAGCCGCACCATGCCGGCGCTCGGCGCGGCATCGCGAATCTGCGTGATGTAGTCCATCGGATGGCAGAGCGCGATCACCTCGAACGGCGCGGTCGGTGCTTCGACCCGCGCCAGCGACTGGAACTGCTCGGCCTCAAGCGCCTGCTCGACGGCGCGCAGCCGGTCGGGCCGCTCCGGATGCCCGAGCGGCGTCAAGTGTTGCAGACAGGCGGGATGGGTGATCAGCAGTGTCGACATCGGCAGCGCGGCGCGAGGCTGAGAGTTGAGCGTACTTTCACAGTTAAGCCGGCGCAGCCGGGGAGGGAAGATGCGCGTCGGCGAATTTCACGCGCATCCGCAGATCCGGGAGTGCGCGCTTCAGCTCGCCAGCGCCGCGTCGGCGCCAAGGACGCCGCCCGCGCCTTCGACCACTGTGCGTTCGAGCGCACCTGCCTGCACGGCGAAATTCTCGGCGAAGAACCGCGCCAGCGCGATGCGCGGGGCGGCATCGCCGCTGAGCCGCAGCGCGGCGAGCGCCTGCTGCGCCAGCAGACAGCCGCCGGCTGCTACGGCGAACAGCCGCAGATAGGGCGTCGCGCCGGCGAGCGCCTCCTGCGCATTTTTCTCGAGCTGCGCCAGCAGCCACGCGGTGGTGCGCGCCAAACTCTCGACCGCATCCTCGAGCCGCACGCCGGTCCAGCCGAAGGCCGGATCGTTGGTCGCATTGACCGCTTCGACGACGCGGCGCAACTCGCCGATATAGGTCTCGACCACGGCGCCGCCGCCGAGGGGGAGTTTGCGCGTGACCAGATCGATCGCCTGGATGCCGTTGGTGCCTTCGTAGATCGGCGCGATCCGCGCGTCGCGAAGGAACTGCGCCGCCCCGGTCTCCTCGATGAACCCCATGCCGCCGTGGACCTGCACGCCGAGCGAGGCGACCTCGACGCCGATATCGCTCGCGAACGCTTTGGCGACCGGGGTGAGCAGCGAAGCGCGCGCGTTCGCCGCCTGACGCGCGGCCTTGTCGGCGCCGCGCTCGGCGCGATCGAGCGCCATCGCGGTGGCGTAGCAGATCGAGCGCGCGGCCTGGGTGAGGGCGCGCATGCTGATCAGCACGCGCTTGATATCGGCATGGGCGATGATCGGCGCCGACTCGGTCGCCGGCATGCCCGCGGAGCGTCCCTGTCGGCGCTCGCGCGCATAAGCAAGCGCCTGCTGGGTAGCGCGCTCGGCGATGCCGACGCCCTGCAGCCCGACCCCGAGCCGCGCCCGGTTCATCATCGTGAACATGCAGGCCATGCCGGCATTCTCTTCGCCGACGATGAAGCCGGTCGCGCCGCCGTGGTCGCCGAAGATCATCGTGCAGGTCGGCGAGCCGTGGATGCCGAGCTTGTGCTCGACCGAATGGGCGCGCACGTCGTTGCGGACGCCGGGCGTGCCGTCGGCGTTGAGCAGGAATTTCGGCACCACGAACAGCGAGATGCCGCGCGTCCCCGGCGGCGCATCGGGCAGGCGTGCGAGCACGAAATGGATGATGTTGTCGGTGAGGTCGTGCTCGCCGTAGGTGATGAAGATCTTCTGTCCGGTGATGCGATAGGTGCCGTCGCCGGCGCGCTCGGCCTTGGTGCGCAAGGCGCCGACGTCGGAGCCGGCCTGCGGCTCGGTGAGCTGCATGGTGCCCATCCATTCGCCG
>Ga0070671_100004262_pt1 | contig 11314 bp, 11 predicted proteins | sample KBSS73metaG_FD_65341 | JGI IMG/M metagenome (GOLD analysis project Ga0070671, IMG submission 65341) | Switchgrass rhizosphere microbial communities from Kellogg Biological Station, Michigan, USA - KBS S7-3 metaG | ecosystem: Host-associated > Plants > Roots > Rhizosphere > Soil ... | reverse complement strand
CGCCGGCACTGGTAGCGCATCAGCGATCGCACGTTGGGCGTCACCACCCCGGCGTGCAGATCGTGCTCGGTGACGTGGAACCAGGCCAGGTCGTCCATCGGCAGGTAGATCCGGCCGCGTTTCAGGTCGGAGGCGACGTCGCGGATGATGTTGGTGAGCTGCAGCGCGATCCCCAGATTCACCGCGTAGTCGCGGGCACCGGCGTCGCGATAGCCGAAGATCTCCAGGCAGATGAGCCCGACGCTCGACGCCACCTTGTGGCAGTAGGTGGAAAGCGCCTCGAAGTCCGGATACTTCGCGAACGACAGGTCCATCTCGACGCCGTCGAGGAGCATCTTGAACTCCCGCTTCGGCAGGTTGAACTCGGACACCCACGGCTGCAGCGCCTTGCCCTGCGGCGTCAGCGGGATGCCGCCGTAGATGCGATCCAGCTCGTCGCGCCACACGGCCAGCGATTCGACGGCCCGGGCGCGCGCCTCGGACGTGAGCCCGCTTTTCCAGTCGTGCTCGGGAATCTCGTCCACCGCGTCGTCGACCACGCGGCAGAAATCCCACACCGCCACGATAGCCTGGCGCTTTCGCGGCGGCAGCACCAGGAACGAGTAGTAGAAGCTCGTGTCGCGGCTGGCCATCGCTAGGGTTGCCCGGTCCAGGTCACGAGCTTCCAGGCCAGCCACGGCGCATCAGCGGCGCCAAGCGACGGCCGGCGCGCCACCACGTCGAAATCCACTCGTTCGATGCGCGACAGCACGCGCATGCCGCCCAGCCAGGTCGCGCGCAGCTCGTGCTTCAGGCGCCCGGCCACGGCGCCGCACAGCGGGCGCCCGGTGACGAAGAGCGCGCGCGTGCGCGCCACCGCCGCGGCCATCGCCGCGCGCCACGCCTGCGTGATCCGCCCCGCGGCCAGGTCGTCCTCTTCAGCGCCATGGCCGCGCATCTCTTCGGCGGGCAGGTAGATGCGCCCGCGATCGAAGTCCACCTTCAGGTCCTGCCAGAAGTTCGTCAGCTGGAGCCCCGAACAGATGGCATCGGACCAGGCATCCAGCCGCGGCTCGTCGTAGCCGGCGATGCGCAGCACCAGACGGCCGACGGGGTTCGCGGATCGGCGGCTGTAGTCGAGCACATCGGCCCAGGCGGCGTAGCGCGTCACGGTAACGTCCTGGGCGAACGCGCTCAGCAGATCTTCGAAGAGCGCGACCGGCAGCCGCTTGCGCCGGATGGTATCGCCGAGCGCGAGGAAGATCTCCACCGTGTTCGAAGGCTCGCCGTCGCGAGGCGGCGGCCCCGGCACCGGCGCGGTCAGCGACGCGTTCAGCCGCGCCTTCCACCCGTCCAGGAGACGGTGGCGCTCGGGCACGGCGCGCGCACCCTCGTCGGCGAAGTCGTCGGCCGCGCGGGCAAACGCATACAGCGCCGCAACGTGGCGCCGCATCGATGCGGGGACCAGCCAGGAAGCCACCGGGAAGTTCTCGTAGTGCGATCGGGCGGCGTGTTCGCAGGAGGCGTAGGCCGCCTCGAGTCCGGTCACCATTCGGCTTCCGGCGAGCCCTGACGATGGCTAGCCGTACGCGCCATCACGAACAGCAGATCGGAGAGCCGATTCAAGTAGACGACCACGATCGGCTCCACTGCCGCCTCCCCCAGACTCACCACCCGCCGCTCGGCCCGGCGGCACACCGTACGCGACAAGTGCAGCCACGCGCCGCACACACTGCCGCCCGGCAGGATGAACTTGCGCAGCGGGGGCAGAGCCTGCTCGAAGCTGTCGATCCACTTCTCTAAACGCTCGACGTCCGCCGGTTGGACGGCTGCCTTCTCCACCCGGGCCGCAATCCGGGCGGCCGGGTCGGCGAGCCGGGCGCCAACCGCGAAGAGTTGACGTTGGATGGTCTCGAGGACGGCGTCCAGGTCCGGATCCGCGCCCGCCGCGCGGGCGGCACCCACGCAGGCGTTCAGCTCGTCGACGTCGCCATAGGCCTCGACCCGCGGATGCGACTTCGGCACGCGCGACTTGTCGAAAAGCGACGTCTCGCCCGAATCTCCAGTCTTTGTGTAGATCCGCACGCGTGGAATTATATGGGGCCCGATGCCGCCCTCTTCCGTGCCCCAGCCAGCCACACGGCAACTATTCAGACGCAAGCTGTTGAGCTGGTATAGGGCCAATGGACGGACGCTGCCGTGGCGGACGACCAGCGATCCGTACCACATCCTGGTGTCGGAAGTGATGCTGCAGCAGACGCAGGTCGATCGCGTGCTGCCCAAGTATCACGAGTGGCTCAGAAAGTATCCGAGCTTCGAAGCGCTGGCGGCCGCCGACGAGGCCGACGTGAGCGCCACCTGGCGCCCGCTCGGCTACAACATCCGCCCCAAACGGCTCCATGCCATCGCCCGCGAAAGCGTGGCGCGCTTCGGCGGCCAGCTGCCGTCGGACCACGAGACGCTGCTGTCGTTCAAGGGGATCGGGGCCTACACCGCCGGCGCAATTCGCAGCTTCGCCTTTCGCGAGCGCGCGGCCATCCTCGATACCAACGTCGCACGCGTGCTGTTCCGGGTGTTCGTCGCCAAGGGCGACCCCAAGGCGCACGCGATGCGGCGGCATCTGTGGGGGCTGTCCGAAGCGCTGGTGCCGTACAAGCACGTATTCGACTTCAACCAGGGCCTCATGGACCTTGGCGCCACGGTGTGCGCGCCGCGCTCGCCGCGCTGCGACGGCTGTCCGATGAAAGGCTTCTGCCGCACCTCGCCGCACCGCCGGGCAAAACGTAAATGACGAGGCTGAACGTCGTCGCCGCCGTGGTCGAGCGGGACGGCTCGTTCCTGGTGACGCGCCGGCAGGCCGGTGTGCACCTGGCAGGCCTGTGGGAATTCCCCGGCGGCAAGGTGGCAGCCGGCGAGAGCCATGAAGACGCGTTGCGCCGTGAGATGCTCGAAGAGCTGGACACCGATGTCGCCGTGCGCGCGCTGGTATCTACCGCCGCGCACGCGTACGACGACCGCCACGTGACGCTGCACTTCTATCGATGCGAGCTTGCCGGCACGCCGCGACCGCTGCTCGGTCAGGAGATGCGCTGGGTTCCGCGCGCGGAGCTCCGGACGCTCGGGTTCCCGCCCGCCGATGAGGAGCTGATCCAGATACTTGTTGGTCCTTAGTCCTTGGGCCTTGGTCCTTGGTCCGAGGAGCGAAGGGGTTGCCCCATCACCGTGGCCGGCAGGCGGCCAGCAGGTGTATCGACCGACACCCGCGCATCCGCAACCGCCAGATCGCGATGCACGTAGCCGAGCGCAATCGGGCCCGAGACCGGTGACGTCGCGACGCTGGTCACGAATCCCACTTCGCGGTCGCCGTCGACGATCTTCGCGCGCGTTTCCGCGCCCTCGGCATCGAGCTTCAGCGCCACCAGCCGTCGCGCCACGCGGCCGTGTCCGCGGTGCAGTACCCGGATGATCACTTCCTGACCGACGTAGCACCCCTTGGTCGTGGAGATCCCCCGCGACTCGATGCCCGCCTCGAGCGGGATGGTGTCCGCCGTCATGTCGGCGCCGAAGATCGGGTAGCCGGCTTCGATGCGCGCCGCCGCAATCGCTTCCGGCCCTACTTGGCGCGCGCCGGCCGCTTCGAGCGCCGCCAGGAGGGCGCCGCGATTGGCCGCGCTCAAGTAGGCGCAGAAGCCCGGGACAGCGAGCTGGTCGATCCTGGCCAACACAAGCGACTCGCCGGCAAACCCGACGTGCTCGTGGTGATACTGCGCCCACGCGCCGATCCCCGCGACGCCGTCGAGCGACTGTTCGAGCGCCGAAGCGGCACCAGGCCCGTGTACCCACACGGTCGTCAGCGCGCCGGCAAGCGAACCGAGCCTCACGTCTTCGGAGAACAGGAACTGTTCGAGGCGGGCCAGCGTGGCGTCGGCCTGCGCCGCGGGCACGTCGAGCAGCATCATTCCGTCCGACTCGAGCACGTGCATGTCGGTGAGCATCCGCCCCTGCGGCGTGAGCCACGCTGCGTAACAGCCGTCGCCCGGCTTCAGCGCCTGGATGTCGTTGGTGAGCAGCCCCTGCAGGAAGGACGCGCGGTCGTTGCCCGCCACCGCCAGCTGATGCGTGGCCGCAACCTCGCCAATGGCGGCCTTTTCGATGATCTGCTGGTAATCCTCGAGGATCCCCATGTTTGGCCCGTCTGATACGATCAGTTCGATGTTCCTTCGCAATTGTACCTGGGCCTTTCTGCTGACGCTGGTAGCCGCGGCAGCCCAGGCGCAGGAGACGGCCGCCCCGCCGTCCCGGGGCTACACCATCTTTCTCAGGGGCACGCCGATCGGCCGCGAGGATGTGACCGTCCGAGCCGATGCCGGCGGGCTCTCCATCGTGAGCCAGGGGCGCATGTCGGTGCCGTCGAGCGTCACGACGCGGCGCGCCGAGGTGAAGTACAGCCCGGACTGGACGCCGCTGGCCTTCGCGCTCGACGCCACCGTCAACGGTGGCGACGTGACGGCCATCTCGACCTTCACCAACAACACCGTCCGCACCATCGGCACGCAGACCGGCTCACCCTATTCGCGCGAACTGCCCATCTCGCCGCAGACGGTCGTGCTGCTGCCGAGTTCGTTCTTCGGCGCGTTCGAAGCGGTGAGCCGGCGCCTGGTCAACGCGCCGCAGGGTACCGAGCTGCGCGCCTACGTCGTGCCGCAGACCGCCACGTCGATCAAGCTCCTCTCCAGCGTTTCCGAGCGCATCCAGGTCGGCAAGGACTTCTTCGACGTCGTGCACATCGAGGCGGTGTGGCAGATTCCCGCGACCGGCGATCTGGGCCTCAGCATCACGGCGATGAAGGACGGCGGCCTGGTGCGGTTGACCGTGCCGTCGCAGGGGCTGGACGTGGTGCGCGCGGACGTGGCCGCCTCCACGTCGCGCACCCAGGTCTTCTCGAATCCCGGCGACGAAGCGGTGATGATTCCGGGGCTGGGCTTCAACATCGGCGCCACGGTGACCCGGCCAGCTACCGCCGCGGCGGGCGCGCGGCTGCCGGCGGTCATCCTGCTCGCCGGCGCCGGCATCAACGACCGCGACGGGATGTCGCACGGCGTGCCGACGCTCGGCCAGCTGGCGGGCGCGATCGCCAGGGCCGGTTATCTGGTCGTGAGATACGACAAGCGCGGCTTCGGACAGAGCGGTGGGCGCGCCGAGTCGTCCACGCTCGTCGATCAGGCGGAAGACGTACGCGCGGTCGTGAAGTGGCTCAACGAGCGGAAGGACGTGGATCCCAAGCGGCTTGCCGTCGTCGGCCACAGCGAGGGTGCGTGGGTGGCGATGCTGGCGGGGGCCCGTGAGCGGAAGCTCGCGGCCGTGGTGTCGCTTGCGGGCTCGGGCAGCACCGGCTCCGAGCTCGTGCTCGATCAGCAGCAGAAGGCGCTCGAGCAGTCGTCGCTGTCGCCGCAGGACCGCGCCTCGCGGGTGGCGTTGCAAAAACAGATACACGCGGCCGTGGTCTCGGGCAAGGGGTGGGAGGGCGTGCCGCCGAACGTTCGCAAAGAGGCGGACACTCCGTGGATGCAGAGCGTGCTGACGTTCGACCCGGCGAAAACGCTCGGGGACGTCCGCCAGCCGCTGCTCTTCGTGCACGGCGCGCTCGATCACGAAGTGGAGCCGTCAAACGCCGAACGGCTGGCCGAGATGGCGCGCAAGGACAGCAAGAGCAAGTCGGTGGAGCTGGTGGTGGTGCGCGGCGTGAACCACCTGTTGACGCCTGCCGTCACCGGCGAGGTCAAGGAATACGACAGCCTGGACGACCGCACCGTCAGCAAGGACGTGGCGGACGCCGTCAACAACTGGCTCGCCAAGACGTTCGCGGCGGTGAAATGAGCGAGTCCAGAGTCCGCATCACGGATCTGCGCGAGAAGAAGCGGCGGGGCGAGAAGATCGCCATGCTCACCGCGTACGACGCGAACATGGCGCGCCTGCTCGATGGCGCGGGCGTGGACGTGCTGCTCGTCGGCGATTCGGTCGGCGTGGTGATGCTGGGCTACGAAGACACGCTGTCCGTCACGCTCGACGACATGCTGCACCACACGCGGGCGGTCGCGCGCGGCACGTCGCGGGCGCTGGTCGTCGCCGACATGCCGTTCATGACCTACCAGGTCAGCGTGGAAGAGGCGGTCCGGAACGCGGGGCGCCTGATTCAGGCCGGCGCGGCGGCAGTGAAAGTGGAAGGCGGCCCCGCCATCGCCGGTGCCGTGAGACGCCTGGTCGAAGTGGGCATCCCGGTGATGGGGCATCTGGGTCTGCGGCCGCAGTCCGTGCACCAGATGGGCGGCTACCACCGGCAGGCGGTGCAGCGCGAGGACATCGAGGCGCTGGTCGAAGATGCGCACGCACTCGAGCGGGCCGGCGTGTTCGCCGTCGTCCTGGAAGCGGTGGGGCACGACGCAGCGCAGCTGGTGACCGCCGCCGTCACCGTCCCGACCATCGGCATCGGCGCTGGTCCACACTGCGACGGTCAGGTGCTGGTGAGCCCCGACATGCTCGGGCTCTTCGACGGGCACATCCCGTCGTTCGCCAAGCAGTACGTCCGCCTCGTGGACGACATCAGGCGCGCCGCGCGCGAGTACGCCGACGACGTGCGCGCCGGCCGCTTCCCCGAAATCGTGCTCCCGGCGGCCACGCCCAAGCCCTGATCGACTCGCGGGACAACCGATGCCGCTGCGCGTGGTCCAGACCATAGACGAGGTCCGCGCGTCGCTGGCGGCGCGGCGCGGCGCCGGCGCCATCGGCCTGGTGCCGACGATGGGCGCCCTCCACGCGGGGCACGGGCGTCTCATCGAGCACGCACGCGCCGAGTGCGCCACCGTGGTGGTGAGCATCTTCGTCAATCCGCTGCAGTTCGATCGCGCCGACGACCTGGCGCGCTATCCCCGCCCGCTCGAGGCCGACCTGTCGTTGTGCGAGCGGCTGGGAGTGGAGCTGGTGTTCGCGCCGGCGCCGGAGGAGATCTACCCGGAGCCGCCCGACGTCACGGTGCGGGTCGGACAGACGGCGGCGTACTTGTGCGGCGCCTTTCGCCCCGGCCACTTCAACGGCGTCGCTACGGTGGTGCTGAAGCTGTTCGACATCGTGCAGCCCGACGTGGCCTACTTCGGCGAGAAGGACGCCCAGCAGCTGGCGATCATCCGGCGGATGGTGGCCGATCTGAACGTACCGGTGAGGATTGCGCCGGTGCCGACGGTGCGCGAAGCCGACGGCCTGGCGTTGAGCTCGCGCAACCAGCACTTGAACGCCGCCGAGCGCGCCCTGGCTCCAGCGCTCTTCCGGGCGCTCACCACCGCGCGAACGGCCATATCGGGCGGCGCCGGCGAGGCAGCCGCCGTGAAGCGAGACGCGGCCGCGACGATTCCAGCCGACGAGCGCCTGCGGCTCGAGTATCTCGAGCTCGTCGATCCGCGGACCTTTCAACCCGTCGAGCGCGTCACCGGACCGGTTGTAGCCGCCGGAGCGCTGTGGGTGGGGTCCACCAGGCTCATCGACAACGTTCTCTGCACGCCGCCATAGAATGGCAGCGATGACCTCGGCTCGCGTCTTGGCCCTTGCCGGCGCCCTGACGATCGCCGCTACGACGGACATTCGGACGTGGGGGCCACCTTCAGGTGGCCCGTCTCAGACCGTGGCATCGCGCGCGGCGCTGGTGAACCGCGGCATCACGCACGTGCCCGGCATTCGCGTCGGGCACTTCACGCTGACCGAGCGGCCGACCGGCTGCACGGTGGTGCTGGTGGACGGCGAGGGCGCCGTCGGCGGCGTGTCGCAGCGGGGTGGGGCCCCGGGTACCCGCGAGACCGACCTGCTCGATCCGCTGAACATGGTCGATCGCGTCAACGCGATCGTGCTCGCCGGCGGCAGCGCCTACGGTCTCGACGCGGCGCAGGGCGCCGTGAAGTATCTCGAGGAGCGTCGGATCGGCTGGAACGTCGGCGCCGCCGGCGTGGTGCCGATCGTGCCGGCCGCCATCCTGTTCGACCTCGGGTTCGGCGGCGACCCGAAGATCCGGCCGACCGCGGACTGCGGCTACAAAGCCGCCACCGCGGCGTCGAACGGCGCGGTGGCAGAGGGCAACGTCGGCGCCGGCGCCGGTGCCACGGTCGGGAAGATGGGCGGGGCCGGGCGCGCGATGAAGGGCGGCCTGGGTTCGGCCAGCATCGCGCTGCCGAACGGCCTGATCGTCGGTGCCATCGCGGCGGTCAACGCCGCCGGCGACGTGATCGATCCCGCCACCGGCAAGGTCGTGGCCGGCATGCGCACCGAGGACGGCAAGGCGCTCGCGGATGTGCGCGCGCTCATTCGCTCCGGCACGATCGGCCGATCGCCTGCGGCTCCGCGCGCTGGCGGCAACACCACGATCGCCGTCGTGGCCACGAACGCGAAGCTGTCGAAGGCGGACATGAGCCGGATCGCGCTGATGGCCGACGACGCGCTGGCCCGCGCCATCTCACCGTCGCACACGACGGGCGACGGCGACACCGTGTTCGCGCTCGCGACCGCGAGATGGACCGGCGAGACGAACGTGTCGATCGTCGGAGCGCTGGCCGCGGACACGCTGGCCGAAGCCATCGTGCGCGCGGTGTCCACTGCCGAACCGCTCGGCGGCCTGCCGTCGGCGCGTGCGCTCGGCACCGCGCCCGCGCGCGTCAAGTAAGCTCACACTCCGTGAGCCCGCACCTTGCGCTGATCGCGGCCTACTCGGTGGCCGTCGTCGGCTTCGGCCTGTGGACGTCGCGCTACGTCCGCAGCAGCAGCGACTTCTTCGTGGCCGGCCGCAGCCTCGGCCCCGGTCTCATCCTGTCGTCCATGCTGGCGGCCAACATCGGCGCCGGCGCGACGGTGAATGCGGCCGGGCTCGCCTATCGCGACGGCCTCAGCGCCTGGTGGTGGAGCGGATCGGCGGGGCTGGCGTCGTTCGCCCTCGCCTTCTGGGTCGGTCCGCGCATCTGGACGCTGGCCAAGCAGCACGGCTTCTACACCACCGGCGACTTCCTCGAGTACCGCTACGGCTCCCGCGTGCGCGGCATCGTGTCGGTGCTCGTCACGTTCGGGTGCCTGTGGATTCTGGCGGCGCAGCTCATGGCCGGCGCCGCCATTCTCAACGTGCTCACCGGCGCGCCGCGCTGGCTCGGGTCGCTCGTCGGCGGCGGCATCATGACCGTGTACTTCGCCGCCGGCGGCCTGCTGGGCACGTCGCTCGTGAACACCTTCCAGCTCGTGGTCATGCTGGGAGGGTTCGCGGTGGCGCTACCTTTCGTCATCGGGCATGTGGGCGGACTGGAGGCCTTTGCGGCCGCGTCCCTCCCCGCCACCTACGACGACATCACCTATTCCGCGGGGCCGGGCTCGGGGTGGACGTTCCTGGCGCTCACGGGACCGGCGTTCGTGATCTCGCCGGGGCTGATCCAGAAGTCGTACGGCGCCGTCAGTGCGCGGGCGCTCAAGATCGGCGTCGGCCTGAACGCCGTGGGGCTGCTGCTCTTCGCGTTCGTGCCGGTGCTGCTGGGGATGGCTGGGCGCGTGGCGCTGCCGCCGCAGGCCAGCCCGGACCTGGTGCTGCCAGCGGTGCTGCAGCAGCTGCTGCCCACCTGGCTCGGCGCGCTCGCGCTCGCCGCCGTGTTCTCCACCGAGGTCGATACCAGCGACGCCATCCTTTTCATGATCTCGACGTCGATGTCGAAGGACATCTTCAAGCGATACCTGCGGCCGGACGCGAGCGATGCCGAGCTGCTGCGCGTGGCGCGCCTGTCGGCCGTCGTCGGCGGCACGCTGGGCGTGCTGCTGTCGATCTATCTGAGCGCCATCGTCCAGGCGATGACGGTGTTCTACTCGCTGCTGGGCGTGAGCCTGTTCGTGCCCGTGCTCGGGGGGCTGTATTCGCGGCGGGCCGGGCAGGCCGAGGCGCTGGGGTCCATCGCCGCCGGCGTGCTGACGCTGCTCGTGGTACGCTTCTGGGTTGCCGGCCGCTACCCCTGGCTCGACCCGACGCTGACCGGGCTCGTAGCCGCCGCCTTGGCTTACTTCGCGATTCTCAGCGTTCGCCGACGTTCGTAGCTGCAGGCCTTCAGGCCTGCCCGGAGTTCTCACCGAGTATGAAGACCCATCGCATCGCAGTGATCGCCGGCGACGGCATCGGCAAGGAAGTCATCCCCGCTGGTATCCAGGTGCTGAAAGTGGCCGCCGAACACGACGGCTTCCGGCTGGATTTCACCGATATCCCCTGGGGCTGCGACTACTACCTGGAAAAGGGGCGGATGCTCGACGCCGACTGGCGCGACCAGCTCCTGAAGTTCGACGCGATCTATCTCGGCGCCATCGGCGACCCGCGCGTCTCGGACGCGATCTCGGCGCGCGAGCTGATCCTGCCGCTCCGCCAGCGGCTCGGGCAGTACGTGAACCTGCGTCCGATGCGTCTGATGCCGGGGATCAACTCGCCGCTGGCCAACCGCACCGCCGCCGATATCGACATGATCTGCGTGCGCGAGAACTCCGAAGGCGAGTACTGCGGCATGGGCGGCCGCCTGCACGGCGGCACTCCGTATGAGCTGGCCGAACAGACCGGCATCTTCACCCGCCAGGGGATCGAGCGCATCGCGCGCTACGCGTTCAAGCTGGCGCAGACGCGCCCGCGCAAGATGCTGGCGAGCGCCACCAAGTCGAACGCGCTCCAGCACGCGATGGTGCTGTGGGACGAGGTCGTGGCCGATGTCGCCAAGGAGTTCCCGGACGTCAAGCTGCAGAAGTACCACGTGGACGCGCTGTGCGCCCGCATGGTGACCCACCCGCAGACGCTCGACGTGATCGTGGCGTCGAACCTGTTCGGCGACATCCTCACCGACATCGGCTCGGCGATCTCGGGCAGCCTGGGCGTCGGGCCCGGCGGCAACATCAATCCCGAGCGCTCGACGCCGTCGATGTTCGAGCCGATCCACGGGTCGGCGCCCGACATCGCAGGCAAGGGGGTCGCCAACCCGATCGCGGCCATCTGGGCCGGCGCGATGATGGTCGGCCACCTGGGCGAAACGAAGACCGAGGTGCGCATCCTCGCGGCGATCGAAAGCGTGCTGTCGGACGAGCGCGTGAAGACGCCGGACCTTGGCGGCAAGGCAACCACCGCCGACATGACGAAAGCGATTACGACCGCGCTCGGCGCCGGTCAGCCGGCCTAATAATTCCGCCGGAGATCCAGGCCCCCGTACAGGCTCGCCACCTGGTCGCCGTAGCCGTTGAACGGCAGCGTCTTGGTCGTCTGGAACAACGACGGGAGCCGCGCTTCGACGGCCTGGGT
>Ga0070671_100004259_pt1 | contig 11320 bp, 12 predicted proteins | sample KBSS73metaG_FD_65341 | JGI IMG/M metagenome (GOLD analysis project Ga0070671, IMG submission 65341) | Switchgrass rhizosphere microbial communities from Kellogg Biological Station, Michigan, USA - KBS S7-3 metaG | ecosystem: Host-associated > Plants > Roots > Rhizosphere > Soil ... | reverse complement strand
TGAGCGCATTCGCCTCGTCGATCCCCACCTCGGCTCCGGTCAGCGGGTGCTCGCGCGTCTTGAGGACGATGCGTTCGTAGGCGCGCAGCGGCTCGTAACGCGGATCGTTGTCGATCGAGACGAAAGCGATCTTGACGTGCTGCTCCGGCTGTTTGTCTGGCGTCGTCTGCGCCAGCGCGGGCGGCACGCTCGCGAGCGCGATCAAGGCGGCGATTGCGAGCGCAAGCCGAGCGCCGCTCCGCCCCAACCTCCCCCGCAACAGGCGAAGCAGGGAAGTGACGCGGGCGCTACTCATCGACGGCGATGCCATAGGGGACACGGCCGACCGGGATCGAGATTTTCGCCTTGCGGCTTGCGGTATCGATGATCGACACGTCGTCACCGAGGCCATTGGCGACATAGAGGGTCTTCTCGTCGCGGGAGAGGGTGATGCCCCACGCCCTTTTGCCGACGAGGATGTAGCCGAGAACCTTGCGCGCCGCCACGTCGACGACCGCGACATGCGCCGCGTGCCCCAGCGCCACATAGGCGGTCTTGCCGTCCTTGGTCATGGCGATGCCGACCGGCGTCACGTCGGATTTGCGCATGCCCGGCGGCAGGAAGGGAACGTTGCCGGTTACGACGAATTTGGCGCGGTCGACGATGTAGGCGGCGCCGGAAAGCTCGCTCGTCACCCACAGATCCTTGCCGTCAGGGGTCGCCGCGAAACGCCGTGGGCGCAAGCCGACGACCACGTCGCGCTTGATCGCGCCGCTCGCCGCATCAACCTCGTGAACGAGGTCGCCGGCTTCCGAGCTGACGTAGATGGTCTTGCCGTCCTCGCTCGCCAGCACGCCCTCAGGCTCGCCGCCGGTCGGCACCTCCTTGACGATCCCGCCGCGATCCATGTCGATGATGGCGAGGGAAGAGCTTTCCTCCTGGGAGACGTAGATGCGCCGCTGCGCCTCGTCCATGGCGAAAGCCTCCGGGCTCGGCCCGGTCTTGAGCTTGCCGGTGACCTTCAGTGTCGCCACGTCGAGAATGGCGATGACATCGTCGTCACCGCAGGCGACATAGAGCTTGGTGTGGTCGGCATTGAAATGCATGTCGCGCGGGCGCCGGCCGACCTTGATGTCGTTCACCACCTGGTAGGAATTGGGGTCGATGACGATGATGTTGTTGGTCTTCTCGTTGCTGACGAAGATCAGGCCGGTATCCTTGGCGGCGGCCGGAGTGATCGTCAGCGCACAGAGGAGCGCCAGAGCGAAAATGCGCATTGCGGGGCCTTCATTTGCGTCACTCCCAGCCTAAGCCGTAAAAAGGACGGCAGGCAAGGCAGGGAGCACGAGACGAATGGCCACGGACGAACGGACGCCGGCACTGCTTCTCGACAACGTCGTCAAGACCTATGGCCCGATCCGTGCAGTGGACGGCGTCAGTCTCAAGGCATTCGCCGGCGAGTTCATTGCGCTGCTCGGCCCGAACGGGGCCGGCAAATCCACGCTGTTCCAGCTCCTGTCCGGGCTGTTCGTGCCCGACTCCGGCCGCATCGAAGTCATGGGCAACGACATGCGGCGCGACCCGGTGCCGGCCTTGGCCAAGCTCGGCATCGTCTTCCAGCAGCCGACGCTCGATCTCGAGCTCTCCCTGACCGGCAATCTCCTGTTTCATGCCGGACTGCATGGTCTCGCGCGCCAGGTCGCAAAATCGCGGATCGAAAGCGAGCTGGCGCGGCTCGGGCTGATCAAACGCGCGCACGACAAGGTCGCGCAATTGAGCGGCGGCAATCGCCGCCGGGTCGAGCTCGCGCGGGCGCTCCTGCATGAGCCGCGCCTCCTGCTCATGGACGAGGCGACCGTCGGCCTCGATCCCGGCAGCCGCAACGACCTGCGCAAGCTGATCCTCGGCCTGCGCAGCGAACGCTCCGTCGCCGTGCTCTGGGCGACGCATCTGTGCGACGAGGTGGAAGACGCCGATCGCGTCATCGTGCTCCATCACGGCAAGGTTCTGGCCGACACCACGCCGGCGGAGCTGGTGGCGAAGTCCGGCACGGCGACGATCGAGGAGGCGTTTCTGGCAATGACCGGCGCGGAGCAAACACCTCGCGCCGCGGCGCGTTGAATTCCGACTTATTGAAGCACGCTCCTCTGCGTCATTGCCGGGCTTGACCCGGCAATCCATGCCGCATTGATGCGCGAATCTGCTCGCCGCGGTGATTTGAATTGTTAGAGTCAGCATGGATGCGCGGGTCACACCCGCGCATGACGAGTGAGATAGGGTCGGATCTGGGCGGGATAAGTTGTGGTTAGATCTCGGAGGCTACAAAACAAAAGCCCCGGAAGACCGGGGCTATGTCAGCACACGCGCTCGCTTTGCATTCGGACGCTGCAACCATCGAGCCCGGTGACCGCCTGCGCTGGCGCTATCACTGGATCGCGAAGACGATGGCAACCACCAGGATGACGCCAGTCGTCAGCATCAAAATCTCGGCGGCGTCGTAACGTTTGACGATCTGCCTGTACGACATGGGTACCCTCACACAGTACCCGACAACCCGCTGATAGTTGAATGGGCGAAGGCGGCGGAATTGTGAAGACATATCGGCAACAAAACGCGCGCACCGACTTGCATAAAACACAATCTGATTTGGTTCGGCCAATTCGGCAAATTTACTCGGGGGGCGTGCCGTTGGCAGCGAGCACCTCGCCGGCGAGATAGAGCGATCCGGTGACGAGGATGCGCGGCGCCGGGGCGAACTCCAGTCTTGCCGCGACGGTCAACGCGCTCTCGACATCGTCGCGTGCCAGCGCCGGGATGCCGACCCTCTGCGCTATCTCCGCCAAAGCTGCCGCCGGCACCGCCTTGTCCTGATGGATCGGGACAGTGATGACGCGGCGAGCGAGTCCGGAGAAATTGTGCAAGAAACCTTCTGCGTCTTTGGTCGCCATCATGCCGACCACAAGGACGAGCGGCCGCGACACGCGTTCCTCAAGATCGGCGAGTGCGGCGGCGACGGCGCGTCCGCCGTCGGGATTGTGGCCGCCGTCGAGCCACAGTTCGCTCTCCGGCTGCAACAAGGCGGCGAGCCGCCCCTGCGCCAGGCGCTGCATGCGCGCCGGCCAGTCGACCCGGACCATCCCGGCCTCGAATGCCGGCGCCGGGAGCTTCAGGCCGCTGGCGCGCAGCGCCGCGATCGCGGCACCAGCGTTCTCGAATTGATGCCGGCCGTAAAGCTTCGGCGCCGGCAGGTCGAGCAATCCGTCGCCGTCCTGGTAGACCAGCCGGCCGCGCTCCTCGGTCGCTGTCCAATCTTCGCCGGCGACCGACAGCGGCGCGCGTATCCGCGCGGCCTGGCGCTCGATGACGGCCAGTGCATCACGCGGCTGGCTCACCACGACCGCCGGCACGCCGCGCTTGAGGATGCCAGCCTTCTCGGCGGCGACCTGCTCGATGGTATCGCCCAGGAAATCGGCATGGTCCAAAGCGAGGCGCGTGATAACGCTGGCGAGCGGAAACTCGACGACATTGGTGGCGTCGAGCCGGCCCCCGAGGCCGACTTCGAGCAACAGGACATCGGCGGGGTGCCGCGCGAACAACAGAAACGCCGCCGCCGTCTCCATCTCGAAAACGGTGATCGGCGCGTCGCCGTTCGCGGCTTCGCACTCGGCAAGCACGCCGGCGAGTTCATCGTCGTCGACCAGCCTGCCGCTGCCCGCACGGCTGATGCGAAAGCGCTCATTGAGGCGTACGAGGTTCGGCGATGTGTAGACGTGGACGCGTTGGCCCGCGGCTTCGAGGATCGCGCGCATGAACGCGATGGTCGAGCCCTTGCCATTTGTGCCGGCGACATGGATCAGCGGCGGCAGGCGCCGCTCAGGATTCCCGAGGCGAGCAAGCAGGCGCTCGATGCGCTCAAGCGAGAGGTCGATGCGCTTGGGGTGCAGCGCCAGCAGCCGGGCGAGGACCGATTCCCACTTTTCATTGCCGTGCTTGCCGGGGACGGCGGGACGCGGGCCGCCGCCGGCGCGCGGCGTGCTCACGCCGGCGCCGGCAGGCTGAGATGCGGTTGCCGCTGGCCGGCCTCAGCGGCCGTTGTTGCGATAGGGGCCTTCATCAACAGCCGGCAGAGCCGTGCGATTGTCGCTCGCAGATCATGCCGATGCACGACCATATCGACCATGCCGTGGTCGCGCAGATACTCGGCTCTCTGAAACCCATCGGGAAGTTTCTCGCGGATTGTCTGCTCGATGACCCGCGGCCCGGCAAAGCCGATCAGCGCGCCGGGCTCGGCGATCTGCACGTCGCCGAGCATCGCGTAGGACGCGGTGACGCCGCCGGTCGTCGGATTGGTGAGGACGACGATGTAGGGCCTGCGCGTTTCCTGCAGCCGCTCGACCGCAATGGTGGTACGCGGCATCTGCATCAGCGAGAGGATGCCCTCCTGCATGCGCGCGCCGCCCGAGGCTGCAAAGAGGACGAACGGACAGCCCTTCTCCACCGCGGTTTCCAGGCCCTTGATCACCGCCTCGCCGGCCGCCATGCCGAGCGAGCCGCCCATGAAGTCGAAATCCTGCGCGGCGATGACGGTGGCGAGACCGTCGAGCTTGCCGTAGCCGAGCTTGACCGCATCATTGAGGCCGGTCTTGTTGCGCGCATCCTTCAGACGATCCGCATAGCGCCGTTCGTCACGGAACTTCAGCGGATCGAGCGGCACTTCCGGCACGGCGATGTCGAACCAGGTCTCGTTGTCGAACATCGATTTCAGGCGCGCAGCCGCGCCCATGCGCATGTGATAGTTCGAGCCGGGAATGACGAACTGGTTGGCTTCGACATCCTTGTAGAATACGAGCTGGCCGGTCTCCGGACATTTGATCCAGAGATTCTCCGGCACTTCGCGCCGAAGCATGCCGCGGATCTTCGGCCGCACGACGTTTGAGATCCAGTTCATTTTCTTCGCTTCATTGGTGCGCTCCGCGCTCGCCAGCGGAGCTTGCTCGCCTTCCCACCTAATTTAGCGTGCCGCCATGCTCTTTGCCATCGTCGCAGGCACGAATATCGCCGACCGACTATGCGCTCGCGCGCTCGAACTCGCGTGCCGCCGAGAGAACCTTGGCGTCCGCGCCCCTGCCGGCGACGAACTGGAGACCGATCGGCAGGCCGGCCGCGGTCAGGCCGCACGGCGTCGAACATGCCGGCTGCTGGCTGAGATTGATCGGGAAGGCGAAGCTGCTGGCATAGAGCGAGCGATCGAGGGCGATATTGCTCGGCACCTCGGGAGGGGTCGAAAAGGCGGTGATCGCGGTCGCCGGCGAGGCGATGAAATGGAGCCTGGCGAGAAGTTTCTCCATGGCGGTACCAAACGCGGTGCGGCGCAACTGCGCGGCGACGAGAGCGGAGCCGGTAATCGAAGCGCCGTTACGCGCGACCTCGACAAATCCGGGGTCGCACAGGCTCACCAGATCTTTCGGTATCGCGGCAAGGCGGTTCGCTGCTCCCGCATACCAGTGGATGCGAAATGTCTCGGTCAAATCTTCGCCCGGCAATTCGACCGGCTCGACGTGCGCGCCGAGACTCTCGATCAAGCGGACGGCCTTGGCGAAAGCCGCCGCCACTTCCGCATCGACCGTGCCATGCGCCGGCGTGGTCCAAAGCCCAATGCGCGCTCCCTTGAGCACGCCCTCGCTCAAGGCGAGCGGCGGCAGTTCGCCGGCGCCTTGGTTCCAGTCCTCAAGATCGCGCCCGGCCATCGCACTGAGCATGGCGGCGGCATCGTCCGCCGAGCGTGCGATCGGCCCGATATGGGCAAGCGTACCGAAAGCGCTCGGCGGATAGGCGGGCACGCGGCCGAATGTCGGCTTCAAGCCGAATACGCCGGTGAAAGATGATGGAATGCGGATCGATCCGCCGCCGTCGGTGCCGATATGCAGGACGCCTGCCCCGGTGACCGCCGCGACCACAGCACCGCCCGATGAGCCTCCGGGCGTGGTCTGCGGATTCCAGGGATTGCGCGTCACCCCGGTCAAAGGGCTCTCGGTGACTGCCTTCCAGCCGAATTCGGGAGTGGTGGTCAAACCGATGAGGATCGCGCCGGCAGCGCGCAGGCGTTTGACCGACGGCGCGTCCTGCACGCACGGCTGCGTCGACGTCGTGCGGCTGCCGTAACGAACGGCGCGGTCCTTGACCCAGACGATATCCTTGATTGTCGTGGGTACGCCGTCGATCGGCGAGGATGGCGCGCCGCTTCGCCAGCGCGCGGTCGATTCCTCGGCCATGCGGAGAGCTATGTCGGCATCGATCAGCGAGAACGCGTTGTAGCGCTGCTGCACCACTTCGGCCCGCGCCAGGGTCGCCTTCGTCACTTCGAGCGGCGTGAACTTTCCCGTCGCGAAACCGGCACCGAGTTCAGCGACGCCAAGCCGGCACAGCTCGTCCGCCTCCGCGAGGAGTGTTCGACTGATCATGACCCACCCGCCTCCCATTGGCGCTTGTGACGCCCACTGCGCCCACGCCGCATCCCACATGGATTCGACAGCGTTCCCGCTGATCAGCACCCGCCAAATATGAGGCTTGATCGCCGGCACGGCCGTTGTAAAGGAACGGCACGATGCTGGCCACCAAACGGATCGACGGCAAGGCCCGCGCGGAGCGTTTGCTTGTCGATGTGGCGGCCGCCGCTGCGTCGCTCAAGGCCGAAGCAGGCGTTGTCCCCGGGCTTTGCGCCGTGCTCGTCGGCGACGATCCGGCGAGCAGGGTCTATGTCCGCAGCAAGGGCAGGGCCGCGATTTCCGCCGGCATCGAAAGCTTTCAGGAGACATTGCCGGACACGGTCAGTGAGGCCGAGCTTTTGGCGCTGATCGCCAGGCTCAACGCTGACGACCGGGTCGACGGCATTTTGGTGCAGCTACCGCTGCCGAAGCACATCGACCCGCAGCGTGTGATCGACGCCATCGATCCGCGCAAGGACGTCGATGGCTTCCACCCGCAGAACACCGGGCATCTGTGGAGCGGCGGCAAGGCGCTGGTCCCCTGCACGCCCTACGGTTGCCTGTTGCTGCTGCGCGAGGCTTTGCCGAGCCTTGCCGGGGCCGAGGCGATCGTGCTCGGCCGCTCCAACATCGTCGGCAAGCCGATGGCGGCGCTGCTCCTGTCGGAGAATTGCACGGTAACGGTGGCGCATTCGCGCAGCCGCGACCTCCCCGCGATTTTGCGCCGGGCCGACATTCTCGTTGCGGCAGTGGGACGCCCGCAATTCGTGCGCGGCGACTGGCTCAAGCCCGGCGTCGTCGTCATCGATGTCGGCGTCAACCGGGTCGAAGCCGATGGCGGCAAGCCGAAGCTTGTGGGCGACGTAGCGTTTGCCGAGGTGCAGGGCATTGCCGCGGCGATCACGCCGGTCCCGGGCGGCGTCGGCCCGATGACCATCGCCTGCCTGCTACGCAACACGGTGATCGCCGCCTGCCGGCGGCGCGGGCGAACCGAACCGGAAATATAGGAAGGCACGCCGCCCCAGGCTCCAGGGCCTCCCACCGTGAAGCATCCGTTGTCAGCGAGCGCGGCGTGTGGAATCAATGATCGAAGCAGGAGGTGAATCATCATGCGCAGCGTACTGCCCTTTTATCTGCGCATCGCCGCACTCGGCGCCGCGATTGCCTTGCCGCCGCTGCCCGCGCTCTCTGAAGACGCCCTCTCGCCGGCAGCGCAACGAGGGTTCGTTCTCATGCGGACCCATTGCGTCCGCTGCCATTCGCTCGACAAGGTAACAGACAGCCCGCTCAAGGCGGCGCCGCCGTTCCGAACGCTGCACGAGCGCTATCCGGTCGAGAGCCTCGAGGAATCGCTTGCCGAAGGAATTATCACCGGACATCCGACCATGCCGGAATTCCGCTTCGACCCCGGTCAGGTCGCCGACGTGATCGCCTATCTGAAATCGCTCGAGCGTTGATCCGCCGTCACCGCGCCGGCGCCATCCAAGTGAGTGTTGGAACGAATATCGAGTTTCAAGAATTTGTAGTGCGCGTTTCCCAGCATTCAGTCGCGCCGAGTCGAACCGATGCGTGTCGCCCATCTTGTGCTGATCGCGCTGCTGACGGCCGGCCTCGCCGGCTGCGGACCCGGACCAAAGGGCGATAACGGCCCGCCCGGTCCACCAGGTGCGAAAGGCCAGCCCGGCCTTCCGGGTCCGCCAGGTCCGACTGGCCCGCCCGGTCCCGCCGGACCGCAGGGCGAACCAGGTCCGCCCAGCCCGACACTGCGCGTGATCAGGTCGGATTGCCTGTCCGGCGAGTGCACCGCGGCCTGCAAGGGAGATGAAGTGCTCGTCACCGCATATTGCGGCCCGACGCGAAAGCCCGCGACCTTCATCAACGAACGGCAAGTCACCTGCGGCGTCGCCGTCGACACCGCCAGCGCGCCGCTGGTCGCCGTGTGCGCCGCCGCGCCGCCCTAAAACCCACACTGCCCGGCCGCCAGATCCCGCTCCGCTCATTCCCGCGAAAGCGGGAATCCAGTCGGAGAGCGCCGGCATTTCGGATTATGTTCACTGGGTCCCGCTTTCGCTGGGACGAGCGGTGGGTCAATCTCGACGAAACTTGCGCTAACCCGGCGCGCCGAACAGATGCGGCTGGCGCAGGCGCAAGGTCTGCAGCAGCAGCAGCGTCTTGGCGTCGCCGAGCTCGTTGGCGTCAGCCATGCGCGCCAGGTCGGCGAGAGCGAATTCAACCGCCGTCGTGTCCTCGTGTTCGCCGGCAACGCCGGCACGCAACTCGCGCCGCGCGTCCCCCGTGTAGCGGCCGAGATAGAAATGCATGCGCTCGCTGGAGATCCCGGGCATCGTCCAGGCGGAGAAAACGTGCTCCAGCGCATCGAGATCGAGCAGCGCTTCCTCCTTCGCTTCGCGGTGCGCGCAGGCGACCGCGTCCTCGTTTTCGATCACGCCGGCGATCGCTTCGAGTGTCTCTTGCGCTCCGGCGGCGAACAGAACCGGGGCGCGCAACTGCCGCACCAGCACCGCCGTTCTGCGCGCAGCGTTGTACGGCAACACGCAGATGGCCTCGCCGTGATCCTCGATCTCGCGCTCGACGGTGTGCCCATCCGCCAGCCGGATGGTGGCGACGAGAAGCTTCGCCCAGCCCGAATAGGCCGTGTGCGTGGCGAGGAGGCGATGCTCGCCTTTCCGGGCTGTGTCGTTAGTGGTCATGATACGCGCTGCCTCGTCGATATGCCGGCACTGCCGAATTCGTGGTCTGTTTCTAGCATTCGCGTGAGGGCTTTTTCCGAACCTTGATGCACCGGTGAGAAATCGGACCCTCTAGCTGTGCGTTACCAGCGCGACTCCGCCCGCAACCAGGATCGCGGCCGCGCCCTTCTGCACCAGGTCGCGGGCCGAAAGGGTCTCACGGCCGAGACGCGGAAAAGCGGCGCTGAGCGTCACTCCGAACGCGAAGACGAACAATGTCGTTGTCGCGCCGATCGCCTGCACGATGCTCAATGGCGCGAACAACAGCGCGTAGCGGAATCCGAGCGCGCCGGCGAGATTGAGAACCTCGTTGACGCCACTGATCGTCATCAGCGCCCCCGGATGCTCGCCGAGCACCGCAACGAACTGCCGCCGGTATTGCGCGACCGCCAGGATCGCGCCGCCGAACAACGCTTCGCCGGCGAACAGCCAGAACGTGGTGACCCAGAAATCGACCGAGATGGCGAACACCTTGAAGATGAGGCCGCTGAGCGCCAGCGCCAATCCGCAGGCGAGCATGAGCATCGTCAGGCGCAGCTTGAATACGCCGGCGCCGCCCCCGAAACGCAGCGATACGATCAATGTCCCGCCGATGATCAAGGCGCCGCCCGCCATCTGCCGGCCGGAGAGCGTCTCGCCGAGCACGAAATAGGCGAGCACGTAGCCGAACAGCGGCGCGGCCTGGAAGAACGGCGCCACAACGGACGCTTCCTCCGTCTGCAGCGCGCGCAGATAGAGCAGCAGGGCGCCCATGTAGAGCACGCCGGAGAGCATGATCAGGGCGATGCTGCCGACGCCGGAGCTGGTCACCGGGCCCGCGTAGAAGGCGATGAACGGCAGGGTCAGCGCGCCCATCACGGCAGTGAACAAGAGCAGCACCGCGGTGTCGCTGTGCTTGAAGTACCGCTCGACCAGGTATTTGTCGAAGTGCGTCGACATCGCCCAGAACACCGGACCGGAGAACGCAAAGACAAGCCAGGACATCGGTTTTCGAGCTTTCCCCGGGGGCGCGAACGCGGGCGGCCGCGCTCCCTTTACCGGCCCCCTTCCGTGCCGTCGACTGTGCTGCCGCAGGTGCGGGCGAGGACGGATTCGCCCCGGAAAGTGCCGGCGGCGGCCCTGCGCGTTAACATCCGGGATCGGCGCAGCATCCGGCGCGGGCACAATTTCGCCTTTCTTTCCAATAGAGTAACTGCCTCGGCGCGTGCAGTTCGCGGCATTAACCTTGTTGGTAAGCGGCGGGTAACGAAGGCGTGCCAGTGTCATAAGGAGAAGGGCGGGTTCCGGGGGCGGTACCGAAGTCACGTTGGACAGAATGAAAAAGCTCCTTGCCGGATGCCTCGCTGCAGGCGCGCTCGTCGCCGCACAATGCGCCGTTGCGGCCGACCTCTCGGTCGCTCCGCTCTACAAGGCGCCGCCCGCACCGCCCCAGTTCACGCAGGCCTACAACTGGACCGGCCTTTATTTCGGCGTGAATGGCGGTGGGGGCTGGGGCCGCTCATGGTGGAGCGGCAACGCCACCGGCGTGAACATTTCGGGCGGCCTCCTCGGCGGCACGGCCGGCTACAACTGGCAGACCGGCAATGTCGTGCTTGGCGCCGAAGGCGACGTCGACTGGGCGCGCCTGCAAGGCAACACCGTCTCGACGCTCTGCCCCAACGGCTGCAGCACCAGCGAGACCTGGCTGTCCACCGTGCGCGGCCGCCTCGGCTATTCGTTCGACCGCGTACTCCCCTACGTCACCGGCGGCCTCGCCGTCGGCGACATCCGCGCCGCGATGCCGGGACTTGCCGGCGGGAGCACCACCAACGCCGGCTGGACCGTCGGCGCGGGGCTCGAAGTCGCGCTGCCCGGCAACTGGTCGGCGAAAGCCGAGTACCTGCATGTCGACCTCGGCCACCTTAACTGCGGCACCGGCTGCGGCACCTTGCCGACCGACAATGTTTCAGTGCGCGACAACGTCTTCCGCGCCGGCCTCAACTACCGCTTCGGCTGGGGGAAATAGACCAACCGCGCAACCGGGGCGCGCCTGCCCTTCGCGCCCGCAATGCGCGCTTAAGGCTTGCTTCATTTTGGTCGATCCAAATTGTCGTGCGAGGAACCGAC
>Ga0070671_100004257_pt1 | contig 11325 bp, 11 predicted proteins | sample KBSS73metaG_FD_65341 | JGI IMG/M metagenome (GOLD analysis project Ga0070671, IMG submission 65341) | Switchgrass rhizosphere microbial communities from Kellogg Biological Station, Michigan, USA - KBS S7-3 metaG | ecosystem: Host-associated > Plants > Roots > Rhizosphere > Soil ... | reverse complement strand
GGGAAAGCGGGCCGGCTTCGCCGGCCCTTCTCTTTTGATTTTTCAGATCTGGAATTTCTTGGCCAGCCCGGCCGGACGCAAGTCGTCGTATTCCTCGAAAGGCTGATGGATCCACGGGCTCGTGGCCAGCATCTCGACGTAGTAGTCGGGCGTGTACGACGATACGCCCTTGGTCCAGATCACCGCCGACCTGAGCTCGCTGATCTGCGGCATGCCGCGCAGCCGGTCGACGACTGCGCGCAGGGTGATCCCGGAATCGGCGAGGTCGTCGACCAGGAGGACGCGGCCGGCGAGCTCGCCGCGCGGCAGGGTGATGTATTTCGCCATGTCGAGCCGGCCCTGGATCGTTCCCGCCTCGGCCCGATAAGAGCTCGTCGCCATGATCGCGAGCGGCTTGTCGAAGACGCGCGAGATCACGTCGCCCGGCCGCATGCCGCCTCGCGCCAGGCAGAGGATCTGGTCGAACTGCCAGCCCGACGCGTCGATCTTGAGCGCCAGGCGCTCGATCAGCATGTGGTACTCGTCCCAGGAGACATAGAGGTGTTTGCCGTCGTCGGTGAGCATGTCGTCCTCGGCGGATCAGAGCGAGAAGGCGAGCTGGCGCCGCGCCGATTCCGGCTCGGCGTCGGGCCGGTACGGATGGCGCAGCAGGATCGTGTGCTCGCGATCGGGGCCGGTCGAGACCATGTCGATCGGCGCGCCGATGAAGCTCTCGACCCGCTCGAGATAGCGGCGCGCGTTCTGCGGCAAGGCGTCCCAGCGCGTCGCGCCGAACGTGCTCTCCGACCAGCCCGGCAAGGTGTCGTAGACCGGAACGCAGGCGGCGATGTCGTCGGCGTCGAGCGGCAGGATGTCGATGCTTCGCCCGAACAGCTCGTAGCCGACGCACACCTTGATCTCCGGCAGGCCGTCGAGGACGTCGAGCTTGGTGATGCACAGCCCCGAGATGCCGTTGATGATCATCGACCGCTTCAGCAGCGCGGCGTCGAGCCAGCCGCAGCGACGCGGCCGGCCGGTGACGGTGCCGCGTTCCTGCCCGACCGTCGAAAGATGGTGGCCGATCGATCCCGGCGCGTCGATCGGCAGCTCGCTCGGAAACGGGCCGCCGCCGACCCGCGTCGTGTACGCCTTGGTGATGCCGAGGATGTAGTGCAGCAGGTCGGGCCCGACTCCCGACCCGGCGGCGGCGTTGCCGGCGACGCAGTTGCTCGAGGTGACGTACGGATAGGTGCCGTGATCGATGTCGAGCAAGGTCCCCTGCGCGCCTTCGAACAGCACGTTGGCACCGCCGCGGTGGGCGTTGTAGAGCGTGTAGCCGACGTCGCCGATCATCGGCTTCAGCGCTTCGCCGGCCTTCATCGCCATCTCGAAGATCGGCTCGAAGGCGAGCGGCTCGGCGTGGAAGTAGCCGGCCAGCGCGAAGTTGTGCAGCGCCAGCAGCTCGCGCAGCTTGCTCGCGAAGCGCTCCGGGTGCTTCAGGTCCTGGACGCGCAGCGCGCGCCGCGCGACCTTGTCTTCGTAGGCCGGGCCGATGCCCTTGCCCGTGGTGCCGATCTTACCGGCGCCGCTCGACTCCCGCATGAGCTCGCGCGCCTTGTCGACCTCGACGTGGAACGGCAGGATCAGGGGACACGACTCGCTGATCAGGAGCCGCGATCGCACCTCGATCCCCATCGACTCGAGCCGGGCGATCTCGCCGAGCAGGTGCTGCGGGTCGACGACGACGCCGTTGCCGATGTAGCAGCGAACGCCGGCGCGCATGATTCCCGACGGAATCAGCTGCAGTGCCGTCTTGACGCCGTCGATGACAAGCGTGTGGCCGGCGTTGTGGCCGCCCTGGAAGCGGACCACCGCCTGGGCGTGGTCGGTGAGCCAGTCGACGACCTTGCCCTTGCCCTCGTCGCCCCACTGCGTGCCGACGACGACGACGTTGCGGCCGGGATCTCGCCCGGACGAGGGCGAGGCAGGGATGGCTTTCATTCGTGCATCCTGGTTCATGGCGGAAGGGCGAGCGCGGGCCGGCGCGCTTCAGCGCGGCGCGACGGTCCAGCCGCCGGTCGTTTCGACCAGGCGACGGCCGGCTGCGGCAGTGGCGGCGGCGGATTCGCCGTCGCCGAGCTCGGCAACGACGATCTCGCCGCGGGCGCGGAGCGCGCGGATCGCTTCGCGGAGCGCGGCGGCATCGCCCGCGGGCGCGCGCACCGGCTCGGCCGACGCCGGCGGCAGCGACAGCATCGCCAGCTCCTTGACGTCGAGGCCAAAGCCGACCGCGGGGCGATTGCGCCCGAAGATCGCGCCGACCTCGTCGTAGCGGCCGCCGCGTGCGATCGCGTCGCTGGCGCCCCGGGCATAAGCCGCGAAGCGGGCGCCGCTGTAGTAGGCGTAGCCGCTCGAATCGGCGAGGTCGAAGCCGATCCTCGCCCGCGGATGCGACCGGCGCGCGCTCGCGGCGAGCCGGCGCAGATCGGCGAGCGCGCCGGCGATGGCGGGCCGCTGCGGCAGCGCGCGCGCGGCTTCGTCGAGGACCGAGTCATCTCCGTACAGCTCGATCAGCGCCTCGAGCCCCTGTCTCACCGGCGCCGCGAAGGCAGCGCCGAGGGCGCGGATCTCGGCAGCGTCCTTGGCCGCGAGCGCGGCGTAGACCGCGTCGAGCCGGGCCGCGTCGACCGGGACGCCGGCGAGGACGGCGCGGACGATTCGCGCGTCGGCGAGGTCGACGACGACGTCCTCGATCGCGGCGACGTGCAGGCACTCGAGCATCAGGTCGAGGATCTCGAGATCGGCGCCGAGCCCCTCGTGGCCGTAGACCTCGGCGCCGAACTGGAGCAGCTCGCGGGTTGCCGCGCTTCCCGAAGGACGCGCGTGCAGCACCGGGCCGCAATAGCACAGGCGCGCGATGCCGCTGCGATTGAGCATGTGCGCGTCGATGCGCGCGACCTGCGGCGTGCTGTCGGCGCGCAGGCCAAGGGTGCGGCCGCTCAGCTGGTCGACCAGCTTGAAGGTCTGCAGGTCGAGCGAATGACCGGTGCCCGAGAGAAGCGACTCGATGTGCTCGAGCATCGGCGGAATGACGAGCTCGAAGCCGAAGCCGGCGGCAGCGTCGAGAAGGCCGCGGCGCAAGGTCTCGATGTGACGGGCCCGCGCCGGAAGGACATCGGCGATGTGCTCCGGCAAGAGCCAGGCAGAGGACATGCAAAAGCGCCGCTTGTTAAAAAGCAAATTGTACGGGTCGGCCGCCGCCGGGCCGCTGCCCAGGCTGCCGCGCCGCCGCGCCGGCCGGCGAGCGCAGGCCGCCGCGGGGCGGCGGCGCTTCAGGACCAGAACGCCAGCAGCATCGCCACGCCGGCGACGACGCTGACCAGACCGAGGAAGCGGATCTGGCCGTCGCTCATCTGCAGCGCGCGCTCGAAGATGCGGCGCCAGGAGATCGGGCTGACGAACGGCAGCAGGCCTTCGGCGACCAGCATCAGGGCGACCGCACTGAGCGCGACGTCCCAGAACGCGACCGAGCCCAAGCGCTATTTGCGCGCCGGCGCCGCCGGCGCCCGCGGCGCAGCGGCCGGCGCCGTTCCCGTTCCGCGCATCGACTTGAAGAACTCGCTGCTCGGATCGACGATCATCAGATCGGTCTTGTTGCGAAAGCTCGCCCGGTAGGCCTCGAGGCTGCGATAGAACTGCGCGAACTGCGGATCGCGGCCGAACGACTCGGCGAAGATCGCCGACGCCTTGGCATCGCCGTCGCCCTTGACCTTCTGCGCATCGCGGTAGGCCTCGGCGACGATCACCTCGCGCTGGCGATCGGCGTCGGCGCGGATCTTCTCGCCCTCGGCGGCGCCGGTCGAGCGCAGCTGGTTGGCGACCTGCTTGCGCTCCGACGCCATGCGGCTGTAGATCGACTCGGTGATGTTGCCGACGAAGTCGACCCGCTTGATGCGGACGTCGAGCACCTCGATGCCGAACGACTTGGCATCGTCGGTGAGCCGGCCGCGGACGTCCTGCATGACCTTGTCGCGCTCGGTCGAGAGGACGCCGCCGACGGTGCGCTTGGTGACCTCCTCGTTGATCGCCGCATGGACGATCGGCGAGAGCCGCGCCTCGAGGTTCCTCATGTCGGCGCCGTTGTTGCGGATGAACTGGCGCGGGTCGGTGACGCGCCACTTGACCAGCCAGTCGATGACCAGGCTCTTCTTCTCCGCGGTGAAGATCGGCCGCGTCTCGGGGCTGTCGAGGGTCTGGATGCGGCGGTCGAGGAAGGCGACGTTCTGGAACGGCGGCGGCAGCTTCCACTTCAGCCCGGGCTCCTGGATCACTTCCTTGATCTGGCCGAACTCGTAGACCACCGCGACCTGGCGCTGGTCGACGATGAAAAGCGTCGACGACGCGAGCAGGAGCAGCAGCAGCAGGCCGCCAACGAACAAGCCGAGACGATTCATCGCGCGCCCCCGATCACCGGCTGTCGCGGTCGCGGCCGCGCTGGTTTTCGCGCGAGCGGACGTCGACGCTGTTGCTCGGTGGCGCCGCGTCGGTGGCCGGCGGTGCCGCCGTCGCGCCTGGCGCCGGCGCGGCCGGCGCGGCGGCCGCCTGCTGCAGCAGCCGGTCGAGCGGCAGGTTGAGCAAGCTCGAGTTGTTGTGGGCGTCGATCATCACCTTGGTGATGTTCGAGTAGACCTCGCGCATCGTGTCGATGTAGAGGCGCTCGCGCGTCACCTGCGGCGCCTTCTGGTACTCGGCGAGCTGGCGGCCGAAGCGGTCCGCGTCGCCCTCGGCCTGCGAGATCACGCGCGCCTTGTAGCCCTCGGCTTCCTGGCGCAGCCGCGCCGCCGTCCCCTGCGCCTTCGGGATCTCCGAGCTCGCGTAGGCCTGGCCTTCCTTCTTCAGGCGGTCGCCGTCCTGGCCGGCCTTCAGCGTGTCCTCGAAGGCGGCCTGCACCTGCTCGGGCGGCTGGACGCTCTGGACGTTGACGTTGACGATCAGGACGCCGGTCTTGAGGCGATCGAGCTGCGCCTGGATCGAGCGGACGAGGTCGTTGGCGATCGCGTCGCGCTGCTCGTAGAGGACCGAGTCGATCTTGCTCTTGCCGACGATCTCGCGCACCGCCGATTCGGCGGCGAGCGTGACCGCGGCCTCGGGATCGCGGTTCTCGAACAGGAATGCGCGCGCGTCGCGCAGCCGGTACTGGACGGTGAAGCGGATGTCGACGATGTTCTCGTCCTGCGTCAGCATCGACGAATCGCGCAGCCCGGTCGCCTGCGAGACCGAGTTGCGGCCGACCTCGGTCGAGCGCAACTGGGTCACGTTGACCGTCTCGTGCGCCTGGAACGGGTACGGGAAGCGCCACTGGAAGCCGGCGTCGACGGTGTGGCTGTAGCGGCCGAACGAGGTGATGACGGCCTGCTGGCCTTCCTGGACGATGAAGACGCCGCTGCCGAGCCAGATCAGGACGACGACGCCGCCGATCAGCGCGGCGCCGACGCCTGCGCTCCGCAGGTTGGGCTGGAAGTTCGGCCCGCCGCCCGAATCGCCACCCCCGTTGCCGCGCTTGGCGTTGGCGCGGCCGCTGAAGAGGCCGCTCAGCTTGCGGTTGAAGTCGCGCCAGAGCTCGTCGAGGTCGGGGGGGCCGTCGTTGCGGCCGCCGTTCTCGAGCAGGGTGACGCCGGCCGGGCCGGCGGCGCGAGCGCGTCCGGTGGCGCGACGCCACGCTGCCGCCAGCCAGGCCCGGCCGGCGCGGCCGACGTCGTTCAGGGGCCCGTCGCGTCGCGATTCGTCCGGCAGGGAGGGCAGCGTCATGAGTCGTGTTCGAGGAGAAGGAAGCAGCGCGAAGGGAAGGATTTCAGGCGTGCGAATGATAGGTGCCCGTGCGGGCGGTCTCGTCGCCTTCGTCGCCTGCCGGTTCGGCGGCCATGCCGTCGTCCGCAGATGCGGACGGCGCCGGCCGATTCAATCCCGCATCCGGGGAAGCGAGCTCGGCGATCCGCGCCCGCAACAGGTCGAGCCCCTCTCCGCTCAGCGCGCTGACGAAGACGCGCGGCACGCGCACGCCGCCGGGCAGCTCGGCCATGTCGGCGAGGCTGCGCGGCCGCTCGGTATCTTCCATGCGGTCGAGCTTGTTGTAGACGAGGATCTGGGCGACGTCGGCGGCACCGATCTCGGCGAGAACGCGCTGCACCTCGCGCATCTGCGCGTCGAGCTCGGGGCTCGCGGCGTCGACGACGTGCAGCAGCAGATCGGCATCGGCGGCCTCCTTCAGCGTCGCCTGGAACGCCTCGATCAGCGTCGTCGGCAGGTCGCGGATGAAGCCGACCGTGTCGGAGAGCGCGACCGAGCGGCCGAGGCCTTCGAGATGAAGCTGGCGCGTCGTCGTGTCGAGCGTCGCGAACAGCTGGTCGGCGGCATACGCGTCGGCGTTGACGAGCGCGTTGAAGAGCGTCGACTTTCCGGCGTTGGTGTAGCCGACGAGCGAGACGCGGAACGCCGCGTTCCTCTCGCGCGCGCGCCGCTGCGTGCTGCGCTGGCGCTTCACCTTCTCGAGCTGCTTCTTGATGCTCTTGATGCGCTCGCCGATCATTCGCCGGTCGAGCTCGATCTGCGCTTCGCCCGGGCCGCCGCGATTGCCGATGCCGCCGCGCTGACGCTCGAGGTGGCTCCAGCGGCGGACCAGCCGCGTCGACAGGTACTGCAGGCGCGCCAGCTCGACCTGGAGCTTGCCTTCGTGGCTCTGCGCGCGCTCGCCGAAGATCTCGAGGATCAGCATCGTCCGGTCGGCGACGGCGACGCCGAGGTGGCGCTCGAGGTTTCTCTGCTGCGCCGGCGAGAGCGTCTGGTCGAAGATCACCGCTTCGGCCTGGTGCAGCTGGACGAGCTCCTTCAGCTCGTCGGCCTTGCCGGAGCCGACGAAGAACGCGGCGTCGGGCGCCTTGCGGCGCGCGACGACGCGAGCGACGGCGACGTCGCCGGCCGACTCGGCCAGCAGCGCGAGCTCGTCGAGCGATTCATCGAAGCTGCTGCCGCGGCCGAAGTCGACGCCGACGAGGATCGCCCGGGCGGGCGAGTCGCCCTCGGGCGGACGCACCGCGCTCATTCGCTTCGCCCGGGGGAAGGACCGCGCCTCAAGACTGCTCGGATGACGACGGCTCGGGCTGGCTCTGGAAGTTCACGGCCCGGCCGGGAACGACGGTCGAGATCGCGTGCTTGTAGACCATCTGGGTGACGGTGTTGCGCAGGAGGACGACGTACTGGTCGAAGGACTCGATGTGCCCCTGCAGCTTGATCCCGTTGACGAGGTAGATCGAAACCGGAACGTGCTCCTTGCGAAGCAGGTTCAGGAAGGGGTCTTGTAGTAGCTGCCCTTTGTTGCTCACGTTCATGCTCCGTGATGTGTTCTGGAGCGGGAAACCTTAACACAGGGATTACGCGCAATGGCGCGTAAGGCCATGCGTCACCGGCCGCTCTCGCGGCCGCCGCGGCCCTTTTCCACGAACGGATTCTTCGACGACCGCATCTCGATCCGGAGCGGCGTCCCGGTGAGCTTGAAATGAGCGCGAAAGCGCCCCTCCAGGAAGCGCTTGTAAGCGTCGGTGACGTGCTCGAGCGAGTTGCCGTGGATGACGATCACCGGCGGCTTCATCCCGCCCTGGTGCGCGTAGCGCAGCTTCGGCCGGAACGCACCGGCGCGCTTGGGCGTCTGGTGCAGGACCGCCTCCTGGAGCAGGCGGGTCAGCACTGGCGTCGGCATCTTGCGCGTCGCCGACGCGTGCGCCTCGGCGATCGCGTTCCAGACCGGAGCGAAACCCTGCCGCTTCTTCGCCGAGATGTTGAGCACCGGCGCGAACTTCAGGAACGGCAGGCGCTGCTCGATCGATCGCTGCAGCGTCTCCTTGGCGTAGGCGTCGACCGCGTCCCACTTGTTGACAGCGACGACCACCGCGCGTCCGCTCTCGAGGATGTAGCCCGCGATGTGCGCGTCCTGGTCGGTGACGCCCTGGGTCGCGTCGAGAAGGAGGAGGACGACGTCGGCCTCGGCGATCGCCTGCAGCGTCTTGACGACCGAGAATTTCTCGACCGCCTCGAACACCTTGCCGCGCCGGCGCAGGCCGGCGGTGTCGATCAGGTCGAAGTGGCGGCCGCCGCGCTCGAACGGGACGACGATCGCGTCGCGCGTCGTTCCCGGCTGGTCGAACGCGACCAGGCGCTCCTCGCCGAGCCAGGCGTTGATCAGCGTCGACTTGCCGACGTTGGGCCGGCCGGCGACGGCGAGACGGACCGGCGCATCGGCGTCGGCCTGCTCGCTCGAGCGCTCCTCATCGTCGTCGGCCTCGGCGGGCAGCGCGTGGCCGAGCGCCGCCTCGAGCGCGGCTTCGGCGAGCGAGACGACGCCCTGCCCGTGCGCCGCCGAAACGGGATGCGGCGCGCCGAGGCCGAGCTCGTAGAACTCGCCCAGCAGCGGCGACTCCGGCATCCCCTCGGCCTTGTTGGCGGCGAGGACGACGCGCTTGCCCGCCGTTCGCAGGTAGCGCGCGATGTCGTGGTCGTGCGCCGACGCGCCGGCGCGGACGTCGACGACGAAGATCACCGCGTCGGCCTCGGCGACCGCCTGCTCGGCCTGGCGCGCCATCTCCTTGACGATGCCGGTCGGGTTCTCGGGCTCGAAGCCGCCGGTGTCGATGACGATGAAGTCGTGGCCGGCGACGATCGCGTCGCCGTAGTGGCGATCGCGGGTCAGGCCGGCGAAGTCGGCGACGATCGCGTCGCGCGTCTTCGTCATGCGGTTGAAGAGCGTCGACTTGCCGACGTTCGGGCGACCGACGAGGGCGATGACCGGTTTCATCGACGCAGCCCGACGCGGCGATCAGCCGGGCCGGAACGCGAACACGCCGCCGTTGCGCGTGACGACGACGAGCACGCCGCCGACGCTCACCGGCGGCGTCGTGATCGCGCTGCCGTCGGTCGTGACGCGCGCCTGCGACTCACCCTTGGCGCGCGAGAACCAGTGCAGCATCCCGTTCGAATCGCCGTAGACGACCGACTCGCCGACCGTCGCGGGCGCGCTCAGGCCGCGAAACATGAGCGTCTCCGAGGTCCAGCCGACGTCTCCCGTCGGCGTGCGCCAGGCACTGAGCCGATCCGATGCATCGCTGCCGAACAGCATCTCGCTGTCGCCGCTGATGGCGTCGGTGCCGCCGATCGACTTGCTCCACGCGACGGTGCCGAGCTGCGCGTCGACGCAGCCGACGGCCGCCTGGAACGACCTCGCGCAGAGAAGGTCGCCGCTGCGCACTGGCGGACCGACGAGGTCGGCAAGGCGCTCGACCTCGTTGGCGCCGCGCGGCGCGCCGAGCGGCACTTCCCAGCGCACCGTCGAGGTCGCCGGATCGAGGCCGGCCATGCGCGGCCCCTGGCCGACGACGAGCGTGTTCTTGAACGCGGCAAGGACGCCGGTCTGCGCGAGCGTCAGCGGATCGCCGGGGCGCTGGAGCTGCCAGAGCTTGATGCCGTCGCTGGCGTCGAAGGCCTGCACGGTGCGGTCGACGCCGAGGACGAAGACGCGCCCGCCGGCGACGAGCGGTGCGGTCGCGACGCGAACGCCGAGCGTCTTCTTCCACTTTACCTGGCCGCCTTCGAGGGCGACCACCTCGCCGGCGCGGGTGACGACCGCGGCGACGCTGCCGTCGCTGCCGACGCCGGCCGAGATCTGGGTGCCGACGTTGGCGCGCCAGAGCGAGCGGCCGGTGTCGGCCTCGACCGCGGTGACGGTGCCGTCGCTCGCCGCCATCGTCAGCACCTTGCCGTTGAGGGCGACGGTGAGCGGGAACTTGACCGCGCCGATCTGCTGGTTCCAGACCGGCTTGACGGCGATCGGCGCGACGATCGGCAGGAGCTCCTTGGGCTTGGGCTTGTCGTCGCCGAAGAGGAAGCAGCCGCCGAGCAACGACGTGGCGAGGAGAGCGGCCAGTGTGGCGAGAAGAGCCGGGCGACCGCCTCGCGCCGGCTGCGGCGACAGCATCACCTCCTGGGCTCCGCGCTGCTCGCCGCCGGCTGCACGCCGAGGAGGTTGAGCTTGGCCTCGATCAGACGCCGATAGTCGACCTTCGGATCGATCGCCTGCCACGCCTTCAGGTACGCGGCCTGCGCCTCAGCGCTCTTGCCCTGCATCAGCAGGACGTCGCCGCGCCGATCCTCGGCGAGCGCCGCGAACTCCGCGCCCTCGATGCCGTCGAGCCGCTTCAGGGCCTCGTCGGGCTTGCCGGTGTCGAGCAGGAGGCCGGCCAGGCGCAGGCGCGCGATCGAGCGGTACTCGCTCTCGCTGCCCTTGTCGGCGACCCAGGCGAGGCTCGCGATCGCCGCGTCGTTCTGGGCTTTCTCGGCGGCGACGCGGGCCGCGATCAGGCCGGCCTGCTGCGTGAACGTCGCGCGCGGATAGCGCTCCTTCATGTCGGCGAAGATCCGCGTCGCGCGCTCGCTGTCGCCTTCCTGCGCGGCGCGGTCGATCTCGTCGTAGAGCGAACCCGCCTTGGCCCCCTGATCGCGCTGGTACAGGTTCCAGCCGTTCCACGCCGCGTAGCCGCCGAGGACGAGGACGAGCAGCCACGTGATGAGGTTGCCGTACTGCTTCCAGAACGCTTTCAGCTGGTCGAGCTGTTCCTGCTCTTCGAGGTCGAGATGAGTGGCCATGAGATTTCCGCGGGCAACCGGGGATTATGGAGGTTGCGGGGTCGCCGGCCTGATGAGGGACACGAGCTCGTCGATGGGCGAACGAGGCGGCATGATCTGCGGCGTGCCGGCGTTCTTCAGGGCCTTCAGCCCGACCGCGCCGCGGGCGACCTCGTCGGCGCCGAAGACCAGCGCGTAGCGGGCGCCGCTGGCGTCGGCCTTCTTGAACTGCGCCTTCATGCTGGCGTGCCCCTCGGCGCCCGCCGCGTGCATCTGCACCGTCACGCCGGCGGCGCGCAGGGCTTCGCACGTCACCATCGCGACCGGCAGCGCTTCGGGATTCGGAACGATCGCGTAGACGTCGATCGGCTCGGCGGGGATCGCGACGCCGACGGCCTCGAGCAGCAGCAGCATGCGCTCGATTCCCATGCCCCAGCCGACCGCGGGCGTGCGCTTGCCGCCGAGCTGCTCGAACATGCCGTCGTAGCGGCCGCCGCCGCAGACCGCGCCTTGCGCGCCGAGGCGATCGGTGACCCATTCGAAGACGGTCAGGTTGTAGTAATCGAGACCGCGCACCAGGCGCGGGTTGACGCGGTAGTCGAGCCCGGCGGCGTCGAGCACGGCGCGCACGGCCGCGAAGTGGCCGAGCGACTCGGCGCCGAGGAAATCCATCAGCCG
>Ga0070671_100004256_pt1 | contig 11325 bp, 7 predicted proteins | sample KBSS73metaG_FD_65341 | JGI IMG/M metagenome (GOLD analysis project Ga0070671, IMG submission 65341) | Switchgrass rhizosphere microbial communities from Kellogg Biological Station, Michigan, USA - KBS S7-3 metaG | ecosystem: Host-associated > Plants > Roots > Rhizosphere > Soil ... | reverse complement strand
AGTCGGTCCGCAACGACCCGAACTGGCGCGTCGCTCCCCCGGCCCCGGGCCTGGAGGACCGCCGCGTGGAAATCACCGGGCCGGTCGACAAGAAGATGACCATCAACGCGCTGAACTCCGGCGCCAAGGTGTGGCTCGCGGACATGGAGGATTCCTCTACGCCGTCCTGGCGCAACGTGATCCAGGGCCAGCTGAACCTGACGGACGCGCTGGAACGCCGGATCGACTTCACCTCGCCGGAGGGCAAGGAGTACAAGCTGCGCCCGGCCGGGGAACTGCCCACAGTCGTGGTCCGCCCCCGCGGCTGGCACCTGCCGGAAAAGCACATGCTCATCGATGGCACGCCTATTGCCGGCGGGATCGTGGACTTTGGCCTGTACTTCTTCCACAACGCCCGCCGCCTGATCGCCCAGGGCAAAGGCCCGTACTTCTACCTGCCGAAGATCGAGAACCACCTCGAGGCCCGGCTGTGGAACGACATCTTCATCCTGGCGCAGGACCTGCTGGGCATCCCGCAGGGCACCATCCGCGCGACCGTGCTGATCGAGACGATCACCGCGGCGTTCGAAATGGAGGAGATCCTCTACGAACTCCGGGACCACGCCGCGGGCCTGAACGCCGGCCGCTGGGACTACATCTTCTCCCTGATCAAGAACTTCCGCACCCGCGGCCCCCGCTTCGTGCTCCCGGACCGCGGCCAGGTCACCATGACCCAGCCGTTCATGCGCGCCTACACGGAACAGCTCGTCCGGGCCTGCCACAAGCGCGGCGCCATGGCGATCGGCGGCATGGCCGCGGCTGTCCCCAACCGCAAGGACCAGGATGCCAACGCGATCGCCTTCGAGAAGGTCCGCGCGGACAAGACCCGCGAGGCCGGCGACGGCTTCGACGGCTCCTGGGTGGCGCACCCGGACCTGGTGCCGGTCTGCCGCGAGGTGTTCGACGCCGTCCTCGGCGAGCGTCCGAACCAGCTCGAACGCCTCCGCGAGGACGTCACCGCGGACGACCGCGCGCTCCTGGACATCTCCACGACCACCGGAACCATCACCGAACAGGGCATCCGGAACAACATCGAAGTGGGGATCCGCTACATCGAGTCGTGGCTGCGCGGCAACGGCGCGGTGGCCATCCACAACCTGATGGAGGACGCCGCCACCGCGGAAATCTCCCGCTCGCAGCTGTGGCAGTGGATCTTCGCCCGGGCCATCACTGACCACGGCGACGTGATCACCCGGGAGTGGGTGGAGGACATGCTGGACGAGGAATTCGCCAAGCTGGAGCGCTTCGAAGGAGACCGTTTCGCCGACGCGCGGGACATCTTCGAGGAAGTCACCCTCAGCAGCGAGTTCCCGGCCTTCCTGACGCTGCCGGCCTACGACCGCTTCCTGCATGAAGCGCGCGACGGCGCCGGCGTCGCCAGCGGGGACCCCGCACTGCTTCCGGCGTAGGACTCCGCGTCCCGGGCAACCGGGTCCGCACAGATTTCCGTTGGCTGGGCTGCCAGGCCCTTCGCAACAGGCACCCCGAAATCCGGGTGGCAGTCCAGCAACGGAAAATCCCCCCGTACTAGACAACGGCGTCGGTACGACAGATAAGGCCCATGTTCCCCGCGAACATGGGCCTTACCTGTCGTACCGATACCTGTCGTCGCGATTGACATCACCCCGGCGCGCGACAGCGAATCAGTGGGGCTTCGGCACCCGCCGCAGTGACAGTTAGGTGCCCAGGATGACCGCGGCCACCGAGAACAGGATCATCAGCAGCGGTCCGGTCCAGGTGCCGGTGGTCCCGTGGACATAGCCCAGCAGGGTCGGCGCCACTGCCCCGAAGGAGTATCCCGTCCCCTGGACGACGGCGGACATCCGGGCCGCCGAGGCCTGGTCCCGCGCCAGCCGGATAATGGCCAGGAAGATCAGGGTGATGCCGCCGCCCTGGGCCACACCGCCGAAGGAACACCACAGCCACCACAGCTCCGGTGCGAGCAGCAGGCCCACGGGTACGGTGAGCCACAGCAGCCCAAGGGCGAGGCCCACCGCCGTCGTACTGGCGAACCGGGCCGCCAGCGGCACGCCCAGTCCGCCCACAATGGCCAGGATCTGGAAGAGCGAGGACCCCGCCCCGGCGGCTGCCGGCGACATGCCGAGTTCGTCAGAGAGCAGGCTTGGCAGCCAGGCGGTCACTCCGTAGTAGGAGAACGCCTGCCCGGCGAACCCGAAGGTCAGCGCTGCCGTGATCCACCGCGAGGTGAGCTTGCCGGGCCGCCGCGGGTCCGCCGCGGGGATGGCAGCAGGTATGAATGCCCGCCGGCCAACCGCAATCACCCACACGGCGGCAGCCGCCACCGCGAACAGGCCACTGGCGGCAATCGCGGGCCGCCAGCCCAGCAGGTCAGCCAGCGGCGCCGACACCATGGAGGTCAGGAACGAGCCGATGTTCAGTGCCGCGGTGTAGGTGCCCATTGCCGCGCCTTGCCGGGCGGGGGTGAAGTCACGGCGGATGATCAGCGGGACCACGATGTTGCCGATCGTGATGGCGACGCCGAGGATCACCGTGCCCAGCATGACCAGGGCACCACCGCCGGCCGAGCGGACCACGACGCCGAAGAGCACGCCGAGCAGGGTCAGGGTGATGGCGAACTCGGGCCCCAGCTTGCGTCCGGCCAGCGAGGCCAGGGGCGCGGCGAGGGCAAAGCACAGCACCGGAATGCCGGTCAGGAATCCCAATTCCACCGGGGTAAACCCGAGATCGTCCTCCAGTTGGGCGATCACCGGGGCAACCGCCACCAACGGGCCGCGCATGTTCAGCGCGATCAGCCCGATCGCGAGCATGAGGAGCCAGCCGCGCGGCGCCCGGGCCACGCCGCTCATGGGGTGGGCCGTTGCCCGGCGGCCGGGCAGAAATATGCTTTCATCAGTCCCATTGCTATCACGGGCCCCTGCCGCACCCGCGGAATGTGACGTTTCCGGGGCGGGGCTATTGGCCCGCGAAATAGATCTTGCGAAGCGTCTCGGTGACGGTCCACGACGTCCGTTGACCTTGGCGCAGCCGTACGACGTCGCCAGTTGCGACGTCCAAGGTGCTTCCGTCGTCGAGGAACACGAGGCGGGCCTTCCCGCTCAGGACGACAAAGACCTCCTCGGCCTCGGTATCAGTGGCAGTGCCCGGGGTCATTTCCCATATGCCGACGCCGCATCCCGCCAGGTCCTCAAGCTCGCGAACCGCTGTGCTGGGATTGCCCAGAACAACCGTGTCGGCGGGAAGCGGCTCGTGTTTCAGGTCAAGACCGAGTGCCGCAGTGTGCTCGGCCGCTGAGTCCGTCATTGCTGGGTCTCCTCTGGTGGGGTCAATGGGGGTGTCTAGGAGTCGAAACCCAGCCCCACGGCGTCGAGCGTCTTGAGGATAAGATTCCGTTTGCCCGCATTGTGATCGGCCCGGTCCATCGACCAGCGGGTCAGGTTGATCCCAATGCAAGCGAAGGGCTCGGGCGGGAACGGGAGCGGGCGTTTGCGCACCATCTCAAGGCGTGTCCGCTCGGTTTCGTGTCCGGCCAGCAGGTCCAGCATGACATCGGCGGCAAAGCGGGTGGATCCAACGCCCAGGCCCGTGAAGCCTGCGGCATAGGCCACCCGTCCCTTTCGGGCCGTACCGAAAAAGGTGCAGAACTGGGTGCTGGAGTCGATGGCGCCTCCCCACTTGTGGCTGAACTTCAATCCCTCAAGCTGCGGAAACGTCGTGAAGAAGTGGCTGGCCAGCTTCCTGAACGTCTCCTCCCGGTCCTCGTACGCCTCCTTCACCTGGCGCCCCGCGTAATAGATGGCGTCGTAGCCGCCGAAAAGAATGCGGTTGTCCTTGCTCAAGCGGTAGTAGTGGAATTGATTGGCCATGTCGCCGATGCCTTGGCGTTCCTTCCAGCCAATGGCGGCGAGCTGTTCGTCCGTGAGCGGCTCTGTCATGAGCGCGTAGTCGTAGACCGGCACGGTCATGAAGCTGTTCCGTTTCAGGAGGGAGGGGAAGACATTGGTGGCCAGGGCTACCTGCTTGGCCCGAACGCCGCCGGATCCCGTGTGCACGCGGACGCCGCCAGGCAACTCTTCCAGCCCGCTGACGCGGGACTCTTCGAAAATTTGCACGCCGAGCTCCGTCGCCGCCCGCGCCAGTCCCGCGGCCAGTTTGGCGGGATGGATCATGGCGGCCCCGTCCTTGTGCCAACGGCCGGCGAGGTAGGTTGGCGAATTCACCGACGCGCGCATCGCATCGGTGTCAAGGAAAACCCCACCCCCGCCGTCGCTCTTAAGCCATTCAACATGGTGCGGTTCGACGGCGACGTTGAACTCGCCCGTGCGCTCGAAGTCGCAATCGATCTGATAACGCTCAACGGTCTCCTGGATCCCGTCCAGGTTTTCCATGCCCAGGCGCTCCAACTGGTCCAGTTCCTTGGGCCAGCGGTTCTTGCCGTTCTCATAGCCATGCGTCAGGCTCGCAACGCAGAACCCGCCATTGCGGCCGGACGCGGCCCAGCCGACGCGTTGCGCCTCGACGACGATTACGTCGAGTTCCGGGTTGCGTTCTTTGGCCCGCAGGGCCGTCCACAGGCCTGTGTAGCCCGCGCCCACTACAACGAGATCGGCTTGAAGCTCACTCTCAAGCTGGGGGTACCGAACCACGTCATCGCCCAGATCGTCGATCCAGAATGGTCGGTGCACGGTGTCCGCCAAAGCCTGCTCAACAATTGCCGAGCCCGGGAAGCTCCGCTCAAAAACGGTCGTATGCACTGGAATCTCTCCTATTTGTGAGTGCTTTGTGAGCACTTTGCGAGTGCCCGAGGCACCTGGGTTGGTGGCACACGTTGGTTGTACAGGCGCCGGCATAGATGTCGAACTAAGCGGGCTGCTCTTCCCAGAGGGCCCTCGGCCGTGAGTCGAGGAGCGTGCGGGTGTAGTCGCTGGTGGGAGCAGACAAGATCTTCGCCGTGGGCCCTTGCTCCACGATCTGGCCTTGCTGCAGCACAAGAAGCTCCGCGCACAGCCTGGAAACCACCGCGAGATCGTGGGTCACGAAGAGAATGGTCAGGCCCAGCTGCTCCCGCACTTCCTCCACGAGCTCCAGCACTTGCGCCTGGACCGAGACGTCCAGGGCACTGGTGGCCTCGTCCAGGACCAGCAGCTTGGGCCGCGCAGCGAGGGCCTTGGCAATCGCCACGCGCTGCCGCTGCCCGCCCGAAAGTGCCCGCGGTTTGGAGTCGAAACGCTCCGGGCCGATGCCCACGCGTTCGAGAAGCTCCCGGGCGCTCTGCACGGCGTCTGCCCGCCCCTGTCCCTGGTGGAGCCGGAAAACATCCGCCACCGCCTTACCCACGGCAATCCTCGGATCCAGGGAAAGGTAGGGATCCTGGAAGACAATCTGAACGTCTTTGGCCAGGAGCTTGCGTTCACGGGCCCGGAGCGGACGTGGCGCCCGGACCCGGCCGTTGATCGCGAGTTCGCCCTCATCGGCCGTCTCGAGCGCGACAATCATTCGCGCCAACGTGGACTTGCCCGAACCTGACTCGCCCACAACGCCCAGGGAGCCGCCAGGGGCAAGGGTGAACGTGGCGTCGTTCAGGGCGGTCAGCATTTCCCCGCCCGGCAACTCATAGCGCCGGCCCAGGCCCTTGACCGAGAGCAGCGGCATGGTGCCGTCGGCCGCGGGCGCTGTCGGGACCTTGTCGAGCTCGATGCGCGGCGTGGCGCCGACCAGCTGGCGGGTGTAGTCCGCCTGCGGGCTCAAGAACACGTCGCATGCCGCGCCATGCTCCACAACTTCGCCCTTGCGCAAAACGTAGACCCGATCGCACAGGGAGGCGGCGAGGTTCAGGTCGTGCGTGATGAACAGCATGCCCATGGCCCGCGCCTGTTGCTGTTCGCGCAGCAATTCGAGAATCCCGGCCTGAGTGGTGACGTCCAGGGCTGTGGTCGGCTCGTCGCACAAGAGCAGTTCGGGCGAATCGAGCAGCGCGGCCGCAATCATGACACGCTGGAGCATGCCCCCGGACAGCTGGTGCGGATACTGCCGCATCATCTCTTTGGTCCGCCGCAGGCCCACCTGTTCCAGCTGCGTGATGGCCCGCTCGACCGATTCTTCCCGGCTCAGGCCACGCCATCTCACCAGCGTCTCGGTGAGGAAATCCCCCACCGTGCGTACCGGGTTGATGCCGGCGCGCGGGTCCTGGAAGATCATGGAGGCGCGGTTGCGGCGCAGTTGCAGCAACTTGGCCGCCGGGGCACTCGTCGTGTCCAGGCCCTGTACCTTCACAGACCCGGAAAGCCTGGAGGTTTCCGGAAAGAGCCCCAGAGCGGCCCGGGTGGTGAGCGATTTCCCGGAACCAGATTCGCCCACCAGGGCGACGGCCTCGCCATCGTCGACGTGCAGTGAGACCTCGTTCAGGAGCGCCCCGCGGCCGGGGAAGTGCAGCGTGAACTGGTCAATTTCAAGGAGCTTGCTCATGAAAGCTTGCCTCCAATCCGGTCGGAGAGTTCCTCACCGATGACGTTGATGGATACGACAATAAGAACGACGACGAGCGCGGGCAGAAGGGCCGGCAGCACATGGCCGCCGAGCAGTGCGCCCCGGGCCTCCTCGATCATGGCTCCCCAGTCGGAGGTTGGCGGCTGGATGCCGAGGCCAATAAAGGACAGTGCCGCGAGGTCGGCGAGCACATAGCCGAAGTTGAGCGTGGACTGGGCGCCAACGGTGGGCACCAGGTTTGGCATCACCCGTCCCAGCACCACCCAGGGAGTCCGGAATCCCAGCACCCGGTAGGCCTGGACATATGGCCGGCTCCGTTCGGCGACCACCAACTGCTGCGTCAAACGCGCTACGTACGGGATGTAGCTGATGGTCATGGCCAGGATCGGCGCCATGAGGCCCTTGCCGAAGATGGCAATGGCCAGCATGGCGAGCAGCAGTGCGGGGAAGGCGAAGAGCAGGTCGAAGACGCGGGTCAGGATCCTGCTGATCCAGCCGTCCGTCCATCCGGCTGCCAGGCCCAAGAGCAGGCCCAGGACCGTGGACGCTGCCACCACAATCAACGGGCCGACGAGCGAGGTACGCCCCCCGAACATGAGGCGGCTGAGCATGTCGCGGCCCAGGGCATCGGTGCCGAGCAAGTGGGCGCTGCTTGGCCCGCCCAGCACGCTGGAAAGATCGACGAAGTCCGGATCGTACGGGGCCAGGACCGGGGCGAGCAGGGAGAGAAGCACGACGACGAGCGTTACCGTCACTGCCACCCAACCCGTGACCGACAGGAGGCTTCCGTAGCGGCGGGTCCTCAGGAGGGGAAGCGTTCCTGTGAGAGTCATCGGGACTCCGTTCCTGCGGCGATCCGCGGGTCAATGAGGGGTTGGATGAGATCGACTACCGTGTTGGCCAGGACGAATGCCGTGACAATGATCATGACGATCGCCTGAACCACCGCGAAGTCGAGCCGGTCGATCGACTGGACCAGAAGCTGGCCGATCCCGGTCAGGCCGAATGTCTGTTCCACGATGGCACTGGAGACCAGAAGGCCGGCGATCAGTACACCGCTCACTGTCAGGATGGGGCCCAGGGCGTTGCGGAGCACGTGCCGGAACACCACGGAACTGCGTGTGAGGCCGCGGCTGGTGGCCACCTCCACGTGTTCGCGGGTGAGTTGTTCGTTCATTGAGGAACGCGTCACCCGGGCCATGAAGGCAATGAAGGTCACGCCCAGCGCCAGGGCAGGGAGTGTCAGGTGCCAAAGCCGGCTCGGCCCTTCATCACCGCTGCCGAAGGAAGGAAACCACCCCAACTGGACCGCGAAGAGGGCGGTCAGGGCAATCGCCGCAACGAACGGGGGTATGGCACCGGCTGCCGTGACCGTGATGAGGATGAAGCGGTCCCAGCCGCCCTTGTTCAAACTTGCGAGCATGCCGGCAATGAGGCCCAGGACTGTGATGAAGACGGCGGCCAGGGCCACGAGTTCCAGCGTCACGGGCAGGCGGTTGAGCAGCACATCGCTCACGCTCTGGCGGTAGGTCAGCGAGCGGCCCCAGTCACCGTGGAGGATGCCTCCGATCCACGTGAAATACTGCTCGATCGGAGGCTTGTCCAGGCCGAACTGCTTGGTGATCTCCGCGAGGGCCTCCGGTTTGGGGCTCCGGCCGCGCAGGAGGAAGCGCGCCGGGTCGCCCGGCAGGACAAAGCGTGAGAAGAACACGATCAGTGAGGCGAAGAACAGGGTGATCAGCAGCGTTCCTACCTTGCGGAGCACCAGGGCTAATGGTGCCGCCGTCGGGCTTTTCTTCGTTGCGGGGGTCGGTGGGGCGGGTGGTGCTGCCAGTTGGGTCACAGCCACGGCTACCGGCCTCCAATCGTTGCTGCCCAGGGGTAGTACATGTAGTTGATCGACGGCGTCACGCCTGTGATGCGCTTGCCGAGCCACAGTGCGGTGACGGTCTCATAGAGCGGGGACCAGACCACGTCCTGGCTGGCGATTTTCGCCGCCTGGGCCGTGAGCCGGTTTCGCTCGGCGTCGTCTTCGGTGCCGACCGCGCTGTTGATGAGTTGGTCGTACTCGGCGTTGGACCAGCCACCGTAATTGCTGAAATCGCCGGTACGCAGCACGGAGTACATTTCAAGGGGTTCGGCGCTGGAGAGGTACCAGGACGTCTCGAAGAGATCGACACCCTTGCGGGCCTCGGGGTCGGAGAACAGCGTCGTGTACTTGTCATTGGACATGGTCTGAATCTCCGGTGCCAGGCCGATTTCCCGGGCAGCCGAAGCAACGGCACGCGAGGTGATGTCGAAGGCCGCGGTGAGAGACGCCGTCGCGTAGACGAATTTCTTGCCTGTAGCGCCGGCTTCCTTGATGAGGCGCCTGGCCTCGTCAAGGTTGTAGTCCTGTTTGTCGAGCGATTCGAAGGCCGAATTGACCGTGGAAGGCTGGGCACCCACCCATACGTTCTTGGTGGTCAGCGCATCGGTCGTCGTTCCGTAGCCCTGCTCTGCCGCCTGTAGGAGCGCTTCACGGTTGATGGCCATCATGAGGGCCTTGCGGACCCGGACGTCACCGAAGACGCCGTTGAGATTTGATGTGACCAGGCTTTGCACCGAAGTGTCGTTGCCAAAGTAGACGTTTCCGGCGTCTGTGTTGGCTTTGAGGATGTCCAGTGCGTTGGAGGGAACCTGCCAACTGCCATCGATCTCGCCGGTCTGCAGGGCGTTAACCCGTGCATTGGCGTCGGGGAGGATCTTAAAGGTCATCTGCTTCGCCTTGGCCCTGAGGCTTGGGTCCCAGTAGTCGTCGAAGCGCTTGAGCGTGATGCCCTCCCCGGCGTCCCAGTGGTCAAATTCAAAGGGGCCCGTGCAATTCACGCCTGCGGTGGCGTTGCCGTAGTCCGCGCCGTCCTTGGCGAGGGTCTTGGCTGATTCCACGACGCCGGCCGCCCCGACCAGCGCGGAGTTCAAGGCGTAATCCGGGACACTGGTGGTGATGGTGACCTCGTAGTCGCCGGTCTTCTGGATGTCGGCCACTCGTTCAAAGGAGGAAGCCCAGAAGGAACCGACCTTCTCATCGACATGCCGCTTGAGCGAGGCCACCACGTCCGCGGCCGTCAGGAGGCTGCCGTCGTGGAAGTGGACTCCCTGCCGGATGGTGTACACCCAGGTCAGGTCGTCAGGGTGCTCAAATTTGGTTGCCAGCCCCGGCGCGGAGGTCAGGTCGGGGTTCCAACGGAAGAGCGATTCGCACATGTTTGCGAGGACCTGGTTGTCCGGGTAGTCGAACGCGTAGGCGTAGTCGAGCGAAAACGGCTCGGCGTAGAGCGCCCAGCTGAACTGGTCAATTTCCTTGTTGGGTTTGGGCGTCGAATTGCTCAGGGTGAATTTGGCGGCGACGGTGCCGCCCGCAGTTGTGCCGCACCCGCTGAGCATGAGGCCAATGGCCGAGCAACCAGCGACGACGGCGCCCAGCCGTCGACGCGATAAGCGTGTGGGAGCCATGCGCTTCCTTCCTCTAATCATGAAAGGCGTCCCGGTTCTATGACGGATCCAGCCGGGCAAAGACGCGCTCGCCGGCAATCCAGGTTTCGTCCACTTGGGCGGTGTGCAGTTCCTCCGCGGGGATGTCGAAGAGGTTCCGGTCAAGGATCGCCAGGTCGGCGAGGGCCCCGGGGCGGATGATGCCGGTGTCCGAGTCCAGGTGGTTGATCCACGCGGTGCCCTGGGTGTAGGCATCAAGGATCTGCTTGAGGGAGAGTTTGTTATGTTCCGGGCCGAGCGCTTGCTGCGCGCCACCTGGCTCCACTCTGTTCACGGCAACGTGGATGGCCAAGACGGGGTTGGGCGACGAGACTGCCCAATCACTTCCCGCGGCAAGATGTGCCCCTGCCGCCGCGAGTTCGCCGAAGGGGTAGTGCCTTTCCTCAGCATCGGCCTCCAGGAACGGCAGCGTCAGTACGTCCAATTGTTCTTCATGGCAGGCCCAGAGTGCTTGGAGGTTGGCTGCTGCCCCGAGGGCCGCGAAACGCGGCACGTCCGCCGTGCGGACCACCTGAAGGTGGGCGAGATGGTGGCGGTTAGTGCCGGGGCCATTGACAGTGCGTGCCTGCTCGACGGCGTCGAGCGCATTGGTGACGGCGCGGTCGCCCAGTGCGTGGAAGTGGACCTGGAACCCGTTGGCGTCGAGGTCTGTGACGAACTCCCGCAACTGCGCGGGGTCAAAGAACTCGATGCCGTGGTTGTCCGTGTGGTGTCCGTGGCGATCGCGGTACGGCGTGTGCATGGCGGCTGTGAAGTTCTCCGCCACCCCATCCACCATGACCTTCACCGTTGCCGCGGACAACCGCAGCGGATCGCAGGCGTCGGCGACACGATCGCGGCGCGCCAGGATTTCCGCGAGCTGTCCCCGGCCGGCTGAGCGATCCCACCATTGCGCTGCCCGGACGCGGACCCGGAGATCATCGGCGTCGAGCGCCTTGAGGTAAGTCTCCAGGGTGTCCCCGAATGGGCTCTGGGAGGTACCCACCCAGGCATCCTGCCACGCCGTGATGCCATAGGAGAGCATGAGCGCCTGCGCCCAGAGCAACCCTTCGTAGGCCTGTTCCGGGGAGATGCCCGGGTGCACGCGGTCAAAGAGTCCCAAGGCACCTTCATGGATGGTCCCTGCGGGGTAGCCGTCGGCCTCACGTTCGAGACGGCCGCCGTCGGGGTCCGGCGTCCCGGCGTCGATCCCCGCCAGTTCGAAGGCCTTTGTATTGGCCCAGGCCCCGTGGTGGTCCCGGTTCTGGACCAGCACCGGGCGGTCAGATACCACCGCATCCAGCATCT
>Ga0070671_100004255_pt1 | contig 11328 bp, 5 predicted proteins | sample KBSS73metaG_FD_65341 | JGI IMG/M metagenome (GOLD analysis project Ga0070671, IMG submission 65341) | Switchgrass rhizosphere microbial communities from Kellogg Biological Station, Michigan, USA - KBS S7-3 metaG | ecosystem: Host-associated > Plants > Roots > Rhizosphere > Soil ... | reverse complement strand
AGTTTCAGTCCCCTTCGTCTAGAGGCCTAGGACACCACCCTTTCACGGTGATTACAGGGGTTCGAATCCCCTAGGGGACGCCAAGTTTTGTGGCACTTGCACAGCGCGACGAGCGCGGTGAAAGCCACTTGGAGTGGTAGTTCAGTTGGTTAGAATACCGGCCTGTCACGCCGGGGGTCGCGGGTTCGAGCCCCGTCCACTCCGCCAACAAGGGTCAACGGGTTGCAGCAGAAATGCCGCAACCCGTTTTTCTTTGTAGCGCCGCAAGGGCAATCCGAGGGGTGGACCGGAATCGGCGCGGACCTGCCATGTCGCGCGGCAGGGAGACAAGCATGAACTCGAGAAAATCACCGCCGGTGCGCTGACAGCGCGATCGCTTTCTCGCACTGCGGGCTGCTGCGCGCGGCCGCGTTCCCGAGGAATGAAGAATGCGCTCAAGCTGCTTCCGCCCGGACAGTCGGGAGCCCGTCTTGCGCGGCGCTGCTCTGCCCGTACCAACGCCAGGTGTTGCGGCCGCCGCGCTTGGCTTCGTAGAGCGCGACGTCGGCGGCCTTGTGCAGCGCGTCGACCGTCGCCCCCTGGCTCGGGCACAGCGCAGCGCCGATGCTTGCGCTGAGCTGCATCGACGCACCATTGAACGACACCGGTTCGGCAAGACCCGTCACGATGCGGCGGCAGATGGACTCGACGGCCTCGCGCCCGCTGCTCTGCGTGAGGAGCACGGCGAATTCATCGCCACCGAGCCGAGCCACACGGTCGGCGTCGCGCACCGCATGGTTCAGGCGTGCTGCCGTTGCCACCAGCACCGCGTCGCCGGCGTCATGCCCGAGCGTGTCGTTGATGTTCTTGAATCCGTCCAGATCGATCAGCAGCAAAGTGAAAGGGCCACCGTCCCGCAAGGCCAACGCCACGCGGTGGCGGAGCTCGTCGTCGAAGAAGCGCCGATTCGGCAGGCCCGTGAGCGGATCGGCGTAGGCCATTTGTTCGAGCTTGTGCTGGCTTTCGCGCAGTTCCTTGCTGCGCTGTTCCAGCGTGGCCGTGCGTTCGGCCACCAGGCTCTGGAGGTCGCGCTGGCGCCGCCGAAGAAGGACCGTGCGTGCCTGCACCAATGCGCCGACCAGCCCCAGAGCACACAGCGCCGACACGAAGCGGAAGACAACGGTCTGATACCACGCCGGAAGCACGCGGATCGGTATGTGCAGCGCCTGCGACCATTCGCCGTCGCGGTTGGAGCCGTGCAGCTGCAGCGTGTAGTGGCCCGGTGGCAAGTTGGTGTAACTCGCCAGCCGGCGCGTCGGTTCGGTCGTGATCCATTCGCGGTCGAAGCCTTCCAGGCGATAGGCGTAGCGGTTGCGTTGCGGGGCCGAATAGTCGAGGGCTGAGAACTCGACCCAGAGGCCGCGGTCCTCGGGCGAGATCTCGAGCGGGGTCGAAGCGCTCTGCGGTTGGTTGAGTCGGCTCACCGGCAACGGCGCGTTGCCGACGCGCGCGTCGGTGACGGCCAGGGGCGCGCGGTACGCCCAGCGCGACAGGCGCTCGGGTCGCACGACGGTCAGGCCGCCGGAGCCACCAAAGAGCAATTCGCCCGCGGCAGTCACCGCGCCCGCGTTCGTCCAGTATGAAAGTATCCCCACCCCCTGCGGTTGCTGCAGCGCTCGGATCGCGAAGCTGCTTGCATCGATCACGGCCAGGCCGTCGTCGGTGCTGGCCCAGATGTCGCCGTGCCGGTCTTCGAGCAACATGTTGACGCTGACGTCGTGCAAGCCCTCGCGCAGGCCCAGCCGGCGAAAGCGCCAGCGGCCGTCGGCATCGCGCCGTTCCAGCATCGCAATGCCGCTGCCGAAGGAAGATACCCACAACCGTCCCCGGGCATCCACCAGGATCGATGACACATACCCTGCGGGCATCTGGCTTGGATCCGCCGCGTCGGTGGGCACGCGTTGAATGGCGCCGGAGATGGTGTCGAGGTGAGCGAGCCCGCTGCGTGTCCCGATCCACAGCGACGTGCCGCCGCCGCGAACGATGGCGGTCACGCGTGCATCACCGATCCGCCCGCCGTCCTCGTGGCGCAGCAGTGCGGGCTGGTTGGCCGACTGCAAGTCCAGCGCCCACAGGCCATCGAGCCCCCCGAACCACAGCACGCCGGCGTCCTGGCATAAGGCCCAGACCGCAGCGGTCGGGCTGCGCCCCGGCACGTCCAGGCGCATGACGCGCCGGCCCTGGGAATCGCTGCGATACAGGCCCTGCTGCGTCCCGATGTAGACCTCGCCGCGGGGACCGGTCGCCATGCCGAGAACGCGGCCCTTGGGAAGCGCGCTCAACGGGCGCTCCGCGTCGGGGCGCATTTGGGCGACGCGGCCGAGTAGCGGATCGATGATGTCGATGCCGCCGCCTCCGACGCTCAGCCAGACGCGGCCATCCGGCAGCGGCAGCACGAAGGGCACATTGGCATGGCTGATGCCATTCGCGCGCCCGGTAGCGCCGAGGAGTGTGACGATGGCCCGTTGTTGCGGATCGTGTCGGCTGGCCGTCGTGTTGCTGGCGACCCAGACCAGGCCGCTGCGGTCGCGGTAAAGCGCCCAGACGTCGTCGTCGCTCAGGCTCGTGGGCGCGTCCGCCTGGTGGCGAATGCGCCGCGTCGACCCGCTCGGCACGTCGACCACCACGATGCCGCCGCCATCGGTACCCAGCCACATCTCCCCGGGCGTCGTCTCGACGATCGCCATCACGCCGTCGCTTTGCAGCGCCGCCGTTCCGCTTTCGCGCACCGCACGAGGGCGGGTGCTGCCGGCCTCGATGACGAAGGCGCCATGGGGGCGGGTGCCGACCCAGATGCGACCGGCGCTGTCCTGGTACAGGCGGGTCACGGCGGGCGCCGATCCCTGCGGCGTGTCCAACGCCACGGCCGAGAATGCGGTCGTTGCGCGTTCGCGCCGCCACAGCCCGTGCCGCGTGCCGATCCAGAGTGCGCCGCCGCTGTCGTTCAACAATGTCTGCACGCCGCCCTCCGGCAGCCCCTGAGCCTGCGGGGCGCCGGCGGGCGCCCGCTGCACGGTGCCGCTGGCATCCAGGTGATCGAGCCCGGCGTCGGTGCCAACCCACAGGCCGCCGTTGGCGTCGCCGCTGAGCGCTGTGACACTCGCGCCGCTCAGTCCCGAAGGGCCCGCGGGATAGACGACGAACGTGTCGCGCTCGGCGTCGTAACGCGCCAGGCCGCCTGCGCTGGTGCCGATCCACAGCCGGCCACTCTCGTCGACGTGCAGCGAGAGGATGTAGCTGTCGGGCAGCGAGCCAGGTGTCCGCGGGTCGGCCTTGTAGGTGCGAAACTGATAGCCGTCCCAGCGCGACAGCCCGGCCTGGGTGCCGATCCAAAGAAAACCGCTGCCATCCTGTGCAAAGACGTTTGCGCTCGCAGCCGCCGGAGCCGGGAGGTGCGTGAAGAGGGTGTCCGACAACCCGGTCCAGCGCTCCGTGTCCGCGCTTTGCGCCGCCATCGCGGCCGTGGAGACAACCCACGCCAGCGTCAGCAGACAGCGAATCAACACCCTCGGCAAAGACATGGTGGCCAACGTAAACGAATCTCTCGGTCTCTTCGCCATATCGGCGCGCAGCACCTGGAACTTGATGGCGATATCGAACCCATCGCGCCATTCCGTGCGGTGTTGGGTCCGATGGGGACGGTTCCCTCGCGATGGGCCCGTCGGGTCGTGTCCCGCTGAGGGCAGCTGAAATTTCGACGTCCTATGCGAACGGCTGAAGCAAGGCAAAGTCAAACACGGGGTCCATTCAGCGACTGCGCGCGCATCGACAGCGAGAGCGCCGACCGGTTGCGTGCGGCGTTAAGATCGCGGTGAGGAGGCAGATTGGAGAAATCATGTCGTTGCTCGCCCGTCTCCTCCTCGCCCTGCTGCTCGTCGCGCAGTGCGCCGCCGCCGAAATCGTCCGCTTTCCGCGCCCCGAGTTCGAGGGCGATCGCCGATTCGGCTACGCACTCGATTTGCTGAAGCTGTCGCTGTCCAAGGCCGGCCCGGACTACCGCGTCGAGCTGGCCGAATCCCCGATGAACCAGGAGCGCCAGATCCTCGAACTTGAGGCCGGGCGAACGATCGACGTCGCGCCCATGCCGAGTTCGGCCGAGCGCGAGACGCGCTTGCTGGCCGTGTACCTCCCGATCAACAGGGGTGTGCTCGGCTGGCGCCTGGGGCTGATCCGCAAGGGCGACGCGGCCCGGCTTGCCGATGTGAACACCCTGGACGACCTGAAGCGGGTGCGCCTGGCGCAGGGGCTGCATTGGCCCGACACGGACATCCTGCGCGCCAACGGCATTCCCGTCATCACGGGGCCGAGCTACGAGGGTTTGTTCAAGATGATCGTCGGCAGCCGCTTCGACTACTTTCCGCGCAGCGTCATGGAGATCTGGAACGAGCAGGCCAGCAACGCCGATGCGCTGGAGGTCGAGCCGCGCATCGCGCTGCACTATCCCTACTACACGTCGTACTTCATGCTCAACCGAGGCAACACGAGGCTGGCTGAGATCATCCGCCAGGGGCTGGAGAAGGCGCTCGCCGACGGCTCCGCCGACGGTCTTTTCGAACAGCACCACGGCGCGAGCCTGCGCCGGGCGCAACTGGACAAGCGCGTCATCATCGAACTGAAGAATCCGCTGGTCACGCCCGGCACGCCGGTGAACCGGCCCGAGCTGTGGTACGACCTGCGCCGAAAGTAGTTCACGCCTGCGGCGTCGTGAGCCGCACCCATCGCGCCAGCGTGCGATACATCTCGTCGACGTTGATGGGCTTGGCGATGTGGTCGTTCATGCCCGCGGCCAGCGCCTTCTCGCGGTCGCCGACCAGGGCATTGGCGGTCATGGCGATCACCGGCAGGTCATGCCACCGCGGCTGTCGGCGCAGCCGCCGCGTCGCCTCGTAGCCGTCGAGCACGGGCATCTGGCAGTCCATCAGCACGCCGTCGTAGCGCCCACCACGCTCCAGCATGTCGAGGGCCTCCTGGCCGTTGCAGGCGACGGCGACGGTGACGCCAACATGCTCCAGCAGCGATTCGGCGATCTCGCGGTTGATGGCGTTGTCTTCCACCAGCAGCACGTGTGCGCCGTGCAGTCGCGCCAGGTCCGCCAGCGGCGGCGCTGGCGTCGGCTGCGCCTCGCGCTGCAGCGGGTACTGCAGCTCGAAGCCGAAGCGGCTGCCTTGCCCAGGCGCGCTTGCAACGTCGATGTCACCGCCCATCATGCCCACCAGGCGGTGGCTGATCGTCAGCCCGAGCCCGGTGCCGCCATAACGCCGGCTCGTTGACGCGTCGCCCTGCGTGAACGGCCGGAACAGCTGCTGCTGCACGTCGCTCGGCATGCCGATGCCGGTGTCCTGCACTTCAAAGCGCAGGCGGGCCGCAGCACCATCGCGTTCGACCACCTGCACCGCGAACGTCACCGCGCCGCGTTCGGTGAACTTGACGGCGTTGTGGCCCAGGTTCAGCAGCACCTGGCGCAGTCTCGACGGGTCGCCGACCAGGGCCGTCGGCAGCGCGGGCGGCAGCTCGAGCCGCAACGTCAGCCCCTTGGCCTGGGCGTTCAGGCCGACGATGTCGGCCACGCCGTCCATCACTTCACGCAGATCGAACGGGATCGACTCCAGGTCCAAGCGTCCGGCCTCGATCTTCGAGAAGTCGAGGATGTCGTTGATGATGCCGAGCAGCGATGTGGCTGCGTCGTGGATCTTCTGCACCTGGTCGCGCTGGCGCACGTCCAGCCCGGCCAGCAGCAGCAGGTACGACATGCCGACGATGGCGTTCATCGGCGTGCGGATCTCATGGCTCATGTGGGCCAAGAATGCGCTCTTGGCCTCGCTGGCGATCTCGGCCGCTCGTCGCGCCTCGCGGTCGTCCTCGGCCTGGCGGCGCTCCGTGATGTCGCGCGCGATGCCGGCCGTGCCGACCAGATGGCCGTCGGCGTCGATCAGCGCCGTCTTGATGGTCTCGATAAGCTGGATGCTGCCGTCGGCTCGCGCGTGTTGCTCCTCGATGCGCCGGGTGCCGCGCAATGCCATCAGTTCGGCGTCGTCGCTTCGGTAGCTGCGCGCCAGCTCCGGTGGATGGACGTCGAGGTCGGTCTTGTCGAGCATCTCGCGCGGGTCGGCAAAGCCCTTGGCCGCCGCGAAAGCGCGGTTGACTGCGGTGAAGCGTCCTTCGGTGTCCTTCATCCAAGCCAGGTCGGGCATGTTGTCCAGGATGGCCGCCATGCGGGCATCGGCGTTGCGCAGCTCAAGCGCCTGTCGGGCCAGTCGCTCGCGCATCGCGTTCAGTGCATTCACGAGCTGGTCCAGCTCGTCGCCCTCGCTGCGGGCACGGCGCAGTCGCAGCGGCGACGCATCGCTTTCGAGGCTGACGCTGCGCGCCGATGCGGCAATGTCCAGCAGGTGCCGAGTCGCCAACTGATGCACGACGAAGAGGATGAAGAAGGCCACCAGGAAGGTCTTGGCGGCGTTGCTGAGCAAGATGACCACTGCCTGTTCGGCAAGGTCCCGGTAGATGTCTGCCAGCGTGGCTTCGATGCGAAGCACCCCGATCGTCACCGGGTTCGGCTTGCAGCAAGCGAGCGGGAACTCCTTCGTCACGCCATGGGGCTCGCGCTCGCCGCGGAAGACGACGAACGGGCGGCCCGAGCCACCGGTCTCGCGCACCTCGGCGGCGCGGATCGAGGGCAGGCGCACGATGCCATCCAGTTGCTCCTCGATCTGCCGCGTGTCCACCGCCCACAGGCTATCGGCCAGGCTGCGCGCGCTGGCCTGCTCGATCTCGCCAAAGCGGCTTTCCAGCCGCCCGCGTTCGCTGCGGTAGCTCAGGCTCAGTTGCAGGATCGTGAGCACCAGCGTGACGAGCGTGCTGAACAGCACGACGCGCAGCAGCAGCGCGACGCCGATGCCGCCGCGCGGCGTGCCGGACACCGCCGCCCACCAGCCGCGGGGAGGCGGCGATGGATCCTGGGCCGGTGCACGCTTCATGGGTGGAGCATGCTGCATTACACGCGTTGCGACAACTACCAGCCGGCATCGGCAGGCGGCGGTCCGCCTGGACGTCCTTGCAATCGCCTGTGGCTGCTCGCTTTGATGACGAACGCCGCGGCGCCTCCTCGTCCCGTGCTATACACGCGTCCGAGATTGGGAGAGGGAGCAACGACACATGTCCAGCCTGACGCCTTCGGAACTTGCGTTCCTGATGCTGGCGATGATCCAGGCCGTGGCCACCGTGATGTGGGCGATCGGCGCATGGTGGTTCCGGGAAGAGCGGGCACCGGCGGCGCATTGGGCTGGCTACTCGGCCTGCAGTGCTGTCACGTTCCTGTACCTGGGGACTCACCTGGCCGCGCTGCCGGTCACCGGGGTACTGACCGCGATGGTCGGGTTGATGCTGCTGCAGCACGGCATCTGGCACTTCACGGGGCAGCGACGCCGCTACGGCGTCCACGCGGCAATGCTCGTTGTTGCGGCGATGGCCTCGTGGATGGGCGCCGACCTCGCTTGGCGGCCCCAGCAGGCCGTCATCCACTATGCGATCACCGCGAGCTTGTACCTCTGGACCGGATGGAATTTGTACCGCTACGCGCGCGGCACCTTGATGCTGCGCTTCCCGGTATTGATGAGCCTGCCGCTGCTGATCGCGGGCCTCAATGCCGGTGGGCGGGCCCTGCGGACAGCCTTCAAGCCGGATGCACTGGCCATCGAGATCGCTGCCAACAGCACGCTCAACGTCGGCACCGCGATGGCGGTCGTCGCGGTGATCGCGATGCTGCATGCGACATTGATGGCGCTGGTGGTTGCGCGACTGATCCAGCAGTTGCAATGGCGCGCCCGCCACGACGGCCTCACCGGGCTGTTGAATCGACGTGCGATGCAAGAGACCATCGAGCAGCAGCTCACGCGCAGCCGACGTGCCGGAGACACGTTTGCCGTGGTGATGCTCGACATCGATCACTTCAAGGCAATCAACGACCACCACGGTCACGCTGCGGGCGATGAGGCGCTGAAGCACATCGCCGCATTGCTCCAGACGGGCGTACGCGCGGTCGATCGAGTCGGTCGCTTCGGCGGCGAGGAGTTCGTCGTGCTGCTTCCGGGGTTCGACCTCGCGCAAGCGGCGGAGACTGCCGAGGTCCTGCGGGCGCGTCTTGTCGCGCAACGGATTCAGCGCGAGGGCGGGGCGTTGTCGATGTCGGCAAGTTTCGGTGTGGCCGAATGGTTCGGCCCTGGCGAAGAGCCGTCGCGCCTTCTGATGCGCGCGGACCAGGCCCTCTACCGCGCCAAGCGCTCTGGGCGCAACCGGGTGCAGGTGACGCGCGCCGACGTCGATAGGGAACCGAACGATCCGATTGCGGCCTGAGCGGCCGGTGAGCGAGTCTGGCCACAAGGCGAGCCGCTGGTCGCGCAACGCACGGTGACCACCTCGACCACGGAATCACGGCTGCCGATGTGTGCTACAGCTGCGAGGCTCGGCACGCATAGCTGGCCGCCTGCAACGGATCACCGCCCGTGTAGTGCGGGTACCCGGGATAGCGGCACATGGGCCTGGAGGCATGCACCTGAAACGGCGGCAGGCTGGCCCGGCTGGTCTGCACGATCGCGTCGGCCGGCGCGCTGCCGGTGGTGACCCAGCGGTCGAGCGGGTCGATCAGGTCGGCCATCGTGGGGATCGCGCGCTTGTCCGTCACGGTCCGCGCATTGCCGGAGTGCGTGGACGACGGTGAGACATACACCCGTACCGACGTGTCGGCCACGGCCTGACCGAATCTCGCCACCACCCCCTGGTAGTACTCGATTCCCATCAGCGGGCTCTGCGCCCGGTCGGCAGCGTTCTCGCGAATGATCAGCTTGCCGCCACGGGCGAAGAAGGTCGACAGATCCGGGTTCGTGGAGTCCATCAGTGCAGAGGTCTGCTGGACGCGCGACGCGAATGCCTCCGGCCGATACGTGCGCACATCGAAGTTCGCATCGCGGGCCACCGCGTAGCGGATCCAGTTGCTGCCATACAGCCAGTGCGTGGCCGCCGTCGCAGCGCTCGGCGGCACGGTGGGCGCTGCCGAGCCGGTCACCCAGCGCACCAGGCTCACCGCCTGCGGCCCGTCCAGGCTGTCCTCGTGGCCATAGAGCCAAGGCGGATAGCTGGTGATGCCGTTGGCCAGCGGGAAGGAGAACGTGTACGGCGAGTGGATGCTCTGCATCAGCGCCAGGTCGGCGTCAGACAAACAGCGGGGCCCTGCGTCGATGCCGTCCGTGCAGCGCAACGCGCGCAGGTTCACCCGCGCCTGACAGTCGAGGTAGTTGTTGACGACACCATCCACGAGCCCGTCCAGCGCATCGCAGGCGTCGGCCGTGGCGCTTGCAATCAGCGGCGCCTTCGATGCATTGAGCCAGTGGCTGAACTGCGGCACCGAGTTGCGAACGAAGGCATGGAACAGGCCGGTCCAGTTGATGACGGGCACGACGCTGACAATGCCGTCGTAGTCGGCCGGGAAGCGCTGCGCCATCGTCAGCCCTTCGCGCCCGCCCTCGGAGCCGCCGAAGTAGTAGATCTGGCCCGGCGCGCGCCCATAGAAAGAGCGCATCAGGGCCACCGCCACGTCGCGGACCTTCTTGTACGACGCGAACGCGAAGTTCTCCAGCATCTCGTCGTTCACCGCGAAGGCCCCGGGCTCGCCGGCAGCGAAGGCCGATGCCTGGTGGCCGGAGTCGGTGCCGAAGGTGGCGTAGCCGCGCGCGATGGGCAATGGGTCGCCCGGCGCGGCGTCCCGCAGCGGCGCCAAGCCGGTGATCAGGACGCCGTTGAACCCACCGCCGCCGTACTGCAGCGCCTTGCCGTTCCATGGCGTCGGCAGGTTGAGCTGAAAGTTGATCAACTGCGCCGTCGGGTCGCGCGGGGCCACGCTGCCAACCAACTTGCAGTACGCCGGCGTGCCGGGCGCGAAGCTGTTGCCGTTGACGGAATCGGGCGCGGCCGCGACCAGCGCCGCCGAGGTCACGGTGGCGGGACCGCTGGGCAAGCCCATCGACGACGCCGGAACGGACCTGCCGGCCAAGTCTGCGCAGTTGGCTCCCGGCTGAGCGATCGAGGGCCTGCTGCTGCAGGCCGCAAGGCAGAGTGCCCCCGAGGTGGCGGCCAGGAGGACCAGCAGGGATCGGATTTTCATCGCGCAAGCCTCCAAAATCGCAGCAAGCAGAGGCTACCGCGCGTTCAGTCGCATCACGGCAGGGAAAGCGCTACGAAGCAGGCCGATGGCGATCGGCGTTCATGTCCGATCCCGCATCGTCGCTTCCGGCGAACGCGGTGCGCCATGTCGTTTTCGTCGCTTCCGACGATGGCCCGTCGACAGGTGTGTTCCTAGAGTTGGCGTCGAAGGCCGGCCCTTGCCGCCGCAGGAGATCGATGTGTTCCAGGGACAAAGTCTGCGCGTCAGCGCGCTCGATGCAGACGGCGTGTTCGAAGTGTGCTTCGACCGCGTTGGCGAGGCGATCAACAAGTTCGACGATCGGACCGTGGGCGAATTGAGCGAGGCGGTGCAGATGCTGCAACGGCAGCCCGGGCTGCGCGGCGTGCTGGTGACGAGCGCGAAGGACGTGTTCATCGTCGGTGCGGACATCACGGAGTTCGGGGCGAAGTTCAGCCAAGCTGCCGACGCGATCGCGCGCGACGTGGCGCGCAGCAACGATGTCTTCGTCGCATTCGAGGATCTTCCCGTGCCGACCGTGGTGGCCATCAACGGCTTTGCGCTTGGCGGCGGCCTGGAATTTGTGCTGGCCAACAGCCTGCGGGTGATGTCCGAGACGGCCCAGGTCGGCGTTCCCGAAGTGAAGCTGGGTCTGTTCCCCGGCTTCGGTGGCACGGTCAGACTGGCCCGAGTGGCCGGCCCGGCCGTGGCCTGCGAATGGATCGCGAGCGGCAAGCCGGCGAAGGCCCAGGTCGCGCTGGCGTCGGGTGTCGTCGATGCCGTCGTCGAGCCTGCCGCGCTGCGCGAGACCGCGCTGGCGTGGCTTCAGCGCGCGATGTCCGGGCAGCTTGATTGGGCCGCCCGGCAGCAGGTCAAGCGCGATCCGGTCGCACTGGCGCCTTCCGAGATCCAGCATCTGTTCAAGGCCGCACGAGACAACGCCGCCAGCAGCAGCGCAGCGCACCAGCCGGCGGCGCTGACTGCCATCGCGATGATGGAGGAGGCGGCGCTGCTCAACCGTGCCGCCGCGTTGGCGCTCGAGGCACGAACCTTTGGCGAGGTCGCGCGCACGCAGGCGGCTGCGTCGCTGGTGCGGGCCTTCCTCAACGACCAGGCCG
>Ga0070671_100004247_pt1 | contig 11341 bp, 8 predicted proteins | sample KBSS73metaG_FD_65341 | JGI IMG/M metagenome (GOLD analysis project Ga0070671, IMG submission 65341) | Switchgrass rhizosphere microbial communities from Kellogg Biological Station, Michigan, USA - KBS S7-3 metaG | ecosystem: Host-associated > Plants > Roots > Rhizosphere > Soil ... | reverse complement strand
CGAAGAAGCCGGCCAGCATTGCAACGACCCGCTCCTGTGTGAGCGACGCTCCGATCTGATCCGACAGCGGCCGGAACGTCAGCGCGAGATCCTTGTTCACACCTGCGATCGCATCCGCGATGCTCCGCGTCAGCAGCATCGAGGTTCCGGACGCTGAGCGCACGTTGAGGTTGTACTCCGTCGACGGCAAGGAGCGATCCGGTTGCATCGCGGAGGAATACACCGTCGGTGGGATGGGGTCGCGAATCCGTCGATAGACGGCGTCGCCCACCACGCCGACGATTTCCAATGACGCATCGTCGGGGCGCACGGGGTATCGACGAAGCGTATGACCGATCGGGTTCGCCCCGTCGAGGAACCGGCGTGCGAACGCCTCGTTCACGATGGCGACGAGGGGCGATCCGTCGCGGTCGCGGTCGGTGAACGCACGCCCTGCGATCAGGCGCTGGCCGTAGGTCTCGAAGAATTCAGGAGAGACCTCGTTGCGAAGCGCGCTGCGTCGTGAGTCTGTTAGCGCGACACCGCCGGAGACCTCGAGTCGATTCCCCCAATTGTGGCCGCTCACCGGCGTGATAAATGACAGCGCCGTGCCTTGAACTCCCGGCAGCGACGCCACCGCCTGTCGGGCACGTTCGAAGACCGCCATCCGCTGCGCCGTGGCAATCGGTGCGCGCTCGGCGCTCATCGTCACCACCAGCACCTGGCTGGGATCGAATCCCAGGTCGAGCGTCGCCAGCTTCGTGAACGTGCGGAGAAACAATGCCGCGGCGACAACCAGGATCACCGAAAGCGCAACCTGCACGACGACGAGGCCGCTTGCGAAGGAGACCCGCCCTGTCTCGCTCCCGGCTCCGCGCCCCTGTTCTTTGATGGCTTCCATCGGTGAAACGCCGGCCGCGCGAAACGCCGGCGCGACGCCAAAGAGCAGCGCCGTGATTACCGTGGTGCCGGTTGTGAACGCAAGCACGCGCCAGTCAATCGACAGGTCGAGAAACACCGTGTTGGTCTGCGTCGAGAGCTGCGCGACCAGCAGTTGGCTGCCCCAGCGGGCGACGAGGAATCCGACGCCGGCTCCGATCGCCGACAGCAGGAGGCTTTCCGTCAACAGCAGCCGCACGAGCCGCCATCGCGACGCGCCCAGCGCCAGCCGCACGCTCCACTCGTGTCGCCGTGCGGTCGCGCGCGCAAGCAACAGGTTCGCGATGTTCGCGCATGCGATGAGCAGGACAAGGACAACGACCACCATGATTGTCAGCAGCGGGCGTTCGTATCGCTGCCGCAGCGACGAGTTACCGGTTGCCGCTGGCGCCAGCGTCAGGGGCGCCTTGAGGTACTGCATGAGGTCGACGGTGGGCCAATTGATCGGCAGCGTGGCCTCGCGAATCTGCGGCTGGAGCGACCGGATCGCGTCGGTCGCCTGGTCGATTGACTGGCCGGCCTTCAGGCGCACCATGATGCTCAGCCACCAGTAGTCACGTTGTTCGAGGGATCGCTCCGGCCGGACCGTGGTCAGCATGCCGACGGGAACGATCACGTCGAGACGGCGGCCCACATCGGGTCCGAAGAATCCTGGAGGCATGACACCCACCACGGTGAACGGAACGCCTTCGAGCGTCAGCCGTGTGCCGATCGCCTCGCCGGCTCCGCCGAAGCGACGCTGCCAAAACGCGTGACTGATCACGGCGACCGGACCGTCGGGTCCGCCGCCACGCACATCATCGGCTTCGGTGAACGTGCGTCCGACGAGAGGGCCGACTCCGAGGGTGTCGAAGAGACCCGCCGTCGCCCACGCACCATCGACGAATTCCGTGACGCCGCCGTTCGCCAGATCGAAGCGCTGCGTGTCCCACGCGAAGATGCCGTCGAACAGCTGCGACCGCCGGCGCAGTTCCTCGAGGATCGGATAGGTCCATGCGCCGTTGTCTTGCGGATCGAGAATAGCAAGGCGCTGCGGGTCTTTGACTGGGAGCGCTCGGAGCGACAGACTGTTGACCAGCGAGAAGATTGCCGTGTTCGCGCCAATACCGAGAGCGAGCGACAGTACGGCGATCGCCGTCACGATTGGCGTGGCCAGGAGTTGCCGCCACGCGATGCGCAGATCGTGGAAGACGCCGACGGGAGAGCGGCGGGCTCGCGGCCGCTTGGAGACCTCGAGAAACGAGGCGGCGTTCAGCGCGTCGAGCGCGGCCTGCCGGGCCTCGTGTTCGGTGCTGCCGCCGCGCAGCGCGGCGGCATGCAGATCGGCCAGATGACACGCAAGCTCGTCCACGACTTCGAGCGACAGCTCGCGCCATTCGCGGTCCGCCCGCTCGCGCACTAGCGATTTCCAGCTTCGCAATTCTCGATCAGGCATAGCGCACTCCAGCGAGATCTCGAATCAGCTCGAAGAATTGCCGCCACTCTTTCCGCTGCGCGGCCAACACCTCGCGACCTTCGTCGGTGATCTTGTAGTAGCGTCGTCGGCGCTGACCTGCCTTTTCGACCCAGCGCCCCTGAATCCATTTGCGCTCTTCGAGTTTGTAGAGCGTGGCGTACAGCGAGGCGAAGTTGAAGGTGAGCGCGCCGCCGGACCGTTCTTCGATGAGCTGCGCGAGCTCGTAGCCGTGACGCGGCTCGTCGTCGAGAAACGCCAGTACCAGCAGCTCGGCGGTGCCTTTTTTGGCTTCGCGGATCGCGCCGGTGAACTCCATATGACGGAGAACTATATGATGGAGTCCAGAATATAGTCAATGCGACTAAACGGAGCGCGGGCCTTTTAGGCCGGCGTCGCGGCCCCCGCGCTACGAGTCTCGAAGCACTTCTGCCGGATCGATCCGCGACGCGCGATGTGCGGGCAGCCAGCCCGCCAGCGCGCCGACCGCCGCGAGGACCGCTGCCGATTGGACCAGGGTGGCGGGATCTCTCGGCTCGAGACCGTACAGGAGCGTCGTGACGAACTGAGATGCCCAGGCGCTGACGCCCGCGCCCACGATCACGCCGAGGCCCACCAGGATCGACACGCGCGAGAGCACGAGCCGGACGACGCCGCCCGGCGCGGCGCCGAGGGCCATGCGGATGCCGATCTCGGTCTTGCGTCGCGTGACCGCGTACGACGTCACGCCGTAGAGCCCGAGTCCGGCGAGCAGCAGTGCGAGGCCGCCGAAGAATCCCGATAGGATCGCGACCACGCGTTCCTGCGTCAGCGACGCATTCACCTGGTCGGCGAGCGGCCGGAACGTCAGCGCGAGATCTGGATTGATCTCGGCGATCGCCGCCGACACGCTGCGCGCGAGCAGCGCCGGCGATCCAGTGGATGACCGCACGCTGATGCTCATCGACGGCGGCGCCGGCGATCGGCTGTCGTCGAATTGCGCGAGCGGCACGTACATCGTCGCGGGAATCGGCTCGCGCAAAGCCCGGTACACCGCATCGGCGACGACTCCGACGATCTCGCGCGGGGGCTGCGCAAACCGGCTGCCCGCGCCGATCACCACGGTCTTGCCGAGCGGACTCACTCCATTCAGGAACTTCTTGACGAAGGCCTGATTGACGAGGATGACGGGCGGCGCGCTCTTGGTGTCGCTGTCGCTAATGTCCCGGCCGGCGACCAACCCGGTGCCGAACGTCGTCAGCCATCCGGGCGAGATCGCGTTGAAATTCGACACCCGCTGGCGCTCCGGCAGTTGCTCGCCGCCCGGGACGTCAATCCGGTTGTTCCAGGTGCCCCCGCTGACGGGGGTGACGAATGACGCCGCCGCCGCGGCGACCCCGGGCACAGCGGCGACGCGCTGACGGATGCGATCGTATGTCGTCAAACGGTCTGCTGCCGGAATCTCCGTCCGCTGCGCATTGACCGTCACGAGCAGCACGCGATCGCGATCGAAGCCGAGGTGCACGTTCGCCAGCGAGCTGAAGGTCCTCATGAACAGGCCGGCAGCGACGACGAGGACGACTGAGAGCGCGACCTGCGCCACGACCAGTCCGCTGGCCACACTCATTCGCGATTCCTGTGACGAACTGCGCCCGTGTTCCTTGATCGCTTCCATTGGTGCGATACCCGACGCGCGAAACGCCGGCGCGGCGCCAAAGAGCAGCGCCGTCAATATGGTGACGGCACTGGTGAACCCGAGCACGCGCCAGTCGAGGGCGAGGTCGAGGAAGACCGTATTGGTCTGCGTCGATAGCTGGTGGACGAGCAACTGGCTGCCCCAGCCCGCGATCAGCAGGCCGAGTCCCGCGCCGGCTGCTGACAGCATGAGACTTTCCGTGAGCAGCAGGCGCACGAGCCGCCATCGCGATGCGCCGAGCGCCAGGCGGACGCTCCATTCGTGCCGCCGCGCCGTGGCGCGCGCGAGCAGCAGGTTCGCGATGTTCGCGCAGGCGATGAGCAGGACGAGCGCCACCACGACCATGATGGTGACCAGCGGCTGCCGATACCGGTTACGCAGCTGCGAGCTGCCGCCGGCAGTCGAGACCAGCGTGAATGGGTCCTTCAGGTAGTCCTTCTGGTCCGCCGGGCGCCAGTCGGCCGGCAGCGTCGCCTCGCGAATCTGCGGCTGGTACCCGCGAATGGCGGCGTTGCCGGCGTCCAGCGGCTGGCCCGGTTTCAACCGCGCCATGATCGACAGCCACCACCACGACCGTTGGTCGAGCGCCGATTCCTTTCCGCGAAACAGTGGCTCGGTGCCGATCGGGATTGCGACGTCGAAGGCCCGGCCGACGTCGGGGCCGAAGAAGTCCGGTCCGGTGACGCCGACAATCGTGAACGAGACTCTGTCGAGATTCAGCCGCTGTCCAATGGCGCTCGCCGCTCCGCCGAACCGACGCTGCCAGAAGCCGTAACTGATGACCGCGACCGGTCCGTCCGGCCCGCCGCCTCTCACGTCGTCGGCCTCGGTGAACGTGCGCCCAATCATCGCCGGCACACCAAGCGCTTCGAACATTCGGCCGCTGGCCCAGATTCCGTCGACGAACTGCGTCTCGCCGCCCGCCGCGAGATTGAACCGCGTCGTGCTCCAGGCAAACACACTGTCGAACAGGTCGCGGCGCGCCCGGACCTGTTCCCAGATGGGATTGGTCCACGAGGTGATGCCGCGCGTGTTCGCGACTCGCGCGCCAGGCTCGTCCGAGAGCATGACCAGCTGTCCCGGTTCCTTCACCGGCAGCGCGCGCAGGATCACGCTGTCGACGAGCGAAAAAATCGCGGTGTTCGCGCCGATGCCGAGCGCCAGCGACAGGATGGCGATGAGGGAAACCACTGGTGTGGCGCGAAGCGCGCGGAAGGCGAGACGGATGTCCTGCATGGCATCGTTCTCCGGACCGCCGGGCAGTATCTACGAAGACAGTCGTAGAGTCTACCCGCCTTCGCCGCACGTAAAACAGCGCGGCTTCGGCGGACAAGCCCGCAATTCGCCGCACGTAAGACAGCGCGGCTTCGGCGGGCAGGCCCCCCTTCGCCGCACGTCAAACAAGTGCGGGTCGGGGCGGCGCTGCGGCACGGCATTAGACGTTTCACGCGCGAGGGTCGTTGGCGCCCGCGATTATGATTACCGCATGCCGGCGGGGATCGCGATTACGCGGGCCGTGAGCGCAGCGCTCGGCGACTGCGAACTGACCCATCTGGCGCGCGTGCCGATTGAGGTCGAGGTGGCGCGCGCGCAGCATCGCGAATACGAACAGGCGCTGCGGGAGGCCGGCTATGTCGTCGAGCACCTCGAGTCCAGCACCGAGATGCCCGACTCGGTTTTCGTGGAAGACATCGCCGTGGTGTTCGATGAGCTCGCCATCATCACGCGTCCCGGCGCGCCGTCGCGCCGTATCGAAACTCCGGCGGTGGCCGACGCGCTGGCGCGTCACCGCCGCCTTCATGTCATCGAGGCGCCCGGCACCGTCGACGGCGGCGACGTGCTCGTCGCCGGCAAGCAGGTGTTCGTCGGTCTCTCGACGCGAACCAACGATCACGCCGCGGTCCAGATGGCGCGGCTGCTGCAGCCGCACGGCTACACGGTCCGGGAAGTCGTCGTGCATGATTGCCTGCACTTGAAATCGGCGGTGACGACGCTGTCGGACGACCTGCTGCTGGTGAACCCGGCCTGGATCGATCGTGGGACGTTCGAGGGCTTCGCGCTCGTCGAGGTCGACGCGGAGGAACCGATGGCGGCGAATGCGCTGCGCCTCGACGATCGTATCCTGTATTCCGCATCGTTCCCGCGGACGGCCGCGCGCCTGGAGCGCCGCGGACTGCGCGTCGAACGGGTGCCGGCCAGCGAGGTCGCCAAGGCCGAGGGCGCAGTCACCTGCTGCAGTTTGATCCTGAGGAGCCAATGAAATCCATCTGGGAAACCGCCGCGCAGCGCGAGCTGTCCGATCGCCTATTGACGCTGTCCGCGAATCGTCCGTCGCGGTGGGGAAAGATGTCGGCGCAGCAGATGGTGTGCCACCTGGCCGAAAGCTTGAGGATGGCGCTCGGTGAGCTGCCAGTCGCGCCGAAGAATCTGCCGCTGCGGTATCCGCCCATCAAGCAGCTGATCGTCTACGTCGCGCCGTTCCCGAAGAATGCGCCGACCGCGCCGGAGCTTGTCATCACGGCGACGCCGAATGAATGGGCCGGCGACGTCAGGACGCTGACGACATTGATGGATCGATTCGTGGCACGCGGACCGGCCGGACCATGGGTTGATCACCCGGCATTCGGACGGTTGTCACCGCGGGCCTGGGGCGTGCTCGTATACAGGCACATGGATCACCACTTCAAACAGTTCGGCGTCTGAGGCATTGGGAGACGTTATGGATGACAGACGCGCGTTCCTTCGACATACCCTTGCCACGGTCGCGTATCGTGGCGGCAAAGCGGTGCGCGGCGCGCCGGCAAGCTTCGCGACGTTCGCGTCAGGGGAGCCGCCGAAGACGCCGGCGCAGATCCTCGCGCACATCGGCGACCTCTACGACTGGGCCCTGTCGATCGCGCAAGGCGCGCAGAAGTGGAATAACTCAACGCCCTTGCCGTGGGACGACGAAGTTGCGCGATTCTTTGGCACGGTGAAGCGACTGGACGACTACCTGGCGTCCGACGCGCCGATCGATTCGACGCCGGAGCGTCTGTTCCAGGGCGCAATTGCCGACTCGCTGACGCACATCGGCCAACTCGCACTGCTGCGCCGGTTGGCCGGCAGCCCGATCAAAGCCGAGAACTACCACCAGGCTGACATCGCGACCGGACGCGTCGGCCCGGAGCAGAGCGCGGCGCGCCGGGAGTTCTGACCGTCCACGATGAACGCAACGGGCACAAAGGCCGCAAAGGGATTCTGTCAACGATCGTTGCGATCTTCGCGCGCGCTCAGCGTTCCTGGCCCCGCGCACGGGATCTCGAAATCGTAATCGCGTGTAGAGAATCGGAACGCTCCGGCCAAGTTCCCCTGCGCGAACCGTCTGGAAATTCGGGCTTCGCGTGTGGACGCGTTTTTGCGCCTGTCGCTGGCGATGAATGCCGCCCGCGAAGCCTTCGGACCCAACCTACGCCGCGCCCGCGTACAGGCCGGCGTGTCGCTGCAAACCATCGTCGACGCGACCAATGTCAGCCAGACGCTGTGGGACGGGTTGGAGAGCAACGACCTGTCGAAGTGGCCGAACGGAGTGTTCGCGCGCGCGTTCGTGAAGGAATACGCGAAGCTGGTCGGACTCGACACCGACGCGACCGTCGACGAGTTCTGCCGCTGCTTCCCGCAAGGCGATCGCCGGGCGGAACCGGTGATGCGGGCGTCGGCCGAAATCGTCAATCACCAGCTCGAATGGCAGGATCACCTGCCGCCCGCGGAGGGGGACCGTCGCGCGTCCGCCTCGGCGCCGACCGCGATCGAAGCGAAGCCATCGGAGGGGCTGTTTTCAAGGATGGCCCGGCTCAGACGGGTCTTCAAAAGCGCGTAGTGGCCTGTGCCTGGCGAATCCGTACCACCGGGATCGCCACGTCCTTCCAGTCTCTCTGCGAACCGGCCGTCCAACGAATTGAGTACGCTGTCGTCATGCGCCTGGCGGACGTGGTGGCGGCCTCGAGCGCCGTAGCCGGCACGAGCGGTCGACTCGAGAAAGTGGCCCACCTGGCCGAAGTGATACGTCGCGTGCCGCCCGATGACATCGAAACGGTCATCGGCTTTTTGAGCGGCGCGGCGCGTCAGGGCCGGATGGGCATTGGCTTCGCGTCCCTTTCGGGCCTGCGTGAAGTTCCGCCCGCTGATACGCCTTCCCTTGATATCCGCGAGGTCGACGCGGCCTTCGATCGGCTTGCTGCTTCGTCAGGCGCCGGATCCGCGTCGCGACGCGCCGAGCTTCTGCGCGAACTCTTCCGGCGAGCGACACATGACGAACAAGATTTCCTGATCCGTCTCCTGTTCGGCGAGCTCCGTCAGGGCGCTCAAGAAGGCGTCCTGGTCGACGCGATCGCGAAGGCGTCCGGCATCGCGGCGTCCCGTATCCGCCGGGCGGCGATGCTGGCCGGCGATCTCGCGTCGGTGGCGCGGACAGCGCTCGTGGATGGCGAGGACGCGCTTTCGCGGTTCGTGCTGCAGCCGTTCCAGCCGGTGCAGCCGATGCTGGCCGACTCCGCAAGCGATGTGAGCGGCGCGCTCGAGGCGTTGGGCGAGGCGTCGTTCGAATACAAACTGGACGGCGCGCGCATCCAGGTCCACAAGGTCGGCGACGAGGTGAGGGTGTACACCCGAAACCTCCGCGACGTCACGCCTGCCGTGCCGGAGGTCGTGACTGTTGCGCGCGCGATGGCGGCGCGCGAGCTGGTACTGGACGGCGAGGTCATCGCGCTGCGGGAGAACGGAACGCCGCAGCCGTTTCAGGTCACGATGAAGCGCTTCGGCCGGAAGCTGGAAGTCGATCGGATGCAGGCCGAGCTGCCGCTGACTCCGTTCTTTTTCGACGCGCTCTACGTCGACGGCAGCGCGCTGATCGACGAGCCGCTGTCGCGGCGCGTGCAAGTGCTCGACGAGGTGGCTCGCGGTCATACGGTCCCGAGGCTGGTGACGGCCGATGCGACGGCTGCGGCGGAATTCGCCGGCCGCGCCCTGGGCGCCGGCCACGAAGGGGTGATGGCCAAGGCCGTCGACGGCCCGTATGCGGCGGGCCGGCGCGGCGCGGCCTGGCTGAAGGTGAAGCAGGCGCGGACGCTGGATCTGGTGATCCTCGCGGCGGAATGGGGCAGCGGCCGCCGCCGCGGAACGCTCAGCAATCTCCACCTCGGCGCCCGCGATCCCGAGCGGGGCGGATTCGTGATGCTCGGCAAGACGTTCAAGGGGCTGACCGACGAGATGCTGGCGTGGCAGACGAAGAAGTTCCTGGAGCTCGAGATCGGCCGCGACGACTACACCGTCTATGTCCGGCCCGAGGTGGTGGCGGAGATCGCGTTCAACGAGATTCAAGCGAGCCCGCAGTATCCGGGGGGTGTGGCGCTGCGGTTCGCGCGTGTGAAGCGCTATCGGTCTGACAAGGCCGCGTCCGAAGCCGACACCATCGCGACGGTTCTGTCGATGCGTTAGCGATCGGCATACGGGGTCGGACACAGGGTCGGACACGGCGTCGGACATGAGGTCCGATACGGGTCGGATATGAGGCCGGACACCGGGTCGGATACAGTATCCGACCCCCGTACGTGTAGCATTGCCAGCCGGTGTCGACCCGACTCACGCGCTCGATTGGACTCACGCAGGCCACGGCGATGGTCGTCGGCACCATCGTCGGCTCGTCGATCTTCGTCCAGCCGTCCGAGGTCAGCCGCGCCGTGCCGAGTTTCGCCGGCATGCTGCTCGTCTGGGTGGCGGCCGGCGTGCTCACCTGGTTCGGCGCGAGCATCTGCGCCGAACTCACCTCGGCATACCCGCGCACCGGCGGGGTTTACGTGTTCCTGCGCGAGATGTTCTCGCCCGCCGCCGGATTCCTGTGGGGCTGGGCGATGTTCTGGAGCATGCACTCGGGCATCATCGCCGCGATCGCCATGGTGTTCGGCCGCTACGCCGCAACGATCGTCCCGATGGGCGATCTCGGCGTACGCGTCACCGCCGTCCTCGGCATCGTCGTGCTGTCGGCGATCAACTACGTCGGTGTCCGGCCGGGCAGCGCGGTACAGACCGTCCTGACGATGGCGAAGCTCGGGGCGATCGTGCTGCTGCTCGCGTTGCTCTTCGGCGCGGGAGTCCTGCATGCGCCGGCCGCCGCCGGCGAACTGCAGCTCGGCGGCTTCTTTCGCGGTCTCGTCGCCGGCCTGTTCGCCTTCGGCGGCTGGCACATGGTGACGTACGCGGCGGAGGAGACGCGCAACCCCGAGCGCACGATTCCGCGCGCGTTGATGGTGGGCACTGCCGTTGTTGTCGTCACCTATCTCGGCCTCAATGCGGCCTATCTCCTCGTCCTGCCCTTCAGCCGTGTTCTGACGTCCACGCACATCGCATACGACGCGACGCTGACCGCGGCGGGGCCGGCCGCGGCCTCGGCGATCTCGATCCTGGTCATCGTGTCGTCGCTTGGCGCCAACAGCGGAATCATCCTGGCCGGGCCTCGGGTTTACTACGCAATGGCCGAGGACGGGCTGCTGTTTCGCTGGATGGGAGCGGTGCATCCGACGTATCGCACGCCGTACATCGCGATTGTCGCTCAGGCGATCTGGTCGTCGGTTCTGGTGCTCACCGGGACGTACGGAACGCTGGTGTCGCGAGTGGTGTATACGGAGTGGATCTTTTTCGGGGCCCTGGCGCTTGGAACGCTCGCGCTTCGGCGCGGCGCCGGCTATAGGCCGGCGTTTCGCGCCGCGGGCTTTCCAGCCGCGCCGGTGCTGTTCGCAATCGTCTGTCTCGTCATGGCGCTCAATCAGATCGTGTCGGACCCCTTCAACGGCCTGTGGGGACTCGGCCTCGTGCTCCTGGGCCTGCCGGTTTACTTCGTCTGGAGACGTCTTCATGCGCGTGATCGACTTTCACAATCACTATTACCCGCCGAAGTACATGCAGGCGCTGCAGTCGGGACAGAGCAGCGTCAAGGTCACGATCGATAAGGACGACAACCCGAACCTGCACTATCCCGGCGACTACAACGTCGCCGTCCGCGGCCATCGCGATCTCGCTTACCGGCAGGAGGTGCTCGATCAGCTCGGCGTCACGATGCAGTGCGTCACGCTGACGACGCCCGGTACGCACGTGGAGACGCCGGAGACGGCGGTGCGCCTGGCCTCGATGGTGAACGACGAGTTCAAGGACGCGATGGAGACCTGCGGCACGCATTTCACCGCGCTGGCGACGCTGCCGCTCAACGATCCGAAGGCATCGCTGAAAGAGTTCAAGCGCGCCACCGGCGAGCTCGGCATGCGCGG
>Ga0070671_100004245_pt1 | contig 11342 bp, 8 predicted proteins | sample KBSS73metaG_FD_65341 | JGI IMG/M metagenome (GOLD analysis project Ga0070671, IMG submission 65341) | Switchgrass rhizosphere microbial communities from Kellogg Biological Station, Michigan, USA - KBS S7-3 metaG | ecosystem: Host-associated > Plants > Roots > Rhizosphere > Soil ... | reverse complement strand
ACTTCGCCGCGCCCCGCGCGTCTCAGTTCAACTGGCCTCTCCTGGGGCGTGCGGACCCGCCCATGTGACGGACATGTAGGTGGACTCCGAATCAACCCGGCCAAGACTCCCAACTTCAGCGATAAGCTCGCCGAAAGCCGGGAGCTTGCGATGCTCCGCCAGGGCCTCCGTTGACCTGAAGGTTTCGAATACGTAGGCGATCCTCGGGTCGTCTGGATCCACGGACACGTGATACTGGTCGATACCTGGCTCCGCCCGAAAGATCGGCAAACACCTTGCGTAGGTCGACAGGAATTTTTCTCGGCCGCTCCTGTCGGTGAAAACAATTTTCGAGAATACCGCGAGCATTATTTACCTCCCGCCCTGACCCACGATGCGCACGACTTAGGGATTGCTGCGCATTTATAAAATTTATATATCCTTTAAGCGCCTGTAGTAATAGTCTTCCTCACCTCTTTTGGAAAACTCGCATTTCTTGACGAGCTCATCCGGAAGGAACCAGAAATAACTGTCAGTTGTCGATGGAATTTCTAAATTCCATTCGTAAATCGCCTTGCGATGGACAAATCGCCATTCGCCTGAGCGCCGCTCGAACCGGTCGAGGTAACGCAGACTATTGAAGTCGTGATAACGCTGACCGTTTTCCTCCCGGCCATGCCAGGACGCGGCCACGCACTCACTGAGGGCCATGTCACCGCGAAGATCGATCAGAATGTTGCTCACGCGATGCTGCACCGCCCAATAGCGCTGAGGCTCCACAAGTATTTTCTTTACAGCTTCATAATATTCCTGGGCCGTAAATTTGACGGCTCCAAGATCACAGACTGCGTCGGGGTGAAGTATAGATCGCAGCATTTCCGCATCGCCGCGGTCAACCGCATGCGCATACCGATGTATGAGCTCAGTTATGGCTTGCTTGTCCAGAAGCTTCTGAAGCTCTTTTTCCAAATGCGGGTCCATCACCATTCCCCATACTACGGCTGTCGCAGGGAGCCCCACGGGCCAGCTGCGCTCACGTCACGCCGGCGGAGCTTTCCGCTTATTCCGCCCCAGGACTCTCACCCGCCGGCCGGCGGGTGAGAGTTTGGATCTGGCTTCCGACGAAGCCAGCGTCGTCAGAACTTGACGCTTGCCTCGACCCCGTACGTCCGGGGCTGGCCGACGATGCAGGAAACTGAGCCAAGACCGGACCGAACCAGGTCGAGGAAATAGGCGCAGTAGTCCTTGTTCAGCAGGTTCCGGCCCCACAGCGAGACGGTCAGGTTCTGCTTGTCGAAGGTGGTCCGCAAAGACCCGCTCAGCAGGCCGTAGGCCTTTTGCCGGATGGCGAAATCCGGCGTCGGCGGACCGCCCGTGGAGGTCGGGTAGGCCGAACTCTGCCAGCGCCACAGGAGGTTGCCCTGGATCTGGCCGAATTCAGTCGGCCAAGTGTAGGTCCCGCCCAGGGTGTAGGTCCAGCGCGGCGTGTTTTCGAAATGGTCCCCGCTGAGATCGTCTGCGCGAAGCTGGTCCGCCGTGCGCGCAGACGCGGGGATCAAGGTCCCAGAGGCGTCGAACCTGCTCAGCAGGAAACTATTATAGCGCGCGTCAGTATAGCCCACGCTGGCGTCGACCCTCAGGTTCTGCACCGGCAAGGCCGTGACTTCCCCTTCCACCCCTCGGATCAAGGCCGAGGCGACGTTTGCCAGGGAGCTGCCGATTGAGCCCGTAATCGGATCGCGGAGTGTGTTGGCCTTTTGCGCGTTGGTGTACTTCATGCGGTAGGCATCGACGTTCACCCGCAGGCGGCGGTCGAGGAACTCGGACTTCACCCCGACTTCCACGTCCTGAACTTTTTCCGGCGCGTAGGGAAGCAGCGTCGCCGCAGAGACTGTCGTTCGGAAAGGGATGCCGCCGCTCTTATAGCCTCTGCTCGTCTTGGCGTAGAGCATGACGTCCTTCACCGGGTGCCAATCGACCCCGGCCGTGTACGACAGCCCCTTGAACGAGGTGCGCCCGGTGGCCAAGCACGGCGGCAGGACGTTGGAGCCAGGCACATTGCAGCGCAGGCTGCCGTCGTTGCGCACCTGCAGGCCGCGGCTTTCGATGCGATACTTTTCCCAGGTTTGCCGCAAGCCCGCCGTGACATTGATCGTGTCGGTGACGGCGAAGGTGCCTTGCGCATAAACCGCGGGGGACCGCTTGCGGATCAGACCGTCGACGGTCGTGTAAGCGTTGGCGGTTCCAACCGTCGTGGCCGGGTTGGTGTCGACCAGGTTGCCGAACGCCGCCAGCCCGGGAAGGGTGGCGCTGCCCTGAAGTCCGTGGCCTCGATAATCGTAGTAGTAGAAACCGGCCGCGTACTTCAGCCTATTGTCGAACGTGGTGCCCGTCAGTTGCAGTTCTTCGGTGATCTGCTTGACGGCGGTGATGTCGGCCAAGCTGTGCAGGATATTGAATATCGTTCCGTCCAAGTCGCCCACGCGGCTGGAATGGCTTCGCCGCACGGCCGTGATGGACTTCAAGGTGGCGCCGGCGCCCACGTCGTAGCTCAGGGTCGCCGAGGCGCTCCAGGCCTCGAAGCGCTGCCAGCTCGGGAAGTTCGCCCCGCGAATATCGTGCGGGCTGTTGACGTAGTTCGCGAGCGCCGCCTGAGCCGCCGGAATGAACGCGTTGAGCCGGGCGTTCAGCGTGGCGGGGCTGGCGGTGGCGTCCAGGCACGAAGCGCCGCAGAGGTCGAGAGCCGCCGCCCGCTCGACGCTCGTGATGGTGCCCGGCGGGGTCGCAGCTCCGGTGACGCCGCTGTAGGGGCCCAGGCCAATGAAGGACTGGCGTTGCGGCGTGCCTCCCGCCTTGGCGAGCTGGTAATCGGCGCGAAGCAGCGCCGTCAGGCGGCTCGTGGGTTGGAACTTGAAGGCCGCACGCACGGACTTGATGTTCGAGTCGCCATATCGTGAGCCCAGCTGGCTACGCATCCAGCCGGTCTCACGGTTCAATTCGCCGACCACACGCAGGGCCGCGTTCTCGGCCACGGGCGCGTTCAGCATCGCGGCGAAGCGGCGCTGGCCTTCGTTGCCGAAGCCGCCCAGAACCTGCGCCTCGAAATGATCGCTGGGTTCGTTGGTGTAGATGGTGAAGGCGCCGCCCGTGGTGTTGCGGCCGAACAGGGTGCCTTGCGGGCCCTTCAGCACTTCGACGCGGTTGACGTCGAACATGTTCAGAACGCCCTGGCCGTTGGAGCCGGTGATGTAGACGTTGTCGATATAGAGCGCGACGGGCAGGTCGAAACCGGGGGTGTTGTCGGTGAAGCCGAGGCCACGGATCCGGATGTGGGTGGCGATCGGATCGACCGATGTCGCGCGCTCGATGAACAGGCTCGGGGTCGAGGCGTTGAAATCGGCGAGCGTCCGCGTGGCTTGCTTTTGAATGGTGTCGCCGCTGAAGGCGCCGACGGCGATGGGCGTGTCCTGCAGCTTCTCCGCCACTTTCCGCGCGGTGACGACGACCTCCTCCAGGCCGACGGCGCTTCCGCCGTTGCTCTGCGCGAACGCTGCGGCCGGCGCCAGGCTGGCGGCGGAGCAAAGCAGCGCCGCGATCAAAGATTTTCGCTTGTTCATCTGTCGATTTCCCCCCTTGGGATTGATCTTGCTGTTTTGGCGTCAACTCAGATCTCTGAGCTATCGGCAACGTCATCCTTCACGACCCTCATCCGCAAGTCAATTGGAGTGGCCGTAGCGCACTCGCGGGGCCGGCCGCGATCCTCGGCGGGACATCGTCATCGACGTCGCCCCTGTCCCAGCCGGCCGGGCGAGTTTCCGACGCCAGCCGGACCGGCCCCGCGAACACGATTCAGTGGCGGAAACGGAGGCCCCGTCCCCGAGGCCCCGCCAGCGCCCTTCCTTTAGGCGCCCGGCGCCTCGATGGACGTGGAAGTTCGCCTTCGTCCACCTGGGCGTCGAAAAGGTTTGGCGCCCGGGTCAGGATTTCGAACCCTGTGACGCGTGGCGATCTGCGGGCTTTGCGGCCGCCGACTTTGAAGGGGTTCCACATGAGGGGGTTGCTCGTCGGGGGCGGCTTTATCGATATCGCGACACTGCATCCGCTTGGAGCCTTGCTGGTCGCGGCCGTGGCGCTTGTGGTGATGCGAGGCGTGGTTCGGACTTTGGGAACCGGGCATGGACATGGGCGTCCCTAGCTTCCCCATGTCGGCGTCGCCTCCGCGGGGGTGGTGAGACACCTCTTATTGCGTCCAGCCTCTCCGAGGCCCCGCGAGCCGCCAGCGACGTGACGGCGTGCTTTCCTGCGGTGCCCGAGAGCGGCTAGAAAATCCCCTAAGTCACTGAAACCGCTGGCGCACCCGACACGATTCGAACGTGTGACCTTTGCCTTCGGAGGGCAACGCTCTATCCAGCTGAGCTACGGGTGCGTGTCCAGCGGAAGGCTCTCCTAGCGGAAAGCCATCCGGGCGGGAAGTCCTAGCTCAGAAGCTGAGGACGCGGGCCTCCTTCACGTGCGGCAGCTTCTGGATCTTGCCCAGCAGCTCGCCCGGGGGCTCCTGGTCGACGCCCACCAGGGCGATGGCGTCCTCGCCGGCGGAGACGCGGCCCAGGTTGAAGGTGGCGATGTTGACCCCGGCCTCGGCCAGCAGGGCGCCCAGAGCGCCGATGAAGCCCGGCTTGTCGAGGTTGTTCACATAGAGCATCCGCGCCGCGAACGGCGCGTCCAGGTCCATGCCTTTGACCTCGATCACCCGCGGCGCGCCCGCCAGCACCGAGCCCGCGAAGGAGCGCTTGCCCTTCTCGGTGGTGATGGTGATGCGGACCAGGCTCTCGTAGATGGGCGACTCCTCCTGGCGCGACTCCGAGACCGTGATGCCGCGCTCCTTCGCCACCGCCGGCGCCGAGACCATGTTGATCTCCGCCAGCATGGGCCGCATGACCCCGGCCAGCGCCGCGGCCGTCAGCGGCTTGGTGTTGAGCGCGGCCACGTCGCCCTCGTAGGCGATGTCGATGGCCTTGACGCCGAAGTCGACCATCTGGCCGGCGAAGGCGCCGAGCTTGTCGGCAAGCGCGACGAAGGGCTTGAGGCGCGGCGCCTCCTCGGCGGTGACCGAGGGGCTGTTCAGGGCATTGCTGACCGCGCCGGTGAGCAGGTAGTCGCTCATCTGCTCGGCCACTTGCAGGGCCACGTTCTCCTGAGCCTCGTTGGTCGAAGCGCCCAGGTGCGGGGTGGCGATGAAGTTGGGCGCGCCGAACAGCACGTTCTCCTTCGCCGGCTCGGTCACGAAGACGTCGAAGGCGGCGCCGCCGACATGGCCCTCGTCCAGCAGCTTGCGCAGCCCCGCCTCGTCCACCAGGCCGCCGCGGGCGCAGTTGACGATCAGCACGCCGGGCTTGGTCTTTCGCAGGTTTTCCTCCGAGAGGATGTTGCGCGTCTTGTCGGTCAGCGGGGTGTGCAGGGTGATGATGTCGGCCCGGGCCAGCAGCTCCTCCAGCTCCACCTTCTCCACCCCCATCCCGACCGCGCGGTCGGGCGAAAGGAAGGGATCGTAGGCGATCACCTTCATCTTCAGGCCGTTGGCCCGGTCGGCGACGATGGAGCCGATGTTGCCCGCGCCGATCAGGCCGAGCGTCTTGCCGAACAGCTCGACGCCCATGAAGCGGTTCTTCTCCCACTTGCCGGCCTGGGTGGAGGCGTCGGCGGCGGGAAGCTGGCGGGCCAGCGCGAACATCATGGCGATGGCGTGCTCGGCGGTGGTGATCGAGTTGCCGAAGGGCGTGTTCATCACCACCACCCCGGCCGCCGTGGCCGCAGGAATGTCGATGTTGTCCACGCCGATGCCGGCGCGGCCTATGACCTTCAGCCGGCCGGCGGCGGCGATCACGTCCTTGTCGGCCTTGGTCGCGGAACGGACGGCCAGGCCGTCGTAGTCGCCGATGATCTGAAGCAGCTCGTCCTTCTTCAGGCCGGTCTTCACGTCGGCGTCGACGCCGCGCTCCTTGAAGATGGCGACGGCGGCGGGGGAAAGTTCGTCGGCGATCAGCACGCGGGGCATTTGCTTGCTCCTGATCTTTTACGTTGGGGGTCGGACGGTCATGGATGTTTCGGCGGGGCCGCCCCCTCCCCCGTCGTCTTCGCGACGGCGGAGGTGAATCGCCGCAAAGCGGCGAGACGGAAGGGGCTGCCGACCTAGGCGGCGGCCAGTTCGCCGGAGACGGTGGCGAAGGCCCAGTCGAGCCAGGGCGTCAGCGCGTCCAGGTCGGCGGCGTCCACGGTCGCCCCGCACCAGATGCGCAAGCCCGGCGGCGCGTCGCGGTAGCCGCCCACGTCGAGGGCCACGCCCTGCTTCTCCAGCACCGAGGCGAGCTTCTTGGCGAAGTCGGCCTGGGCGTCGGGCGAAAGCGCCGTCACCCGCGGGTCGGTCACCTTGAGGCACACCGAGGTGTTGGAGCGGATCGCCTTGTCCTCGGCCAAGAAGTCGACCCAGGGCGCCTTGGCCGCCCAGGCTTCCAGCACCGCCAGGTTGGCGTCGGCCCGGCGCTTCAGCTCCGCCAGGCCGCCGATCCCGGCCGCCCACTTCAGCGCGTCGAGATAGTCCTCCACGCAGAGCATGGAGGGCGTGTTGATGGTCGAGCCCTCGAAGATCTCGGCGTTGAGCTTGCCGCCCTTGGTCATGCGGAAGAGCTTGGGCATGGGCCAGGGCGGGCTGTAGCTCTCCAGCCGAGCCACCGCGCGGGGCGAAAGGATCAGCACGCCGTGGGCCGCCTCGCCGCCCAGCGCCTTTTGCCAGGAGAAGGTGACGACATCGAGCTTGGGCCAGTCCAGCGTCTGGGCGAAGGCCGCGCTGGTGGCGTCGCAGATGGTCACGCCCTCGCGGTCGGCGGCGATGAAGTCGGCGTTGGGCACGCGCACGCCGGAGGTGGTGCCGTTCCAGGTGAAGACCAGGTCGGCATCCTTGCGGACCTTCGAAAGGTCGGGAAGCTGGCCGTAGGGGGCGTCCAGCACCTCGGCCTCGATCTTCAGCTGCTTGGTGACATCGGTCACCCAGTCCTTGCCGAAGGATTCGAAGGCCAGCAGCTGCACCGGACGGCCGCCCAGCAACGACCACATGGCCATCTCCATCGCCCCGGTGTCGGAGCCTGGGACGATGCCGATCAGATAGTCCTCGGGGACCTCCAGCACTTCGCGCGTGCGGTCGATCGCTTCCTTGAGGCGCGCCTTGCCGAGCTTGGAGCGGTGGGACCGCCCGAGCACTGCGTTTGAGAGGTTCTGAGGGGTCCATCCGGGGCGCTTGGCGCAAGGGCCGGATGAAAATTCAGGGCGAGCCGGCCTCATGGCCGGGGTGGCGGTGGTCATAGCGATGTCTCCCATCCTTGCAGATGGGCAGCGTCCCGTTGGGAGGACGTGGCCCGGAGCGCAAAAGCCTGCGTTCGCGGCCCGATGCAAGGCCAAAGTTTGAGCCGACGGCGCGGCGCCGGGAAACTTTCGTCGATTAACCAAAGACTTGCCGCAAACGCCGCAGCCCGGAAGCGAAGCGTTAGGATTATCGCGCTAAAGGCGAGGTCAGGATTACCGCGTGACGAACGATATGTCCGACACCGAGACCCCGACCCGAGGCGGCTCCGTCTCATCGTTCCACGCCCGCGTCGCGGGCGTCGGCCTCGTCACGACCGTCGTTGTGCTGATCGCCGCCTGCCTGGTGTTTCTGATGCAGCACTGGGCGGTGACCCGCACCCAGGCCCATCGCGACCACCTCTCCCAGGCCGCCATCGCCGCCTTCGTCGCCGGCCCCTCCATCGCCGAACGCGACCCGGGGGAAACGACCCACGCGCTGGCGGCGCTGGCCCACACGCCGGCGGTGGTCTCGGCCGAGGTCCGCGGCGAGGACGGCCGCCTGGTCGCCGCCTACCGCCGCGCCGGCCCGGACCCGGAAGCCGGCTCGACCGAGGTGGTGCGCACGCCCATCGAGGCTGGCGGCCGGCGCCTGGGCGAACTGATCCTGACGGCGGACCAGCCGCGCCTGGCGCCCCTGCTGCCGAAGTTCGTCGCGCTCAGCTTCGTCCTGCTGTTCGGCGGCGTGGGCGTGGCGCTGTTCCTGTCGCGGAGCCTGGCGCACCGGGTGATCGCGCCGGTGCAGAAACTGTCCCGGGCCATGAACCACGTGGCCGAGGGCGGGGCCTTCGAACCCGTCGAGGTGGCCGCCCAGGACGAGCTGCTCCGCAGCCTGAACCACAGCTTCAACCACCTGCTCGGCAAGCTCGCCGAACGGGAAGAGGACCTGCGGGCGGCCATGCGCGCGCTGGAGGAGGCGCGCGACGCGGCCAACGCCGCGAACGTGTTGAAGACCCAGTTCCTGGCCAACATGAGCCACGAGATCCGCACGCCGCTGAACGGCGTCCTGGCCATGGCCGAGGTGATGGCCATGGGCGACCTCGCCGAGGTCCAGCGCGATCGGCTGCAGATCATCCGCCAGTCCGGCGGCCTGTTGCTGGCGGTGCTGAACGACGTGCTCGACCTGTCGAAGATCGAGGCCGGCAAGATGGCCATGATCAACGAGCCCTTCGAGCTGCAGCCGATCCTCGATCCGGTGATCGAGAGCTTCGCGGTGATGGCGCGCGGCAAGAACCTGGACTTCGACGTCGAAGTCGATCCGGCGGCCGCCGGCTGGTGGGAAGGCGACGGCGACCGCATCCGCCAGGTAGTGGGCAACCTGCTGTCCAACGCGGTGAAGTTCACCCCGCACGGCTCGGTGCACGCGCGGATCGAGACCGGCCCGCAAAGCGGCGGCCTGCGCATCGCCGTCACCGACACCGGCATCGGCATCGCGCCTGAAAAGCTGCCGACCCTGTTCGAAAAGTTCACCCAGGCCGACAACTCGGCCACCCGCCGGTTCGGCGGCACCGGCCTTGGCCTGGCGATCTGCCGCGAGCTGGTGCAGATGATGGGCGGCTCGATCAACGTGGAAAGCCGCGAGAGCCACGGCTCGACCTTCGTGGTCGAGCTTCCGCTGCGGCGCTGCACGAGCCCCGAGGCCCAGCCGGCGGCCGCGCCGCGCGAAGAACAGAACAACCTTCGCCTGCTGGCCGCCGAGGACAACGCCACCAACCAGCAGGTTCTGGCCGCGGTGATGGATTCCCTTGGCATCGACATCGACATCGTGGCCGACGGCAAGCTGGCGGTGGAGGCCTGGGAAGCCAGCCCCTACGACCTGATCCTGATGGACATCCAGATGCCGGTGATGGACGGCATCTGCGCCGCCGCCGAAATCCGCCGGCGCGAGCAGGACAGCGGTCGCCAGCGCACCCCGATCGTGGCGCTGACCGCCAACGCCATGAGCCACCAGGTCGAGGAATACCTGGCCGTGGGCATGGACGGCCACGTCGCCAAGCCGATCGAGATCGCCAAGCTCTACGAAGCGATCGGAGCCGCCCTGAACGCCGCCGCCACCGGCGGCGAGACCCACGCTATCGAGGCCGCCTGAGGCGCCGCTCGTTCCTGCGGCCAGCTTTGGAGCCGCCACCCGCCTGAACCGCGCTTAAGCTAGCTGAACCGTGGCCAACCGACGGGCTCAGGCGGCCTTCAGCCGCCGTGTGGCCTCCTGCCGCCCATGAGACGGCGCTTCGCCGTCGATCGGACAAGGAACTCGCCATGAAGAAGATGCTTCTTGCGCTCGCGGCCGCCGGCGCGCTCGCCGCCGCCGCGGCGCCCGCGGCAGCCCAACCCTGGCGCGGCGACCATGGAGGGCGCCAGGATTTCGGCGGCGCCCCCTATCGCCTGAGCACGCCCTATGTCGACAGCCTGGACTGGAAGATCACCAACGCCGCCCAGGAAGGCCGCATCTCCTGGGGCGAGGCGCGCAGCCTGCGTCGCGAATATCTTCGGGTGAAACCCATCGCCTGGCGCGTGCAGGCCGGCGAGGCGAGCGGCTGGGAGGTCCAGCGGCTGGATCGCGTGGTCAGCCGCATCGAGGAGGCGGTGAACGGTTCGCGCTACGCCTACAGACGCGGCGGCCGCTACGGCGGCAGGGAGTGGTGATTTCCAGGCCACGCCCAAGCACACCTCAGGAACTTACGCACCATTAGGGAGTTTCTTTTGCCGCTCGGACAAAACCGAAGCAGAGGGACCTCCACCAGAGAGGAGCTGACCATGAATAATCTGAAAAAAATAATGGCGGTAGGCGCGGCTGCACTGACCCTGGGCGTCGGCGTTGCTTCCACCGCTCAAGCTCAGGCCCTGACGACTCCTTATGTCGATAGCCTGGACTGGAAGATCACCAACGCCGCCCAGCAGGGCCGCATTTCCTGGAGCGAGGCGCGCGACTTGCGTCGCGAGCTGCGCAGCGTGCACGACCTGGCGTGGCGCAACCAGACCGGCCAGATCAACCGCTGGCAGTACCGGCGTCTGGAAAGCACGGTCCGCCACGTCGAGTCGCGGGTTTCGCGCTACGCGAACAACCGAGGCTACGACCGCTACGGCGAGGGCTACGGCGCCTGGCGCCGCTAGCCCGGAAGACGCTGTCCCACAGCAGGGCCCCCGGAGCGATCCGGGGGCCTTCGCCATGTCATAGGCGGCCCCGAAGCGGCCAACCGTGATCCAGGGGGCCGTGGCCGGCGCCCAGGCCAGGGGCGTGGGCCAGCGCCTCCTGCACATAGGCCCAGGCCCGCCCCACCGCCTCGGTCAGGCCAAGCCCCTGGGCTAGCCCCGCGGCGCAGGCCGAGGCGAGCGTGCAGCCGGTGCCATGGGTGTGGCGGGTGTCGATGCGCTCGGCTTCGAAGGTCGTCTCTCCCTCCGGCGTGACCAGCAGGTCGATGACCCGCGGTCCGGCCACATGGCCGCCCTTGGCCAGGACCGCGCCAGCGCCCGCCTTCAGCAGGGCCTCGGCCGCGCGGCGCAGGTCGTCGGTGGTCTCGCAGGGGAGGCCGGTCAAGGCGGCGGCTTCCGGCGCGTTGGGCGTCAGCAGGGCCGCCTGCGGCGCGAGCGCCGCGCGCACGACCGACAGCGCATCGGGCGGCAATAGCGGCGCGCCGCCCTTGGCGATCATCACCGGGTCCACCACCGCCGGGACCCTCGCGCCCGCCAGCACCTCGGCGACCGCCTCCACCAGGGCCCGGTCGCCCAGCATGCCGGTCTTGATCGCGTCTGCGCCGATGTCGTCCAGCACCGCCCACGCCTGGGCGGTCATCAGCGCGGCCGGCAGCGGATGCACCGCCTGTACGCCCAGCGTGTTCTGCACGGTGATGGCGGTGATGGCGGTGGCGGCATAGCCGCCCAACGCCGTGACGGTCTTGATGTCCGCCTGCACGCCGGCCCCGCCGCCGGAGTCGGATCCGGCGATGATCAGGACTCGGCCGAGGGGCTGCATG
>Ga0070671_100004242_pt1 | contig 11344 bp, 6 predicted proteins | sample KBSS73metaG_FD_65341 | JGI IMG/M metagenome (GOLD analysis project Ga0070671, IMG submission 65341) | Switchgrass rhizosphere microbial communities from Kellogg Biological Station, Michigan, USA - KBS S7-3 metaG | ecosystem: Host-associated > Plants > Roots > Rhizosphere > Soil ... | reverse complement strand
CTTCATCTGAATACTTTTCATCAAAGTCTTTGACGACGTAGAACTTCACATTTCTTCGACCTTCGGAAGTGAAGCCGTTGATGCTGTAAACATCGCCAACAGCTTCCAGCGCCTCACTCATCAAAACCAATCCCTCTTTTTCGATTTCGATAATGCGGCGGCCCGGCCGTGTGTAAGGTTGGAGTGGATGTCGTCCAATCGTGCGAGCGGTTGAAGAGGACTGATCCAGAAGGAACGAAACTGCGACGTCCCGACGTCTTCTCAACCGCTTTGTATAGATTCGTTCTGACTGTTGTCCATCAGCGCGTCGATCAATCACATAGTCAATTACCGCGTTTAGATCAAACTCCTCACCATCAACTTCATTTGCTACCCGAATCAGATTCTCCGGCTTCATCAATTGAAATTGATGGCGAATCGAAGAAATGACGCCCTTGTGCCGCTCTTTGATCTGATCGACAAAATTGCGATCACCATGTTTCACGCGCTTTTCAACAACGCGGCACCAACCGAGCCTGTGATCAGTTAACTCGCGATCCCACTCGTCGTAGTTGTAGGCGACTTCGCCTTCTTTCAACTCTTGCTCGGTCGCTTCGTCTTTCGACCATACGTCGGCGCCAGCAAGGTCGTCAGGCTCTCCTTCAGCCGACGGATCATTCCACGCATTGAACAACTCACGCGCATCTTTGCGTTCAGGCATTTGTTGCGGTTCCCGCTTGTTCATTTTTTCCGACGCAGCATTGTCTTCTTCATCTGCTTCGGTTTGCTCTTCAGGAACTTCGATTTGCTGTACGGAGTCGTCCGTTGGTATCTGTGTTTGAAATAGATCGTAAACGCGGCGGGTCGCCATCAATGTGTCACCGACACTGGACCCAGGTCGTGAGAGATAGTCGGCGACGATCCCTTCAAGTTCGGAAACAACTTGACTATAAAACTGCCGGGAGTCATCTCGCGCTTTGCCAAGTACGGTGATTTGAAAAAGCAACTCGAAAGGCACAAGTGTGAGAGGCAACTCTTGAATCCGGGGACGGCTTTGTTCCAGGTGTTCGCGAATGAGATCGATGTCACGTCGCAAACCTCGATATTGCTGGCGCAGTCTGCGATCGATGCGTCCATTTTCGAGTGTTCCAAAAATTCGCCGGGCCATTTGCGGAACTGGAAACAGTCGAAGGACTTGTTGATATCCAATCTCTTCAGCAGGCGGCATTCGCGGCGCCGGCCTCACGTCTGCATTCGTTGGATCGACCATCTCATCAGCCAGGGCAAACGCATCGCGCGCATTAACATTTTCTGGGGAATACGTCTCGAAGATTCCGCGGTATGCTGCGGCGAGATCGCCGCCGCGTTCATACGTCCCGAATTCAATCTGCCCTGCAGCATGTGCCGCGAGAACCTTGTACAAACGGAAATCTAATTCAACATCCCCAAACTCATTGACGAGAGAAGGCAGATGAATCGTCCTACCGTCACCAATGCGAGATTCATCAGGCACAGCGGCGAGTGCAGCAATTTCAACTTCTCGTCCAGTCAATGCCTCTACATATAAACGCAGCAGGTGTTGCACCGAATCGAGCGGTAACCCGACCGTTCCACTATGAAGTGCCTCAAAACTCCCGCGGGTCTCCAGTGAAAAGTAACTGCGCCGTGCTCGAGCATCGGGCCGCACGGTCGACAATCCACGTTTGGCCCAAGCCTCGAATTGCTCAATTGAAACGTTTTGCAGCGCGCGTCCACTGGAGCGAAAACAGGCGAGTGCTGCCTCGCCATCAAGCGCCGCTATTTCGCTAGTGAGGTCCAGAACCCGACGTGCGAGCTTAACTGCTTCATCTCGGCGTGTTTCCGTATTCAGCAGTCGAATGAATCGGGGACTACTTCGAACAAAGGCCACCAGGCTGGCATTACCGTGTTTAGCAACGACCCAAAGAAGATCGATCCAATCACCGAAGATCTCTGGAGCACGTCGAAGCAGTTCTCCTCCCGAGAGTAAAATGTGTAATGCCGCTCCTCCGCCGCGCTCAAGAAACTCCATCGAACGATCGAGAAGGCGGACGGCGTCATCGACGTTGAGTTCAGCTGTAGCCTGCGGGATGGCGTCCCAGGCATCGGCGGCTATTCCTCCAGCGCGAGCAGCAAAGGCACCTGCCAATTCCAAAGCTTTGTCTGTAACCGCGGCATTGTTGAAATCATTGAGTGCTCTGGATACTTCGCCGCTACGTTTTAGAAACTCTGCGCTGTGTTTGGCAGAACGCCGCGCAATCTCCGTGGAGATAGCGAGGATAGATTTGAACAGCGGTTCATCGTCAACGTCTGCGACCAATTCGGGAATGAGTTGAAAAGTCTCGCGACCCACGGCCGTCGAAAGAGTCATCTGACGAACACAAAGCTGAAAGATGTCGTGATGAAGACTGCGCGGAACGTCTCGAAAGTTTTCTACGCCTTCACCAAAAAAACTGACTGCGTTGTCGTAGTCTCCCATAGCAAGGCGACGGCCGAGCTCACCCCATGCCTTCAGTTCAACTGCATCAAGAATTTGAGATGCTGCGGGGACAGCACGAAGAAATTCAGCGCCGGCACGCAGTGAGATACTCGCGATTGCGGCGCTTGTCTCGAGTGCTGCCGCAGCCTGATCAAGGGGCAGGGACGCGAGACTGCGCGTGAGTTCGAGAAACGACTTTCGCTCGGCCGATTGAGGAGCGTCGTTGTTGTCAGGTTCTGATGTGTTTGAATTGCCCGAGACCATTTAGATCACGGTGGTAACGATTTCGCGAATGCTTCTTTGAAGTTCGCGGTCATCGGTGATTGGCGCGCACATGGCGACTTCGGCCGCATCGATCGGAGGAATGCCGAGAGCAATCAATTGTGCTGCGTAAATGAGTAGCCGAGTTGAAACACCCTCTTCGAGTCCATGACCACGAAGGTTTCTTACTTTCTGCCCAATGAGTACGAGGTCACGCGCTGTTCCTTCGTCAACTCCTCCTTCGCGTGCAACGATCTCCGTTTCCATTTCGGGAGGCGGATAGTCGAATTCAACGGCCACGAACCTTTGCCGGGTTGACTGCTTCAGATCCTTCAGAATTGATTGGTAGCCAGGATTGTAAGAAACGACCAACATGAAATCCGACGGTGCTTCGACGATCGTTCCGAGCTTTTCGATTGGCAAACGACGACGATGATCCGTTAACGGATGGATGATGACGACCGTGTCTTTTCTCGCCTCTACGATTTCGTCGAGATAACAGATAGCACCATTGCGGACTGCTGACGTCAGTGGCCCATCGTGCCAAATTGTTTCCTCGCCTTCTAAAAGAAACCGGCCAACAAGATCTGTCGACGATAGGTCTTCGTGACAAGCGACCGTCATTAGCGGTCGTTCAAGACGCCACGCCATGTGTTCGACAAAGCGAGTCTTGCCGCAACCCGTCGGACCTTTCAAAATTACGGGCAGTCGTGCTGAATGAGCCGCTTCGAACAGCTCGATTTCACGCCCAACGGGAAGGTAATAGGGTTCGTTTGCGATGCGATATTCTTGAGTTGCGCTTTCAGGCATAAGAGGCTAGTTTTCTAAACAGTAGTGAAGGCATCTTAACATTCCGGATTTAGGAATCGCGAATAGCCATTGCGGAGACTCCGCCGGTGACAACTCGCGATTTAAGATAGATGGTTTTGTATGAAAATAGCAGTAGCAATGAGTGGCGGTGTTGATTCTTCAGCGGCCGCTGCTATTTTAAAAGAAGAAGGTCACGAACTCGTTGGCTTCACAATGCAGTTGTGGGACCAACGAAGGGGCATCAATGTCGATGAGAATGGTGATCCGTTGCCATCGCGTTGTTGTTCGCTCGACGACGTTTACGACGCCAGACGAGTCGCCGAGGAGTTGGCGTTTCCTTTTTACGTCTTGAACCTTGAGCGCGACTTCGAGCGCGATGTGGTCCAACCTTTTGTTACTAGTTATTTGAGCGGAGAAACACCCATTCCATGTGTGTCGTGCAATAGCCGTTTGAAGTTTGCTTCCCTTGATCGACTTGCAGTAAGCCTGGGCTGTGAAAAAGTAGCGACCGGTCATTACGCTCGCGTCGAGTTTGATTCAAACACCAGGCGTTACAAACTTCTTCGAGGACAAAACCATCAGAAGGACCAATCGTACTTCCTTTGGGAACTCACCCAGGGCCAACTTTCCCGGGCGATGTTTCCTTTGGGTGAAATGTCGAAACCCGAAGCACGACACGCTGCGCGCAATCATGGTCTTGCCGTGGCGGAGAAAAAGGAATCACAGGAAATTTGCTTTGTTCCGGATGGCGATTACGCTGGATTCATCGATCGATATCTAGACGCGGAAGGTGCAACGGGCCGTTTGCCCGGAAACGGTGAGATCGTCGATACGAGCGGTCAGGTGGTGGGCCAACATGGAGGAATTCAACGTTACACGATCGGTCAGCGGCGCGGGATTGGAATAGCGGACGCACGACCTTTGTATGTGATCTCGATTGAAGCAGACAAGAACCAGGTTGTTGTTGGATCACAGGAAGAATTACTTGGCAGCGAGTTCACAGCAGCAGGGGTAAACTGGATTGCGATTGCTGATCCAAGCGACTCCGTGCGAGCAGACGTGCGAGTCCGCTATCGGCACAAGGCGGCGCCGGCAACGATTACGCCGCAAGCAAACGGTCGTGTCCGCGTGGTCTTTGACGAACCACAACGCGCTATCACGCCGGGGCAAGCAACTGTGTTCTATCGCTGCGATGAAGTCGTGGGCGGCGGATGGATCGTCAAGTGAAATTTTCGGAATTGCGAATCGCGAATGTTTGATCTCGGCCGCGAAATCTTATGCTGAGGAGAATAATCGCGAAGCGTGAGTTCAAAACCTTTTGCCCCACTTCTGCGTACCAACAACAGCTCAATTCTTAAGTGAACACCATTCAAATACTTCTTTAAGACAGGAATACTATGGCGATGTCAGGGACAAAAAAGACTCTTCTTATCATCGGCGGAATTTTGGCCGCAATCATTATCGTTGTCGTTATTGGAATCGCAATTGTGATTTCCGCGTTTCGCAAGGGTGAACCCACCATTGCTAACAACAGTTTGCTAACGCTACGAGTGGCTGGGTCTCTGCCCGACTACAGTCCGGACGATCCATTCAAAAAGTATTTTGGCGGACCTGACCAATCACTCACCGGTCTTGTGATGCAATTTAAGAAAGCGAAGGTCGATAACAGAATCAAAGCGATCCTTCTTGATATCGACACTTCCGGAGTTGGCTGGGGCAAGTCAGAAGAGCTTCGCGACGCGATTACTGATTTCCGTTCTTCGGGCAAACCGGTCTATGCCTACATGGAATTCGGGTTGAACAAGGAGTACTACATAGCCACAGCCTGCGACAAAATTTACGTGCCACCCCCGGGCGAGTTGTTCATCAATGGTCTCGCCGCTGACGTGATGTTTTTCCGTGGCTCACTCGATAAGCTTGGCATCTATCCTGACATTTATCAGATCGGAAAATACAAAAGCGCCGGCGACATGTTTACTCAGAAAAACATGACCGACGCTCATCGCGAGTACATCAATTCATTGCTTGATGATCTTTACGGTCGTTATGTTAATGCGATCGCTCAAGCGCGACACAAAACGCCCGACGATGTTCGTACTCTGATCGACAACGCACCATACAACGCCACTAAAGCAAAAGAAGCAGGCCTCATCGATGAATCGGCTTATCGTGACGAACTTGAAAAACAGATCAAATCAACGCTTGGTTACAAAGAGTCAGACACGTTTACTCCAGTCCGTGGTGTTGATTATCGAGATGTTTCTCCTGAGTCACTTGGTTTGAACAAAGGCGAAAAGATTGCTGTCGTCTATGCAACAGGTGACATTGGATCCGGTAGTTCAGCAAACAGTCCTTCCGGAGAACAATCAATCGGTTCTGACACGCTGGCGAAAGCGATGAACGATGCAGCTGCCGATAAGTCGATCAAAGCGATCGTGCTTCGCGTCGACAGCCCGGGCGGATCAGGATTGGCGTCCGACATCATCTGGCATGCGGTCGAAGCAGCTAATCAAAAGAAACCAGTCGTCGTTTCGATGAGCGATGTTGCGGCCTCGGGCGGTTATTACATCGCTGCTGCGGCGAGGAAAATCATTGCGCAACCTTCAACGATCACAGGTTCAATTGGCGTTGTCGCGGGTAAACCTGTGATGCGCGGTTTTTATGATTGGCTTGGGATCTCGAACGAATATGTGCTGCGCGGTAAAACTGCCGGGTTGTTCCGCGAGACCGAGAAGTTTACTGATGAGGAACGAGCAAAGTTTGAAGACTGGATAAAGACTACTTATTACAACGACTTCGTTCCCAAAGTCGCCAAAGGTCGCAATAAAGACGCGCAGTCGATCGATTCTGTTGGCCAGGGACGAGTATGGACTGGTACGCAGGCGAAGGACCGAGGGCTGGTCGATGAGTTTGGCGGGTTGGATCGTGCCATCGAAGTTGCTAAAGGGTTGGCAGGTATTCCCGCGGACAAAGGAGTCCAGCGAGTAATCTTGCCTTACCCGCAAACATTTCTGCAGCAGTTGTTAAATGGCAGTGGCGAAAGTTCGAACGCGAAGGTCGAACAGCAACGAGCAATTGCCGCCTCGCTTCCTGAAGACGCCCGCCGTGCCTTGCGCTACATGGCACTGATGGACCAGATGAAGAATGGCGAGACGATGATGCTGATGCCGTTTGATTTGCGGATTAAGTAGGAGACGGTCAGACTATCTTCTCAAGATTTCCCATATATGGCCGAAGCACTTCAGGAATGATCACCGACCCGTCTGCCTGTTGATAGTTTTCAATCACTGCAATCCACGTTCGGCCCACTGCTAATCCCGATCCATTTAATGTGTGCACATATTCCGGTTTTGCTCCGCCGGCGCGTCTAAACCGAATCTGAGCTCGCCGTGCCTGGAATGTTTCGTAGTTTGAGCAGGACGAGATCTCGCGAAATGTATTCTGCGACGGTAACCACACTTCGATGTCGTAAGTCTTCGCATTGCTGAAACCGAGATCGCCTGTCGAGAGTGTAACGGTCCGATAGTGGAGACCGAGCTTTTGGAGAATAGTCTCGGCGTTGCGGGTGAGAGATTCAAGTTCGTCGTACGAGTTCTCAGGAAGCGTGTACTTCACGAGTTCTACCTTCTCAAATTGGTGTTGCCGGATAACACCTCGAGTATCGCGTCCGTAGCTTCCTGCTTCAGAACGAAAACACGGCGTGTAAGCAGCCCACTTCATCGGCAACTGTCCCGCGTCGAGGATCTCCTCGCGATGATAATTAGTGACGGGCACCTCAGCTGTTGGAATCAAAAACAGATCTCGATCGTCTTCGAGTTTGAAGAGGTCTTGTTCGAACTTGGGCAACTGACCGGTACCAAACAACGACGCCCGGTTAACGATGAATGGTGGTAGCGTTTCAAGGTAGCCGTGTTCACGGGTGTGCACATCCAGCATGAAACTCACGAGTGCACGTTCGAGTCGCGCGCCGGCGCCGTTCAAGATTGCAAATCGCGCGGCAGCAATCTTCGTTGCGCGTTCAAGATCGAGAATACCTAAGTTTGTTCCGATGTCGACGTGGTCCTTTGGTTCGAAGTCAAATGTTGTTGGCGCTCCCCAGCGCCGCACTTCAACGTTATCCGATTCCTCTTTACCAAAAGGCACGCTTTCGTGAGGCATATTCGGCAATGTCGAAAGCAGATCGTGCATGCGAGTTTCGGTTTGGGTGCGTAATTGGTCCAACTCAGCGATGCGATCTTTAAGCCCCCCAACTTCAGCACGTCGAGCTTCCGCTTCTTCCTTTTTGCCCTCCTTCATCAGGCTTCCAATTTCGCGACTTGAAGTATTTCGTTGAGCGTTTAATTGATCGGATTCACTGATAACTCGACGTCGTGCATCGTCAGCTTCGGCGAATTCGTCAAGGGCTTTCAGATCGAAATGTCGCGCTTGGAGAGCAGCGCGCACTTTGTCGAGATTTTCGCGAACGTAATTAAGATCGAGCATTTGTTCTCTTTCGCTGAGATATGGTATTAGAGACCGCTCCTAAAAGATGTCCGATATGCCTGCGTTTGTCGAGTCTGAAGAAAAGGCAGCCACAATTTCAAAGATCGCACGGTTTCAACTACTCGATAAGAAATTAGTGACGTCATTGTTTTCCCGTCGCTGGTCTTTATCTGTGGCTAATTGCAAACATGACCATTAACCTACATTGTTGCGGCGTGATGGAATCCGAACTCGGGCGAGAGTGCTCGGACCACGCGGATCCGTTCGATTGTCCGGACTGCGTTGTCTACTACTCGAAGCAACTGGGTGAGTATGGAATTTTGATTCACGATGGTGGTTCATCATATTCCGTGATCAATTATTGTCCCTGGTGTGGCTCGAAGTTGCCAACCGCGAAAACGTCAAGCATCGTTACTTAAGTGAGGAAGGAATTAGACCGTGCCAGATCAGAAAGTTTTTTCCGGAAAGCTTGCGATCGTTACCGGAGCGACCCGCGGAATTGGACGAGCCATCGCCGTTGAATTGGGCCGGCGCGGTGCCGACGTGGCTTTCAACTACGCAAAGAGCGTGGAGTCGGCCGAGTCGCTTAAAACGGAACTAGAATCTCTCGGTGTGCGAGCTTCGTCTTTTCAATGTGATGTCGCAAACACCGAGGCCGCGGCGGAGATGGTCAAACAAGTGAAGGACGAATTCGGTCGGATCGATTACCTCGTAAATAATGCCGGCATCACGCGCGATACATTGATTCTTCGAATGAAAGAGTCAGACTGGGACGAAGTGATCGATACTAACCTGAAAGGTGCATGGAACTTTTCGAAAGCCGCGTTGCGCACCATGTTGCGACAAGACACTGGCGGTTCAATTCTTAACATCTCTTCAATCAGTGGAGAGATCGGAATGCCAGGTCAGTCGAATTACTCGGCTTCAAAAGCCGGAATGGTTGGTTTGACGAAATCGTTGGCTAAAGAAGTTGCGAGTAGGAAAGTCACGGTGAACGCCTTGGCACTTGGAATGGTTGCAACGGATATGGCCGGCAAACTCGACGAGAGTTACCAGGCTAAAATCATTGAACAGATTCCATTGGGACGTTTTGCCGAAGCTGAAGAAGTGGCGAAGATAGCAGCGTTCTTGTTGTCGGACGATGCTCGGTACATCACTGGACAGGTTATACAGGTTGATGGTGGGTTAGCGATGTGAAGGGAAATGCGGAATTCGAGAATTGAAGAATGAACTATCGCTAATTCATCCCGACTTGCTACTTGATCGCTTTGACGTTCTCGGGTTTCGCAAATAGATTTTCAGCAAGCTTTTGGTTGTATTGAATGGATTCGTAGTTAATCCGAGTTAACTGCTTGCTGTTAACGTAGTGGTCGATCACCCAGGGTGCGTTCACACCGTCGATGGTGATGAACTTGAAAAACTGATCCTCTTCGCTAGTCTCGTCCTGGTCGCCCGTGTCAGGATTTTTCCGCGCTCGTTTGTAGATTACTTTCGCTGGTAATCCGTCCTTCGCGCCAAACTCGTATTCAACCCAAAAGCCACTCGGAAAAGTCAGCCGGATAGTTTCGTTGCGTTTTGCTAACCCGGCTTCACGCCGGCCAACGTAAACTATTTTGCCGCCTTCCTTTTTCCACCAGCCGCGCAATAGATTTTCAATCGTGGTTTTCAGCGACAACTTAAAACCGTCGATCTGTACAGCTCCCTGCTCGGTAATGGTTTTCGCACCGCCATCGAACACCCAGCCCGTGTCACCAACATTGGTCTGAATAGTACGAACGCCGCCGCCGACAAACTCCGTACGCTCGTGGTCAGGATAGGAAATGTAGTCGACAAACTTTGACGGAAGTTGTGATGCGCCTTCACTGAACGCGGTGTAAAAGCCCTTCCCTACTACAGTGTTGACACTCAGGTATTTGTCGCCACCCAATGCAACGATTGCTTTGTCGATTATCTGTTGAGACTTTTCATCAACAGTTGCGTCGGTGGTTTGAGTGACCTGGGCGTGGGCGGCCACCGCTAGTAGCGCGGTGAGCACAACGGTGCTGATGCAGCGATAAGCCATGGAATTTAGTGTAGCAAAGAAAATGGGGTTTCAATGAGTGGGCCACTGAAACCCCAAGACGTTGATGAATAACGGGCCCAGGTAACTGAGCCACGTTATTAATTCAGTTTCGGATTATTCCCCTCGGCGGCTTTGACTACTGTTTCGCCGTTTTCGACATCAACTCGAAAACTCGAGGACGTCTTCCACATCCCGGTTATCGGCAACTTCACATGTTCATCGATGTGTCGCTTCAGGAAGCGCGCGCCATATGCAGTGTTGTAGCCCTTTTCTGTTAACCGGTTAATCGCAGCCTCGGTTACTTCAACATACTTGCCTTGTCGTTCCATTTGACGACGAAGTTTTTCGAGATACAACTTTGCGATCTGTCGAACTTCATCCATTGTCAACGGAGAGAAGACAACGATCTCATCGATACGATTGCGAAACTCTGGTGAGAAGCGTTGTTCAGACGATTTCATTACTTCATTCTTCACTGCGCGGAAGTCCGCAGCCGTCTTCGTACCAAAGCCCAGCGGCTTCTCAAACTTTTTGAAGTTCTCTGAACCAAGGTTTGAAGTCATGATGATGATGGCGTCTGACAAGTAAACCTTCTTGCCTCGTCCATCGGTCAGCCAACCTTCATCGAAGGCCTGAAGAAACAGGTTCATCAAATAAGGCGATGCTTTTTCGACTTCATCGAGGAGCAAAACTGTGTACGGATTCTCGCGCAATTGCTCCGTTAGAATTCCGCCTCGCTCCGAACCAACAATGCCTCGTGGCATGCCGATCAATTTTTCAATACTGACAGTGCCGTCGCTGTATTCGGACATGTCGATGCGAACCATTTTTTCTTCGTCACCAAACATGAACTCGGCAACGGCTTTCGCCAATTCAGTTTTACCGACGCCAGTCGGACCGAGAAAGAGAAGGACCCCGTCGGGTTTGTAGTGCGACTCTTTCAGCGGGCCTTTATTCAGACGTAGACGTTGCGCAACTGCCCTAATCGCTTCCTTCTGTCCGATGACCCGATTACTAAGCATTGCTTCAGTCATCGCGAAGCGATCAGTCGTGTCGCGGAAAATCATGTCGCGCGGAATACGAGATTCCTGCGAGATGACCTCGATTACGTGTTCCGGCTTCACCACGAGCGTTTGCGGTTCATTGATCTCCACTTTCACTGCGGCAGTATCGAGCCAGCCTATTGCTTTGTCTGGCAAGTGGAGGTTGCGAATATACTTCGGCGCCATTTCCAGTGCCGTGTTGATGGCATC
>Ga0070671_100004241_pt1 | contig 11348 bp, 8 predicted proteins | sample KBSS73metaG_FD_65341 | JGI IMG/M metagenome (GOLD analysis project Ga0070671, IMG submission 65341) | Switchgrass rhizosphere microbial communities from Kellogg Biological Station, Michigan, USA - KBS S7-3 metaG | ecosystem: Host-associated > Plants > Roots > Rhizosphere > Soil ... | reverse complement strand
CGGTTCCGCCCATGCGGACGAAGAAGATCACGAAGGTGCCGAGGACGAGGTTGAGCGTCACCTCCCAGCGGATCACGCCGAGCACGGCCGCGCCATCGGGCCAGCGCGCGTCCGCCACGGCGGCGCCGAGGCGCCTGAAGAGGACGTTCCTGATGTGGATGAAGACCGCGAGCATGACGAAGAAGACCGCGATCATCGTGTACCAGTCGAGCGGCATGTTGAATGCGAGGCCGGCTCGCACCGCCGCCGAGCGGGCGATGCCGAGCATCGCCGCGCCGCACACGAAGATCACCGCCGCTGCGATCGAGACGACGGTGATGAAGCGCTTCATCGCCGCGTGCATGAGAGCGATTCGCGCCGGCGGCTCGAGGACACGCGCGGCAGGACGCAGGCAGAACAGCATGAACGCCATGCCGCCGATCCAGACGACGACGCCGAGCAGATGAACGGACTTCAGGAACGCATAGAGCACGGCGAACAATCTCTGACTCGGAAAGATTGGCGCATTGTCCATCGCCAGCGGGTCCGTCCAAATTGCGACTGCCGATAAACCGAGGTATCGTCGTTCGACCATACAAGAGGGCGCGGAGGCCGGACGAATGACCAAGCTCTGCTCGGTGTGCGGGACCGAAAACAGGGACGAGGCCCAGTTCTGCCGCGCTTGCGGCACCGCCTTCGCAGCGGCATCGGCCGCCAGCGCCGCGTCCGCGAGCGCCACCAATGTCTGCGCCGAGTGCGGCTTCCAGAACAAGCCCGGCATTCGCTATTGCGCGAACTGCGGCATGAGCCTCGCCGGGCCGTCGGGCGATGCGGCCACGCCGGCAGACATACCGGGGAACAGCGATTACGCCGGCCTGGGGCCACCACCGATCTCCTACCCGTCGTTCGCGACGGTCGCGCCGTATCCGCCGGCACCGACCGACCATTCGGCTCTGTTCGAAGATCGCCCTGCGCCCGACATCCCCGATCCCGATGCCGAGATCGCGCTGCGCCAACAGCAGTCGAACGACTCGTCCGGCGAGACGACGGTCTCGTTCGAGAACCCCGCGCCACCGAGCCGGACACCGCTCATCCTCGGCGTCGTCGTCGCCGCTCTCGCCGCAGCCGGAGTCGCCGCGTGGCTCTTCATGGGCAAATCGGATCCGTCGCCGCCGCGACCCGGGGCAGCGTCGGCACCGGTCGTCACCGCGCCGCCGGTGGCTGCCGAGAAGTCGCCGATCATCATCGAGGAAGCATCGCCGCCGAGCGCGACGGCGTCGGCGACCGCAGCGCCACTTGAAACGCCGGCGCCGGCGCCGACGCCGCCGACGCCGCCGGCAGCGAAGACAGGCTCGCTCGGGACGCCGCCGGCCGCGGCGCCTCCGCTGCCGCAGCTGGGTGATCCCGCGGTCGAGAGCGCCGAGGCAGAAGCCAAGCGCGTCGCCGCGGAAAAGAAGCGCGACAAGGCCGAGCGCGAAGCCAAGGCCAAGGCCGCATCCGAGCCGCGCGCCTCGACCATCGCCCCGCCTACCGCCGCGCAGCGCGCCGAGCAGGAAGCACAGGCGCGCAAGCGCGCCGAGGACGCGCAGCGAGCCAAGCAGAGCCCGGCGCCGGCGCCGAGCCCGCCGCCCGCCGCGGCGCAAGCGCGCGGCGTGCGCGAGATCTGCGCCGGCCGAGGCCTGATCGCGGAAGCGGTCTGCCAGTCGCGCCAATGCGGGTTGCCGGAGCACGCCAACGAAGCCATCTGTCGCCAGCTGCGCGAGCAGGACGACCGAAGGCGCAACTTCCAGAATTGATTGGCGAGACGCCGACGCCTTCGTCGAGGGCGCCGGCGCGGATCGACGTGCGGAACCGCCGCGCACGGCCCTGACGAGCAAGGAGTATTCATGTCGAGCGACATCGAACCGGAGGCAGCGCCCGCCGGCCTTTCGGGCCACGCGTTCTCGAGCCTCTTCCACGCCGTCGACGGGCTGCGCAACCGGCGCGCGATCGTCGCCATGCTCGGCTGCGCCATCGTCGGGGTCATCGTCGTCGGGCTCCTCGTCGCGATGACCGGGTCGCCCGGGTTCTTCGCCGCGCTGCTGGCGATGCTGGTCTGGATCGTCGCCATCGGCACCGGCGTCAACGCGGCCGGCCTGCTTCAGATGGATCACGCGCGCGGCATCTCGCCGCGCAGCATCGCCGACGCGCTCGCCTATGGGCTGATGTGCATTCCGAAGCTCATCGTCGTCGCCCTCGCCTTCGTCGCCGTCGAGGTCGCCGTCTTCATCGTCATCGCCCTGCTTCTCCTGCTCTGCAAGATCCCGTTCCTCGGGCCACTGCTCTTCGTCGTGGTCTTCCCGCTCTCGGTCGTCGTCATCGGCGTCACGATCGTCGGCCTGTTCCTCTGCATGGTGCTGTCGCTGCCGGCGATCTGGCAGGGCGCGACGATCACGCGCGCGCTGGCACAGACCTTGGCGATCGTCAGGAGTCGGCTCGTCGAGGCGGTGCTGCTGCTGGTATTCGTCGGCTTTCTCTGCTTCGCGGTCGCCTCGATCATCTTCGGCGTGCTCGTCACGGGGCTGATGCCGACCCTCGGCATGTCGTATTCACTCGTCGGCTTCGGCGGCATCGGCATGGAATCGATCATGGCGATGCCGCAGGGTTACAGCGGCGGCGGCCACGCGGTCGCCGGTGCGATCGGCGCGGCGCTGCTCTGGGCGGTCGCGGCCTCGCTGGTCGGCCAGGTCTACCTGCTCGGCCTCTCGCTGGTCTACCTTCGAGTCACCGAAGGGCTCGACCTGAGCGCATCCGAAGCGGCGCTGCGGGCGACGTTCGACGATGCGAAGCGGCGCACGGCGGAGTTGGGCGAGAGGGCACGCCAGGCCGCGCACCGCGACGGCAGCGGCGGCGTGGCGGCCGGCGGCGCCCTGGCGGCCGGCGGCGCGGCGACGGCCGCGACGAGCGCCGTGGCCGCAGCCGGCGCTCCGCGTGATGCGGCCGACGATCCATCAGCGCCATTCACGGCCGCCGCGACGGAGGCGCCTGCCACCGGCAGCCCGGATTTCGCCAGCCGGACGCTGCCGTCCGACGACAGGACGACGGTGCCGACGACGCGCGACGTGGCGCGCGATCTTCCCGACATCGCGCTTCCCTTCGACGACGAGCCGGCCGCCGCGGCGCCGGCGCCGGCGCCGTCCTATTCGGCGCCGCCGGCGTGGGCACCACCGCCCACCGCCGCGAGCCCGGTCGCGCCGGCCGTCGCCGCGCCGACCCCGGCCGCGCTGCCCCCCGCCCCGCCGCTGCCACCGCCGACGACGTGCCCGCAATGTCTCTCGTCGGTGACCCCCGAGGACGTCTTCTGCGGCGTCTGCGGCTATCGACTGAAGTAGCGAAATGACCGACTCGGAATTCGCGCTCGCGCGCGATGCGATCGCCGCCGCGCGCCGCGACGCGCGTGCGATCGCGGCATGGCCTGCCGAACGGATCCCGCGCGATCTCGAAGAGGCCTACCGGCTGCAGGCCGCGGTCGCCGACGCCCTCGGCGCCATCGGCGGCTGGAAGGTCGCCGCGGTCACCGAGGCGCAGCGCGAATCGCTCGGCGTGCCGGTGCCGATCGCCGGCCCGCTCATGCGGCGCTGGATGCACGACGCAGCTCGGGAGCCGGCGACGCTGAGCGCGGCCGCGTTCATCGCCCCCAAGCTCGAATGCGAATTCGCCTTCGAGCTCGCCCGCGATTTGCCGCCGCGGCCGGGGCGCGCCTACTCGCGCGACGAGGTCGCCGGCGCTGTCGCCGCCTTGCGGATCGCCGTCGAGATCGTCGACTCGCGCCTGCCGCGCGGCCTCGGCGCGCTCGCCGAGCTCGGTGACGCATTCAACAACGGCGCCTTCGTCGCCGGCCCGGCCTTGCGCGAGTGGCGCGGCATCGACTTCTCCGCCACCGAGATCGTGCTGACGCGAACCCACGGCGGCACGACGCGCGAGATCGCGCGCGGCAGCGGCCGGGCGATCCTCGACGGCGATCCGCTCGGCACCGTCGTCATGCTCGCCAACGCGCCTCCCGATGCGAAACGCGGGCTCGTCGCCGGCGCGATTGTCACGACCGGCTCGTGCACCGGCGCGCCGCCGATCCCGGGCGTTGGCGAGTATCGGGCCGACTTCGTTGCGCTCGGCAGCGTCGACTTCCGGGTCACTCCCTAGCGTGCGGCGCGGCCCGCGAGGCGTGCGCGCAGCGCCTCGCGCCGGGCCAGGCTCTCGGCGGGCCAATATCGCTTCGCGTCGTAGTACTCGGGAACGGCCGGAACATCGGCCGCGAGCACGACCCACGGCTGCTTCGAGGCCGTGAAGATATGAATGTCGGGCGGCAGCCGCGCCGGCTCGTCGAGGGTGCCGACGCGAACGAAGCGAACTGCGTCGCCGGCGCCCGCGTAGTGACTCCAGACCGCGACGTGGCAACGGCGGCAGCGCGCGATCCGCTGCCCGGCGCCGCTTGCCGACGGCGTCGCGACGAGCTCGGGATCGCCGTCGAGCAGCTCGACCCGATCGGATTCGATCATCGCGTTGAGCGCGAACGCCGCGCCGCTCTCGCGCTGGCACCAGGTGCAGTGGCAGCAGTGGACGAAGAGCGGCGCGCCGAGAAGACGGAAGCGGACGGCACGGCACGTGCATCCGCCCTCGAGCGCGGTCTCGGCAGCGGTGCGGGTCGGCGTCATCGGCGGCGATTGTCGCGCCGCGGCGATCGCCGATCGGCGCGCTCGGCCATCGCAGAATAAAGCCTCGGAGGGACCCGCATTTGGCATTGCCCACGCAGAGCTTCGCGCTCACGAAGATCCAGCCGCCACGCGCCCGCGCCAGCCTGGTCGCGCGCGAGCGGCTCGAGGAGCGGATGACCCAGGCGGCGCTCGGCCGGCGCCTCGTCCTCATCGCCGCTCCGGCCGGCTTCGGCAAGACCGCGTCGCTGGCGCGCCTCATCGATCGACTGCGCGGAAGTGCACAGGTCGCCTGGATCTCCGCCGACGTCGACGACGATCCGCTCGGCCTGCTCGCCTGCCTCATCGCCGCCCTCGAGCCGCTCGACCCGCCGTGGCGGACCGACCCCGAAGCGCTGATCGCGCTCGCCGGCGGCAGCCGCGGCGATCGTCATTCGGTGGCGACGCAGTTGCTCAACGTCCTCGCCGCCTGCGACGTCGAGCGCGGCCTGATCGTCGTCGACGACGCGCACCGCATCAGCGACGCCGCGGTGTTCGAGTTCCTCGACCTCCTGCTCGAGCGGCTGCCGCCGCACTGGGGCGTCGTCGTCTCGAGCCGGACCGACCCGCCGCTGGCGTCGCTCGCCCGGCTGCGCGCGCACGGCGAGCTCGCGGAGTTCCGCCAGCGCGACCTGCGCTTCACGCTCGACGAGGTGCGCGCGCTGCTGCCGGCCACCGATGGCGGCGGCTCGCTCGACGCCGAGGCGACGAGCGCGCGGCTCTACCAGCGGACACACGGCTGGGCGGTCGGCCTTCGCCTCGCCGTCAACGGCATCCTGTCGGGACACGACGCGCAGGCGGTCATCGCCGACACCGTCCACGATCGCCACGTCTTCGACTACCTGCTCAACGAAGTCCTCGGCGAGCTGCCGCTGCCGCTGCGCTGCTTCCTGCTTCGCTGCTCGGTGCTCGACGAGCTTACCGCCGGCCGCTGCGCCGCGGTGAGCGCCGATCCGCGCGCCGCCGAGTGGCTCGAGGAGATCGAGCGGCGCGGTCTCTTCGTCTCGGTGCTGCAGGGCAGCGAGACGACGCTGCGCCTGCACGACCTGTTCCGCGATTTCCTGCGCGACCGGCTGCGCCGCGAGATGGCCGACGAGCTGCCGGACCTGCACCGCCGCGCCGCCGCCGGCGAGACCGACATGCTGCGCCGGATCGGCCATCTCGTCGGCGCCGGCGACTGGAGCGAGGCCGAGGCGATGCTGCGCGATGCCGGCGCGACGATCCTCGCGACCGTCGGCGTCGCGCCGGTGCTGCGCCTCCTCGAGAAGTTCCCGGCGGAGGCGAAGCGCAACTCGCCGAACCTGCTCCAGATGCGCTGCCTGGCGGCCTGGTCGCGCTGGGACTGGCCGACGATGCGAGAGACCGGTGCCGCCGCCGCCGCCGCGTTCGCGCGCGTCGGCGAGCCGCGCCTGGCCTGGCGCTCACGCGTCTACGAAGCGATCGGCCTCGTCACCGCCGGTCGCCACGACGAAGCGATGCAGCGCCTCGCGGTCGACCCCGGTGCGGAGGTGACTCGCGACGACCTCGCCCTGGCCTCGGTCGTGCACAGCTACATCGCCCTCGACAGCGGCCGGCTCGACGAGGTCACGCCGCGCTATGCCGAGACGCTCGACCTCCTCACCTCGAGCGGCGATCCGGTGCTCTGGTACCAGTGCGTGCCGCGCACGCTGCAGTGCGGGCTGGCGTCGATGCGCGACAACGCGCGCCGGTTCGCTGCCGGCGCGCTCGCGGTCGCGCCGGAGGCGCCGACGCCGCTGCGCGCGATCGCTCTCGCGAGCTCGGCGTGGAGCGATCTCTGGTCTGGCCGGCTCGATGCGGCGCTGAAGACCGCGGCGCTCGCCGAGGCCGACGCGCGCTGGCTCGGGCCGCCGCCCAACGTCCGCCTCGCGCTCCACGGCCTGCTCGCGGTGCTGTTCGCGATGCTCGGCCGGCGCAACGAGAGCTACGTTGCGCTCGACGAGGTCCTCGCCCTCTTCGACGACCCGGGCGGCGGCTACCGACGCGACTCGCCGTTCTACGCCTTCTGCCGCGGGTTCGCGATCCGCCTTGCCGACTGGCACGACGACGGCGCCCGGATGCTGAGGCTCGCCGCCGAGCTCGACGGCCTCGCTCCGGCGGACACGGCGACACTGCGGCCGCTGCTGCAGGCGCAGCGGATCGTCCTGCGCGGCCGCCTGGCGCAGCAGCGCGGCCAATGGCGCGAAGCGCGCGACGCATATGCCGGCGCGCTCGCGCACGAAGGCGCGCTCGGCGTCTTCGGCGAGGACGTCGACGTTCGCCTGCGCCTGGCCCTGGTCTGCCTGCGCCTCGCCGACGTCGACGCCGCCGCGGCCGCGATCGCGCCGGTGTTCGAAGCCGCCGATCGCAACGGCGGCACGGGCTTCGCGATCGCCTGCGGCCGACATGTCATCGAGGCGCTGGCAGCGGCGGCCTGGGACGGTCGTCTGCCGGCGACACGGATCGACACGCTGCGCCGCTGGTCGGCCGCTCCCGCCGCGGCGTCGGCGCCAGCCGCGCAGGGTGAAGCAGGGGACCTCGACGCGGCCGGATCGGCTGCGCTGGCCGGCGCGCGGCCCGGCGCCGGCGCGTCGGTCCTCGCCGCCGGCGAGGCGCTCAGCCCGCGCGAGCTCGACGTGCTCAAGCTGATCGCCGCCGGCGACAGCAACAAGCTGATCGCGCGCGCGTTCGACCTGAGCCCGCACACGGTCAAGCGGCACGTCGCCAACATCCTCGACAAGCTGGGCGTCCAGTCGCGCGGCCAAGCCGCTGCCTGGTACAACGAGCGCCGCGCCGCGTAGCCGCGACGGGGCGCCGCGCCGCGCGGCGCCAACGAGCACCGCGCCGCGGAGCCACGACGGGCGCCACGCGGCGCGGTCGGCGGCGCACCCCTTGCCGGCGCCGGCGCGGCGGGCCATGGCCCGTGGCGCCGGTCGCGATGGCTCCTTCGGGCGATGACCGTGCCGCGGTGCTTCGCAACACTGTCGACACCGCGGCACATCGCCGCCGACACCCGGAGCCCCTCATGACCCACGCCACCCTCGCCGAGCCCCGCCCCGCTTCGATTGCCCGCCCGGCGGCCAAGGCCCCGGCCGGCAGCACGGCCGCGCGAATGGACCTCTACGTCTCGATCCACAAGGCCCTGCGCAGCTTCATGACCGACACGCTGGGCCGGATCGGCCGGATCGACGTCACCGATCGCGCCGACCGCGACGCGGCGCTGGCGCAGCTCGACGAACTGCTCGGCCTCTGCCTTTCCCACCTTCGCCACGAGAACGAGTTCGTCCACACCGCCATCGAGGCGCGCCAGCCCGCCGGCAGCCAGCGGATCGCCGGCGAGCACGACGAGCACGTCGAGACGATCGCCGCGCTGCGGGCCGAGGCCGACGCGCTGCGCGCCGCCGCCGCCGGTGATGCCGAGCAATTCGCGCTGCGCCTGTACCGGCACCTCGCCCTCTTCGTCGCCGAGAACTTCCAGCACATGCACATCGAGGAGACCGTCCACAACGCGCTGCTCTGGCAGCACTACAGCGATGCCGAGCTCGGCGCGCTGCACGGACGGCTGCTCGCGAGCATCGCGCCGCAGGAGCATCTCCTGGTCGCGCGCTGGATGGTGCCGGCGTCGACGCCGGCCGAGCGCGCGGCGATCGTCGGCGCAGCCAAGGCGCAGATGCCGCCCGAGGCGCTGCTCGGGGTGATGCGCATGGTCCGCCCGCACATCGACGACGCCGGCTGGACCAAGCTCGCCGCGGCGATCGGCATCGACGTGCGGCTCGGCGCGGCCTGAGCGCCGCCGACATCGAACGAACCACAGGGAGAACGAGATGAAGAGATGGATCGCGCGCGGCGTCGTCGCGCTGACCGTGGCGGTGAGCGGCGCCGGCGCCGCCTTCATGGTCCTCGCCGAGATGGGCGACCGCAAGCTCGCGCGCCACGTCGACGTCGCCGTCGCGCCGGTGGCGCTGCGCGATGACGCGGCCAGCATCGAGCGCGGCGGCTACCTCTTTCGCTCGCGCGGCTGCGGCGACTGCCACGGCATGGACGGCGCCGGCGCGGTCGTCGTCGACGACGGCGCGCTGCACGTCCGCTCGCCCGACATCACGCCGGCGCCGACCGGCGTCGTCGCCGGCTACACGGCGGTCGACTGGGTGCGAACGATCCGGCACGGCGTCAAGCCCGACGGCCGCCCGGTGATGATCATGCCGAGCGAGGAATACAACCGCCTCGTCGACGCCGACCTCGCCGCGATCGTCGCCTACGTGCGCCAGCTCGCGCCGGCGACCGGCGCGAGGGCCGAGGTTCGCCTGCCGATGCCGGTGAAGGCGCTCTACGCCGCCGGCGTCGTTCGCGACGCGAGCGAGAAGATCGACCACTCGCTCGCGCCGGCGCAGCCGGTGCCGGAAGGAATCACCACCGCGCATGGCGCCTACGTCGCCAACGGCTGCATCGGCTGTCACGGCGCACGCCTCACCGGCGGCATGATCGCCGGCGCGCCGCCCGACTGGCCGGCGGCGGCGCGGCTCGCTCCAGGTCCGGGCAGCGCGCTCGACCGCTATCCGAGCGCCGAGCCCTTCATGGCCATGCTCAAGACCGGCAAGCGCCCGGACGGCAGCAGCGTCAGCAAGGTCATGCCGTTCGTGTCGCTGAAGGAGATGAACGAGGTCGACGCGCGCGCGCTCTACCTCCATCTGCGCTCGCTGCCGAGCAGCTGAGGCGCGGACGCGTCACGTCAGGGGCGTGTCGCCCGCCGATGCGATGCGGCCGTCGGGACCCGCGCTCGGCTCGCGCGAGACAATGGCGCGGACGACGCGCTGCGGGAACGGGATCTCGACGCCCTCCTGGTCGAGCACGTCGAGCACGGCGAGGTTGACGTCGGACTTGACGTTGCCCTGGCCATTCTCGGGGTCGCGGATCCAGAAGTTGATCGCCAGGTCCATGCCGTCGGCCGAGAACGCGCCGAGCTGCACCGACGGCGCCGGGTCGGCGATGACGCGCGCCACGGCGGCGATCGCCGCCTCGAGCTTCGGCTGCAGCGCGCGCACGTCGGTGCCGTACGCGACCTGCACCGCCGTCGACACGAGCAGGCGCGGATCGGCGAGCGAGGCGTTCTCGACCCGGGTCGTGATCAGGGTCTCGTTCGGCACGATCGCCTCGCGCCCGTTGAGCGCGCGGATCACGGTGTAGCGGGTGCGGATGTCGGTGATCCGGCCCTCGAAGGTGTCGACCTTGACCATGTCGCCGATGCGCAGGCTGCGCTCGGCGAGGATGACGAAGCCGCTGATGTAGTTGGCGGCGATCTTCTGCAGGCCGAAGCCGAGGCCGACGCCGATCGCGCCGCCGAGGAACGAGAGCGCGGTGAGGTCGATGCCCACCGCCGTCAGCGCGACGATGAGGCCGATGAAGATCAGCAGCGCGCGAATGATGTTGGCGGCCATCTTGCGCAGCGACAGGTTGTGGCCGCTGCCGCTCGAGAGGAGCTTTCTCTCGATCGCCGCCGAGACCCAGAGCACCAGGACGAGGATGATCCCCGCGGTGATGGCGCCCTCGAACAGCTTGCGCAGGGTGAGGTGGGTGGAGCCCACGTCCCAGCGCACGTCCTCCATGGCCTCGAGGATCATCGGCCAGACGCCGGTGACCCAGAGGATGACCGCGATCCACGCCAGCCACGAGATGCTGCGCTCGACGATGCGGACCCAGCGGATGCCCGGGAAGGTCCGGCCCAGGACGCGAACGCTGAGGCGGATGACGACGAGCGAGATCAGGACCGGGATCGCGACCTTGAACACCGCCGGCTTGACCGTCCCCGCGAGCAGAATGCGCGCCGCGTACGCCAGGGCGAGCGCGAGAAGGGGGTACAGGAAGCCGTCGAAGACGCTGTCGCCGAACCAGACCGAGGCGACCGGCCGCGCGCGGCCCCGGATCAGCCGGACGATGATCCAGGCGACGGCCAGACAACCGACGAGGACGCCGAGCTCGGCGACGGCGCTCGGGCTGATCAGCCCGTCGACGAGGTCGTCGAGCTCGTGGTGGTCGAACGAATGGATCACGAGCCGGCGCTGCGCCGCCTCGAGGCCGGGCGTCCGCCGCGCCTGGGCAGCGAACGAAGAGCGCCTCGGGGCACCGTCACGCCATCAGGACGCGCAGGTGCGCGGCGACGCTGCGCGCGAGCGCGCCGAGGTTGTAGCCGCCTTCGAGGCACGAGACGATCCGGCCGCCGGCGTGCTTGTCGGCGAGCGCCTTGATCTTCTCGGTCATCCAGGTGTAGTCGGCCTCGACCAGGCCGAGCTGTCCGAGGTCGTCGTCGCGGTGCGCATCGAAGCCGGCCGAGACGAAGATCATCTGCGGCGCGAAGCTGTCGAGCCGGTCCAGCCAGTTCTCCTCGATCAGCGCGCGCACCGCCGGCCCGCGCGTGTACGGCGGCACCGGCACGTTGATCATGTTGTCGCCCATCGGAACAGCGCCGCTGTACGGATAGAGCGGATGCTGGAAGATGCTCGCCATCAGGATGCGCTCGTCGCCGGCGATGATGTCCTCGGTGCCGTTGCCGTGGTGGACGTCGAAGTCGATGATCGCGACCCGCTCGAGGCCGCGCACGTCGAGCGCGTGGCGCGCCGCGACGGCGACGTTGTTGAAGAAGCAGAAGCC
>Ga0070671_100004240_pt1 | contig 11349 bp, 10 predicted proteins | sample KBSS73metaG_FD_65341 | JGI IMG/M metagenome (GOLD analysis project Ga0070671, IMG submission 65341) | Switchgrass rhizosphere microbial communities from Kellogg Biological Station, Michigan, USA - KBS S7-3 metaG | ecosystem: Host-associated > Plants > Roots > Rhizosphere > Soil ... | reverse complement strand
TCGAGGACGCCCTGAGCTACGGCGAGCTGCAGAAACTGCTCGACTAGGCGTGTCTGCCGAGCCGTCGCGAGACGCGCCCTGCCGGTCAGGCCAGGCAGGCTCGCACGCCGCCCTGGGCGCCCTGGTTGAACGCGCTGATCCGCTCTCGCGCGTCACCGTGGTCGCTCTCGTTCGTCCACGGGTAGTCGTCGGCGACCGCGGCCAGCGTCTCCTGCAGCTCCTGGGTGTCCCCGCGCTCGAACTGCAGCAGGCCGCGCTCGGCCGCCCCGAACAGGGTCGCGCCGGCGAAGCAGTCGGCCTGCAGCTCGGCGGCGACCGAGACCTGGTCGGCGCGCAGCCGGGCCTGGATCGCGTGCCCCCACTCGTGCGCGATGATCAGGTACACCCAGGCGTCGCCGATCCGCTCGTAGCCGGCGGCCATGAGGTTCTCGTCCCAGGCGAGGAAGTCCTGCGACGGGCAGTAGAACGCGTTGAACGGCACCGACGGCTGGCCGCCGCAGCTCGGCCCGGCCTCGCCGACGTACCCGCCGAGCACCCGGGGCGGCCGGTACGACTGGCGGAAGTCGTCGGGGAACGTCTCCCGCCAGTACGCGTCGGTCGCGCTGACGGCGCCGCGCTCGTCCTCGTCCAGGTCGGCGCGGTTGACCGAGTCGATCGGACTGTCCGTGCCGCTGCTGCCGCTGCTGCCGCCGCTGCTGCCGCCGCCGCTGTCGACGGCGATGGCGCAGCCACCCAGCAGCACGGCCGCGAGCAGCGCGAGCAGCGCGCGGAACACCCGGCCGCCGCGGCGGTGGACAGGGCGCAGGGCGCCGCGCGGATGCATGCCGTCTTCAGTACCCGGGCTCGCTGTGCGCAGACCCTGAATCCGGATAGCGGAGACGACGCCGGCCCGGAACAAACGGGCCGACGGCGGGGTCGAGGATCTAGGCAGCCCGTTCCCCGACGGAGAGGACACCGATGAGCCGGCGCGGCTGGGTCCTGTTCGCGACCATGTCGGTGATCTGGGGCATCCCCTACCTGATGATCAAGGTGGCGGTCGAGGAGCTGGCCCCGTCGACGCTGGTGCTGCTGCGGTGCGGGATCGCGACCGTGCTGCTGCTGCCGATCGCGCTGTTCCGGGGCCAGATCCGGCCGCTGCTGCCGCGGTGGAAGCCGCTGCTGTTCTACACGGCGGTGGAGATCTGCGGGCCGTGGCTGCTGCTCGGGTTCGCCGAGCAGCGCCTGTCCAGCTCGCTGACCGGGCTGCTCATCGCCGGCGTGCCGCTGGTCGGCGCGCTGCTGGCCCGGTTCGGGCCGGACCGGGAGCGGCTCGGCGGCCGCCGGCTGACCGGACTGCTGGTCGGCCTGGCCGGGGTCGGCGCGCTGGTCGGGTTCGAGGCCGGCGCCGGCGACGCCCGGGCGATCGTCGCGGTCGCGCTGACCGTGCTCGGGTACGCGCTGGGTCCGGCGATCCTCAGCCGCTCGCTGGCCGACCTGCCGTCGCTGGGGGTGGTGGCCGCCTCGCTGGCGATCGCGGCCGTGGTCTACCTGCCGGCCGGCATCCTGCAGGCGCCGGATGCCTGGCCGTCGGCGCGGGTGACGCTGGCCGTGCTCGGCCTGGCGGTGATCTGCACGGCCGTCGCGTTCCTGGTCTTCTTCCAGCTCATCGCCGAGGTCGGGCCGGCCCGGTCGACGGTGATCACGTACGTGAACCCGGCCGTCGCGGTACTGCTCGGCGTGCTGATCCTGGACGAGGCGTTCACCGCGGCGACCGCCGTCGGGTTCGTGCTCATCCTGGCCGGCTCGGTGCTGGCGACCTCGCGCAAGGCGCCGGTCGAGCCGGCCGTCGCGCTGGCCCCGGAGGCGGCTCGGACCGCTCCCTGACCCCTGACCCGCGCCGGTCAGCTCGGCGACGGGGTCGCGCTGGACGGCGAGACGCTCGGCTCCGGCGGCGCCGACGTGGTGGTCGCGGACGCGGCCGAGTCGCTGGTCGCGTCGCCGGACGGGGACGGCGCGGGCGGAGGCGGCGTCGTGCTCGGCGTCGTCGCCGGCGGCGGCGCAGTGCTGCTCGGCGGCGGGGCCGGTGCGCTGCTGTGCGGCTCGCTGCTCGTCGGAGCCGGCGTGGTCGGGTCCGGCGCGGCCGAGGAGGTCGCCGGCGAACCGGTGCCGGACGTCGAGCCGCTGGGCTGCTGGCTGCCCGCCGGGCTGCTGCCGCCGGACGCGCTGCTTGCCGGCGCCGTGCTCCCCGGCGAGGTGGTGCCCGGCGAGGTGGTGCCCGGCGACGTGCTGCCCGGCGACGTGCTGCCCGGCGCGCTGGTCCCCGGGGAGGTGGAGCCGCCCGGCGAGGTCGTGCCCGGCGAGCTGGTCCCCGGTGACGTCGAGCCCGGTGACGTGCTGCCCGGCGATGCGCTGCCCGGTGCGCTGGTCCCCGGGGTGCCGTCCGCCGACGTGGTGCCGGCCTGCGGCGACGCTGCGGACTGGTGCTGGATCCGCGGCCGCGGGTCGGGCGGCGACAGCACCGGCGGTGGCGGTGACCCGTCCCGCATCGCGTCGCCGACCGGCGTGATCCCGGTGCCCGGCACCCCGACCGGCACCGGCGGCAGCGCCGCGGTCGCCGGCCCGGTGGCCACCCGGACCGCCCCGGCATACCCGCTCAGCCACATCGTGGTGACCTCGACGAACTCGCCCGGCTGCGGGGACTGCACGATCTTGCCGTCGCCCAGGTAGAGCGCGACGTGGTGCACGGTCGACAGGTCGCTCGGGTCGTATGCCCAGAACAGCAGGTCACCGGGCAGCAGGTCGGGCAGGTCGACCGCCTTGCCGACCCGCGCCTGCTCCCGGGAGGTGCGCGGCAGCGCGATCCCGGCCATCGCGTACGAGCGCTGCACGAGGCCGGAGCAGTCGTACGAGTCGGGCCCGGTCGCGCCCCACACGTACGGCTTGCCGACCTGGGCCAGCGCATACCGGATCGCGACCGAGACGGCCTGCGGCGCGGCCAGCGTGGTGCCCTGGCCGAGCGCGGACCGCGGGATGGGCAGGGACGTCGGCGACGCCGGCGGTGCCGGCGCGGCGGTCGCGGTGCGGCTGACGATCGAGGTCGCGGCAGCCTTCGCGGTGGCCGCCCGGCGGTCCTTCTCCCGGTTCAGCAACAGGTCGAGGGAGCGGCGCTGCTCCGCCGGGTCGCGCACGGTCCAGCCCGGCCAGTCGAGCCCGGTGCCCTCCGGTTGGGCGGCCAGCCGGACGACGGTCGGTGCGGGCCGGTGGTCGGACGTGGCGGAGCCGAGCACCGCCATTGTGCCGACCGATATGGCGCCGACCGCGGTCCAGCGGCAGATCGCGCACCAGCCGGGGAACCCGAAGCTGCGCTGCAAAGGCCTTCCCTCCGTCCGGTCCGTCCCTTCCTGATCCTGCCTGACGTTTCACGGGATGGCACGGGTTCCATCCCGACGTGGTTCGAAAGGACTACGTTCGCACGACCATCACCAGCGCGGGGTGAAATCCCCGTCAGGAACCGGCGGCGGTGCCAGGCCGGGGTGTGCCGGACCGGCACCTGGACCGGGTCCGCGAAGCTGGTGCGATAGTTCGCCTACTCCACCTAGCGAGGGAGTTGACGCACATGGGAGTCACGCTCGGCTACAACCAGTACGGCAAGGCGGAGACCCGGGTCGTGCGGGTCTACCGCGACGCGGACCCCCACGAGCTCGTCGACTACAACGTGAGCGTCGCCCTCTCCGGCGACTTCGCCGACGTCTACCTGACCGGGGACAACGCGAACTGCCTGACCACGGACGCGACGAAGAACACCGTCTACGCCTTCGCGGTGGAGCATGGCGAGCAGGCGCGCCAGCCGGAGTCGTTCGGGCTCGCGCTGGCCCGGCACTTCGTCGAGGACGTCGAGCCGGTCCGGCGGGCGCGGGTCAGCGTGGAGATGTACCCGTGGGTGCGGCTCCAGCAGGCCGGCGCGCCGCACCCGCACGCGTTCGCCCGGGACGGCAGCCACCTGCGCACCGCCGGCGTCACCTGCGAGGCCGGCCGCGTCTGGGTCGTGTCCGGGGTGCGCGAGCTGGTCCTGCTCAAGACCACGGACTCGGAGTTCCACGACTTCCTGCGCGACCGCTACACGACGCTGGCGCCGACCGACGATCGCATCATGGCGACCTCGGTGACGGCGCAGTGGTGGCACACGGACACCGGCGTCGACTGGTCGAAGTCGCACGCGGCCGTGCTGGCGACGATGACCGAGGTGTTCGCCGGCCACCACAGCCTCGCCCTGCAGCAGACCCTGTACGCGATGGGTGCGGCGGTGCTCGAGGAGCAACCGGGCATCGCCGAGATGCGCTTCTCGCTGCCCAACAAGCACCACTTCGCCGTGGACCTGAGCCCGTTCGGGCTGGACAACCGCAACGAGGTCTTCCACGCCGACGACCGCCCGTACGGCCTCATCGAGGGGACCGTGCGGCGCGAGGGCGCACCGGACCCCGGGCCCGCATTCGATCCGGGCCAGGGCTGGTAGGAAGAGCCGTGTCCGTCATCGCCCGACCCTCGACGCTGCAGGACGCCTTCGACGCGCTGGACGCCCTCCCGGACGCGCACCTGCTCGCCGGCGGCACCGACTTCATGGTGGAGGTCAACTTCGGCCACCGCCGGCCGCCGGCGGTCGTCGCCATCCGCCGGGTGCCGCAGCTGCAGGGCTACGAGATCCGTGCCGACGAGGTCGACATCGGCGCCGCGGTCACTTGGACCACCATCGAGCGCGAGCTCGCCGGCGAGCTGCCCGCGCTCGCCGCCGCGGCCCGCACCGTCGGCTCGCCGCAGATGCGCAACGCCGCCACCATCGGCGGCAACATCGCCACCGCGAGCCCGGCCGGCGACGGGCTGCCGGTGCTGCTGGCCGCCGACGCCACGGTCGTGCTGGCCAGCCGGCAGGGAGAGCGCACGGTGCCCTTCGCCGAGTTCGTCACCGGTGTCAAGCGCACGGTCCTGCGGCCCGGTGAGATCATCACCAGGGTGCGGGTGCCGCGGCTGACCGGACCGCAGGAGTTCCTCAAGGTCGGCACCCGCAACGCGATGGTGATCTCGATCTGCTGCGCCGCGCTGCTGGTCGACCGGGTCGGCCGCACCGTACGGATCGGGCTCGGCTCGGTCGCGCCGACGCCGGTCCGGGCGCCGGAGGCCGAGTCCTACATCGCCGCGGAGATCGACTGGGACGCGCTCTGGGCGCCGCCGGAGTCGGTCGCCCGCTTCGGCGAGCTGGTGCGGGACGCGGTCCGGCCGATCACCGACCACCGCGGCACCGCTGCGTACCGTTCCCGTGCGGTGCAGGTCATCGCCACCCGTGCGCTGGAGAGGAGCCTGGCGTGAGTGACCCGGACGGCGGCCGCGGGGTGAGCGACGCCCTGCACGATCCGACGACGGCCGACAGTCGCGGCGGCCAGGGCTATCCGCGCTCGGACGGAGACCGGGACCTTCCGCTGGAGACCTACGTCCTGTCGGTGAACGACCGCGACCTGCCGGTCGACGACGCCTGGGTCGGGGAGAGCCTGCTCTACGTGCTGCGCGAGCGGCTCGGCCAGCCCGGTTCGAAGAACGCCTGCGAGCAGGGCGAGTGCGGGTCCTGCTCGGTGCTGATGGACGGTGCGGTGGTCGCCTCCTGCTGCGTGCTCGCCGCCGACGCGGTGGGCTCGGCGATCACCACGGTCGAGGGCCTCACCGGCGAGGGCGAGCTGTCCGACGTGCAGCGGGCCTTCATCGACCAGGGCGCGGTGCAGTGCGGCTTCTGCATCCCGGGCATGATCGTCGCGCTCACCGACCTGCTCGACCGCAGTCCCGCGGCGAGCGAGCTGGAGATGCGCGAGGCGATCTCGGGCAACCTGTGCCGCTGCACCGGCTACGGGCGCATCTTCGCGGCGTTCCGCCAGGTCCAGCAGGAGCGTGCCGATGCCCGCGCCTAGCCTGCCGGCCACCTTCACCCGCCGTCGCCGGGCGCCGGGCCTCGGCGAGAGCGTGCTGCGCCCGGACGCGCCGCCGAAGGTCAGGGGCGAGTTCGCGTTCTCCTCCGACCTGTACGTGGACGGCATGGTCTGGGGCAAGACGCTGCGCAGCCCGCACCCGCACGCGCGCATCCTGCGGATCGACATCACCGGCGCGCTCGCCATGCCCGGCGTGCACGCTGTCGTGACGCAGGACGACGTGTGGGGCTCCCGCACGTACGGTCTGGAGCGCCACGACCAGCCGGTGTTCGCCGACGGCGTCGTGCGGTTCCACGGCGAGCCGATCGCCGCGGTCGCGGCCGACCACCCGGAGCTCGCCGCCCGCGCCTGCGCCGCGATCGAGGTCGAGTACGAGGTGCTCGAGCCGCTGGTGGACGCCGAGGCGGCGATCACGGCGCCGCCGATCCACCCGGACGGCAACGTGTTCCGGCACATCCGGCTGCGCCACGGCGACCCGGAGGCCACCGGCGACGTGGTCGTCGAGGGCACGTACCAGGTGGGCATGCAGGACCAGGCCTTCCTCGGCCCGGAGTCGGGGCTGGCCGTGCCGAGCGAGGACGGCGGGGTCGAGCTGTTCGTGGCGACCCAGTGGCTGCACGTCGACCGCGACCAGATCGCGGCCTGCCTCAACCTGCCCCGGGAGAAGGTCAGGCTCTCCCTCGCCGGCACCGGCGGCGCCTTCGGCGGCCGCGAGGACGTGTCGATGCAGATCCACGCCTGCCTGCTCGCGCTCGTCACGCGCCGGCCGGTGAAGATGGTCTACTCCCGCGAGGAGTCCTTCTTCGGCCACGTCCACCGGCACCCGGCGACGCTCTGGTTCCGGCACCACGCCCGGCGCGACGGCACGCTGGTCGCCGTCGAGTCCCGGATGGTCTTCGACGGCGGCGCCTACACGTCGTCGAGCACCGCGGTCATCGCCAACGCGACCTGCTTCGCCGCCGGCCCGTACCGTGTCCCGAACGCGAAGGTGGACGGCTACGCGGTACGGACGAACAACCCGCCGTGCGGCGCCATGCGCGGCTTCGGTGCGGTGCAGACCTCGTTCGCCGCCGAGGCGCAGATGGACAAGCTCGCCGCTGCGCTCGGGATGGACCCTGTCGAGCTGCGCCTGAAGAACGCGCTCAGGCCCCACGACCAGCTGCTCACCGGGCAGGTGATCACGGGCGTCGCGCCGGTCGAGGAGTGCATCCGCGCCTGCCGCGAGCTGCCGCTGCCGCCGGCCGCGGACCCCGACGCCGATCTCATGACGCTGCCCGGCGGCGCCGGCCGGACGGCCTTGCCGCACAACGTCCGGCGCGGCGTCGGCTTCGCGGTCGGGTTCAAGAACCTCGCCTTCTCCGAGGGCTTCGACGACTACTCCTCGGCCCGGGTACGGCTGGAGCTCGGCGCCGACGGCGAGCCGGTGGCCACCGTGCACGTCGCCACCGCCGAGGTCGGCCAGGGCTTCGTAACGCTCGCCCAGCAGATCGCCAGGGCCGAGCTCGGGGTCAGCTCGGTCGTGCTGCACCCGGCCGACACCCAGGTCGGTTCCGCCGGCTCCACCAGCGCCTCGCGGCAGACGATGATCAGCGGCGGCGCTGTGCAGATGGCCTGCGCCGGCGTCCGCGAGGTCGTCCTCGAGCGGGCGGCCCTCGACCTGCACCTCGCCCCGGCCGACATGGTGCTCGGCGACGGCGAGCTGACCACCAAGGACGGCGAGCGCAGCGTGTCTCTCGCCGCCGCGCTGCGGGCCGGCCCGGTCGAGGCGTACCGGGAGTTCCACCACGCGCCGACCGACCCGCTCGACGAGAACGGGCAGGGCAACGCGCACTGGTCGCTCGCGTTCGCCGCGCACCGGGCCGTCGTCGACGTGGACGAGGAGCTGGGACTGGTCCGGGTGGTGCAGGTCGCCACCGCCCAGGACGTCGGCAAGGCGCTGAACCCGCTCGCGGTCACCGGCCAGATCGAGGGCGGCATCGCGCAGGGTCTCGGGCTCGCGGTGATGGAGGAGATCGTCGTCGCGGACGGGCGGATCCGGAACCCGTCGTTCACCGACTACCTGCTGCCGACTCCGCTGGACATGCCGCCGGTCGTCCAGACGTGGATCGAGCAGCCGGAGCCCGGCGCCCCGTACGGGGCCAAGGGCGTCGGTGAGCCGCCGACGATCTCCTCGACCGGGGCGATCGTGGCCGCGATCCGGGCGGCGACCGGCCGGCCGCTCGACCGCGTCCCGGTCCGGCCGGACGACATCGCGCTGCCCGCGCCGACCACCGCGGCGTCATGAGCCGCACCGTCCTGCGCGGCGCGCGCTGGCCGGGCGACGTCGCCTTCTCCGGCGGTCGCATCACCGCTGTCGGCGACGTCCCGCCGGAGGACGGCGACACCGTGGTGGACTGCGACGGCGACATCGTCACCGCCGGGCTGGTCAACACCCACCACCACTTCTACCAGTGGATGACCCGGGGCTGGGCGCACGACTGTGACCTGTTCGGCTGGCTGACCACGCTCTACCCGGTGTGGGCCCGGCTGACGCCGGAGGACGTGGCGGCGGCTTCGGCGGTGGCGCTGGCCGAGCTCGCGCTGACCGGCTGCACGACGGCGGCCGACCACCACTACCTGGTGCCGGGCGGCGACGACTCGGTCTTCGACGCGATCGCCGGCGCCGCCCGCACCATCGGCATCCGGGTGCACATCGCCCGCGGCTCCATGGACCTCGGCGAGAGCGCCGGCGGACTGCCGCCGGACTCCGTGGTCGAGGGCCGGGACGCGATCCTGGCCTCGACCAAGGCGGTCTACGACCGGCTGCACGACGGTGACCGCATCGTGGTCACGGTCGCGCCGTGCAGCCCGTTCAGCGTCACCACCGGCCTGATGACCGAGTCCGCCGAGCTGGCCAGGCGACTGGGCGTGCGGCTGCACACGCACCTGGCGGAGACCCTCGACGAGGAGCGGTCCTGCCTGCAGCGCTTCGGCAGGCGGCCGCTGGAGGTGCTCGACGACCTGGGCTGGATCGCGCCGGACGTGTGGGTGGCCCACGGCATCCACTTCGACGACGCCGAGGTGGCCAGGCTGGGGCAGGCCGGCACGGGCGTCGCGCACTGCCCGTCGAGCAACTGCCGGCTGGGCGCGGGCATCTGCCGGACCACCGACCTGGTCGCCGCCGGTGCGCCGGTCGGCCTCGGCGTGGACGGGGTGGCGTCCAACGAGATCGGCGGGCTGCTGCCGGAACTGCGGATGGCGACGTTCCTCGCCCGGCAGCGCGGCCTGGACCCGACCGCGTTCGGGCCGGCGGACGCGCTGCGGCTGGCGACCGAGGGCGGCGCCCGCTGCCTCGGTCGCGACGACGTGGGCCGGCTGGAGCCCGGGCTGCGGGCCGACGTGGTGGTCTGGCCGGGCGACGACCTCGCCGACGTGCTCGACCCGCTCGCCGGCCTCGTGCTCGGCCCGGAGCGCACCGCCCGGCACGTGTTCGTCGAGGGCGACTACGTCGTCCGGGACGGCACCCTCGTCGGCGCCGACCTGGCAACGCTGCGCGCCGAGCTGGCCCGCCGGGTCCGGCGGCTGTGGCCGGCGTGAGTGATCCGGCGCCCGGCTCACCACGCGCCGGGCGGCTCGACGCCGCGTTCCTGCTCGGGATCGACCGCCGGCTCGCCGACGCCGACCGGTTGGTCGCCGCCCGCTACCCGGGCGACGCCGGCGACCGGCAGCCGCTGCACACCGTCTACGTTCCGGCGGACCAGGTCGGCCTCGACACCCCGGCGCGGTGGGGAGCGCACGCTCTCGACCTGCTGGCCGCGGCCGTGCCGGACGCGCCGAGCGCGACCAGGGTCACCGGCCTCGACGGCGTCGACGAGGAGGTGCACCGCCGGGTGCGGGCCAAGCTGGCCGGGCAGCCGGTGGAGGACCTGCGGGTGGACTTCGAGGACGGCTACGGCGCCCGGCCCGACGCCGAGGAGGACGCGGCCGCCGCCTCCGCCGGCACCGCGCTGGCCGGCCTGCTCACCGCGCCGGGCGGACCGTCGTTCGCCGGCATCCGGTTCAAGAGCCTGGAGCCGCCCACCCGCCGGCGCGGCCTGCGGACGCTCGACCTCGTCCTCGGCGCCCTGCTCGACGCCGGCCCGCTGCCGGGCGGCTTCCTGGTCACGCTGCCCAAGGTGACCTCGACCGATCAGGTGCTGGCGATGGCGGAGGTCTGCGAGCGGCTCGAGCGCCTGTACGGGCTGGCCGCGGGCGCGCTGCGGTTCGAGATCCAGGTGGAGACCCCGCAGGCGATCCTCGGCGCGGACGGCGTCGCGACCGTCGCGGTGCTGGTGCACGCGGCCGGCCGCCGCTGCGTCGGGCTCCACTACGGCACCTACGACTACAGCGCGGCCTGCGACGTGGCCGCGGCGTACCAGAGCCTCGACCACCCGGTGGCCGACCACGCCAAGGCCGTCATGCAGGTGGCGGCGGCCGGCACCGGGGTCAGGCTCTCGGACGGCTCGACCAACGTCGTGCCAGCCGGCAGCGCGGAGCAGGTGCGGGATGCGCTGCGGCTGCACGCGCGGCTGGTCCGGCGCTCCCTGGAGCGGGGCTACTACCAGGGCTGGGACATGCACCCCGGGCACCTCGTCACCCGCTACCTGGCGGCGTACGCGTTCTTCCGGGAGGGGCTGCCGGCGGCGGCCGACCGGCTGCGCCGCTACCTGTCCCGCGCCGGCGGCGGCGTGCTGGACGAGCCGGCCACCGCGCAGGCGCTCGCCTCGTTCCTCGCCCGCGGGCTGCGTTGCGGCGCACTGGACGACGCCGAGCTCGCCGCGGCCACCGGCGTGCCCGCCGCGGCCCTCGACGCGCTGGCCCGCCGCCGCCCGGTGCCCGCGCAGCCGTCCTGACCGGAGGAGGAGCCTGACCATGGCGGACACCGATCCCCGCGCGGCCGGGGCCGAGTTCACCGCCCTGCCCGATCTGGCCTGCCGGTCATTCGGCGGCGGCGTCGTCGCGGCGAACGACGAGCTGTTCGCCGAGCGGGAGAACCTGATCAAGCCCGGACCCCCGCGCTACTCGACGTACACCTTCGGCCACAAGGGGCAGGTGTACGACGGCTGGGAGACCCGGCGCCGGCGGGAGCCGGGGCACGACTGGGCGCTGGTGCGCCTCGGCATGCCCGGCGTGGTGCGCGGCGTCGTCGTCGACACGGCCTTCTTCAAGGGCAACTACCCGCCGGAGATCTCGGTCGAGGGCGCCGCGGTCGAGGGCTACCCGTCGCCGGACGAGCTGGCGGCCACCGACTGGACGAGCCTGGTGCCGAGGTCGGCGGTCGAGGGCGACGCGGTCAACGAGTTCCGGGTGGGCGTGGAGCAGCGCGTCACGCACGTGCGGCTCTGCCTCTACCCGGACGGCGGGGTGGCCCGGCTGCGCGTGC
>Ga0070671_100004237_pt1 | contig 11354 bp, 9 predicted proteins | sample KBSS73metaG_FD_65341 | JGI IMG/M metagenome (GOLD analysis project Ga0070671, IMG submission 65341) | Switchgrass rhizosphere microbial communities from Kellogg Biological Station, Michigan, USA - KBS S7-3 metaG | ecosystem: Host-associated > Plants > Roots > Rhizosphere > Soil ... | reverse complement strand
GGTCCCCGCAACTTGCCGCGCGCCATTACCATGATCCGATCGGCAAGATCCCAGGCCTCGGAAAGGTCGGCTGACAGCAGCAGGATGGCCGTGCCTTTGGCACGCTCCGCGACCAGCCGATTGCGGATGGCGACGACGGTGCGAATGTCGAGCCCCCGCGTCGGATGACCGGCAAGAATGACACCGACATCGCCGTCGAGCTCGCGCGCAATGACGAATTTTTGCTGATTGCCACCCGAGAGGCTCGAGAGGCGCGCTCTCGGGCCGCCGGCGCGGACGTCATTGACGCTGATGGCTTCCGCAGTCGCCTTGATCGCGGCCCAGTGGCTTAGGAATCCGAAGGTCACGAAGCCACGCTTGCCCAGGCTGCGCAGGAGCCAGTTCATGGCCAAGCTGAAGGGCGGAACGACCGCGTGACTAAGGCGATCCTCGGGAATGTGCGCGACGCCGATCTGCCGCAAGGTCGCGGCGTCGCCGGCGGCTGTCGGATGCCCTCCCAAACCGTATACGATGTCACCCGAACGGACGGGACGCATTCCAGCCAGCGCATGCAGCAGCTCGGTCTGTCCATTCCCCTCGACGCCGCAAAGGCCCACGATCTCGCCGGCATGCAAATCGAAGGTGGCGTGATCGACGGCGACCGTTCCATCGTCGCGATGAACCACGAGCTCCCGAACGGAGACAACCGACGCCCCGCGCGAGCCGTGTCGGATGTCGGGCAGCGGCAGCTCGGCGCCGACGATCAGACGTACCAGTTCGGCGCGATCCGCGGGGCGCAGATCTGAAGAGCCGACCACGCGACCCGCACGCATGACCACGGCGCGGTCACAGCAATCGTATAGATCATCGAGCTTGTGGCTGATCAGGATGGTTGCGATACCGCGCGTTTTGAGAGCCTGAATGAAGCGGAGCAGCCGTTCACGCTCGTTCGGCGGCAGCACCGCCGTCGGCTCATCAAGAATCAGCAAGCGCGGTTCGTGGAAAAGAGCCCTGACCAGCTCGACCTGCTGGCGACCGCCGACCGACAATGTCGACACCCGCGCCTCGAAGGGAAGCTCCGTTCCGAGATCCTTGGCCACCCGCGCAAAGCCCGGACGCAGTGCCTTGTAGTCCACAACGCCGTGGCGCAGTTCAGGACGACCGAGGACCAGATTCTCCTCGACTGTGAGCGATTCGATGAGCTTGAAATGCTGGTGGACGAGCGAGATGCCGGCCTGCTTCGCATCCGCGGGCGAGCGCATGGCGACGCGCTTTCCGGCGACGTTGATCTCGCCGGCGTCCGGCGCGACCGCACCGCCGAGCATCTTCACGAGCGTGGACTTTCCGGCACCGTTCTCGCCAACAATGCCTACGATCTCGCCGGGAAAAATAGAAAACGAGACTTTGTCGTTGGCGCGCAGGGGACCGTAGGACTTGGTCAACCCGCGCGCCTCGAGAATTGGTGTCAAGCTCGGTTCCGACCTTCAGCGGAATTTGGGAAGGTCCGGCGTCTTGCCCGCTTTGATTTCTTCGACGATGGCCTGAATTTTCGCCTTGTCGGCGGACGAGATCTTGTCGTCGAACTTGCCGTAGCCGGCAAGCCCGATCCCATTCTCGTTAAAGCCGAGCACATACGATTCCGGCTTGATCGATCCATCCAGAATCTTGCCGACCGCCAGGTCGATATTGACGTCGAAATTGACGAGCGCTGTGGTCACGACCGTGTCCGGCCCGAACGAGGCGCTGTCGAACGCCGTTCCGATCATGAGGACGCCTTTATCCTTGGCCGCTTCCAACGTGCCGATCACGCTTTCATTACCGGTCGCCGTGACCACGTCGGCGCCTTTCTCGATGAGCGCAAGCGTTATTTCCTTACCTTTGGCGACGTCCGAGAACGAGCCGACGTACGCGGAAAGCGCCTTGCTGTCCGGCCGCGTGCGCTTGGCGCCCCGCTCGAAACCTTCGTTGTATTCCTGAATGACCGGAACGGGTATTCCGCCGACTGCGCCGATTGTACCGGTTTTGGTCATGATCCCAGCGATCGCGCCAGCCACGTACCCGACATCGCCCCAGCGATTGTCGAACGACGCTAGATTCGGCGCTTCGGCGATCTTGGCGGTGTTGATGATGAACCAGGTCTTCGGGAACTGGTTGTGGATCTTCTTGGCGCCCTCGGCGAACTGGAAGCCATGGCCGATGACAACGTCGTACCCGTTGCTGGCGTATTCGAACAGCGCCGCTTCGCTCTGCGCCATCCCGGTATTTTCGCGAATCGAGACGGTAATGTTGGGATACTTGGCCTGCGCCGCCTTCATCCCCTTGGCCGCCGCGGAGTTGAACGTGCCGTCGCTGACCGGCCCCGGCAAGACGAGCGCGACTTTCAAAGGTCGGTGGGGATCAGCTTGCGCGAGCGAGCGGGACGATGGCGCCCCGGCCAACACCGCTGCAGCAAGCAGCGCGGCGAATACGTTCATTACTCTGATTGACAGCGTCATCGTTTTCGCTCCCCTCAGCTTCGGTGTTTGGATAGGAGCGAGCACACGCGCTCCGACACCAACGGCTCCACAGCCACTACAGTCGCGATCTGATTGTCTCCGCGCCGCCATCAGCTGGACTCGCGCGGAGCAATCCCTCGGAATGGTCATTGCTGCAAACAAGCCGAACCGCCGCGGAAGCATCCGCCATTTCGCATTGAACGATCCGCCCAAGCGGCATCTATCGTGCAGATATTTCAAGTATAAAAAGTGGCTGAAGCGTTTGTCAATCGAGCTATCAAGGGTCTAGAATTTGAAATTGAATGCGATCTCTGGGTTGCGTGGGCTCTTGCCAGGAAGCCAGCATGGAGCATGGACGATTTGAGTATTCGGCGATCGCCAAGCGGCCGAAATGGGAGCTTCCCGGCGGCGCGCGCGTTGCGGTGTGGGTGACGCCTAATATCGAACACTTCCACTACGACAAGCCGGCAATGTCGCTGACGCCGATGACGGCGGGCCTGCGCCCCGACGTGCTCAACTACGCGTGGCGCGACTACGGCGTTCGCGTCGGCGTTTGGCGGCTGATGGAGGCGCTCGAACGCCAGGGCTTCGTCGCCACGGCGGCGCTCAACTCGGAAGCTTGTCAGCGCTATCCGGCTATCGTCGCAGAAGGCAACAGATTGAAATGGGAATGGATGGCGCACGGCGAAAACAACTCGTCGCTGCTGACCGGCATGCCTGAGGATGTCGAAAGGAACATCATCCAAGGCGTCATCGACACCATTGCCCGCGGTACCGGGAAGAAGCCGCGCGGTTGGCTCGGTCCGGCGCTGACCGAGACCGACAATACGCTAGATCTCCTCGCTGAAGCGGGCATCGACTACGTCGCCGACTGGTGCAACGATGAGCAGCCCTACACGATGAAGACGCGCAGTGGGTCGATTGTCGCGATGCCGTACTCGCTCGAGATCGGCGACATCCCGGTCTTCCTGCAACACGGCGGCTCGGGCGAAGACTTCGAGCGCATGATCGTCGATCAGTTCGATACGCTCTATGAGGAAGGTGGTAGGCAACCCCGGGTGCTTTCCATCGCGCTGCACCCCTTCCTTGTCGGCCATCCGTTCCGTGCGCGCTATCTGGAACGCGCGCTCGCGCACATCCGCAAGCACGATGCGGTCTGGATCACGACCGGCAGCGCGATCGTCGATTGGTACAAGTCAAAGTCGTTGTCATAGCCGGAATCGGTGCGCTACGCTCCCCAGCCAGGCCCGCCAGATGCATACAGGTGCGTCGATGAAACAGACCACAGGCGAAGATGTCGTCTCACTGGTGAAGCCGGGAAGCGTTCATCGTCGCCTCTACGACGACCCCGCGATTTTCGAACTCGAGCTGGAACACGTGTTCGGGTCGGCCTGGCTCTATGTCGGCCACGAAAGCCAGATCAGGAATCCCGGCGACTACTTTTGCACCTATGTCGGGCGCAAGCCGGTCGTCGTGGTGCGTAGTCCGGAAGGCGCCGTGCATGTCTTGCACAACCAATGCGCTCATCGCGGGGCGATGGTCGTGGCGCTCGACAAAGGACGGGCCGACGAATTTCAGTGCTGCTATCACGGCTGGACCTACCATCTTGACGGTCGATTGAAGGCTGTGCCGTTGCAGCACGGCTATCCGCCGGGCTTCGACCCCAAAAGTCCGTCGATGGCCATGCTTCACATCGCGCGCGTGTCGAGCTACCGCGGTTTCATTTTCGTCAATCAGTCCGCAGCGGGACCGAGCCTGGAGGACTGGCTCGGCTACATGACCACGTCGCTCGATGACATGGTCGACCGCGCCCCCGACGGGGAAATAGAGGTCGCCGGCGGCACCTTCAGGCACACCTACAACAGCAACTGGAAGCTTTATCTCGAGAACCTTTGCGACGCCGCGCATCCGTGGTTCACACACCGGTCTTCGATTGACGCCGCCCAGCAGCAGAGCGACGACGCATTCAGCGACGGCGCCGGCGAAATCGCCATCCGCCAGATGCGGCAGAATGGGGCACCGTACAGCTTTTGGGAATCGCAGGTGGGGATCTGGACATATCCCAAGGGCCACAGCTTTCTCGGCGACTATCACGACGACAAGAAACTCGTCGCTGCACTGAACGATCCGACCTTCCGCGACTATGTCGATGCGATGGAAGCGAAGAAGGGCAAGGAAGAAACGAAGCGGATCATGGAAGTCCGCCGCTGGAACAGCAACGTCTATCCGAACCTGTCATTCATGAGCCAGTTTCAGCAGCTCCGTGTCATCCACCCGCTCGCCGTGAATCGGACGCTGGTGTGCACGTATAATTTCAAGCTGCGCGGTGCGCCGGAGCGCATGTTCCACAACACCATCCGCTTCGCCAATGTCGTCAACGGCACCGGGTCGCTGGTGCTCACGGACGACCTGGAAATCTACAATCGGATCGGCCTCGGCATATCGAGCGAAGGCGCCGAATGGCTGCAGATCGGCCGCGGATTCCAGAGCGACGTGCCGGATGAGCACCGCGGTCGACGCGGCAAGAACTCGACCAGCGAGGTCTATATCCGCAACATGTTCGACGCGTGGGTCGACTACATGAGCGACGGTGACCGGGCGGCGCGGCCGGCGACGCAAAGCCTTTCGGCATAATGGCTGCCGGACCAACCATGGACCGACCGTTGCGGGGTTCGAACCGGCTTGACGTCCGTGCCTGCGAGTTGTTTCTGCTGCACGAAGCGCGCATGCTCGACGAGGGGAAATTCGACGATTGGCTGGCCTTGTTCACGCCGGAGGTCCGGTATTGGGTCCCAAGCGAACCCGGCCAGGAAAGCCCGCTCGATACCGTTTCCCTAATCTACGACGACCGGCGGTTGCTCGAGACCCGCGTGCGCCGGCTCTCAAGTCCTCGCATCTATTCGCAGGAGCCGCGATCGCGTACCAGCCGCATCGTCACCAATGTCACCATCGAGGAAGACCCCGATCCGGCTTCGACCCTGGTGCGCTCGAAGTTCATGTTGGTCGAGTTTCGCCGCAACGAGCAGCGCATTTTTGGCGGCACCAGCTTCCATCGGCTGACCAACGCGGATGGTGAGATCCGCATCGCCTGGAAACGCGTCGACCTGGTCAACTGCGACGCTCCGATGGACGGCATAGTGGTGCCGTTCTAGCCCGCGTTCACCGGCCAATCGGGCTCGGCCTAGCGATTGCTGCGCCGGCGAAGCCTGTCCAAAACCTCCTCGCCGGTCATCACATCGCCGAACTGCTGAATGATATTTTCCAGCGCCGAGCGATGCTCCTCGTCAGACAAGGCCGCGCAACAGTCCGACACCATCACCACCTTGAAGTCGAGCATCATCGCGTCGCGCGCCGTGGCCTCACAGCATATGTTGGTCTTGGTGCCGGCAATGAGAAGCGTATCGATGTCGAGGCTGCGCAACAGCCGCTCGAGGCTCGACGAGCCCGCTATCAACGCGCTGTAGCGGTTCTTGATGATTGTGGTGTCGGTCTCTGCGACGGTAAGTCCCGACCAGACCTGCTGATGACCGGGGGACAACAATTCAAGGGTCTTTTCCCGCACCTTGTCGGCGACGATGTAGTTGAAGAACAATTCCCAGTCGCTACGTCCCGACGAGCGCGAATTGGCGTGGAGCGCCCAGATCACCGGCACGCCGAGCTTTCGCAGTTCCTCGGTCAGGCGGTTGATAGGTTCGACGATGCCGCGGGAGGCAGGCACCTCGGCCGGTGCGCCGGGCGCGCAGAACACCTCCTGCATATCGATGATGACTACTGCCGTACGTCGCGGGTCGAGCTCCTCGAACCAATGGTATCGCCCGCGGCGGACGAGAACACGATCGACGATTTCTTGCCTGATGGCGATCTTGTGCATCTATTCCTCAATCAGAAGGACAGGCCATCGGAGAATACCCACAGGACGCGGGTCTCGGTGGCGACGGCGTTTTCCCACGAATGCGGAATCTCGGAGCGGAAATGCAGGTACTCGTCCGGTCCAAGATCGTAAGTCTCTTCGTCGATCCGGTAACTGATCGCGCCCGAGATCACGAAGCAGAATTCCTCTCCGCGATGCGTCATGGAGCCGACGCCCGAATGGGCGCCGCGCGCCAAAATGCCCAGACGCGCCTCTAGTACGCCCGGCAGGAAGTGACCAGACAAATCCTGCAGGGTCAGTCCCATTTCCGGGTACTCGATGGTGTCGCGCTCCGAGCGCCGCAAGACGACGCGCGGTTGCGGCCGCTCGCGAAACCGCGCCACCAGAAAGCCGAGGTTTTCCTGAAGCGCGGAAGCCAAATTGATGGCGTGGACCAGGCTCGGGCGCAATTGCCCATTCTCGATCGTGCTGATGGTGCTCGCCGGCACTTTCGACAACGCCGCCAGGCGGCTGATCGTCAGCTTGCGGCCGAGGCGCAACTCACGCAGGCGCTCGCTGAGGCGCTCGGTCTCGCACCGCGAGCGGGCCGCTTCGATCACTCTACCGACCGAGGACTTCCCAGGCATTCTCAGGCTCTTACGATGTCCTCGAGGAAGGGGTCGCCCGGCAGAGCCGTTTCAGTATCGAGCAGGTGTCCGCATTTCGGGCAGCAAAACCGCCGCAGCACGACCTCGGGATGGACGTTCGTCCCGGCACCGGGCAACGCGGCGACCGCAACGGTCGAGAGGGCGGCCGACCTCTTCCAGCCGCCGTTCGCCGGCGCCAAGCGGTGCGAGCACGTGGCACAGCAAATGTGCCCGGCGTCGGCTATCAGCGTCTCCGACAGACGCCTGCTCATTTGGCTGCTCCCGTTGCAAGACGCGCCTGCCGCATCGCGGCGCGTTGCGCTTGAGTCGCCGGCCGGTCGAGCACATCGCCTTGCCGTATAACGCCGTAGGTCCCGCGCGCGGCCTGATCGCTGATCAGCCCGGCCTCGAGATCAGCGGCGACCTTGTCCGCGGCCCGGTCGAGAGGATCGCCGATGCCGCCACCGCCGTTCCAGCGGACATAGAGCGCATCGTCGCCCATCAACGGGAACACGCCCCACGAGATCGGCTCGGGATCGCCAGGAATAGTCTCAAGATTCTGCGCGAAGCGGTCCACGTTGTGCATTTCCTTTGGTGGTGCGTGAACCCAGACGTAGTCATTGACCCCGCCCGGATAGCCACCGCAAAGCCCCTCGCTCTGCGGGAAGCGCGTGCCCTTGCCGGAAACGACATAGTGGATGCCGCCGTCCGGGGCGTCATGAGCGACGATGGCCATCTCGCCTCCCGTCCCACCGCGATATTTGCCGGGCCCGCCGGAGTCGGTCAGGCGCCTCCTGAACAGATAGCGGATGGGGAACTGTGCCTCGATGGTTTCGACATTGGCCATCCGCGAGATCGGGTTGGGAATTTCTCCGCCGATGTCGACGCCGTCGGCGAATCTCCGGGCGCCGCCCGCCCCGGCAAATGTTTCCGTCAGGATGCCAATGGCCAGCCGGCCGCGCTGGTTGTTGCCGAACATGAAGATCGCGAAGTGGTTGGCATGCCAGACCGCGGTCGCTTCCTCGGCATATTTTTCGCTCGCCGCCAGCATCTTTCCGATGGTCGAGCAGGCGGCGTTGTTGACCGACTGGATCGCTCCGACAGTCGCGACCGACACCGGCGCCGGGCGCGTACAGTTCACGATCGTCCCTTCGGGCGCGATCATCGTGATCGGCTTGATCACCCCTTCGTTCCAGACGATGTCATAGCAAAGGAGCGGGAATAGCGGCGCGAACAGGCCGCCGAGCGACGCCCATTTGGAGCAGTTAACGCTGTATTTCGACTGCGGCGACGAGCCGGTGAAGTCGAACGTCAGGGTGTCGCCGCTTTTCGTCATCGTCAGAAGGACTTTGTAGATCTCGCCCTTGACTTCGAGATACTGGCGCGATTGCCAGCGGCCGTCGGGCAGCTCGCCGAGCCGCTCCCGAAGCCGCGTCTCCGACTGATCGATCAGCGCCTTGCAAGCCTGATCGAAGGTCTGCATCCCGTATTTGTCGATCAGCGCCAGCATGCGCACCCTGGCAACGTTGTTGCATGCGATCATCGAACGCAGATCGAGCGCGACCATTTCCGGGCCGCGCACCATGTTCAGGATCGTATCCCATACGTCCTGGCGCAGCTCTCCGCGCTCAACCAGCTTGATTCCCGGTGATGAAAAACCTTCGGTGAAAATATCTTGCGCGTCGGGAGCGAAGCCGCCCGGGTTCATGGCGCCGATATCGGACACATGCACGAAGCACGCGCTCCATGCCACCAGCTTGCCGTCGTGATGGATCGGCGAGACCAGATAAATGTCGGAGGTGTGGAGGGCGGCGGTGTAGGGATCGTTGAGCAGAAAGAGATCGCCCTCGTTGATGCGCCCCTCGAACTTGCGAACGATGGCCTTGCAGGCCTCGGCGGCGCTGGTGAGGTGATGCAGGAAACCCACGCCTCCCATCAGCAGCGAGCCGTCGGCCTGATAGAGCGACACCATCAGGTCGTGACCCTCGTTGGTGATTGCGCTGCCGGAGACGTGTTTCAGCGTGATCACCGCTTCCTCGACGACGCGAAAAAGGCGGTGGCGGATGATGGAGAAGGTGACCGGATCCATGATTTCTCCTCTCATGCCACGGGCGCCTAAGCGTCGAACTCGATCACCACGTTGCGGTATCCGTCCATCGTGCCGCGCTGCTTGTCCTGAAGCACGATGGTGGTGATCGGCGTGTGAATCACCGCTGGTCCCGCCACTGCGTTGCCCGGCGCCAGCTTGCCGAAATCGTAGATGTCGGCCGCGGCCATGCCGTTCCTGGCATCAACGAAGATCGGCCGCCGCCCAATCTTGGCGTGCGCGGCATCGGCGCCGGCAAGCGACTGAGGTTCCAGCCGCGGGCGCTCGATCAGCCCGCGGGCGGTCAGCCGGAACATGGTCATTTCGATGCCAGCCTCGCGGAAGGCGGAGCCTCTGCCGTATTTGCGCTCGTATTGGGTCTCGAAATCTGCAACCAGCTGAACGAGTCCATCTTCGTCGAGTGGCGTATGAGCGCGGACATTTGTCGTGACCTCGTGCACCTGGCGCGAGTAGCGCAGGTCGATCGACCATTCCAGCCTGATCTTCTCTGCGGAAAATCCTTCTTCTTTCAGTTGCCGTCGCGCCCTTTCAATCATCGGACGATAGATTTCGTTGATCGCCTCGGCCGGCGACGGCACCGGCAGTACGATGGTGCGCGAAAACTCATGGACAATATCGGCTGACACCAGCCCGAAAGCACAATTGACCGATGCGGTGTATGGAACAACCATCTTTTGCACATTCAACTCGGCACCGAACATGCCGGCGACGATTCCGCAGGAGCCGCCAAAGGCGTGAAGGACGAAATCGCGCGGGTCGAGGCCTCGTTCCACCGTGATCTCGTGGATCAGATCGCTGATCTGGGCGGTCGCGACCCGGTAAATCCCGAACGCCGCCTCCTCCACGCTCATTTGCAGCGGGCCGGCGATCTTCTGCGCAAACACCTTGCGCGCTGCGGCCGGGTCGAGCTGCATCGTGCCGCCGAGAAAAGTGCCGGGGTCCATGTAGCCGATGAGCATGAACACGTCGGTCAACGTCGGTTCGGTGCCGCCGAGACCATAGCAAATGGGGCCAGGCCGGGCGCCGGCCGAACGGGGGCCGACGCGCGGGATGTGAGTACCTTCCTCGAGCCAGACGATCGATCCGCCGCCAGCGCCGATCGACACGACTTCGATCTTTGGCTGTGTGTAGTGAAACCGATCCACCATCGGCTCGCGGGCATATTCGATCTCGCCGTTGTGGATTACGCTGACCTTGAAAGTCGTGCCGCCCATGTCGGTGGCGATGACGTCGACATCGCCGAGCAACTCTCCGAGCACGCGGCTGCCGATCACGCCGGCGGCTGGCCCGCATTCGAGCATGCCGATGGACCGGTTGGCGGCTTCATGCGCGGGAAGCAGGCCGCCGTAGCCTTGCATCACCATCACCGGCCCGCGATAACCGGCCTTTTCCAGCAATGATTGCAGGCTGCGCAAATAGTTGTTCGTGATCCGCCCGGCATACGCGTTGATGACGGTGGTGGAAGTACGTTCATATTCGCCGGGAATAGGCGCAATATCGCTTGAGAGCGAACAATATACGGCTGGAGCGATCCGCTCGATGAGCCTTTTGATTTTTCGCTCGTTCTCCGCGTTGTAAAACGACCAGAGGAACGACACAGCGATGGCTTCGACGCCCTTTTCGGCGACCAGGAAGCGGATGGCCGATTCGGCCCCGCTCTCGTCCAGTTCCTGGAGAACGGCGCCTTTGTAGTCGACGCGTTCGGGAACACCGACGATGCTGTCGGAATTTACCAGCGGCGCCGCTCGCTCGGTTTTGACCGGATGTTTGACGCGGTCTTCGGTGAGGCCGCCCCAGCGCCCATAGGCGCCGCGCGTGGTCAGGATGGTATCCTCAAAGCCGCGCGTGGTGATCAGGCCAGTACGCGTGCCATCGCGCGTCAATATGATGTTGTCGACGACAGTAGAACCGTGCATGAACAACGAGGTCTGCGCCAGAAGGTCGCCGAGCGAAATTCCCATCGAGTCTGCCGCCGAACGGATGGAGGCGATGACGCCGGTCGAGAAATCAGGCGGCGTCGAGAGCGTCTTGCCGAGATGGACCGGTTCGCCGGCGGCAAACACAATGGTGTCGGTGCATGTGCCGCCGACATCGGTCGCGACCAGATATTTGCTCTTCAAGCCCGCCATTGCTTTGCAAGCCTAAAGCGCGGCCGCTTCGTCGCGGCGGTCGGCGATGCAGAGGGTCATGCTGCGTCGCGACAACGGGTTGCTCCACTGGACCGGCAGCGCCTGCGTCACGTGGATCGAATCGCCGGTTGCAAGCTGCTCGGAAGT
>Ga0070671_100004235_pt1 | contig 11354 bp, 7 predicted proteins | sample KBSS73metaG_FD_65341 | JGI IMG/M metagenome (GOLD analysis project Ga0070671, IMG submission 65341) | Switchgrass rhizosphere microbial communities from Kellogg Biological Station, Michigan, USA - KBS S7-3 metaG | ecosystem: Host-associated > Plants > Roots > Rhizosphere > Soil ... | reverse complement strand
TAAGGATCTGCAGCGCGCCCGGCACTGCTGACACGTCGACCGGCAGCGGGCACACGTACTCGCCGTCGGCATAGGCGTTGATGCCGGGGGAGTCGACGCTGACCGAGCGCGCGCGCTCGGTGGTGACGGCGTCGAGTTCGATGTGCGTGCCCTTGAAAACGGTGGGAAACAAGCGAATCAGCCTTGTTCGCGACGTCGCATGCACCATGGTGATGTCGAGCTGCCCGTCGGAATGATCAGCGCCGGGGCAGATCTGCATACCGCCGCCATAGCTCTTGGTGTTGCCGAAGGCGGCCAGCGTCAAGTCGGCGACGATCGTCTTACCGTCGTCGAACGCCAACCGGAACGGCAGCGGCCGCAGTTGCGAGATCTCGGCGACCATCGCCAGGTTGTAGCGCATCCGGCCATGCGGCCAACGCATCCGATTCGTGCGATCGCTGACCAGCGAGTCGAAGCCTGCGGCCATGACCGTGCCGAACCACCGCTGTACCCCCGCGTGGTTGTCGATGCGGCCGAGGTCGACGGTTTCGGCCCACCCGTCGGCGACGACATCCGCAGCGGCCTCGGGATCGTTTCTGGGAAGCCCGTATTCGCGTGCGTGGTCGTTTCCGGTGCCGGCAGGAATGATGCCGAGCGGGACGGCGCCGAGCGCCAGTGACTGCAACGCCAACGAGATGACACCGTCACCGCCACACACCACAAGCGCGTCGGTACCAGCTTTCAGTGCCTCGTCGAGCAGCAGGCGCGCGTGATCCGCATCCCTGCCGACGATTTCGCACGCGTCGATGCCGCGCTGCTGAAAACGGGCGATTGCCCGCTCGGCTGCATGCATTGCATTGCCGTGACCCGACATCGGATTCGTCAGGACGGTGACGCGGCCGATCTCGCGTTGTGTCACGGAATGAGCTTGCCCGGGTTGAGAATTCCGGCGGGATCGAGCGTGGCCTTCACGGCCCGCAGCACCGCGACGCCGAGGTCGCCGACCTCGTCGCGCATCCACGGCCGGTGGTCCGCACCGACGGCATGGTGGTGGGTGATGGTGGCGGCGGTGCGCATCATCGCATCGGATGCGGCGGTCTTCGCCTTGCGCCACTGCTCGATCGGATTGCCGCGTTGCCCCGCGACGACAGTGAAGTACAGCGACGCGCCAGTCGGATACACATGCGAAATGTGGCACAGCACAAGCGCAGGCGTGCCCGATTCGGCCAGCGAGGTCGTCAACGCTTCCGTGACGGCGGCCTTGAGCGTCGGCACGTTCGACCAACTGGTTGCGGTCTCGAGCGTCTCGCACAGCGCACCCGCCGACAGCAACGAGTCGCGAAGATACGGCGCCCCGAACCGGCCGTGCTCCCACGCTCGCGCAGGCCCCTCACCCAACGACCTACCGCCCATCGCCTCCAGCAGCACCCGGGTCTCGGCGTGCCTGCTCTCGGTGTGCGCGGCGGTGCCCTCGAACACGGTGATGGCCAGACAACCGCCGGTGACGCGATCCTCGCCGATGTTTTCGGTGGTCGCGAGGTTGACGCCGGTTTCGGCCTCGTCGGAGAGCCGGATCACGGTGGGCCCAGTCCCGGTTTGCACGACGGCGCGCAGCGCGTCGGCGCCTGTCGCGAAGTCAGGGAACGACCAGGCCTCGTACCGCGTGGTCTCGGGCACCGGATGCACCCGGACGCGGACGCGGGTGATGATGCCGAACACGCCCTCCGACCCGATCATCAGCTGACGAAGGTCGGGGCCCGCTGCGGACTCCGGCGCCCGGCCCAGGTCGAGCACGCCGGCAGGCGTCACCGTGCGCAGGCCGCGGACCATGTCGTTGAAGCGGCCATAGCCTGCGGAGTCCTGGCCAGAGGATCGCGTCGCGGCGAATCCGCCGATGGTGGCGAATTGGAAGCTCTGCGGAAAGTGGCCGAGCGAGTAGCCGTGCTCGCCGAGCAGCCGCTCCGCGTCCGGGCCGGTGAGCCCGGCGCCCAGTTCGGCTTCGCCGGACACCTCGTCGACCGAGTGCAACTGGTCGAGTCGACGCAGGTCCAGCGAAATCACGGCCTTGAAGTCGCCGCGGATCGGGTCGAGGCCGCCGACCACGCTGGTGCCCCCGCCGAACGGGACGATCGCAATGCTGCGGTCCGCGCAGAACCGGAGTATCTCAGCAACTTCTTCTTCACCGCCTGGCAACAGCACCGCATCCGGTGCGTCCTGTACACCAAAGTCCTTGCGGCGCAACAGATCCAACGTCGACTTGCCGCCGGCCCGCAGCAATCGGGCACGATCGTCGACATTGCAGTACTCGGCGCCGACGATCGCCCCGAGCGCGTCGCGGTCCGCCTGCGAGAGCGCCGACGGCCGCAACCGGACCTGGTCGGCCTCGAGCTCGGCGGTGGTCGCGTCTTCGAGCCCAAGTGCCTGCTTGAGCAGCGAGCGAATGCCCTCTGACAGCGGTTTTGCCTCCGCGGGGTCGCCCCATGCGTTCCACTTCATGGGGGGCAACAGCGCCGTCTGCTGGTCATGGGGACGCGTCATGCGTTACAGTATTACACATGCTGTCAATCCGTAACTCTGGATCGACTGTCGAGTCCCGGATCCTCGATGCCGCCGCTGAGTGCGTGCTGGCGTTCGGCGTCGAGCGAATGACGTTGACCGAAATCGCGCGTCGGGCTCGGGTCAGCCGTCCGACCATTTATCGCCGCTGGCCCGATATCCGCTTCGTGCTTGCCGAGCTGCTGACCATGCGCATCGCCGGCGTCCTGGACAAGGTGCCGGACCGAGGCTCCGATCGCGAAGCGCTCGTCGAGCGCATCGTCGCTGCGGCAGAGCATCTGCGCGCTGACGAGGTGGTGATGGCGGTGCTGCACAACGCACCGAACGTCGCGATGGTCTACATCACCGAACGACTCGGCACCAGCCAGCAGATCCTGATCGACACGCTGGCGCAGGCGATCAAGCTCGCCCAGGAGGAAGGCAGCATCCGGGCGGGCGAACCGCGGCATCTCGCGGCGATGTGCCTGCTGATCACGCAGTCGGCGATTCAGTCGGCGCAGATGGTCGCGCCCATCCTCGACGCCGACGCGCTCGCCGTCGAACTCGCCCACTCGCTGAACGGATACCTGAAACCATGACCGGCTCGACAGCCCTCAACGAAACCCGCCGAGCCACCGAGCTCGCCGCGCTGTCCGACGGCGAACAGCTCGACGTCGTCGTCATCGGTGGCGGCATCACCGGAACAGGTATCGCGCTGGATGCCGCGACTCGCGGTCTGCGCGTCGCTTTGGTCGAGAAGCACGACCTGGCCTTCGGCACGAGTCGCTGGAGCTCGAAGCTGGTGCACGGCGGGCTGCGGTACCTGGCGACCGGCAACGTCGGCATCGCACGCCGCAGCGCCATCGAACGCGGAATTCTGATGACGCGCAACGCTCCTCACCTCGTCAAGGCCATGCCCCAACTGGTGCCGCTGCTGCCCGAAATGAGCTCGACCTCAAGGGCTTTGGTGCGTTTCGGGTTCGTGGCCGGCGACGGGCTACGCAGACTGGCCGGCACGCCGTCCACCACCCTGCCGCGATCACGGTGCATCGATACGGCGCGTGCGATCGAGATGGCGCCCACCGTTCGTCGCGACGGTTTGACGGGCGGTCTGTTGGCCTACGACGGACAGCTCATCGACGACGCGCGACTCGTTACCGCCGTCGCCCGCACGGCGGCTCAGCATGGTGCGCGCATCTTGACCCGTGTCGCGGCCTCGAACGCGACCGGGACCTCGGTGACGCTGACCGACATCCGCTCCGGTGAGTCGTTCGACGTCACCGCTCGCGCCGTCGTCAACGCCAGCGGTGTGTGGGCGGGGGAGGTGGACCCCTCGATCCGGGTGCGGCCCAGCCGCGGAACACATTTGGTGTTCGATGCCAAGGCGTTCGGCAATCCCGTTGCCGCGCTGACCGTTCCGATACCGGGAGAGATCAACCGGTTCGTGTTCGCGATGCCCGAACAGCTGGGGCGGGTCTACCTCGGGCTGACAGACGAGGACGCACCGGGGCCCATTCCCGATGTGCCGGAGCCGACCTCGGAAGAAATCAGTTTCTTGCTCGACACCGTCAACACCGCACTGGACGTCAAGCTCGGTATGGACGACGTGATCGGCTCCTACGCCGGGCTGCGGCCGCTGATTGACACGGGAGCAGGCCGCACGGCCGACGTCTCGCGTGAACACGCGGTTGTCGAGTCACCTTCCGGCGTGATCAGTGTGATCGGCGGCAAGCTCACCGAATACCGGTACATGGCCGAGGATGTCCTCGATCGCGCGGTTGCGCTGCGGGGGCTGCCTGCACTCCCATGCCGGACCCGAAACCTCCCTCTGGTCGGCGCACCGTCCAATCCCGTTGCGACACTGCGATCTTCAACCGACATACCGGGGTCACTGGTCGCCCGCTACGGCGCCGAGGCCCCCAACGTGATTGCGTCTGCCAGCTGTGAGCGGCCGACGGCACCGGTGGCCGAGGGCATCGACGTCACCCGAGCGGAGTTCGAGTACGCGGTCACCCATGAAGGCGCCATGACGGTCGACGACATCCTGGACCGCCGGACCCGCATCGGGCTGGTAGCAGCAGATCGTGCCAAAGCGGCGGCCGCGGCCGAGGAGTTGCTGACACAGCAGGCTTAACCGTGTCCTTGATTGGGCAATCAGTTGTCCATGGAACGAATGACGGAAGCCACAACGGCTACCCCAACACTGAAGAAAGCCCTCAGTCAGCGCCAACTGAGGATGATCGCCATCGGCGGCGTCATCGGAGCGGGGCTGTTCGTCGGCTCTGGAGTGGTGATGGGCGACACCGGGCCAGGCGCCTTCCTGACCTATGCGTTGTCCGGAGTGCTGATCATCATGGTCATGCGAATGTTGGCCGAGATGGCGGTGGCCCACCCCTCGACCGGATCGTTCGCCGACTATTCGCGTGATGCACTCGGGCACTGGGCGGGTTTCTCGGTCGGCTGGTTGTACTGGTACTTCTGGGTGATCGTTGTCGGCTTCGAGGCGATAGCCGGCGCGAAGATCGTGCAGTATTGGATTCACGTCCCGCTGTGGCTGTCTGCGCTGATCTTCATGGTGTTGATGACGGCGACCAATCTGTTCTCGGTGAAGTCCTACGGCGAGTTCGAGTTCTGGTTCGCCGGCATCAAGGTGGCCGCAATCCTGGCTTTCATCGCGATCGGTGCCTGCTTCGTTTTCGGCCTGTGGCCCGACAAGTCGATGGACTTCTCGAACCTGACCAGCCACGGCGGGTTCATGCCGATGGGTGCGGGAGTGATCACGGTCGGCATAGTGACGGTGATCTTCTCGATGGTCGGCCCGGAGATCGCGACGATCGCCGCAGCGGAGTCCTCTGATCCCGAGACGGCCGTCGCCAAGGCAGCCAACTCGGTGATCCTGCGAATCCTGGTCTTCTACGTTCTCTCGGTGTTCCTTGTCGTGACGATCGTGCCGTGGAATGACAAAGGGCTGGCCGGTTCGCCGTTCGTCGCGGCGTTCACGAAGATGGGCATCCCGTACGCCGACCACATCATGAACGCAGTGGTGCTGACCGCCGTGCTGAGCTGCCTGAATTCGGGGATGTATACGGCCTCTCGGATGTTGTTCGTGCTCGCGGCGCGCCACGAAGCCCCGCAACGGCTGGTCCGGTTGACCCGGCGGGGCGTGCCGGCGAACGCGATCCTGTTCTCGTCGATCGTCGGATTCCTGTGTGTGATCGCCGCCGCGTTCGCCGAGGACACGATCTTCGCGTTCCTGCTCAACTCCAGCGGCGCGATCATCTTGTTCGTTTACATCCTGATCGCGATCTCGCAGATCGTGTTGCGCTATCGCGACCGCGACGCCGAGCTGCGACTGAAGATGTGGCTGTTCCCGGTGCTGTCGATCCTGACGACGATCGCGATGCTGGCGATCCTGGTGCAGATGTATCTGGACGACAAACTCCGGTCGCAACTGCTGCTGAGCCTGTTGTCGTGGGCGGTGGTCGTGGGCCTGTACCTGTTGAACCGGCGGTTCATCGACCGACGCGATGCAGCCGAACCCGTCGACGTTCGGCTAGCTCGCGCCGGTCTCGAACAGCAACCCGAGCAGGTAGGTGACGGCGGCGGCGCCGTAGCCGATCATCAGCTGTCGCAGGGCGCGACGCACGGGCGGTCCACCTGAGAGCAGCCCGACGACGATTCCCGTTGCAAGCAAGGCGATTCCGACCAGGGCAGCAGCGACCACGACCGCGACTGTGCCCTGCAACCCGAACAGGTAGGGCAGCACCGGAATCAGCGCACCCGAGGCGAAGAAACTGAAGCTCGACACCGCCGCGCGAACACCCGTGCCGACAGCCTCATGCCCGTCGGGTTCAGGCCGGCCGAGTCGGCTTGGACTGCCGCTTGTCGCAAGGTTGCTCAGCACCTTCGCCGCGTGACCGGTCGCCTCGTCAGCACTCATGCCGCGGGCTCGGTACACCAATGCCAGCTCGTTGGCGTTGACGTCCAGTTGCGGCAACGCGTCGCCGGCCTCCGGGCTCGGCGTGGATGCTTCCAGTAGTTCGCGCTGTGAATTGACCGACACGTACTCGCCTGCACCCATTGACAGTGCGCCCGCGAGCAGGCCGGCAAGGCCGGTGGCCAGCACCGTGTGGTTGGCGACTCCGGTGGCGCTGATGCCGAGCACGAGCGCAAGGTTGCTGACCAGTCCGTCGTTCGCACCGAAAACCGCCGCGCGGAAACTGCCCGACAACTGGTTGCGCCCACGGGTGGCCAGTGCGCGGACGACCTCGAGGTGGATGCGCTCATCGGCGGCCATAGTGGGCGTGGCGTCGACGTCGGTGTCGTAGGCAGAGCGTGCTTCTGCTCGTTGCGCGAGCGCCAACACGAATACCGAACCGAAGTGTTTGGCGAGGAAGCTGAGCATGCGGGTGCGCATGTCGGCGCGCCGCGGCTTGCCGACCTGGTCGCCGAGCAGGTTCAGCCAATGCTGCTCATGGCGCCGCTCGGCGTCGGCCAACGTCAGCAAGATGTCGCGTTCCTCGCCGGTCCGGCGCTGAGCCAGGTGCCGGTACACCCCTGCCTCGGCGCGTTCATTGGCCAGATGCTGACGCCAGCGACGCAGATCGCTATCCATGTCGCGATCATTCCCCGAAATCGAGTATCCAAATACTCGTTCGGTCCGCCGACACGCTAGCGAATCTGATCGCATGCTGGAAGTGATCGATACGGGTTGGTCAGTGAGGCGCACCCGGTGCCGCTCTTGTTCGTCCATGGCGCATGGCCACGGCGCATGGTGTTGGGACGAACATTTCCTTGGGTTCTTCGTCGACAAGGGCTATCGTGCACTGGCCCTGAGCGTTCGCGGCCCTGGCAGCAGCCCGGCCGTCAAGCGCATGCAGTTCTGCCGGATGGCGGACTTCGTGACCGACGTCTGTACAGTCGCTGACGATCTTCCCGCACGGCCCGTTGTGATTGGGCATTCTCTGGGTGGCGTTGTGGTCCAGAAGTACCTCGAGTCCCACGATGCACCAGCCGGTGTGCTGCTGGCCTCCGCGCCGCCAAGCGGTGCACGCGGATTCTTCGCTCGTGAGATGAAACGGCACCCTTGGGTTTCGCTGAGAACCGCTGTTACGACTCGGTCGTTACACGGGTTCAACACGCCAGAGCGTTCGCGCCGATACTTCTTCTCTGCGGAAACGCCTGAGGCCGATGTCGTTCCGAAATCTTCCCGGGTATAGGCCACGACATGATGCTCGAACCGAACTGGGAAGCGGTGGCACAACGCATCGATGGCTGGCTGGGCGCCCAGGGTCTCTGATGCGGTGACAGGACGCAAAATCGCACGATTCCACCGGAATTCGTGCGATCCTGCGTCTGCTCGCCGGAGCGACTACAGCGGGATGTTCTTGTGCCTACCGCGGCGCTGCGGCGCCTCGGCCAGCGCCTGAGTCAGCTTACTGCGGGTGTGCGCCGGATCGATCTTCTCGTCGACGACACCGATCTCGATAGCGGAATCCACACCGCCGGCGATCCGTTCGTGCTCGGCCGCCAGCTCCTCATGCAGAGCCTCGCGCTCGTCGTCCGACGCGGCGGCGAGCTTCTTCTTGTGCAGGATGCCGACCGCAGCCTTGGCGCCCATCACGGCGACCTCGGCGTCCGGCCACGCGAACACCTTGGTGGCATTGAGCGACCGTGAGTTCATCGCGATGTAGGCGCCGCCGTAGATCTTGCGGGTGACCAGCGTGACCCGGGGAACCGTGCACTCACCGAACGCGTGCAGCAGTTTGGCGCCGCGACGCACCACGCCGCCCCACTCCTGATCGACACCGGGCAGGTAGCCCGGCACGTCGACGATGACCACCAGTGGAATCCCGAACGCGTCGCACAGTCGCACGAAACGCGCTGCCTTCTCGGCGCTTTCGGAGTTCAGGCAGCCGCCCAGCCGCAGCGGGTTGTTGGCGATGACGCCGACGGAGCGGCCGGACAGCCGGCCGAGGCCGACGACGATCGACGGCGCCCACTTGCCCTGAAACTCCTCGAACGGCGCGTCGTCATCGAGCAGCGCCTCGACGAGCGGGTGCACGTCGTAGGCGCGTCGCGCCGAATCCGGCAGTAGTGCATGCAGGTCGGTGTCGCCCGACTCGGCCTTGCTGCGGTCGAAATGACCCTGCTGGCAGAACAATCCGACCAGGCGACGACCGCGCTCATAAGCGTCGAGCTCGTCGTCGGCGACGATGTGGCAGACGCCCGACTTCTTGTGGTGGGTGTCGGGCCCGCCGAGCGACGCCATGTCGACGTCCTCGCCGGTAACACTGCGAACGATGTCGGGTCCGGTGACGAACACCCGGCCCTCCGGCGCCATCACCACGACGTCGGTCAGGGCGGGACCGTAGGCGGCGCCGCCTGCCGCGAAACCGACCACCACCGAGATCTGCGGGATGTAGCCGGAGGCACGGATCATGGCCTCGAAGACCAACCCGACCGCGTGCAGCGCCTTGACGCCCTCGGCCAGCCGCGCGCCGCCGGAGTGCCAGATTCCCACGATGGGGCTCTGCTCCTCGATCGCGGTGTCGTAGGCGTTGACGATGTGCGCGCAGCCCTCAACACCCATCGCACCGCCCATGACGGTGCCGTCGGTGCAGAACGCGATGGTGCGCACGCCGTTCACGGTGCCGGCCGCGGCCAGCACGCCCGAGCGGTCACGCTCGTGCAGCAGCTCCACGCTGCCGTCGTCGAAGAACGTGCTCAGGCGCAGCAGCGGATCGCGTGGATCAAGCGATTCGCCGACAGCCTCCGGGGCCATGATGGTCATTGAAACCTCCTGTAGCGCATCGGATGTCGGCTGGATGCCCTCTAGAAAACTGGTGTGTCAGTACTTTCCGAAGGCGAGCGCGACGTTGTGCCCACCGAATCCAAACGAATTGTTTACTGCGTATTGGTAATTGCCGGGGCGAGGACTGCCATGCACGACGTCCAAGTCGATCTCCGGGTCGAGATTCTTCAGGTTCAGCGTCGGCGGGATGACCCCGTTCTTCAACGCCAACACAGTCAGGATGGACTCGACGGCGCCAACCGCGCCGACCGAATGGCCGAGTGCGGACTTCGGTGCGTACACCGCAGGCTTGTGACCACCCATCGCGTTGTTGATCGCATGCGATTCGGCCACGTCGCCGACCGAGGTGCCGGTCGCGTGTGCGTTGACGTGGTCGATGTCAGTGGGCTTTAGGCCCGCGAGCTGGATAGCACGCGACATCGCGTGCCCGGCCTGCTCACCGTTGGGGTCGGGCGCCACCATGTGGTAGCCGTCCGACGTGACGCTGGCACCCATCAGGCGTGCCAGGATGTTCGCGCCGCGTGCCTTGGCGTGCTCTTCGGTCTCGATGACCATCAGCGCACCGCCCTCGCCGAATACGAACCCGTTGCGGTCCTTGTCGAACGGTCGGCACGCGCCTGCCGGGTCATCGTTGGTGGTGGACAACACGATTCGCATCTGGGCGAAGCCGGCGATCGGCACCGCCTCGATCTTCGATTCCACGCCGCCGCAGATCGCGATGTCGGCTTCGCCGAGCACGATCTGTTGCCACGCGTGTGCGATGCCCTCGGAACCCGACGCGCAAGCCGAAACCGGCGTGATGACACCGGCTTTGGCTGCCCGCTCGAGGCCGACGGCGGCCGCAGGAGAGTTCGGCATGTACTTCTGCACGGCCAACGGGGACACGGCCCGCATGCCCTTCGCCCGCATATCGTCGTAGGCGAAGACCAATTCCTCGGCCGAACCAAGACCAGTGCCGATGGACACCATCAAGCGGCGGGTGTCCACCTCGGGCGCGCCTGCGTGCTGCCAGGCCCGCCGTCCCAGAACGGTGGACATCTTCTGTAGGTACGACAACCGGCGCAGCTCAACTCGGGTGAGCTCGCTGTCGAAATCCTCGAGAAGATGGCCACCTATCCGGACCGGAAGGTTGTACTGCTCGACAAACGGATCCTCGAGTTTGCGAATACCGCTTTGGCCGTCCAGCAGCTTCTGCCACGTACTTTCGGCGTCGGTCGCCAATGCGGTCGTCATGGCCATGCCAGTGACAACCACATTGGGGAAACCGTTCCCCGTGGAAAGCTGAGTTCGTCCTCCCATTACTGTGCCGAACGTTCCTCTCGCCTAGTACCGACCGAACGCCAGGGCGACATTGTGGCCACCGAAGCCGAACGAGTTGTTGATGGCGTACTGGTATTCGCCATACCGAGGCTCACCCGCAACGACATCGAGATCGATCTCGGGGTCGGGCGTCTCATAGTTCAGTGTCGGCGGTATGACACCGTCGCGCAGCGCGAGCACCGTCAGCACCGACTCGAGCGCACCGACCGCACCGATGGAGTGGCCCAGCGCACCCTTCGGCGCGTACACCGCGGCGTGCTCCACACCGGCGACCCGGAGGGCATTCGCCTCGGCCGTATCACCGATCGGGGTAGCTGTCGCGTGGGCGTTGACGTGGCTGATGTCCTTTGGATCCAGCCCCGCCGTTTCCATCGCACGCTTCATTGCGTGACCCGCCCGCACACCGTCGGGGGCCGGAGCCACCATATGGAACGCGTCGGACGTGATGCCCGCACCCAGCAGCCTGGCCAGCGGCTTGGCGCCGCGAGCCTTGGCGTGCTCCTCGGTCTCGATGACCAGCATGGCGCCGGCCTCGCCGAACACGAAGCCGTCGCGGTTCTTGTCGAACGGCCGGGAAGCGCCTTCGGGGTCGTCGTTTCGCGTCGACATGGCGCGCATCATCGAGAACGTCGCGATCGGCAACGCCTCGATGCCGCCTTCCACGCCGCCGCAGACGGCGAAGTCGGCGTCACCCATGACGATCTGG
>Ga0070671_100004233_pt1 | contig 11357 bp, 7 predicted proteins | sample KBSS73metaG_FD_65341 | JGI IMG/M metagenome (GOLD analysis project Ga0070671, IMG submission 65341) | Switchgrass rhizosphere microbial communities from Kellogg Biological Station, Michigan, USA - KBS S7-3 metaG | ecosystem: Host-associated > Plants > Roots > Rhizosphere > Soil ... | reverse complement strand
TTTATCCGCCCTGGGTCACAAAAAGAATGGTTTGAGCATTGGAAACAAACGCGCCTGAAATGGCACCTGGCTTTGGGCACAGCTCCTGCTAAATATCGTTTCCACGAACATACCAAGCTGGCACACTATGCCGATGCTGCTTTCGATATTGAATATGAGTTCCCATTCGGTTTTAAAGAAGTAGAAGGTATACACAGCCGTACCGATTTTGATCTGGGTCAGCATCAGAAATTTTCCGGTAAGAAATTACAATATTTCGATCCTGAGATCAACCAAAACTATGTGCCTTACGTGATTGAGACCTCTATTGGTCTGGACCGCATGTTCCTGCTTACCCTTATTAACGCTTACGAGGAAGAAGACCTGAGCACAGCCGAGAAGCAGGATAGCCGTGTAGTTTTACGCCTGCATCCTTGCTTGGCGCCGGTAAAAGCTGCTATTTTCCCATTGACCAAGAAAGATGGCCTGCCGGAAAAAGCCCGGGAAATAATGGACAGGCTGAAAGTTGATTTCAACATGTATTATGAGGAAAAAGATGCTATCGGTAAACGCTACCGCCGCCAGGATGCTATTGGAACGCCATTTTGCGTCACCGTTGACCACCAAACTTTGGAAGACAATACTGTTACTATCCGCTATCGTGATACCATGCAACAGGAACGTGTTCCCGCCGACCAGCTGCAAAAGATCATCGGGGATTTGGTAAGCTGGAAAAACGTACTATAATTTATAAAAGTATAAGTTCCTGTGGGAGAGCCCGGTTTAGTCGACCGGGCTCTTTTATTTTGTTAATAAATTATGTAAACCTATTATCTTATCAATACCGTATAAGCACAATATTTAATCAATAATTAAACCAAAAGATAGCCGGCAAAAGCTATCTCTGTAATAGTGATATTGGGAAGCGTTAGTAATTCTGGTAAATAATAATAATATTGAAGGCCCTCTTAATTTTTATTCTTTTATTTTCAACTTTAAGTGGTTTTTCCTACACTCCACCTAATACGGGTCATACACCGTTTTTATCCGGCAACAAGACAGATAGCCTGAGGAAAATGGTGACTGCGGGTTTAAGCCATCATGCAAATTCCACCGATACAGCTACTATCAACCTGATCAATAAATTGGCCGCTGATTTTATCGAAATAAAGCCAGATAGTACACTGTATTACGGGTATAAAGGCGTTAACCTGTCCCGAAAAGCTAATTACAAAGCGGGTATAGCAAATGGTTTGGTACAAACCGGGCATGCTAATTATTTTAAAGGCCGGTTTGACCAGGCAAAAAATGAGCTGAACGAGGCAATATTAATTTATACCGGGTTAAATGACAAAAAGGGTTTAAGTAATGCCTACATGGTTAGCGGACAGATGTATAATTTGCAGGCTGATTATAAACAGGCACTTGCCTATTTAAACCTGGCCCGCAATATATACGAGCGACAGCATGATAAAAAAGACCTGCCTATTTGCTACAAAAACATAGGGATGGTTTATTTTGGTCAGGGGCAACACGCTATTGCTCTTGATTATTACCATAAAGCCCTCTTCATTGAAATTGAAGAACATAATCAATTAGCTGCTGCCGATATATACAATAATATCGGGGATTTATTACAAAACATGAAGGCGTATCCTAAAGCACTCGATTATTATAACAAAGCCTTAACAATTGCCCAAAACACAAATGATCTGCTCGAAATTGGCATCGCAACTGAGAATATTGGCGAAGTATTTCTGGCACAAAAAAATTATAATGAAGCTCTAACCTATTTATCAAAAGCACTTCAAATAGCGCTAAGGCAGGATGATAAGGATGGAATAAGCTATATCTCAGCCGACCTGGGTTTGTGCTATGCGAATAAAGGCAAGTTCGACCAGGCATTAAACTATTTCGATACGGCACTACAAACAGCGAGTACATACAATATAGCTTATGATAAAACTTACGCTTTAATAGGATTTGCCACGTTTTACAACCTGCAAAAGGATTATGACAAGGCTTATGCCTACGCCCTGTCAGGCCATAAACTGGCTGTACAGATAAATAATTTATGGTTCAGGGCCAATGCCGTTTTTGAATTGGATAAAGCATCAGCGGGGCTCGGAAAATTTGAAGAAGCGCATGAGCTATCGATGCAATACATAGCGCTTCAGGATAGCCTGAGCAATGATCAAAATATCCAAAAAATGACTTCCTATACTCTTGAATATGAATACGCTACCAAACAGCGAAAACTATTAGAACAACAGAAGGAAAAAGAAGAGTTATACAATCAAAAACTGAAGCAGGAAAGGACAAACCTCATCTTTCTAAGTACAGTTTTATTGGGCATGATTGTTATAGCTGGAGTTTATTATATGGGTAAACGCAGGCAGCAAAAAATTAACGTTCTTCTAAAGGAAAGTAACAGTGAAGTTTTACAGCAAAAGGCTCATCTTGACGAGCAAGCTATAAAATTGAACGATCTGAATCATTTAAAAGACCGCCTGATTGCTGTTTTAGCGCATGACCTCAGGGCCCCGCTCAGTACATTACGAGGGCTTTTCACTTTACTGGAGGATGATACACTTACAAATGAACAGTTTTTGGATTTGATACCTCAGGCATTAAAAAAACTGGAATATACCTCCGATTTCCTCGATACCTTATTATTCTGGATAAACAGCCAGATGGATAATTTCGCCGGCTCTGAAAAAACTTTCCCTATCAAAGATATTGTCGCTAACGAAACAACAACCTATCGCGAACAGGCCGCGCTAAAAGGCATTAAATTATTAGATAAAGTTTCAAACGACATTCTTGTGGCGGCCGACCCCAATTCAATCCGCATTGTTTTGCGTAACCTGATTACGAATGCCATTAAATTCTCAAGAGAGAACGACACGATCACCATTAGCACCAATTACCTTGATGATAATAATATCCTGATATCCATAAAAGATACGGGCGTAGGGATGCCTCAGCAGCAGCTTAATAAATTATTTAAAAGCAAAGTTGATAGCGGTAATGGCACGAATAACGAATCGGGCACCGGTATGGGATTGTTATTTTGCAAAGACCTTATTGAAAAATGCGGTGGAAAAATTTGGGTTGAAAGCCAGCCCGGTTTAGGAACAGAATTCTTTTTCACATTGCCATTGGGAAGCTTTAATGAAGAAGTTGTCATGGTTTCATAGGCCTCGTTCCTTATCTTCAATCACTTTATCAATCCCTCATTTGCGATTGCATTCAATGGAGTTAATTTTTTTAAGTCAAAATAGAACAAATTAATAGCGCACTTCCGTATAAGTGATAAGTAAATGCAATTAAGGCAATTACATATTGCCCTGATTGCCTTTCTGCCATATCATACAGGTTAGCATACATTAAATGTTACTATCGGTCATCAAAAATTTTAGGTCTTTTTTAACTTTAATTCTACTATTGGCGGCCATGAGCGTGTCGGCCGCGTATGTACCTTATTCGGCTACTTTTAATTCTGTGGCTTACAACCTGGCCAATTTTAAAGTGGATAGTCTTAAAACCTTATTAGCGTCTTCACTTGCCAATAAAGATAATCCTACTGATACGTTAACGATCAACAGAATAAACAAACTTGCGAAAGAGTTTTCCGATATAAATCCGGATAGCACTATTTACTATGGCAAAATGGCTATCTCAAGGTCAATGGCAATAAGGTACAAAAAAGGTGTTGCCGATGGGATGCTTACTATAGCTAATGTATACTCCCAAAAGGGCCAGTATGACCTGGCACAGAAGAATTTTGTGGGTGCAAAACTGCTTTATATCAATTTAAAGGATGATAAAAGTCTCAGTGATTTTTATATTTTTTATGGCCGTATGTATAACCGCATAGCCAATTATAACCTTGCAGCAGACTATTTTCAAAAAGCGCTCGAAATAAAACAACGAATAAAAGACGAAGCAGGAATTGCTGAGTGTTACCACCATATCGGATGGGTATCAGATAATATCGGAAAATCATCGTATGCGCTTGATAACTATTTCAAGTCGCTGTCCCTGGATATTAAGCTGCATAACAACCTTGCTGCTGCCAACAATTATAATAATATCGGAGAGTTGATGAAGGGAATGGAGATATACCCAAAATCAATGGAGTATTATAAACGCGCACTTAAAATATGGCAGGATCAGAAGAATATACAAGGTGTTAGTACCGCCTACGAAAACATGGGTGAGATATTTATGGCCGAAAAAAAGTATGACCAGGCTATTGTTTATCTTTCCAAATCATTGAAACTAACCAAAGACCAGGATGACAAGGATGGTCTTGGCTCTTTGTATGTCGATCTTGGTCTTTGCTATGCAAATAAAAAACAATTTACCGCTTCTTTAGATTTTTTGGGCCAGGCGCTCAATATCTCGACGGTTTATAAAATTGATTATAACAAAGCTTATGCTTATATCGGTTTCGCTACCGTTTATAACCAGAAACAAGATTACATCAATGCTTACAGATACGCTTTATTGGCCAAAACTCTTGCAGATAAATTAGGTAACTTAATTAACAGGACCAATGCAGCCTTACAACTTAGTGAAGCACTTGGTGGGTTGGGCAGATTTGAAGATGCATATAAAGCTCAAAAAGAATATAATGTACTTAGAGACAGCCTGAAAAGTGATGAAAGTGTCCAAAAATTTACATCATTTAATCTGGAATCTAACTTCGCTGAAAAGCAGCGCTTACTTGCTGCACAGCATCAGCGTCAGGACGACCTGTATCAGCAAAAAATACAAAGGCAAGGCCTGTTGAGCGCCATTTTTTTCCTGATCATATTGGGTATGGCCGCTATTCTAATGGTGTACTATAAAGCAAAACTGAAACAACAAAAGATTAACACTATATTGGAAGATAAGAACGCTGAAGTGATACGGCAAAAAGCAGATCTGAACGACCAGGCATATAAATTGAACGATCTGAACAATTTAAAAGACAGACTCATTTCGGTACTTGCGCATGACCTGAGGGCACCATTAAGCACATTGCGGGGATTATTTGGTTTGCTGGAGGATGATACCATATCGCACGAACAGTTTTTGACTATGATACCACAAGCACTCAAAAAACTGGAATATACGTCCGACTTTTTGGATACCCTACTATTCTGGATCAACAGCCAGATGGAAAACTTTGATAGTTCGGCAAAAAACTTCCCAATTAAAGACGTCATCTCTTATGAGGTAAGCAATTATTGCGAACAAGCGTTTGAGAAAGGTATACTATTGACCGATAGTGTAGCTGGAAATATTACGGTAGCAGCCGACCCGAATTCTATCCGTATAGTTACCCGTAATCTGATTACTAACGCGATCAAGTTCTCGCGAAAAGATGATAGGATTGTAGTAAGCGCTTACCAAAAAGACGATAATTATATCCTGGTTTCGGTGAAAGATAGCGGTGTAGGTATGTCTGAGAAACAGTTAAATAAGCTGTTCAAAAGCAAGGTTGACAGTGGGACGGGTACAAACAACGAATCGGGTACGGGAATGGGCCTGTTATTCTGTAAAGACTTGATAGAGAAATGCAACGGTAAAATATGGGTTGAAAGTATTCAGGGTTCCGGCACCGAATTTTTCTTCACCCTGCCAATCGGTATTGTGGGTTCAATAAAAGAAGAGGAGCCAGTATTTGCTTCCTGACCCCTCGCCTCTCAATAATTAATTTTTCTTAGTTATTTACGCCACCGACACCCTTATCTATAGTGCCGTTGGTATACTTTAACGGATCAACCTTTTTTGGGTCGCCCTGGTATACCCATATAATATTGCCAATATATTTACGGAATGCGTCGCTTACCTGTTCAGCAGTAAGCTTCTTCACGTCGTCAACCAGCGTATATGATCTGCGCCAATTGTTGAATATAATCTCGTTCGTGGCTAATGAGGCGGCCTGGGCATTATTAGTTTCCTGACGGTAGTAAAATCCGGTTAGATACGTTACTTTCATATCGGCCACTTCATTAGCTTTAAAGCCCTCAGTCTTAATCTTATCCACTAGTCTGTCAAATACTTCAATGTATTTGTTAGGTTGTGTGGTCGAAACGGCAAATTTCGCAACCGAAGTGGAACCGTAACTAAACCAGGCCTGAGGTGCATATGACAGACCATTATTGGTACGTATATCCAAAAAATGGCGATTGGCAAATATGCGCATAGCCACATTGAAGGCATCAAAATCCGGCGTTCCTGCTTCCGGTCCTCCGGTAACTCCTTCTACATAATTAGTTGCCAGATCACGTTGTTCGGCTGAAAACGCATTTTTATATGCCCTGAAGGTTTCCTTTTTCAACTCAAAAGGCGTACCCTGTTTGATCCCACTCAACAGCTGGCCAACTTTTTGTTCAATGATAGTCCTGTCCAGATCTGCTACGATCACGATAAGCAAACGGGATCTGGTCAATATAGATTTATAGTAAGCTTTGGCTTCTTCCGGCGTAATCTTATTGATATTATCAACCGTACCATTAGGATCTTTCGCATAATCGCGACCTGCAAAAGCTACTTTATTGGCATACTTATCAATGGCAGCATCCGGACGGCCTTCGCTTTCTTTCAGATTATTGACCGCGTTTTGCTTGATCCGGGCAAATTCTTTAGCATCAAAGGCAGGTAATGTCATCATCTCGGCATATAATGGCCAAACGGTCTCAAAATCGCCTTTAATGCAGTTCATTTTTACAATGGAATAATCCTTGCCGCTATAGCCGTACACATCTGCACCAACTTTATCCAACTGATTTTTAAAACTGTTTTTGTCGTGTTTTAATGTACCACATTCGCTTAGTGCCGACAACGCTAACGATTCGATGCCTGTCTTCTCGGCAGAATAATTATGCACCCCTCCTTTTATGGCAGTTTGTATCTCGACAATATCGTTCCCGCTTGGTTGAACGATTACTTTAACCCCATTTATTGTCATATCATAAGGCTTTGCCTGCTGTGCTTTTACTACCTGAAGAGTAAATGCGGCAACGCCGATAAGCAGTATAAATATTTTCTTTTTCATAATGATCGGTTTAAGGTTATTTGGCTGCAAAGAAAGTACCCGCGTTGATTTGTTTGTTTAATTCAGGATTGATGATCAAGCCGGCTACCATGGGTTTACCTGCAATATATTTTTTAATATATCGCACAATGTCTTCACGGGTTACCTTCTGATAACTGTCGTCGTTATCGGTAAAGTAATCCAGCGAGGTACTGCACCAGTTGTAGCTTACCTGGCCCGGAAGGCTTGATGGTTTCTCCATATTATGAATACGGTTACGCAACAAAATGGCTTTTGCATCATTTAGTTGTTCATCTGTAAAGTAATCAGGATTAGCGAATTGGTTTATCTGGTTTATTGTCTCCGCATAACATTCTTTGAGTTTATTCGGGTTAGGCGTAATGAACATATCGATAGGGCCAACGTATTTACATGTTGTGTAATTGAGAGAAACTCCCGACGCCAATCCCTTATCAACCAGTGCCTGCTGTAACTTGGATGAGTTTAAACCAAGAATAGTTGAAAACACATCGGCCGAAATGGTTGAAGCAGAATCTGTCAGATAAGAAGGTCCCTGCCATGAAAATTGCATATTGGGTGTTTGTGCAATGGTAGTTTCCTTCACAAAGTAATCGCTTTTATCCAACGGCTTAAATGGCGGTATCGGGTATTTCTTTATCGGATCGAAGCCGCTGCTTTCCCAATCGCCGAATATGCTTTCGGCAAGGGCGAAGGCCTCGTCGTGTTTCACGTCGCCGCAAATGGTCAGCAAGCTGTTATTAGGGAAATAGTATTTATTCTTGATGACCATCATTTTTTCCGGCGTAGCAGTATTGATCACCTCGTGTATACCGATAGGGTTTTTGCGGGTGATTAGATCGCCCCAAAGGTGCTGCTGCACATTGTACCAAAGTTGAAAACCGGGGTCGCTTTCTGCCCGTTGGAATTCGCCATCAACTACCGGGCGTTCTTTCTTCATATCTTCTTCGCGGTAGATTGGGAAACGGATTGCGGCATTCATAAATTTCAACCCGGCTTTCAAGCTGTCCCGGTCGAAGGTAAAAAAGTAGTTTACGCGCTCCACATTGGTGGTGCCGTTCCATATAGCGCCCAGTTCCTGGGTACGTTTCAGGAATTTTTCCTGATCGGGATAGTCTCTATTCGCTTTAAAGAACATGTGTTCAAACAAATGCGACAAGCCGCTGTATTCCGGTCCTTCTGTGTAGGCCCCATTTTTTACAGCAATCTCGATGGTGGCCAGCGGCACCTTGCTGTTTTCGATCACGATAACTTCCAGTCCGTTTGGAAGCTTTTTCCAGAAATATCCCTTTGGCAGCCTTGGTTGGGCAATTGTTTGAAATGCCAGTAAGAAAAGGGATGTTGTGAATAGTAGAACTTTTACTCCTTTTGATATCATATAATCCAGTTTAGATATAAGACTATAAATATATCACTTACGTTACGAAACGGAATATGCCAATATCACATTTTATTTTTATTTAAAATAAAAAAGGAATCCTAAAAAATCAGAACTCCTTTTTTCAATAAATTGAGAACCAGTAATTAGCTATACTGAACGTTTAATGTAATTGGCACGCTCAACGCTTTTGAAATGATACAACCCTTTTTTGCACCTTCAGCAATTTCCTTAAATTTTTCTTCAGACACGCCATCGATAGGTGAGCCTTTGATTTCGAGGTGGATTCCATTAACTACCAATGCCTGCAAGTCAAGATCGAGAATAGCCTCTGTGCTCAGATCATTAGCAGTAAAACCAGCCTGTGCCAAAGCCGCACTAACCGCCATAGTAAAGCAGCCTGCATGAGCGGCAGCTAATAATTCTTCGGGGTTTGTACCAACGCCATCGGCAAAACGGGTTTTAAATGAATACTGTGTGTTATTTAGAATAGTGCTTTGGGTTGATATCTCCCCTTTGCCTTCCATTAAGTTCCCATTCCAATGGGCTTTTGCTGTGCGTTTCATAGTTTCTTTGTTGTTTAGAGTGAATGTATTTTAAATTAAGTTATGTGCGATGTAATATTAATTTTTTTCTGAATTTAAGCCGCTCTCTTTCGGAAAAGACTGGAGTGAGCTTACCATTTAGCCCGCTCATACTGTACAGGCCACATTATCTCCTGTCCAAGTTTATTCGCCGCCCGTAGCGGGAAGTATGGATCACGCAGCATTTCCCTGGCCAGTAACACCATATCAGCCTGGCCATCCCTGATTATCTCATCAGCCTGTGCTGCTTCAACAATCAAACCTACAGCCCCGGTTAATATTCCCGATTCCTTACGTATCCGTTCAGCAAATTCCACCTGGTAGCCTGGTTTCAAAGGGATTTTAGCCAATACATTCCCGCCTGATGAACAATCAATCAGATCAACTCCGGCTTTCTTTAAAATCCCAGCTAATTTAACAGAATCATCAATAGTCCATCCGCCTTCGGTCCAGTCGGTAGAAGATATTCGCACAAACAAGGGGTTTTCAGCAGGCCAGCTTTCTTTTACAACCGCAACGGTCTCTAATAACAAGCGGATACGGTTTTCAAATGGGCCTCCATATTCATCCCTGCGATGATTACTCAAAGGCGAATAAAACTCATGAAACAAATACCCATGCGCTGCATGTATCTCAATTACCTTAAAGCCTGCTTCAAGCGCCCGTGCTGCCGCCGCTTTAAAATCTGCTTTTACTTTTTCTATTCCTGCTTTATCCAATTCCAGCGGTGCTTCTTCGCCTTCTGCAAAAGAAACAGGACTTGGGGCCAGTGTTTTCCAGCCATCCTGATTAGCTGATGGTATCTGCTTGTTGCCTTTCCATGGCACTTCATGGCTGGCCTTTCGTCCGGCATGGGCCAATTGTATGCCGGCAATTGCACCATGGTGATGAATAAAACCGGTGATTTGCTTTAGCTTTTCTATATGCTCATCTTTCCATATCCCCAGGTCGCCGGAGCTGATCCTTCCTTCCGGAGATACGGCTGTCGCTTCGGAAATAACCAATGCGGCGCCACCTACAGCACGGCTCCCCAGGTGCACCAGGTGCCAGTCATTGGCGAAACCATCAACAGATGAATACTCGCACATAGGCGATACCACAATTCGATTCCTAAACTCAGTATTTTTTATTTTGAGAGGGGAAAATAAGTTAGACATAGCGATGTTTTGTGCAAATATAGGTTAACAAACACAGAAGGCCACCTCATGGTTTTGTAAAATAAGACCGGCGGAAATTAAATGATACTCGTTTGAACATTTACCTGGTTTTTGGGTTTAATTTGCTGATATGGAAAACAACCAAAACTATGTCAATCTACCAATAGCCGATGGAAGCAGCATGGCTGCTTATACCGCATTCCCTGAAAATAAAACCGGCAACCTTCCTGGTATTATAGTCCTGCAGGAAGCTTATGGCGTAAACAATCATATAAAAAATGTAACTGACCGTTTTGCTAAAGAAGGCTACATCGCCATGTCGCCTGAGCTTTTCCATAGAACTGCACCAAGAGGTTTTGAAGGCAACTACTCAGACTTTAATTCTGTAACCCCACATACTAAAGCGCTAACCAGCCAGGGCCTGGAAGCTGATTTAAAGGCATCATATCAATGGCTCATTGAGCAAGAGAATGTAGATAAACAAAAAATATTCGCGGTGGGCTATTGCATGGGTGGGCGAGTTTCTTTCCTGGCGAATGCGACATTGCCGCTAAAGGCAGCCATATCTTATTACGGTGGCGGCACGGACACTATCGCTGACAGGGCCGCTGACCTGCGTGGCAAACATCTGTTTTTTTGGGGTGGACTGGACAAGCATATTAAATCAGAGAATATCCATATTGTGCTCAAAGCTATCGAAGCTGCCGGTAAAGAGTTTATTAATGTAAAGATTTCTTACGCTGATCATGGGTTTAACTGCGATGAGCGCCCAGCATATAATGAAGCAGCATCAAAAGAGGCTTGGGCACTTACCCTGGCATTCCTGGCCAATAGTTAACAAAAATTCATATATTTAGTATAGAAACAGGCCCGCCTGACAAATTACCAATTCGACTTTGACCACCTACACTACATTGATCATTTTAAGCGGACTGGTAATTTTTTCGTACCTGTTTGATCTTCTTGCCGGGAAAACCAAAATTCCGTCTGTAATACTGCTCCTGTTTTTGGGGATCGCTATTAAACAGATAGTAGATTATTTCGGGTTTAAGACTTTCGATTTTACGAAGATATTGCCTGCACTTGGTACGCTGGGGCTTATACTCATTGTATTTGAAGGTTCGCTTGAACTTAAGTATAGCAGAGAAAAAAATGCCATTATTAAAAAGACTTTTTTTTCGGCGTTAATC
>Ga0070671_100004232_pt1 | contig 11358 bp, 9 predicted proteins | sample KBSS73metaG_FD_65341 | JGI IMG/M metagenome (GOLD analysis project Ga0070671, IMG submission 65341) | Switchgrass rhizosphere microbial communities from Kellogg Biological Station, Michigan, USA - KBS S7-3 metaG | ecosystem: Host-associated > Plants > Roots > Rhizosphere > Soil ... | reverse complement strand
GATAAGGCTCACCACGACGGAGTACCGTCAGAAAATTGCGGCGGCGATTGGTGACGGATTGCATCGCTATCGCGAAGCGGGCAAGGTCGGCAAACCAACTGCGACCCTGGCCACGGCCCCGCCTGAATAACTGGAAAAATGACACGTCGAATCCACCCATGAAACGAAGCGGTTTCGTTTTTCTTATTTTTCTCCTGATGGGAGGCAGTGCCCTGCGCGCCGATCAAACGACCTCATTGGTCCAACAGGCGTTGAAGGATCAAGGGTTTTATTACGGGGACGTGAACGGTGAGAAGACCGCGGACACGACGGCGGCGCTGCGCCGATATCAGATTCGCAATGGGCTGCAAATTACCGGTGAAGTCGATGCGGAGACGCTCCGTTCGCTAGGGGTGGGAAGGGGCGCAGCGAGAGCCGCCGTGACCCCGCAACCATCTCGCGGGACTGTCGAGGAAACAGAAAAGGGAGACAGAGAGGCGCCACAATCCGCGGAAGTTTTTCCGAGTCCTTCTGAGGCCTATCCGCCGCCACCGCCTCCGGGCTACGGCAATGGGCCAGTCGGCCGCGGTGCGATAATCGATGGCAATGGCGTTTTTGCAGGCACGCCTTACGAAATGGCACCGCCGGATCTGCAACGACATGTCGTGGTGGGGGCGCAAACCCTGCTCGCCCGCTATGGGTTTTATCGCAGTGGAATCGATGGCGAATTTGGTCCGGGCACAGCTGCGGCAGTGCGGAGTTTTCAGGCGCGCTCCGGTCTGGTGGCGGACGGCCGGCTCAACATGGAAACGCTGGCTGCACTCGGCCTTTTGCCTGGGCAACATGGTCCGGGCTATTCAGGTCCGCGGCGCGTATTCAAGGGCAGGCCGGTTTATCGCGGTGAATGGGTGCCCGATCGTTAGGGCGGAGGATTTTTTTAGGTGCCTGATCCCTTCGATGAAGGCGAAGGTTCGGGCGATTTATCGTTCGGAAATCGAATCGATTGCAGCTCGGCAAAGACGGTTCCAACGAAAATGCTCGCTTCGACCCGAAGCAACATCCGATCGGGATTATCCGAAACCCAGATGGTGGCGTGGCGGAATTTCTTGTGCGGTGTCAATGCGCCATCGCGGGTAACCTTGTGCAGCTGAAGATCAACTTTGATCGCCGGATAGGTGCCGGTCGCGATCGTCACCGGAGAATGGCCCGAGACCGTGATGGTGGCGAGATACGCGCTGTTCCCAGGATAAACTACCAGCCGATAGACATCTCCATCGTGCAGTGCCTGACTACGGAGACGAAGCAACGCCGAGTGCAGGTCGAAAATCTCCTCCGGGAACACGAATGTCTTAGCCTTAGCAGTCTGGTTTGATTTGCTGTCGGCGCGGATTCGCTCGACTCCGTTGGGCTTGAAGGTTGCGTCGGTCGTGACGGTCTTGCGTCGTGTGATATCAACCTGATGAAGAGTGAGTGGGCGAAGAGTTGCGACATCGGCCAAAGCGCGATGGTGAACGTCGTATTTCCAAAGCGTGCGTACTATTCCAATTGTCCCGCCGTCGGCCAGAAGCTGGAAGTGGCCGTCATGCTGGTCGAACTTAACTTCTCCCGTGGCAGCGACGATATTGTTCCACCCGAAGTTGTAGGTGGCGACGAGAGGACGTGGGTTGGGGAAATTACCGCGAGGCAGCGGCGTGACGGTTTTCTCCCAGCCCTGTGCGCTGGGGGAGGGCGTTTCCGCAAGGCTGGCCACGGCGGCGCATAACCAGATCGCAATTGTCCCGTAAAATGCCACCGCCCGACAATCGAATGCAGGCTGGCGACATGCAACTGAGCTGGGGCCGCGCAAACTTGACGAACAAAAAAAACGCGCACGGGATGTGCGCGTTTTTCTCTGAAATTGGGTGGTCGTGCTAAGGCTTCTTGGCCGGACTGGCGGAAGCAGCAGCTTTTGGCGCCGGGGTGCTGGCGCCGGGTTTGTTGAGTTGAGCAACGATGTCGTTGGTAAAGTCCATGTCGGGCCGTGCAAACAAAACCATCGGCACGCCATTCAAGCTTACGCCCGACACGTCGAAGACGAGGTCCATGTTGTTGGCCTTAACCCTCGCCATCACCACATCGGTGATTTCTTTGACAATGCCGTCGCGCATCCGCACGGCCTGTTCCTGCAACTGCTTCTCGCGAGTTTGGCGGAAGTCGTTGATCTCGCGCTCCATATTTTTGATGCTGGCGATCTTCTCGTCACGATCCTTTGCCTTCTGGGTTTTGGCCTCGGCGCTTAGAGCTGGAGCTTCGAGTTGCTGGTTGAGCTTGTTAATTTCATCGAGCGACTTTTTATAGGAATCGGCGCGGTCGTCGTACTCCTTTTTCGCCGCGTTCTTGGCGTCATTGATTTTCGTCTCGGCGTCCTTTGTTTTGTTGTATTCCTTGAAGGCGCGATTCATGTCCACGGTGCCGATTTTCAACCCTTGAGCGAAGGCTCCGGCAGGGAGCGCAAAGGCGGAAAAAAGGGCGACCATAAGTAGCTTTTTCATAGATGTAAGGTCAGACAGGTAATGGGGATGGCGTTAGACTGCAAGTGCCACCTTTCGTTCAAAATTGGTAGCCAACGCTGAACTGGATTTTGCCGTCGTTAGTGTTGTTATCCTTTCGAATAGGAATGCCGTAGTCGATCTTCAAAGGGCCAACCGGAAGATCGAGCCGCAATCCGACGCCAGCGTCGGAAGCGAGATGCACGGTGGAAAAGTCGTAAGCATCTCGATTGACATAACCGGTGTCATAAAAAATAGCCCCGCGCACACGAGGGATGATTGGCATGGTGAGCTCAATGGTGGCGCGAGCGAGGGTTTTACCGCCGAGCGGTTCGCCATTGATATCCTTGGGACCGACGTCGCGGAAGTTAAAACCGCGCAGGTCGTTGGCGCCGCCAAGAAAGAGCCGGTCGAAAATTGGAACTTCTGATGCGCCGTTCCAGCCGTCCGCAATTCCCACCTCGCCGTTGAGAGTGAGGATCAAGTCGTAGGGCAGAAGGAAGTAGTGGGAGCCCTCCAGATTGAACCCATAGTCATCAGTGTTCCCGCCCAGGAAGCCGCCCGCCAGGCGGGGTGTGAAAGTTATGCGCGTGCCATGACGGGTAAGGAAAACACTATCACGCGTATCGTAGATCAGGGTGGTGCTGACTCCGCTTTTCAAGCGATTACCTTCCTCGGCCACAATCGAAGGAGACGCGCCGAATGCGACGTTGAAGATGTCGATCTCCTCAAGGCGATAGTCGAGGCTTATAGAAGCGAAGGGCGTCAGTGGTTTCCGCAGGTGTATCCCGAAGCCGTAATTGCGCTGGTCGTAAATAGAACTTAGGTAGCTGGCCTCGGTATAAAAGGCCTCACCGCCTAACGATAAACGCCGATCGAGGAACCAGGGTTCCTCCAGCGAGATGAGATAATTTTGCTGCTCGGTGCCGTACTGGAGGCGCGCGCGGAACTTTTGGCCGCCACCGGTGAATGTGGGCCAATTCAATAGGTCGAAATTACCCTGAGTTAGCTCGACAAACCCGAGCAGGCTTTCGATGGTGCTGAAGCCGGCACCGAAGTTGAGCGCTCCCGTCCGCTTCTCCTGCACTTGAACGAGGAGGTCTTTCCGTCCTGGAATGCTGGTGTCCTCTGGATAGGTGTCGACCTTCTCGAAATAACCCAGATTTTCGAGGCGGGCCCTGCTCGTCTCGACCCGAACGGTGTTGAAAATGTCGCCGGGTAAAATAGAAATTTCACGGCGCAGCACCTTGTCCTTCGTCCTGGTGTTGCCGGAAATATTGATGCGTTCGACAAAAGACCGGGAACCCTCTGTAATGATGTAGGTGAGATCAACTACCCCGGTGCCTGCGGGCGTGCCCTGAGGATTAACATCGACATCGACATAGCCACCCGCGCCGTAGCCATCCGAAATCGCTTTGGTGTCGTCCTTTAACGCTTTGGGCGTGTAGATCGAGCCTTCCTTCATCTTGATCAGCCTGCGCAAGTTCTCTGCTTTCGCCACTTCCTCTCCCTGGAAGGCGAGCTTTCCAACACGGTATTCCGCTCCCTCGTTGATCTGGATGACCAACCGCACGCCATTTTTGATGTGTTCCTGCCGCACTTCCGGGATGGAGACATCGATATAGCCGTGGTTCTGGTAAAACTCGCGGACGCTATCGAGGTCTTGCTGTAACTGGGCCTGATCCAAACGGCCAGACTTGTCGAAAAACGAGATGAAGGTTTTCGCCTTCGTCTTCATCTGTTGCCGCAGCTTGAAATCGCTGAATTTCGTGTTGCCTTCAAAGCGCACGTCCTCGATCGCCCCTTTTTCGCCTTCGTTGACTGTGTAAACCGCGCGCGCGGTGCCATGGGCCTCATCGGTCACCACCTGCAACTGGACGTCGACGCCGGTGAACCCCTTGCGCTGATAAAAGTCAATGATGTTTTGGCGACCTTCCTCCAGTTTCTCGGCATTACTGGGTGACGGAACCTTGAACTTGATTTTATCCCGCAGCGTTCTGGCTTTGAAGCTTTGAGCGCCGTCAATCTCGATCTCGGTGATCAGCGAACGGGTGGCGAGGATCACTTGGACGCGGACGCCGTTGCCTTGCGGTTCTCCGAAAATGCGGACGTTCTGAATTTTTCCGGTCTCGTAAAGTGTGCGGATGTCATCTTCGACCGTCGTCTCGGAGTATGGGTTTCCGAGCTTGGTCCGCATGTTGGCGAGCACCTGCTCTTTCGAAACCGTCTCGGGACCGACGTAGCGCACATCAATCGAGGTGATGGTACTGCCCTCTACACCTTGGGCGACACTCGTGCGTGGCAGCACCAGAACAAGGCCAAGCAAAATAAGAAATGCGGCGAAGCGGCAGGAAGTAGTGAGATTTTTCATAGACAAAGCGGTCGCGGCACAGCTGTCAGCGGTAACAGGCGTACTAGATGGGTACTGTCGGCGATAACGTCAAGGCAGGAATGGGAGAATTGCTGATTGCGAATGTCTCACGGCTGACTCTCAAATCCCACTTCAAATCTAGAGAAGTTCGTACCAGTTGTTGCGCCGTCTCGGTTCGTAACCGGCGTCACGAATCAGCGCCTCGATCGTCTGGGCGTTGAGTCGAAAAGTCGTTCCGGCACTGCTTACTACATTTTCCTCCATCATGACCGACCCGAAATCGTTCGCCCCATACTTGAGCGCGATCTGGCCGATCAGCGGCCCCTGCGTCACCCACGAACTCTGAATGTTCGCGAAGTTGTCGAGGAAAATGCGGGCCACCGCCTGCGTCCGCAGATATTCCGCGGAACCGGTCGGGTGCGACACCTTTAACACTGTGTTTTCGGGTTGGAACGTCCAGCAAATGAACGCTGTGAATCCACCAGTCGCGTCTTGTTGATCGCGTAAGCGCTGCAGATGTTCGACTCGGTCTTCGATCGTCTCGACATGCCCGAACATCATCGTCGCGCTCGATTTCAACCCGAGCTCGTGCGCCACCTGCATGACTTCCAGCCACTGGTCGCTTTTACACTTTAGCGGCGCAATTCTCTGCCTGACTGAATCGACTAGAATTTCGCCGCCGCCGCCCGGGATCGAGCCTAATCCCGCCTCTTTGAAACGCGAAATCACCTCGCGCAACGGCATTCCAAACGTCTCCGCAAAATGCTGGAACTCGGGCGGACTGAACCCATGGATATTGATGTGTGGATATTTCTCCCGGATGTGGTGCAGGAGATCGAGATACCAATCGAATCCGAGCTTGGGATGATGGCCGCCCTGCATCAGGATTTGCACTCCGCCTGCTGCGGTCAGTTCGTCCAGTTTTTGGTCAAACTCCTCCTGCGATAAAACGTAATGGTCAGCGTCCTTCTCCGTCCGATAGAAGGCGCAGAATTTGCAATAGACGTTGCAAACATTGGTGTAATTGATGTTGCGATCAACGATGTAGGTGACGATCTCGCGCCCCCGATGATCGTAATCTTTTTCCTTCGCGAGGTTGCGGCGCGCGTCCGCCAGCACCCCTAAGTCGGCGAGCGGCCAGCGGAAAAGATCTGATGCTTCCGCCGCCGAAATACGTTCGCCAGCGAGAACCTTCTCCTGCAGCACTTCCTCATTCAGCGAGACCATCGGGAGGTAATCTAAGCGAGCGGTGCGTCCTTCGCACCTCTGCCTGGCTAAATTTTCAGAAGGTCAACCCTTCAATCTACCGTCGAAGGGCGTTCAATCCCTTGATCAGGTCAGCGCGATTGCTTTGAATGAGCTCACCACGTCGTCCGGGCCAGCCGCAGAGAAAAAGGACTCATAGAACCCTGGACCGAGATCCCAGTGGTCGCCTTTGTAATATTCGTCCCGGTAAAAACGCCAAACGCCGCTCACCACAATCAAGGAACTGATGCGGTCGTTCCAAAAGTTGCCCAGGAAATGGTAGCTCAGATTGGTCCGAGCATAGGCGCCTTTGAAACCGGTGTGGTCGTAAATAATTAGCTCAGGCAAGTGAAGATTTCCTGCCTCCGACCCCTGCGGCTTCGAATCTGCGGCGTGGGCGTGATAGCCTAAGGCTCCCACTTTCCATTTCGTGTCGATGATTGCGCCATTATCTGGCGACAGCTCGTGCTTGGGTAATTTGCTCATAAGCGGCTTTTAATTTTTTTGAATTTGAACAGCCCGTCACGGTCTGTCGAGATTGATTATTCAGAATATCAAATCTGATGCTCCCGATTGTCGGAGCGCAGGCGAATCGTTTTTTCCTGCAAATTGTGCGAGGCCTTGATGAAGCGCACCGTCTTGCTCTTCGCCCGCATCAAAACTGAATAGGTGATGGCATACGGGCCCTGCGCTTTGACTCCGCGCAGGAGCGCGCTGTCGCTAATGCCCGTCGCGCAGAAAATAATGTTTTTCCCGTTCGCCAGATCATCGGCGAAAAAGACGCGCTTGAGATCATCTTCGTGGCCGTCGGCGATCAGTTGCGCACGTTCTTTTTCGTCGCGTGGCCACATCATGCATTGCATGTCGCCTCCAAGGCATTTGATCCCGGCTGCTGCCAGAACAGCTTCCGGTGCGCCGCCAATTCCAACGTAAAGATCGATGCCGCTCTCCGGATACGACGGAGCCATGGCCGCCGCGATGTCGCCATCGCTGATCATGCGCAGAGACGCGCCGACGCGTCGGATTTCGGCGACAATTTCTTTATGGCGCGGGCGGTCCAGCATCATGACCACCACATCCTGAACGCGTTTCTTGAGCGCCTTCGCCACGGTGATGAGCGTCTCCTCGATCGGGGTCTCGAGCTTCAGCGTTTCGATCCCGGCAATCTTCATACTTCGAATGACGTCCGGGCCGTAGGCCAGTTTCATCATGTAGAAGGACGGGATGTCGCGCAGCGCCACCTTCACGCCTTTTTCCGGAGTCGCGGCGGCGATGCAAGTGATCGAGTTCGGCGCCCCTTTCGCGATATTCGTTGTGCCATCGATCGGATCGAGCGCAATGTCGAATTGCGGCGCGCCCGGAAGCCACATTCCGAGTTGCTCGCCTTTGAAAATGCCCGGGGCATCGTCCTTGATCCCTTCTCCAATCACGACTTCGCCGCAGATGTTCATGAGATCGAACATCCCTCGGATCGCATCGCAGGCGGCCCCATCGGCGCTCTCCTTGTCGCCGCGACCGAGCCAGGGAAGCGCATTCAGCGCCGCGGCTTCAGTGGCGCGGACAAAATCGAATTCAATGATGCGTTCGATGTCGTCGTAATTCTGCTTTGGAATCCGCATGGTGATGAAATTCGCAAAACCAGCCGGTCATGACAAGACCGGCGGTGTGGTTTGCGCAATCCGTTTAAGGCTTTTTGTCCGCCGGGGGCTTTGGTTTTGCCGAAACCTCCTCCTTTGACGCGATTTCGTATTCCGGTTTGGCGACACCTTTCAGCCAGTGATCGAACCAGCCGACGATATGTTGAAGCCGCTCCACCCGATGCCACGGCTGGCCGGAGCGGGAAAGCTCGTGTGTTTCGTGCGGGAATTTCACCATTACCGTCGGTATTTTGCGAAACTTGAGGGCGCGAAACATTTGCTCGCCGCCCGCGCTCGGAGGTGTCCGCGTGTCCTCCTCACCGAGAACGAGCATGAGCGGCGTTTTGACATTGTTGATGTAAGTGAGAGGCGAGCGCGCTTTGAAGTCGCCTTCGGCATCGTTAAACGGCGACGTCTTAAACCAGGAGGGTTGGAAAAGAGTGAAGTCGGCTGTGTACCACCAATCTGCCCAGTTTGCGATGTCGCGCTGGGCCACCGCGGCGGCGAACCGATCGGTGTGTCCGACAACCCAGTTGGTTAGGAGGCCGCCACCGCTTCCGCCCGTTACCCCCATTTTCTTCTCATCGATCCCGCCACGCCGAATGACTTCGTCGACCCCGGCCATCAGATCTTTGAAATCGTCACCCGGGTATTTGTATTGAATGACGTTCCCAAACTGCTGCCCGTAGCTCGTGCTTCCGCGTGGATTCGGATAAAGCACCACATATCCTTTCGCTGCCATCCATTGGAACTCGTGCTCGAAGATGAATCCGTAGGCGGCGTGCGGTCCGCCGTGGATATTTAGGATGAGCGGATATTTTTTTGTCGGATCGAAGCCCGGCGGCCTTTGGACCCAGGCTTGGATTCGCTTGCCGTCAAAACTTTCGTACCAGATTTCTTCCGGTTCGGTGAGGTTCAGCTGTCCGAAGAGCGCGTCGTTTGCGTGCGTTAGCTGACGAGGCTCGGCCCCAGAACGATCGAGAAAGAAGAGATCATTGATCCGCGTCGGCGTTGAGGCGAGAAACACCATCTTTTGCGTGTCGCCCGCGGCTGAAAAACGTGTCACGGCGTGATCCCCATGGGTGAGATCCGTCACCGCGCCGCTCTCCGCGTCGAACGAAGCCAGCTGGGTGCGGCCTTCTTTCGCGTAGATGTGGAGGATATTTTTTCCGTCTGCGGACCAGATCGGCACGTTGCCTCCAGCTCCGCGAGGCGCGGCGTTATCGCCAAAAACGCTGTCGCCGGCGTCGAAGTCGAAACCGGTCGTTAGGTTCGTCGCCTTTGCACCGGCGGTGAGATCGATCGTCCAGAGATCGGGTTGCGTGTAGGAATTAACCGGTTCCGTTACGGACGCGATGAACGCCGCGCGTTTTCCATCCGGGCTGGGAGCCATCGTGCGAATGCCCATCGGAATAGTCGTAAGAAGTTTAGGTTCGCCGCCTTTCGCAGGAAGAACGTAAAGCTCCGACTTCGCCAACTCGTAGTAGGGTTCATCGACGTGCCAGGAAACGAAGTAGATGTGGGCACCGTCTTTTGACCAAAACGCATTGCCTTCGTCAAAGCGCCCGCTCGTGAGTTGGCGCGGCTCGACTTTTTCATCCCCACTCAGCGGCACGGACACGATCCACAGGTGCTGCGGTCGTTTCGGATCGAGATAACCTTCTTCGTCATCCCGGTAGACCGCGCGCGTGACCACATGCACGTCGCTTTCACGCTCTTCGTCGGTCGCTTTCTCTTCGTTCTTTTTCTCATTCGCCGCGGTCGATCCATCCGCGTCGGCCGCCTTTTTCGTTTCCTCTTCCTTCTTTTTCTTCTTCGCTTGCTTCGCGAGATCTTCGGGATTCGCGCTCGCGCTGAAGACAATTGATTTGCCATCGGGCGACCACTTCGGATCGCCTGCTCCCTTGGGCAGATCGGTAAAAACGAATGCATCTCCGCCGGAGAGCGGCAGCAGGCAAAGTTGTGGCGGCTCGGGTTTGCCGTCTTTCTCGACGGCGCGGCTGAAGGCGATCCACTGGCCATCGGGCGACCAGCGCGGACCGGCGTCGTGTTGTCCGCTCGTTAGCTGCCGCGGCACCACGTCGCCGGTCGTCGACATCATCCAGATGGAAGTGTTGTAGCCGTCTTTCTTTTCATTCACGGTCACGCGCACAAACGCGACGCGCGTACCATCCGGCGACATCTGCGGGTCGCCGATCCAGGTAAAGGCAAACAGATCTTTTTCCGTGATGTGGCGCTTGGCTGGCGCATCCTTTCCAAACAAAGGAATCGTTAGGAAAAGAATCGGGAAGAGAAAAGCGCGCAGGATTCGGCTCGACATCCGCTATATTGGCATTGCCTGTGGGCCGCGCAATCGGCAGGCAACTTCTCTCTAGGCGGCCTGTGGCAGGCGGCGACGGCGCCACAGACTTAAGCCTACCGCGCCAAGCGCCAGTCCGCCGAGCGACTCAAGACCATCCACACCACTTCGCTTCTGGCCAGCTTTCACGGGTTCGCCGACATCGCCGTAGGCATAATCAATCAGCCGATAACTGTTTTTCTTCGCGCCCGTCATATAAAGCCGCGCCCAGCCGTAGCGAATACCAGTGCCATCGTTAAAGCGGAACCCGACGAACCCTTGGCCCTTTTCCGTCCATTCGCTGTGGGAATAGCCGACCAGATAAGCCAGTTGGTTGTAAGGGTCATTCGGCACGAAGTGTCCCAAAGAAATATGCTGCCCAAGACGCAGCTTGGAAACGTAGTTGCGCGATGCGCCGCCACCTCGACTATCGAGATGGCCGACGACCGACGCCCCGCCAATGGCGCCCACGAAAAAGCGCGCATCGCCTCCGCTGGTGCTGGAAGACCAGCGTTGGCACCACGGACGAATAACGTCTGCGGGTTGGTCCAACTGGAGGGATGCTTGAGCGGTCTGGCCGCGCGATGGGTCAAGATCAATATCGACCCGACCGCTGTAATGGAACAGCTTGGGCGGGATGTGCTCCCATTAGCGCAGTCGCGGCGCCGGCGCTCGCATAGGCAGTCCAGCGAGAAACGCCGATTGATGCTGCTTTGCCGCGGAGGGTTTTAATGGTGCGAGCTTGATCAATTTTTCGCGCGAAGGCAAGGAAAATGGACGGGTCTATGCACGACGAACTTTTAGTTGCGCCTCGCGCGACTCGCCCCTTACTCTTCCCGCGCATGTTTCGTCTTCGGTTTTCTCCGCTCGCGGCACTCGCCGGTCTCGTTCTCGTTTTCACCTCCTGCGAAAGACATCACGTCGGAGAGTTGCCGGAATTGCAAAAAGAGCATTTTCATCCAATGGAGACAGTGGACGAACCCGAGCCCGGGGTTCCCAAACCGCCGCCTTCTTCGCCGAGTCAGCACCCCTGAAAAATTAATTCAGCCTAACGAAAAGCAGCGCCATGGCCAGCCACAAGTATCTTACTTCGCCGCCTAACCTCACCGGCATGCCGCCGGGCGTGCCTTACATCATCGGTAACGAAGCCGCCGAGCGGTTCAACTACTACGGCATGAAGTCGATCCTGACCGTCTTCATGGCCCAATACATCCTCAACAACTCCGGCGCGCTCGCGCCGATGCAGCCTAACGAGGCCTA
>Ga0070671_100004230_pt1 | contig 11359 bp, 3 predicted proteins | sample KBSS73metaG_FD_65341 | JGI IMG/M metagenome (GOLD analysis project Ga0070671, IMG submission 65341) | Switchgrass rhizosphere microbial communities from Kellogg Biological Station, Michigan, USA - KBS S7-3 metaG | ecosystem: Host-associated > Plants > Roots > Rhizosphere > Soil ... | reverse complement strand
GCCGCGCCCGTCGATCAGTACAACTACGTCCCCGACCCCAACGCCCCCGGCGGCTACCAGACCTTCGCCCCCGGCCAGATCGCGCCCGTCGAGGCCCCCACCTTCTCGAACACGTCGGGCCAGTACCCCGACGACGCCTCGATGACCAACTCCATCGCCAACCAGTGGAGCAACGCGGCGACGATCACCGCGGACGGCTGGGCCAACATGCCGCAGCAGGACCAGGACCAGTGGAAGTCCTACTACGGGGCGAACCTGGCGCCCTACGCCTGGGGCCAGCAGTCGGGCAACTACAACGTCCCCGCCGGCGCCGAGGGGTTCAACGCCCTGCCGCCGGACCAGCAGAACACCTGGTACGGCCAGTACGGGGCGCAGGCCCCCTCCATCTGGGCGCAGCAGGCGGCGCAGAATATCCAGAACCAGCCGAGCCAGCTCGGCCAGATCGCGGCGCAGAACCCCTTCTTCGGCAACTACCCGGCGAACCAGGGTGGCGGTACGGTCGCCCCCTCCACCTACGGGACGAACAACAACGGCACCGTCGGGGCCGGCACGGCGGGCATCCAGTACGGCTACGGGGTGCCCTACTTCGGCGGGCCGCAGCAGATGATCAACCCCGCCAACCTGGCTGGCCTCGCCAACCCCAATCTGGCCCCCGGCTACATCCCCGGCTCGGGCACCTACAACCAGTTCAACCTGGCCAACGGGCAGTTGTTCGGCAACATCGCCGGGGTGCTCTCCAACCTGAACTACGGCGTGGGCGGCCCCGGTGACCCGACCAACGGCACCGAGCCGCAGACCCCCGACCAGTGGATTCAGGGCGACAAGCTGTTCAACTGGCAGGGGAACATGGGCCAAGGGAACCTGGCCGGCTTGGACTACATCGCCACCTTGTTCGGGCGCTCGGACACCCCCTCCGGCATCGGCACGCCCACCTGGAACGCCCCCAAGCAGTACTGGGACGGATTAGCCCAGGCCATCGGGCAGGGCAAGGTGCAGCCCACCGCCCGCGGGTGGCAGCTCCTCCAGCAGAAGGGCTACACCCCGCAGGGCATCGGGGGCGCCGCCCCCGCGCAGGCCCAGAGCGTGGGGGGCGCAGCCGGGGGCGCCAACGGCCCCATGGGGCCGGGGACGCAGGCGTTCAACTACCAGGCCGCCTACATGGACTACCTCTCCGCCCGGATGAAGAACCTCGAAATCCCGGGGATGGAGAACCAGAACCAGCAGTTCCACGACCAGCTCGCCTTCGAGCAGGCCAAGCAGAACTGGCTCCAGCAGTACCAGCAGCAGACCTTCGGGGAGGGGCAGCGCCAGTTCAACGAGCTTCAGGGCCTGCGCCAGGGGGAGATGCTGGGCACCTACAACGGCCAGCAGACGCTCGCCGCCAAGGCGCAGCAGGACCAGACCTCGCTCGGGTACCTCGGCCTGCTCGGGCAGCTCCGCGGGCCGGGCGACATCTTCCAGTACCTGAAGGTGCTCAACGGCACCCCCGGCGGGATCAAGGACATCGTGAACGCCGCGTCCGGCGCCTACCGGATGCCGGGCAGCACCGGGGGCAACGTCAGCGTGGGCGGCTACTCCAACGGCGCCAACCTGAACAGCCTGCTGGACCAGATGAACAACCCCAACTTCGGGCAGGAGGGGCAGAACCTGAACCTGCCGCTGCCCAACCAGATCAACGCTCAGGCGCTCCAGCGCATGACGCCCAGCCAGCAGCAGACCCTCCTGGGGGCCTACGAGGCGGCGGGCTACAACCCGAACGACGTGCTGGCCATCTTCCGCAACTCCATGCCCCAGTACGCCGGGGTGTCCAACGCCGGCCGCGTCAACCTGTTCCGCTAAACCCGCCGGACCCGCAGGGAGCCAGCCATGGGCATCGCAGACCTGCCCGACATCGACGAGGACGACTACCGGAACTACCAGGCGGACATCTTCCGCCGGCAGGCCCAGCCCCTGTCCGACAGCGCCTCGTTCCTCTCCTCCACGGTTCCGTTCCTGGCCCACGTCGAGCAGGCCCAGGCGGACCTGGCGCCCCCACCCGCCCCGGCGATGAACCTGGGGGCGCCGTCCGGCTTCGATCCCCTGTCGTCGGGGGGCATGGACGGGACTGGGGGCATGAGCACGCAGCCCCTGTTCGGCCAGGACAGCACCACGTCCAACCTGTTCGATGAGCTGACCTCGTTCGACGGCGACGAGGACCAGCCGGCCTACAAGAGCGACGGCCTGGGGGCACCGGCGGGGACACCCCCGACGCCAGGTCCGTGGGCGGGCACCGCCCCCGAAAAGCCGAACGTGTTCTCCTGGGCTGGCACCCAGCTCGGGAACCTGGCCGACGCCGCCAAGGGCAATCCCTTCCTGGAGTCGGGCCAGGGGCAGTTCGCCCGCGGCGCGGTGCGCGGGCTGTCCAACGTGGCCCACAGCCTGGGCGGCTCGGCCGAGGACCTGCGCCAGGGCGACGTGCTCGGCGGGATCGGCGGGGTCGCCAGCGCCGCCCTCAGTCCGGGGAACGTGTTCCGCGACGCGGCCGCGGAGATGAACGTCCCCGAGCAAATCCTGCCCCAGATCAAGCCGGACACCCCGTTCCTGGGCGGCCTGAACAACCCCCGCGAACTCGCCGGCCTGGTGCCCGAGCTGCTGATCCCCGAGACGGCCCTGGAGCGCACGGTGGGCAAGGGCGTCGGCAGCCTGATCAAGCCGGTGGGTCGGGCCATCGGGGAGGTGGCCTCGCCGCTGGTGGACAACGTGCTCAGCGCCGGGCGCCGCCTGGGCGAGGCCGCGCCCCTGATGCCGGAGGCCGTCGAGTCGCGGTTCTTCTCGCCCGCCGCCACCGGCCGGCAGGCCGCCGCGGACCTCGCCCTGGGCACCGCCGGGGGCGTCGCCGGGGCGGCCACCGCGGACGAGGACGCTCCCTGGCAGGAGCGGGCCGGGCGGTTCGCCGCCGGGGCCGCCCTCGGCGCCGGGATCGGTCCGATGGCGCGGGCCGACGAGGGGATCGGCGCGGTCCTCCGGAAGCTCAGCGGCGCCGAGGCGGACAACGCCATGGACGACGTGTTCAGCGTCCGCCGCATGCGCCGCGGCATCCCCGACTTCAAGGGCGTGCGCCCGCCCATCGAGCCGGAGCAGTGGGAGGTGATGACCCCCCGCCAGCGGCGCAGCGCCCGCGACGCCGCCGAGCAGGGCCGGGCCTACTTCCCGAAGGAGCGCACCGGCACCCCGGCGCAGCAGATCGCCCAGGAGGTCTCGGAGGAGCTACCCGACCTGGCTCCGTCCGAGGACCCGCTGCCGCCGGCCGAGCGCAGCGCCGACGCCCTCACCCGGATCATCAACGAGATGTCCCCGAGCGCGAAGGAGAAGGTGCTCCAGCAGTCCAGCGGGCAGACCATGCGCCTCCAGGCGCCCTACATGAAGGGGCTGGTGGAGAAGACCCTGGAGGGGGTGGACGAGAACGCCCCCCGCTACGACGAAATCCTGAAGATGACCAACGGCCAGGAGTCGGTCGGGCGGCTGGTGGCCGACGCCGCCGACGAGGCCGAGGCGGGCATCCGGCAGCCGATCCGCTGGACGAAGCGCATGGGCGAGCGCCTCGGGAACCCGCAGGCCCTGGACGACATGCCGGAGCCGATGCGGAAGCAGCTCCTTGCCGAGCGCGACCAGATGGCCAAGGAGCTGATGGTCAGCCACGGCTACAAGAACACCGCCATGGCCAACCAGGACGCCCAGACCATCATCGAGCACATCGGCCAGTTCGCCAAGAACGCCCGGCCGAACGAGCCGGTGAACGAGGCTATGCTCCGCGCCGGCCGCGACGCCCGCGCCGGGGCGCAGTGGCCCAAGTTCATCGCCATCGACGAGTACGAGAAGGCCCTGGCCGACCCCAACGCCTCCGCGGAGACGAAGAACACGCTCAAGCAGGCCATGGACTACTGGGACACCCTCTCCCGCGTGCTCTCGCTCTACTCCGGGGAGACGGCCTCGAGCGAGGTGGCGCGGGCGTTCCGCTCCATGCGCGAGAAGCCCACCGGGGTGCGCGTCGGCGGGGGCACCTTCCAGCCCGGCGACACCCTGCCGTCCGGCGAGAAGGTCCCCGGGAAGAACACCGGCGCGCTCGGCGCCGAGGAGAAGGCGTTCCAGACCCGGCTCGCGCAGCAGCGCAAGGACCTGGAGCTGCGCGAGGACAGCACCCCGGCGTCGCGCCTCCAGCGCCAGCGCAGCCGCCTGAACGGCAAGCGCCCCAACGGCCCCATGGACGACCTGGGGCTGGAGTGGGAGGACATCTTCCGGCGCGACCCGAGCGACACCGACCAGCGGGCCAAGATGCTGGCGGGCCTGGAGGACATGGGCGGGTACCGCTTCCGCCGCGACTGGACGCCCCGCCTGCGGGCGCTCGACCTGGACGACCCCGACGCGGTGAAGAAGTTCTGGACCGACGCCCGGGACACCGCCGGGCTGGACGAGCAGATGATGCCCCTGGTGGACTTCAACCCCCAGATCGAGGGGCAGAGCTACCTGGGCGGGGCCGACGCGCTGACCAAGAAGGACGCGCTGAACCTGGTCAACAAGACCCTGATCAAGGACGCGGCCAACGCCTACCGCGCGGTGCGCCAGGCCAAGCTCACCAAGGCCCCGCTGGACGAACTCCAGCGCCTCCAGCAGGAGGCCACCGCCGCCTACGGCCGGGTGGGCATCGACATCTCGGAGTGGCCCGAGAGCGGCATCCCGATCATCGAGAAGGTGGTGGACAGCCTGGGCGAGAAGATCGCCAAGGAGTGGCCCGAGGACCGGGTGGCCAAGGCGGGCGAGGCCGGCGGCACCGAGATGGTGGAGAAGAAGCGCCAGCTCCTGGGGCTGTTCGACCAGGCCATCAAGAAGGAGCAGAAGCTGGCCGGCATCCCCGTCACCGGCATCCAGGACTTCCTCTCCTACGGCAGCAACAGCGTGCTGACCACGCCCCGCTACCTCCAGGCGGCCACGCTGGAGTCGGCGTGGAACATGATCAACGAGCCGCTGGAGCAGGTGCTCAAGGGCAACTACGGCGGGGCCAAGCAGCAGGTCCTCGGCATCCTGCGGGCGTTCAACCTGCCCACCAGCGACGACCTGCTCAAGCTGGGGGAGGGCATCAAGGCCCCGGCGATGGTCAACGCCCTGCGCGGGATGAAGGACATCGGCCCGATGCAGGCCACCGGCGAGCTGCGCGACCTCGCCACCCGCCAGGGCCACATCATGTCCGACAGCCCCAACAAGCTCGGGCGCCTGCTCAGCCCCATGCACCGCTTCAGCCGGGGCCTGTCCGAGGCGTTCCAGACCGGCTCGTACTTCGGGGAGGTCTCCCGGCTGGCCAAGGACGCCAGCGAGCAGGGGGTGCTGCCCGGGGGCAAGAAGCTGATCAAAATCCTGGACGAGAACGGGGAGTTCCGCTACCCGAACATGGCCGAGCTGTTCGGCAACCTCCCGCAGGAGATCGTGGACGCCGCCCTGAAGCGGTCCAAGACGATCACCGAGGGCGGCGAGGCGGACGTGATCGAGAAGCAGTTCGGCCAGTGGAAGGGGTTGCTGAACAAGCCCGGGGCCACCAGCGCGGAGCGCACCCTGGGCATCTTCGCCAACCTGATGTTCCCCTTCGTCTACGGCCTGCGCCCGGCGATCCACGCCGGGTTCGCCACCGCAGCCGGCCCCGTCCGCTACCCCGCCAAGGCCCTCAGCGCCCTGTCCCGCGGGGACAAGGGCGAGGCGGCCTACATGATGAAGAAGTTCGGGCTGGCCACCGCCTTCGACGGCTACATCGTCCACCAGGTGATGAGCGGGAACATCACCGGCCACGGCCCCTCCGACGCCGGGGCGCGGCAGGCCATGATGGAGGCCACGGACGAGCGCGGCGACCCGGTGTGGCGCCCGGACAGCCTGCGTCTGCCGTCCCCGGACGGGGGCCACTTCTGGGTCAAGTACACCTCGCTGCCCGGCCCCGTCTCGGTCGTCGCCGCCATCGCCGCCAACGGCTACGAGTCCTACATGTACGACGGCAAGCCGATGGAGGACTACGGCCAGACGGCGCAGCGCATCGCCCCCCAACTGGCCGCCGCCGCGCTCGACACCACCTACATCCGCGACTTCATCGACCTGGCCACGGCGATGAACTCCACCGGCGGGGACAACACCCTCCAGCGCCTGGGCGGGCAGATCGCCGGGCGCTTCATCCCCGGGGCCGGCGCCCTGCGCCTGGGCGCCCAGCTCACCGACCCCACGCAGCGGGCGACCCAGGGGGCGCTGCAAGACATCCAGAGCGGCATCCCCGGCCTGCGCCAGCAGCTCCCGGCCCTCAAGTCCCCCTACAGCGGGGAGGACCAGGAGCTGCCGCTGAACCCCCTGACCGCCCTCGGTGGCCTCTCCGGGAACATCTACGCCTCCCCCTCCCGGCCGTCGCCGGTCGCCCGGGAGGTGGTGGAGGCGTCGCGCCGGCGCCTGCCGTGGGAGGGCGGCGAGCGCCCGGCGGACGTGGCCGACGTGCGGGTGACCCCGCGCACCTTCACCCGCGGGGAGCAGACCCGCGGCGCCGAGTTCCAGGGCCTCCAGCAGACCGGCGCGGGCATCCGGGGGGCGCAGGCGGCCTACGGCGCGGAGACCAAGGAGAACCTGCTCCCACTGATCACCAGCCCGCAGTACATGGCCCTGCCCCCGGAGCAGAAGGCGAGGATGCTGTCCCAGGCGATGAGCGCGTCCACGTCCGAGGGGGACTGGGCGGCGCAGGGGGCGCCCGGGGTGCAGCTCAAGCCCGACGCCCAGGTGAAGCACGAGCTGATGGGCCAGGCCATGTTCCGGGGCCAGGACGAGGGCACCCCCGCCCAGAACGCGGCCCTCAACCAGCAGATCATCACGGCGCAGAACGCCCTGTCCCAACTCACCCAGCGGTACGGCCGGCGGGCCGCGATCATCATGCTGGACGAGCAGGCGCCCCAGATGCTGGAGCTGGCCCTGACCTACAAGAAGTACAACCCGGACGTGCGCTGGCTGATGGAGCAGGAGACGCGGGGCAGCATGGGCATCCCCGAGTCTCCCTACGGCGACCTGTTCGTGCCCGACTACGGCGGGAGCACCGGCGGCACCGCGGTGAGCGCCCCGACGGACGCCATCACCGGGCGCAGCCTGCCACCGGGACTGCGGGGGTTGTTGAATGGCCGCTGACAACGGGGTGGGCAAGCAGGCCCTGGCCGCCTCCTGGGCGCTGTCCCAGATGGGCAGCCGCGACTACTACATGCTCTGCGAGCGGTTCATCGAGAACGCCTACGGCACCAGCGGGCGCTACGGCTCGGCGTCGCAGGCGGGCAACGCCCTCAACTGGGGCACCGACCCCGACCAGGCGGACGTGGGCGACCTGGTGTTCTTCAAGCCGGACCCGAGTAACGGCAACTACGGGCACGTCGGCATCTACGTCGGCAACGGCGAGATGGTCAGCGCCACCAACGGGGGCATCACCCGCGACAACTTCCAGACCAATCCCTACTGGAAGAACCTGTTCGTGGGCTTCGGTGACCCGCCCGAGCAGTGGTCGGGGCGCCCCGCCACCAACGACCTGATCTCCGGGGCGGCCAACCTGGTCAGCAAGGCCAAGACCGCGGTGGGCAACCTCACGGGCGCCCGCAAGGCGGCCGGCGACGCCTACTGGGGCGCCGCCGCCCCGTACGCCGACTTGATCGTGCAGGCGGCGGCGGACAACGACGTGCCCGCCAACGTCCTCGCCGGCCTGCTGATCCAGGAGAGCGGGGGCAAGCGGGACGCCGTCTCCAGGGCCGGGGCGCAGGGGCTGATGCAGTTCATGCCCGGCACGGCCCGGGGCATGGGGGTCACCGACCCCTTCGACCCGGCGCAGTCCATCAGCGCCGGGGCCAGGTACCTCAGACAGCTCGCGGACCAGTCCGATGGGGACTGGGAGCAGGCCGTGGGCAAGTACAACGCCGGCCCGGCGGGCAACCTGAACAACGCCGAGACGCGCAACCACATGGCGAAGGTCATGCAGTACGCCGACACCATCGGCGCCGGCATGGGAGGGGGAGCAGACATGCCCACCGCACCGCAGCCGAACCCCTACCGCGGCAGCGACCGCGGCGCCGGCACCGGCGGGCCGACCCTGGACGACATCATGGAGGCCGTCCAGGGGGCACGGGACCTCACCGGCCAGGCCAAGGACGCGGCCGTGTCCCGCATCCAGCAGATGCTCGAGGAGATTCAGGGGCGCCCCGGGCCGTCCGCGGCGGGGCGGCTCCAGGGCAGCGGGCGGCTCCCCGGCTACACCAGCGAGGCCGCCGCCCGCGGCGGGGTGCAGCGGGCCACCAGCGGCGTCTCCAGCCTGCTCGACCTGATCGGGCGGGGGACGGACGCGGTGCAGCAGGGCGCCGGGCAGCTCGGCGCGGCGCGGGACGCCGCCCTGCGTCAGCGGGGCAGCCTGCCCGACCCGGCCGCCCTGCCGCGCACCAGCCCCACCGGCAGCCCGAGCGCCGCCGCCCAGGTGGGCGACTTCTTCAGCGGGGTGGGGTCGGCGGCGCAGGGCTTCTTGGGCGGCCTCAACGGGGGTCAGGCCGGCGCCGACTTCGCCCGCGGGGCGCTGAACGGGGCGCTCCCGGGTGCCCAGATCGGGACCTCCGCCCTCGGCGGCGGCGGTGCTCCCGGTGCGCCTGGCGGGGGAGGGACGCCCGGCGTCTCCGCGCCTCCCGGTGGTGGCTCCTTTCCGGGCGGCCCCGGTGGCGGAAGCCCCCCCGGTGGCGGGAGCCTCACCGGCGGCCCGGGAGAGGAGATGGGGCCAGCGAACCTGACCCCGCCCGCTGGGCAGCCCGGTGGCCCCCCGAAGGCCAGGACCCGCTCCCCCGCCTACATCGACCCCGAGAAGTACAGCGGGATCAACCGCTCCACGGTGGAGACGGCCAACGGCCTGACCGACTCCATCTACCAGGCGCAGCAGGAGCTGGCGGGCCTCACCGGCAACGACGCCAAGTCGATGATCCGGCGGGAGGAACTCCAGAAGTCGATCACCGACGCGCAGGGACGGCTGGTCACCCTCACCCCGAGCCTCCAGAAGATCGAGGCCGAGGAGGCGTCCACCCGGGAGGGCGCCGTCGCCCCGGGGGCCACGCCCTACATGAAGAAGGTCCCGGTCTACCGCAAGGTGGACGGGAAGTGGCAGATCGAGTACATCGACAACCCCAACGCGCAGGAGGACCCCACCCTGGCGCGGGAGCGCATGTCGGGGGAGTCGGCGCTGGCCCGCCAGAACGCCTCCGACGCGGCGGCGATGGCCCGCCAGCAGGGGTCGGACGCCGCCGCCATGGCCCGCCAGCAGGCCGGCGACGCGGCGGCCATGGGCCGGGTGCAGGCGCAGGAGGCCGGGGCCACCGAGCGCACCGGCATGACCACCGACACCCAGCGCGTGACCACCGCCCTGGCCCAGGCGGTGGAGCAGCGACGGCAGGACATCGACGCCCAGATCAGGTCGGGCGACCTCAACCTGCGGGAGGCCACCGAGCAGTTCAACCAGTGGTACAAGCAGAACGTCGAGGCGCCTCTGGCCATCCTGAGCCAGCAGCGGGAGACGGAGAAGTACAAGGTCCAGCAGCAGCAGGCGGTCACGGAGCGGGCCAAGGCGCAGTCCGAGCACGAGCGGGGCGTGGCCCAGATCGGCCAGCAGATGTGGAACACCGCCTCGGACGCCTACACCAAGATGATCCCCCTGACCGTGGGCGCGGGCTGGGGCGAGGGGTTCCAGAAGAACCTGTCGCAGCCGGGGCCGTACCAGGCGAACCAGGGCGCGACCTACAACGTGCCGGAGAGCCTGGACCAGTTCGCCACGCGCAAGGTCGCGGAGATGCTCAAGGGCGTCAGCCCCTACGCCGCCTCCATCGCCAACGCGCAGGGCCAGATGGGCGACCCCGGGCAGGCCATGGGCGGCGACCAGATGTCGGGCCTCACCCAGCAGGCCACCGGGGTGGCGTCCAACGCCCTGGCCAACCCCTTCCAGATGCCCCAACTGCCGCAGTTCCAGATGCCGGGGCAGGTGGACATCGCCGGCATGGCCGGGGCCGGTTCGCCCAACAGCGCGGACCTCACCAACCAGCTCGACCAGTTCATGCCGCCCTACGGCCAGCAGGGGACGGGTGGCCAGGCGCTGTTCGGGCAGTAAGATAAGTCCGGATGCCAGAGGAAACGACCACCGCGCCCGCGCCGGAGGCCCCGGAAGCCCCGCCGGCCGACGGCGCCGCGGACGAGCACGACGGGGAGCAGTCCCCCAACAACTGGTTTCGCGAAACCGCCCTCGGGTTGACCGCTCGACCCCTGGAGGTAACTGACCGGAAGCAGCAGTGGGACGAGGCCAACGCCGAGCTACGCCGCGGCCGCCGCGACCGGAAGGAGCCGGACGCCGACGCGCAGGAGAAGCCGGCTCAGCCTGACCAGAAGGCGGACGAAGCCACCGCGTCCCGAACCGAGCGGGATGAGAGGGACTTTGAGCGTCAGGTCCAGGCGGAGGTCGATAGACGGGAGGCCGTGCGCCGCCAGCGGGCGGAGAGCCAGCGGGAGCGCGATCTCCGGCAGACCAACCCCGAGGAATACGCCAAGTACAAGGAGCAGCAGGAGCAGGCGAACCTCGCCAACCAGAACGTGGCGAACACGCTGCGGTCGATGGCGACGATGTTCGACGACGCGGCGATCACCCCGCTGGTCCAGTCCCTCGATGAGAAGGTCCGGGAGTCCGTCTTGAAGGACGCCGGGCACGGCATGGACGGACGCAAGACCATCGTGGAGCGGGCGATCAAGGCGCTCAAGCAGGCCTCCCACGACGAGGGCTACGCCAAGGGAAAGGCTGAGGCCCAGAAGTCCCTCCGACGGTCCAGCGCCTTCCGCAAGGAACTCCTCACGGAGCTGCGGGACGGCGAGGATGAGCCAGAACTGGCGCCATCCAGCGGCACGGCGGGCGGGAACGACTGGGACATGAACGACTGGATGCGGGCCATGACCGGCAGGTCTGGCGGCAACGGTCGATCCGCTCGGGAGTAAGCCATGCCCTACAACAGCATCATCACCCGCCAGGAAACGGTATCCATCCCGAGCACTGGCTACGGCGCCCTGATCCCCGAAGACTTTTCACGTGAAATCTACAAGGGGATCGTGAACAAGTCGGCCGCGCTCCAGTTGTTCCCCCACCGGACGATGAGCCGGATGCAGCAGCGCCTCCCCGTGGTGAGCGCCCTGCCGTCCGCCTACTGGGTCTCCGGGGACACCGGCCTCAAGCAGACCACCGCGGTGCAGTGGGCCAACAAGTGGCTCGTCGCGGAGGAGCTGGCGGTCATCGTCCCCATCCCGGAGAAGCTCCTGGACGACGTGG
>Ga0070671_100004228_pt1 | contig 11361 bp, 8 predicted proteins | sample KBSS73metaG_FD_65341 | JGI IMG/M metagenome (GOLD analysis project Ga0070671, IMG submission 65341) | Switchgrass rhizosphere microbial communities from Kellogg Biological Station, Michigan, USA - KBS S7-3 metaG | ecosystem: Host-associated > Plants > Roots > Rhizosphere > Soil ... | reverse complement strand
AGAACACCGATAGCCGCACCACCGACACCCGCGCCGACACCCTCGCCGACGATCCTCCCGAGGCCGACTCTCCGGATCCCGACGGACTCCCCGTCGTCGACCTCGCGGCGGACCCCGCGACCCACCACGTCGTCGCTCTCGCCGACCCTGCAAAGCCCCCCGCACCGGCCGCTCTCCCGCTCTGCCTCGAGCACCATCGCGCCCTCGCCGGGGAATGCCGCAGGGCCGGTCCGGCGTTGCGGATCACAGGTACGCGGCGGATGCAACGTCTGGTGGAACTCGTCGGCCCTCCTCCGGAGGGCGTCGATCCGGCCGGATGGCCGCAGTACCGGGGTCGTAGCTGGGCTTGACCAGCGGGCTACGCTGCGCACTCGCTCCCGGTCATCGACGGACTCCCCCGATGGTGTGAGGGATGCGACAGCGGCGGTCGATGTGCGACCGTGGCGGCGCGGGACCGACGACGGGCAATACTGTCGGCCCGGGGTCGATCAGGAATGGCAGAGTGACCGTAGGTGACGGTTCACCCCGCCGACCCGAGACGAGAGACCCGGAGAACGGCGGCGGGCCGGTACGAGACCGGCGGCGCTGCCGGAGGGATGGAGTAGGGACCACGTGGCAACCGGAACGACGAGCACCGAGACCGACGAGCCTGCGGCGACCCCGCAGAAGAAGGCCGCCGGTACCTCCACGCGCCGCAAGACGGCCGCGGCCGGGGGTGGTCGTCGCAACGGGACGTCCGCGGCGGCGCCGGCCGGTGCGCGGGTGCGCAGGCTCGTGATCGTCGAGTCGCCCACGAAGGCCAAGAAGATCCAGCCCTACCTCGGCAACGACTACGTGGTCGAGTCCTCCGTGGGCCACATCCGCGACCTGCCGCGCGGCGCGGCGGACGTGCCCGCCAAGTACAAGGGCGAGTCGTGGGCCCGGCTCGGCGTGGACGTCGACAACGAGTTCCACCCCCTCTACGTCGTCACGCCGGAGAAGCGGTCCAAGGTCTCCGAGCTCAAGGACCTGCTCAAGGACGCCGACGAGCTCCTCCTCGCGACGGACCCCGACCGCGAGGGCGAGGCCATCGCCTGGCACCTGCTGGACACCCTGCGCCCGCGCATCCCGGTACGCCGCATGGTGTTCCACGAGATCACCGAGTCGGCCATCCGCGCCGCCGCGGAGAACACCCGCGAGCTGGACCAGGACCTGGTCGACGCCCAGGAGACCCGGCGCATCCTGGACCGCCTCTACGGCTACGAGGTCTCCCCCGTGCTGTGGAAGAAGGTCATGCCGAAGCTGTCGGCGGGCCGGGTGCAGTCGGTCGCCACGCGGCTGATCGTGCAGCGCGAGCGCGAGCGGATGGCCTTCGTCTCGGCGAGCTACTGGGACATCGCCGCGATCATGGACGCCGGTGCCGACGCCACCCCCCGCCAGTTCGGGAGCAGGCTGGTCAGCGTCGACGGCAACAAGGTCGCGACCGGCCGGGACTTCGGCTCGGACGGCATGCTCAAGTCGAAGGACGTCACCGTCCTCGACGAGGCGAGCGCCCGTCGGCTGGCGGAGAACCTGCAGGGCCGCGACCTGACCGTCGGGTCGGTGGAGTCCAAGCCGTACACCCGCAAGCCCTACGCCCCGTTCATGACGTCGACGCTGCAGCAGGAGGCGGGCCGCAAGCTGCGGTTCTCCTCGGAGCGGACGATGCGCAGCGCGCAGCGGCTGTACGAGAACGGCTACATCACCTACATGCGTACGGACTCGACCACGCTGTCGGAGTCCGCGATCCAGGCCGCCCGCGCGCAGGCCCGTGAGCTCTACGGGGACTCGTACGTGCCCTCGTCGCCGCGGCAGTACACCCGCAAGGTCAAGAACGCCCAGGAGGCCCACGAGGCGATCCGCCCGTCCGGGGACAGCTTCCGCACCCCGGGCGAGATCGCCCGCGAGGTCGACGGGGACGACTTCCGGCTCTACGAGCTGATCTGGCAGCGGACCGTCGCCTCGCAGATGGCCGACGCGCGCGGCACCACCGTCTCGATCCGGATCAACGGCTCGGCGGCGACCGGCGAGGAGGTCGTGTTCGCCACCTCGGGCCGCACGATCACGTTCCCCGGGTTCCTCCGGGCGTACGTCGAGACCGTCGAGGACACCTCCAGCGAGCAGGCCGACGACGCCGAGTCCCGGCTCCCGAACCTGTCCGAGGGCCAGGCGCTCACCGCCACCGAGCTCACGCCGGAGGGCCACTCCACGAACCCGCCCGCGCGCTACAGCGAGCCCAGCCTGGTCAAGCAGCTCGAGGAGCTGGGGATCGGGCGGCCGTCGACGTACGCGTCGATCATCAAGACCATCCAGGACCGCGGGTACGTCTGGAAGAAGGGCTCCGCCCTCGTCCCGTCGTGGGTCGCGTTCTCCGTGGTCGGGCTGCTGGAGCACCACTTCGGCAGGCTCGTCGACTACGACTTCACCGCCGCGATGGAGGACGAGCTCGACGCCATCTCGTCGGGCAACCTCACCCGCAACGCGTGGCTGACCGGCTTCTACTTCGGCGACGGCGCCTCGGCCGAGGGATCGGTCGCCAAGGCGGGCGGGCTGAAGAAGCTCGTGGGCGTGAACCTCGAGGAGATCGACGCCCGCACGATCAACTCGATCCCGCTGTTCACCGACTCCGAGGGCCGCGAGGCCGTCGTGCGGGTCGGGCGCTACGGGCCCTACATGGAGCGGCCCACCGGCGAGACGGACGCCGAGGGCAAGCCCAAGTCGCAGCGCGCCAACCTCCCCGAGGACCTGCCGCCCGACGAGCTCACCGAGGAGATCGCGGAGAAGCTCTTCGCGGTGCCGCAGGAGGGCCGCACGCTCGGGACGGACCCGGTGACGGGGCACGAGATCGTCGCGAAGGAGGGCCGGTTCGGGCCGTACGTCACCGAGGTGCTGCCCGAGGACGCCCCGAAGAAGGCCAAGCCGCGCACCGGTTCGCTGTTCAAGGACATGACGGTCGAGGCCGTCACCCTGGACGACGCCCTGAGGCTGCTCTCGCTGCCCCGCCTGGTCGGGACCGACCCGGAGTCCGGGGCCGAGATCACCGCGCAGAACGGCCGCTACGGCCCGTACCTGAAGAAGGGCACGGACTCCCGGTCGCTGACCAGCGAGGAGCAGCTCTTCACCGTCACGCTCGACGAGGCGCTGGAGATCTACAAGCAGCCCAAGCAGCGCGGCCGCTCCGCCGCGGCCACCCCGCCGCTGCGCGAGCTCGGCAAGGACTCCGCCACGGACAAGCCGATGGTGATCAAGGACGGCCGCTTCGGCCCCTACGTCACCGACGGCGAGACCAACGCCTCGCTCCGCAAGGGCGACAGCGTCGAGGAGATCACCGACGAGCGCGCCTCCGAGCTGCTGGCCGAGCGCCGGGCCAAGGCCCCGGTGAAGAAGAAGGCCCCGGCCCGCAAGCCGGCGGCCCGCAAGCCCGCCGCGCGGAAGACCCCCGCCAAGTAGGGCTCAGAGCAGGGACTTCACCGCGGCGCTCAGGCGCTTGCCGTCCGCGCGGCCCCGGGCCGCCGCGGTGGCCTTCTTCATGACCAGCCCCATCTGACGCGGGCCGGGGGCCGAGCCGGTCTCCGTCTCGACGTCCGCGACGGCCTGCGCGGCGATGGCGGTCAGCTCGTCGTCGGAGAGCTGGGTGGGGAGGTAGCGGGCCAGGACCTCGCCCTCCGCCACCTCCTGCGCGGCGAGCTCGGCGCGGCCCGCGGCGGCGAAGGCCTCGGCGGACTCCGCCCGCTTCTTGGCCTCCTTCGCGATGATCTTCAGCACCTCGTCGTCGGAGAGCTCGCGGTGCTCGGTCCCCGCGACCTCCGCGGTGCCGATCGCGGTCAGGGTCAGCCGCAGCGTGGCCTTGACCAGCTCGTCGCGGGCCTTCATGGCGGCGGTCAGGTCGGACCGCAGCTGCTCCTTCAGGGTGCTCACAGTCGAGCAACGTACCCTTGCCCGGTGCATCCCCTCGCGCGATTGGCGCTCGGCACCGTCACGACGGGCGCGGCGGGCATCGCCTACGCCGCAGGCTACGAGCGGCGGCGCTGGACGTTGCGCGAGGCCGCCCTGCCGGTGCTCCCGCAGGACAGCCGCCCGCTGCGGATCCTGCACGTCTCCGACCTGCACCTGATGCCCGGCCAGGACAGCAAGAAGCGGTGGGTCGCCGAGCTCGCCGCGCTCGAGCCGGACCTCGTGGTGAACACCGGGGACAACCTGGCCCACCCCAAGGCGGTGCCCGGAGTGCTCAACGCGCTGGGCCCGCTGCTGCAGCGGCCGGGGCTGTTCGTCTTCGGCAGCAACGACTACTTCGGCCCCACGCCCAAGAACCCGGCCCGGTACCTCAAGAAGTCGGAGCGCCGGATCCACGGCGCGCCGCTGCCGTGGCGGGACCTGCGCGCCGGGTTCGTCGAGCACGGCTGGCAGGACGCCACCCACCAGCGGCTGTTCCTGGACGTCGACGGGCGCCGGATCGGCGTCGTCGGGGTGGACGACCCCCACCTGTCGCTGGACCGCTACGACAGCGTCTCGGGCCCGATGACGGCCGACCTGAGGCTGGGCCTCACCCACTCCCCGGAACCCCGGGTGCTCGACGCCATGGCGGCGGACGGCGTGGACCTCGTCCTGGCAGGCCACACGCACGGTGGACAGCTGCGACTGCCCGGGTACGGCGCGCTCGTCACCAACTGTGGGATCGACCGGTCCCGCGCGCGCGGGGCGTCCCGCTGGGGCGCCCACACCTGGCTGCACGTCTCGGCCGGGATGGGCACCTCGCCCTACGCGCCGGTGCGTTTCGCCTGCCCGCCGGAGGCCAGCCTGCTGACCCTCGTCCCGCGCCCGACCGGGGGGACCGCGGCGAGGGCAACCCCCGCGCAGACCGCAGGATCGGTCGGGTAGAGTTCTCCACGGCTCGCAGGACGAGCCTTCGGGGTGTGGCGCAGCTTGGTAGCGCGCTTCGTTCGGGACGAAGAGGTCGCAGGTTCAAATCCTGTCACCCCGACCACATCGAAAGGCCCTCTGAACAGCAGGTTCAGAGGGCCTTCGGTCTTTCCGAAGGTAGTTCGATCTCGACTCGGAGCCGTTGCGTAGCCATATCCGTAGCCAACGCCCGTCACGAGAGGTCGATCGGCCGTTCGTCTGGCGGTTCGTCTACGTCGCCGAGGCACAGACCGCTGACGGTCTCTCCGACCGAGCTCATGTTCGCCCGGCTCGCGCTCGGCGTGTGAGTGCTCGTGCCGATCGTTCTGTGGCGCCCGCTGCCCCGCCGTCCGACCGAACGCTGTGGCGGACCTGACCGTTTCCGCCCTACTGCTCGGCGTCCTGATCCTCGACGAGCCCCGCGAGCCTGGCGCTGCCGACCGGCGGCGTCCTTACCGGTGTCGCCCTCACACGTGCCCGAAGTAGCAGCGCTCAACCATCGCCGAATTCGGCTTCTCGGGGCGATGCGGGGGACGATGCACAGGCGTACAGCACGCAGCCGTTCGCCTCCATCACGTGCGCGGTCCAGCTGGCGAAATGTGTGCGAACGGGCTCGGGCGTATGCAGCCGAACAGGGCCCGCGCCATCGACCGAGGGCCCTCGGTCTCCAGGAGTCCCCTCCGCTGGGCCTGCTCGAACGTGAAGTGGCGCAGGTGGCAGCGGGCCAGCGTTCCAGTACTGGTGCGGACGACCAGGTCTTCGGCGCGGCCCGGGTAGGAGGTGCAGACCTCGGCTCGCGGCACACGAACGAGGAGCCAGTAGCGCTCGCGCGGTAGATCGGTGAGCGCGAACCGTACGATCAGCCCGTTCGCGGGCGCCCGGGTGACGTCGACCAGCCGACTGGTCGCGAGGACGTATCCGGGGTCGTCGTGGTGCGGCTCCAGCTCCAGCCATCGCGCGCCCCACTCGCCCATGGCCTGCACGACGGCGCGTAGCTCTCGGCCGCGCTCGGTGAGCGTGTACCGGCAGCGCGTCCGCCCGGCGACGACGTCCTTGGTGATCACGTCCTGCTCCTCCAGCAGTGCGAGGCGCTGGGTGAGCAGGGCCCGGGAGATGCCCGGAGCGCCGTCGAGCAGCTCGCCGAAGGTCGTGCAGCCGGCGAGCAGGTTCCGGACGATGATCAGTGTCCAGCGCTCGGCGAGCAGCTCCGACGCCCGCGCCATCGGGCAGTACTGGCCGTAGGTGCGCATCGTGGTCAGTCTGGCCCGACCGCGGGTCCCTGAACAGTTCATTCTCTGGTATTGCGCCACTCCATGCAGCGGCAGATCCTCATGTCATAGGCGCCGACGGCACCAGGGGGTTCCGATGTCACGTCCCGAGATAGTCACGAAGGCACAGCTCTCGGCTCCGGCCACGGAGCAGAGTGGCGGGATGCAGCGCGGCCAGGCCTTCGCCCACGATGGTGTGTGGTGCGGCTACGCGGACTTCCCGGGCCACGCCAACACCGGCTGGCACCACCACGGCGACTACGCCACGTACGGCTACATCACCGAGGGCGAGATGATCGTTGAGTTCGGCCCGGGAGGCCGGGAGAGCGTCGTGGCCCGCGCAGGTGACTCCGTCTACATCCCGGGCAACCTCGTGCATCGCGAGATCGTGGCTCCGCAGGGCGGGGCCGGCTTCGTGGTTCGCACCGGCGGCGAGGGCCCGACCGTGCACAACGTCGACGGGCCGGACCATGGCGCGCCCTAACCTGCGTTCACCGTGACGTCAGTCTTCGTCCACCTGCTTCAGCTCGAACGTCTCCCGAGCCGATACGCCGACCTTGGAGCGAACCATTGCGTGTGTGAGCTGTTCACCGTCGAACAGTATGAGTCGCATCGAAACCGCTTCTGCGAACACGGCCAGGCGCGCTGCGGTAGCCAGAACGGTAGCCAGGACTTTGGACGAGCCGTGAGACACCGACGCACGGGTGAGCGTCCGGCGCTCGCCGGCGGATCGTCGACGCTGGTCACCCCCGGTGCGATGACACCGCGAACGACAGCCCGAGACGCTGCCCGGTCAATTCGGGACGAAGAGGTCGCAGGTTCGAATCCTGTCACCCCGACAACCAAGGCCCAGGTCGCTTCCGACCTGGGCCTTCGTCGTGAAGGCCGAGCGGGTCGAAGTCGTGGTCCCGCCAGATCCGCCGTGACTCCACCTCCGGGTACGGCGCCACGGTCGGATGGACGTCGAACAGCCGCACCAGCCCGGTGTCGAAGGTGGGCCAGCCCGGATCACCGGTGGTGGCGAACGCGATCCAGGCCGAGCGCATCTGGCCGGACACCTTCTCCGCCGCGGCGAAGTCGTCGATCAGGGCGGCGGGTGTCCCGCTCGTCAGGGTGCCGAACACGAGTGGGACGTCCAGGCCGTGGCAGGCGCCGAGGGCACCGGACCAGGTCAGCTCGTAGAACCAGGCGGTCGCGGCGCGCTCGGCGAGGCGCAACGACGGCATTCGGAACATCCAGTCCGAGAGGATCCAGTCGTGGAGTCGGGCGGGGTCGGCCCGCGGGTATGGCCCCGGGGCGAAGACCTCCTCGGCGGCGGCGACCTTCTCCGCGGTGACCTCGTCGAGCACGGAGAAGAGCCGGTTCTCGTCGCGGGTGTGCCCGACCAGCAGCTCGACGCCATGGCGCGCCCGCCAGGGCGCGGTCGGCAGGATCTCGCCGTCGACGACCGGGGCGAACAGGATGCCCCGGTGGGCGACAGGCCCCCACCGCCCGACGTGCGCACCCGCGGCGGCGGTGACCTCCTCCCCCGCGAGGACCAACAGCTCGGGATCGACCGACGTCAGGTCGGTGACGCCCAGGACCGCAGCGAGCTCCCCGGCGATATCGCCCGCCAGCTCGGGGGTGACGAAGGTGCCCTGCACACTCTGCGCGACGGCGCGCCGGAACAGCCCCACCGCGCGGGGCATCGCCAGCAGCGCGGCCACCGATCCGCCTCCTGCCGACTGCCCGAAGACGGTGACCCGCCCGGGATCACCGCCGAAGGCGCGGACGTTGTCCCGCACCCACTCGAGCGCGGCGACCTGGTCCAGCAGCCCCCGGTTCGCGGGGGTGCCCTCGACCAGCGCGAACCCCTCGACACCGAGCCGGTAGTTCAGCGTGACCAGGACGACCCCGTCGCGGGCGAGCCGAGCGCCGTCGTACTCGGGGAGGCCCGAGTAGCCGATCGTGTAGGCGCCGCCGTGGATCCACACCATGACCGGCAGGCCGGCGTCACGGCTCGGGTCGGGGGACCAGACGTTGAGCGTGAGCCAGTCGTCGCCCGTGTCGTCCGCCCCTGGCTGCGGTGGGGGCGGGCCGAACTCCAGCGCGTCCCGCGCGCCGTCCCACTGCTGCGGGGGTGCAGGCGCGGCGAAGCGGTTCTCGCCGACCGGCGGTGCGGCGAACGGGATGCCGCGGAAGACCGCGACACCCGCCTCGACGGCTCCGCGGACCGTCCCCGCCGCCGTCCGGACCTCGACCACGGAGGCGACGGTAGCCATCGGCGTTCGGAGGGGCACCCGAGTTCGTCGCCGAGCCGCGGTCACGCCCGGGCAGGGTGGCCTCGCGGCATCCGGCTCACCGACGGTGCGGCGGGCGGGCCCGCGCGTTCGACGCTGGTGACGAACGGCGACGTCATCGCCCGCAGGAGCGCGCCGTACGCGACGTCGAAGTCGATCTCGTCCCCGACGACGGCGAGGTGGTCGCCGAGGTCGACGACCAGGTGGTCGCTGCTCATCCCGAGCATCGTGATGCCCTCGGGTGGCCGCAGGCCGACGGGATCGACGTCCTGCCTGCCGAGGGCGAGGATCGCCTGGTGGACCGAGCCGGTGCCGGTCCGGGGCGGCGCCTCGCCGAACGCGGCCTGAGCGCGGTCGCCCCAGGGCCGAGCCGGCTTCACCGCGACCTCGATGATCTCGGCGGTCATCGTGAACGCATCGGTGTGCAGGCCGGGAACCGGGGTCCGGTACAGGGGATCGAGGCCGAGCAGGATCGCTTCGCCGAGCCGCAGGTCGTCGATCCTGCCGACGTCGTCGGTGCTCAGCGCCCAGCTCAGGTTCGCCGAGTTGCCCCCGGAGACGACGTCGAGCGCGATCCCGTGCAGTGCCTCGACGTCCTTCACGAGCCCGGTGAGCACACCCATGTTCCGGTCGTCGGGCACCGCGCCGTTCTGGCAGGCGAGGTTGGCGCCGAGTCCGACGAGCCGCAGCGACGAGAGCCCGAGGACGGCGCACACGGCCGCGGGGACGTCGTCGACCCCGATGCCTTCCCGCAGGTCCCCCAGCTCGACCATCAGCACGACGCCGTGTGTCCGTCCGGCGTCCGACGCCGCACGATCCAGCGCCGTCAGCACGGCGGCCTCGGTGTTCAGACTGACGTCGGCGACGTCGACGACCCGGGCCGCCTGGCTCAGCATCGGCGTGCGGATCAGCGTGCGCGGCACGGGTCGGTCGAGACCGGTCAGTCGGGCGAGGTTCGGCACCCGGGAGTCACCGAGGCCGTGGACACCGCCCCGGAGCATCGCGGCGCCGACCCCTGGCGAGCCCAGCACCGCCTTGGTGACCCCCGTGACCCGCACGCCCCGCGCGGCGAGCCGGTCGACCAACGACCGGGAGTTCTGCTCGATCTTGTCGAGATCGATGTCGATCCTGGGCGCGGTCACCCGCGCCCGGCGTCGGCCACCGCCGCGAGCGCGGGGAAGGCCGCCAACACCATGTCGGCCAGCTCCGACGCCGGCCGCGTCAACGGATCGGTGACGGGGAGCTCGAGCCGAACGCGATGGTCCTCGATCGCGTCGGTCAGCTCGTCCTCGGTCATCTCCTCGTGGTTGATCGTGACGCCGATGACGCGGGTGTCGGCGAACGCCTCGATCAGCGTGATCTCGCTCGCGGCGGTCGGCATCGGCACCATCGGGAAGTCGCCGAGCATCCGCCGCTTCGGCGCATGCTGCACGATCACCCCCGCCGGACGGCTGCCTCGCAGGATGTGCGCGGACGTCAGGTACGCGGGGTGGCTGAGCGCGCCCTGGCCCTCGACCACGATCACGTCGGGATCCTCGCCCTCGAACGCCGCGACCACCTGGTGCTCGACCTCTCCCGAACAGAACTGGGGAACCAGCGCATCCAGCGCCACGCCGTACCTCCCCCCTTGGATCAGGGTGGTCTGACCGGTGCCGACCATGACCGCCTTCACCCCGCGCGCGTTCAGTGCCTGGACCAGCAGGGTCGCGGTGGTGCGCTTCCCGATCGCCCCGTCCGTACCCAGGACCGCGATCCTGGGGCAGGTCACGTCGTAGATCCGGCCCGAGAACAGGTGCAGGTCGCGCTTGGCCTTCGGACGGCGCACGTCGGTGATCGTGACGCCGGCACTCAGGGCGGCCGCGACGAACTCGGCGTCGTCGTTGAGGAACTCGTGCAGGCCGTTGACGACGTGCATCCCGCGGGCGATCCCGTCGAGCAGCACGATCCGCTGCTCGCCCGACAACAGACCGTCGGCGGGTGCCAGGCCGCAGATCAGGTAGTCCGGCACTCGTCCGGCGTGCGAGACGGCCTCCGCGAGCGACGCCAGCACCGGGACGCCGATCGCGGTGCCGTCGAGGAACCCCCCGGCGTCGACCCCGGCCCGGCGGCTGTCGACGACGCTGAGGATCTCGTACTTCTCCGAGTGCCGGACCAGCCCGTTGGCGGTCTTGCCGTCCTGCTCGCCGAACTGCCCCTCGCAGTAGACGACGGCGGTCGAACCGGAGGGCAGCGCGACGGGGGCCACCGAGTCGACCCACTCGCTGAGTTCGGAGACAGCAGGGGACGGGGTACCACTGACGAGCGAAGACATAGGTTCCTCTGAGCAGTCTCAGAGAAGGCGACTGGATCGTGGCCGGGTGGTGAGCCCAACGGTCAACGAGTGGTCCGCCCTGAGGGCCGGCGAGATTACCGGCATGTTAAGCATAGCCGATCCAGCCTCGGCGTTGATCTCGATCCTCGCCGAGACGAGCACCGGCCACCTTCCGGCGGACTCGCGGATCCGTCATCCTGCACACCGTGCTCACCAAGCAGAAGGACCCCGGGAACCTGGCGGTGGCCGGCAGCGTCGACGCCGCGAGCAGCGTCGGCGTCGCAGGCAGTGTCGCGGTGGCGGGGAGTGTCGGGGTCGCGGGGAGCGTGGCCGCGGCGGGCAGCGTCGGCGTGGCGGGCAGCGTGGCCACCTCCGGCAGCCTCGGGGTGCTGGGCAGCATCGCCACCTCGGGCAGCCTCGGGGTGCTCGCCAGCCTGGTCACGTTCCTGTCCGTGGGAATGCTGAACTGCGTCGGCTGCGCCGCGTGTGTGCTGTGCAAGCGCTGCATCGGCTGCGCGGCGTGCGTGAAGTGCGTCGACTGCGTGGGCTGCGCGGGGTGCATCGACTGCGTCGGGTGCGTGGGGTG
>Ga0070671_100004224_pt1 | contig 11366 bp, 6 predicted proteins | sample KBSS73metaG_FD_65341 | JGI IMG/M metagenome (GOLD analysis project Ga0070671, IMG submission 65341) | Switchgrass rhizosphere microbial communities from Kellogg Biological Station, Michigan, USA - KBS S7-3 metaG | ecosystem: Host-associated > Plants > Roots > Rhizosphere > Soil ... | reverse complement strand
GCGCTCAAGGCGTTTCCGCAGCTCAACGCCGAGATCCAGGGCAACGAGATCGTCTACAAGCCGTACCACGACATCGGCATGGCCGTGGGCGCCGAAGGCGGGCTGGTGGTGCCGGTGCTGCGCGACGCCGACAAGATGGCGTTCGCCGAAATCGAGAAGGCGATCCGTGCCTACGCGCAGAAGGCGTCCGATGGCACGCTGACGCTCGAGGACCTGGCGGGCGGCACCTTCACGATCACGAACGGCGGCGTATTCGGGTCGCTGCTCAGCACTCCCATCCTGAACCCGCCGCAGGTCGCCATCCTCGGCCTGCACAAGATCCAGGAGCGCGCCGTGCCGGTGAACGGCCAGGTGGTGATCCGCCCGATGATGTACGTGGCGCTGTCCTACGACCACCGGATCGTGGACGGCCGCGAAGCCGTGCAGTTCCTGGTCAAAATCAAGGAATTCATCGAAGATCCCGGCCACCTGCTGCTCGAAAGCTAGAGGGCGCCGGCGGGCACTAAAATAGGGGGAAGCATGCGTACTTCGATCCCCACCGCCGTCGCCCTTGCCCTTGCCGCCGCGCTCTGGTCCGGCCCTGCCGCGGCGCAGGTGAGCGAGCTGACGCCGCCGGCCGACCTCACCGCCCCGCCGGCCGACGCCACGAAGAGTGCCACCGGCCTGATCTCGAAAGTCGTGACCCCGGGGAAGAGCACCGAGAAACCCGCGGCCACCGACATCGTCACCGTCAACTACACGGGCTGGGCCGCCAGCGACGGCCGGATGTTCGACAGCACCACGGCGAGGGGCAACTCCTCCACCTTTCCGCTGAACCGCGTGATGGCCGGCTGGAGAGAGTGTGTGCAGCTGATGGTCGTCGGCGAAAAGCGGCGCTGCTGGGTGCCGCAGGAGCTTGCCTACAAGGGGCAGGCGGGCAAGCCGCTCGGCACCGTGGTGTTCGACATCGAGCTCGTGGACACGCGCCCGTCGCCGACGATTCCGCCGCCCGACGTCGCCGAGGTGCCGAAGGACGCCAAGCGCACCGCCTCGGGGCTGGCGTACAAGGTGCTGCGACCGGGCATCGGCGTTCGCCATCCCGACGGTCTGCGCGAAGTGCTCGTCCACTACACGGGCTGGACCACCGACGGCAAGATGTTCGACAGCTCGGTTCCCCGCGGCGTTCCCGCGCCGATGCGGCTCGACGAAGTGATCAAGGGCTGGACCGAAGGCGTGCAGCTGATGGTCGAGGGCGAGCGCACACGGTTCTGGATTCCGCAGGATCTCGCGTACAAGGGTCAGTCCGGCTCGCCCCGCGGCATGCTGGTGTTCGACATCGAGCTGGTCAAGATCAACTGAGGTTGGGCCGCCTGAAGGCGGCCCCTACAGGCGTCATGGGCTACTTCGCCCCGCCATCGCACGAAACATGGCGTCTGGTCGACGCGGCGAACACCGCTGCTTCCTTCACCGTCGACTGGCTACCGCCAAACGAGCTCGCCACCACCTGGCGGGTGGCGGTCAGGTCGGTCATCTCGAGGCGGAATCGCGCCGGCCCGCCGGACGTTACCGAGGCGATGGCGGCCGGGCTGCTGCCACCGCTCGACGACGGCGAGCTCGTGATCGAGGCGAAAGCCGAGATCGGTGGCAATTGGTTCTTCGCCTGCCGTGCGCTCGCCAGCCACGCCTATCCGGACTGCACGGTGGTGCTGCGCCTGCGGGTCGATGACGACCTGCTGGTCGGCATCGCGTGTCGCACGCGTCCGCCGTGCTCCACGGAAGACACGCGCGACCTCGTCACCTGGCTGGGCAGCGCCATCGAGGAATGGTTCGAGGATCCGGCGCCGGCCACCGTCGATCCGTCGCGAAGCGACGAGCATCGCCCGGTCGTGGATCCCGCCCTCCGCGAGCTCGACGAAGCACAGGAACACGACGATCACGAACGCGCGGCCAGAGCGCTCGACACACTCAGGCCTTTTCTGATCCGCGCGCCGCTGTCGCGCTTCGCCTTGAACCTGCACCTGGCCGAGGGCTGGGTGCAGAAGCGGCGTGCGTTCGAAGGGGACGCCGAGGCCGCGACGCGAGCCATCGACGCGTTCCGCGACGTGATGGGCTCGATCGACGTCTCCCGGCATCGCGATCTCCTCCGCCTGGCGTCGCTCTGGTTGGGGCAGGCGTACTCGCGGCGCGATCAGCCGGACGATCTTCGGCGGGCGATTCTCGCCCACGAGCGAGTCCTGGCGCTCGATGACGAGCCCGGGTTGCCCCGCAGCGCCGACGTCCATTTCCAGGCGGGCGTACTGCACCGCGGGATGGCGGCGCGGCTGCGCGACACACCGGCGGCGGCCGCCGAGGAAGTGCGCCTGGCGATGGCGCACTTCGACCGGACGGACCAGATTTGTGAAGCCGCCGGGGCGATGAAGGGTCGCATCGAAACCGCGGTTGCCAGGGGCGATACCCTCCGCCTCGCCGGCGGCGATGCCGAGCGCGATCACGCCGCCGAGCACTACGGCCAGGCCTTCAGGTGGCTCACCGAGCCGGACGGCCAGACCGAGATCGGCTCCGATCGGTGGGAGCAGCTCCTCCGGCATCTGTTTCTCTGTATGCGCGCGCTTGATGCGCTGCAGTTCGCCGGCGCTCCGGCCGGCGAAGGCGTCGAGACGCGCGCGATGGGTGTGTTCCTGAGGCCTCTGAGCCTGACGCGGAAGCTCGTGGTCGGCGGCCTCAGCGTGGAGATGGCGCTCGGTCGGGCGCTGGGGCCCGAGGTATCGCTTTTCTATGTAGGCGGTGGACTACACCCCGGAGCGGCCGACATGGGTTCTGCGGTGTCGGAGCGCGCCGATTGGCGGCTTGCGGTCCAGATTGAGTTTCGGGAACGCGACCTCGTCGTCCTCGTGCCCGGCAACACGCCCGGCATGCAGTGGGAGCTGCGCTTCCTTCACGACGAGGGGCTGCTGGATCGCACGATGCTGATGATGCTGCCGGCGGCGCTCCACCCGGAGGCGCCGGCCCTCTGGCAGGGCAGCGCGGCCGCGGCGCTGGAATTCGGGCTCACGCTGCCGCCGTACTCAGCCGCCGGCGCCTTCCTTCGCATGAGCAACGACGGGCGCGTCAGCAGCCGTCTGCCCTTCGAGGCGATCTCCGAGCCCGGCGGACTTCGCGCCGCCGTCGCCGATCTCCTCCGATCACCCGACGAGATCGTCGCGAGGAAGACGCGCTGGCGCGAGGGGCTCGAGGCGAACGAGACTACCGGACACGTGAGGCGGATTCGCGCTGACTGACGCGCGTTATCAAAGGCTGGACCGAAAACTGGTCATCGGGCTGAAGGGGGTCCCTGACGCTACGTAGGCATGCCGGCACCTTGACAGTCGTAGTGGCGAGGCGTAACGTCGCTGCGTTCCGAGAAGATAATTTCGCACAGCAAAAAATACTGCACGATCACTGACTCGTCCTGTCGCCGCCCTCCAGGCGGCGACGCGCCGGAGGGAAACGATGCGGATAGTTCTGCAACGGTACCCAGCAATCCTGCTCCTGGCCTTGGGACTCGCGACCATGCCGTCTGTCAGCACGGCACAGGTGCTCGGCACCGTGACGGGTACGGTGAAAGACGCGTCGGGCGCGGTCCTGCCCGGCGTCACGGTTGAAGCGTCGAGCCCGGCGCTCATTGAAAAGGTGCGGACGGCCGTCACCGACGGCGCCGGCCAGTATCGGATCATCAACCTTCCGCCCGGCGCCTACGTCATCACGTTCACGCTGACGGGATTCAGTACTGTCAGGCGTGAAGGTGTGGACTTGTCGATCAACGTGACCTCCACCATCGACGCGGATCTGCGTGTCGGCGCAGTGCAAGAGACCATTACGGTGACGGGCGGGGCACCGGTCGTCGATCTTCAGTCGACCGCACAAACCACCGTGGCCGACGAGCGGACATTCAAGGAATTGCCGACGGGCGGATCGTGGGTCAACGTGGCTCAGCTCGTCCCCGCCATCAATTCGGCGTTCTTCGGCAATCGGGACGTCGGAGGGACCCAGGGCGATCAGACCGGCACCCAGGTATCGGTCCACGGTGGCATCCCCGGCGACGGTGTGTCGATGATCGACGGCATGCGCATCGGCAACATGTATCTCAGCTCGAACCTGACGAACATGAGCCTCTCGGCGCTCATCTACGACGAGGTCAACCTCTCCTTCTCGGGACAGATGCCGGAATCGGGGACCAACGGCGTGATCATGAACGCGATTCCGAAGTCGGGCGGCAACCAGTTTCATGGCTCGCTGCTGGCCAACGGATCCGCGCCGTCTCTCCAGGGCAGCAACGTGAACGATCGGCTGCGAGCCCGGGGCGCGTCCGACACCGACTCGCTGAAGAAGCTCTACGACATCAATGGCGCCATCGGCGGACCCATCAAGCGCGACAAGCTCTGGTTCTACTTCACGTCGCGGTACTTCACGAACGAGTACTACATGGCCGGACAGTACTTCCCCGTCGATCCGGCGGCCTTCATCCGCACGCCCGATCTCACGCGGCAGGCGTTCGCCGGCACGTGGACGGTGGACAACAACATCCGACTGACCTGGGCGCCCACGGTGAAGCAGAAGATCTCCGGCTGGTACGCCTACCAGCGCAAGGACGATCCGCACTGGCTGCAGCAGCTTCTCTTCCAGTCGCCGGAAGCGGCGCAACTTGTCCGGTGGCCGACGCAGTTGAGCACCATCACGTGGAACTACACCGCCACGAACAAGGTGCTCATCGAAGCGGGGATCGCGCCCGGCGCCAGCCCCGACACGATCGTCCAGCGCCCCGAGGACATCGCGGGCGTGCCGATTTTCGAGCTCGGCGGTCCGAACGTCCCCTTCAACTTCGCGCATCGCGCTTCATGGTTCAACGATTCCGACGACCGCCTGCCGTCGCAGACCTACAAGGGCTCGATCAGCTACGTGACGGGCAGCCACAGCTTCAAGGCCGGCACGCAGTTGCAGCGCGGACACTTCGAATCGAGAAATACCAACCACGCACAGGGTGACTACTACATCATCTCGCTCGACGGGTCGCCTTTGCTCGCGACCATCACCTCCCCGTTGGCCGGGTGGGTGGACCGGCTGAACTACAACCTCGGGCTCTACGCGCAGGACTCGTGGACCACGAAGCGGTTGACGCTGAGCGGCGGTGTCCGGCTCGACTTTCAGAACGAATCGGTTGATGCCTATCACTATGGAGCCGGCCCGTGGCTGCCGAACCGGAACGTCAACTATCCGGAAATCAAGAACGTGCCCAACTGGAAGGACGTGAACCCGCGGCTCAATGTCGCCTACGATCTGTTCGGCAACGGAAAGACCGCCCTCAAGGGGAGCGTCAGCCGCGGCGTCCTGCAGGACTCGATCGGGGTTGCCCGCGCCAACGATCCGGCGGCCAATGCCCTGGTGACGTCGACCAGCCGGCTGTGGTTCGACAACAACGGCAATCAGAAGCCTGATTGCGACCTGGCCAATCCGGCTCCCCAGAATTTCTTCGGGCCCGGTTTCGATCCGACACGGGACTTGTGCGGCCCCTGGGACAACGCCAATTTCGGGAATCCCGCGCTCGCGACGACGTGGGACCCCAAGGTCCTCGATGGCTGGGGTGTGAGGCCGTACAACTGGGAGTTCTCCGTGGGCGTCCAGCAGGAGGTGATCCCGCGAGTGTCAGTCAGCGCGGGCTTCTTCCACCGCGCGCTGGGGAACTTCTGGGTGACCGACAACGAGCTCGTCAGCGCGTCCGACTACACGTACTACGACGCGACGGTGCCGACCGACCCGCGCCTGCCCAACTCCGGTCAGACGATCAGCCACATCCCCGATCTGAATCCCGACAAGCTCGGTTTGAGCCGTAACGTCGTGAAGGACGATTCGCAGTTCGGCGACCACATCGAGCACTTCGACGGCATCGACGTGACGGCGAACGGCCGGTTCAGCAACTTGTTTCTCCAGGGTGGCATCAGCAGCGGCCGAAGGCTGACGGACGTGTGCGCAGTCCGCGCTCAGGTGCCGGAATCAACGTTCCTCGCGATCACGGGGCAAGCGACGCCGGTCATCTTTCCGTTCTGCCGCGTGAGCGAGCCGATGCAGCACAGTATCAAGGCATACGCCTCGTATGGGCTTCCGTGGTACGGCATCCGAGTGAGCGGAACGTTTCAGAGCGTGATCGGGCCGATCATCAACGCCTACAACACCTACGCTGGCACGGCCCCAGGACTGGGACGACCCTTCTCTTCCGGTTCATCGACGGTCAACCTCGTTCCGGGATGGGTCGATGCGTTTGGGTTCAGAGGTCTCCCGACGGGCACCGAGTTTGGCGATCGCCTGAACCAGTTCGACCTTCGCTTCACGAAGATCGTCAAGGTGGGCAAGGGCACGGTCGATCTGAACGTCGATCTCTACAACGCGTTCAACTCGGACGCGATCCTGCAGGAAGTGCAGAATTACGGCGTGGCCTGGCGGAACGCCACCTCGATCATTCAGCCGCGGTTCGTGAAATTCGCGGCACGGTGGGACTTCTAGGATCCAGAAGATCGGCTGGTTCCCTCAATGGGACCGGCCGATCCTCTCGTGCTGCAACCTGCCCGGCCCGCCTGACCCACCTGACCTATCCGACCGGTTTACGCGCGATCACCTGGTGCATGCGGCAGTGCGCCACCACCGTGACCGGCGATTCGTCGGCCAGAGTCATGCCGGCGACCAGCTCGTCGAGCTTCGTCATCGACAGCGAGCCCTCCGTGACCAGCCCGAGGCCGGCATTGCGCAGCGTCCAGTTCCAGAAGCCCTTGTGGTCGCCGGTCAGGTAGTGCGGATGGTAGGCGTCCACGTGCACCAGCTCGAAGCCGGCTTCGATCGCCCACGTGTGCGCCCAGCGTCCGCCCGCATAATCGACACCGCGGCTGCGGCCGGCGGCGAGCCCGATCTCGCGCATCTCTTCGTAGGCCTCTGATCGCGGTTCGGCGTACACCGCGCTGACGTCGGCCTCCTCGCATACCATCACTCCGCCCGGCTTGAGCGCGGCGTAGATGGCGCGCATCGCGTCGACCGGCCGCTGGAGGTGAACCATCAGCCAGCGCGAATACGACACGTCGATGCTGCCGGGTTCGAGGCCGGGCTCATACACGCTGCCGGCGCGGAACTCGACCCGATCGACGAGCGCTTCGCGCGCCAGCGCCTGGGCCGCCGCGATCTGCTCCTCGCTGGCGTCGATGCCGGTGACCGCCGCGCCCTGCGTGGCCGCCCAGCGGGTGACGTAGCCCAGCCCGCAGCCGAATTCGACGAAGCGGTGGCCGGAGGTGAGCCCGGCGCGCTGCAACAGGTCGCGCGTCCGTCCGTCGTGAATCTCGCTGATCACGCGCAGGCGGTCGTGGTCGTGCTTGCCGGCCAGAACGTAGCGGTCGCCGATCGTCGCCATCGAAATCACTCCTCTGCCATGTAGGGATAGCCGTAGCTGTGCGGCGGAACGAAATTCTCCTTCATCGTTCGGGCACTCACCCAGCGCATCAGGTTCATCTTCGAGCCGGCCTTGTCGTTGGTCCCCGAGCCGCGGGCGCCGCCGAACGGCTGCTGCCCGACGACCGCCCCGGTGGGCTTGTCGTTGACGTAGAAGTTGCCGGCCGCGTTCCGCAGTGCGCTTGCAGCCTGCCTCGTGGCGCTCCGGTCGGTGGAGAACACGGCGCCGGTGAGCGCATAGGGCGACGTCCGGTCGATCAGGCCCAGCGTGTCGTTCCATTGCGAGTCCGGGTAGACATAGGCGGTGACCACCGGCCCGAAGATCTCTTCGGACAGCAGCCGGTAGGCCGGATTGCGCGTCTCGACCAGCGTGGGCTCCACGAAGAAGCCACGATCGTCATGCGCGCCCGAGCCCTGGATGATGCTGGCGTTGCGCCGCGCGTCGTCGAGGTAGCCGCTGATCCGTTCGAGCGCCCGGCGATCGATCACCGCGCCCATGAACGTACGGAAGTCGGCCACGTCGCCCACCTTGATGTCGCGCATCATGCCGACGGCGCGCTCCTTCACGCCGGGCCAGAGCGACGCCGGCACGTAGACGCGGCTCGCGGCCGAGCACTTCTGCCCCTGATACTCGAAGCCGCCGCGGACGATGGCCACGGCCAGCGCGTCGACGTCGGCCGACGAGTGGGCGAGGATGAAATCCTTGCCGCCGGTTTCGCCCACCAGACGCGGGTAGTTGCGGTAGCGCCCCATGTTGGTGCCGACGGTCTTCCACATACCGTTGAAGACGGTGGTGCTGCCGGTGAAGTGGACGCCGGCGAGCTCCGACGAGGTGAGCGCGATCTCGGAGACGAGTTCGGGATCGCCGGGCACGAAGTTGATCACGCCGGGGGGCAGGCCCGACGCCTCGAGCAGCCGCATGATGTAGTAGCCGCTGACGATCGCGGTGGCCGACGGTTTCCACACCACGGTGTTGCCCATGAGCGCCGGCGCCGTCGGCAGGTTGCCGCCGATCGACGTGAAGTTGAACGGCGTCACCGCGTAGACGAAGCCCTCGAGCGGCCGGTACTCCACCGCGTTCCACATCCCCGACGGGCTGATCGGCTGCTCCTCGTAGATCTGCTGCGCGTAGAACGGGTTGAAACGCCAGAAGTCCACCATCTCGGACGCCGCGTCGATCTCGGCCTGGAACACGGTCTTCGACTGCCCCAGCATCGTCGCCGCGTTGATGGTGGCGCGCCACGTGGTGGCGAGCAGTTCGGCGGCGCGGATGAAGACGGCCGCGCGTTCGTGCCACGCCCACGACGCCCATTCCCGGCGCGCCTCGCCTGCCGCCTGGATGGCGCGCAGCACGTGCTCGCTTTCGGCACCGTGCCAGTCGGCCAGCACGTGCGCGTGGTCGTGCGGCATCACCGCCTGATGCAGCCGTCCGGTGCGGATCTCCTCGCCGCCGACGATGAGCGGAATCTCTATCCGCTCGCCCGACATCTCGGCCAGGCGCGCCTTGAGCGCCGTCCGCTCCGGCGACCCGGGCAGATAGCTCTTGTTGGGATCGTTGACTGGGGTCGGGACACGCGGGATACCCGCGAACGACGCGTAATCGGCCATTCCGGGATCTTACGCCGTACGTAGAGGCGGACCTTCCGAGGTCCGCCTCCCCAGGCGCACCTCTGCGAGGTGCGCCTCTACGTACGGGCCGGTTCTATATCGACGCGAATGTTCCGCCATTTCTGCTGGCGGAAACGGACGAAACTGAGCATGCAGCGCGTCATGTGGCCGAGCACGATGGCGAGCCAGATGTCGTTGGCCTGCAGCCCGCGGGTCGCCTGGAGGATGGTGCACAGTCCCAGCGGAAGGATCACCTGCGACACGATGGAGATGTAGAGCGGGCTGCGCGTGTCGCCGGTGCCCTGCAGGCCGCCCGTGTAGCTGAGCGCAACCGTCACGAACAGCCCCGACACGCTCAGGAACCGCAGCAGGTGGGTGGCCAGCGACACGGCATCCGGGTCGCTCATACCGAACACCGCCAGCAGAGGGCCGGGAATCAGCCAGAACAGCGCCCCGATCGCCACCGCCACCGCGAGCCCGATGCGCGACGCCACGCGCACGCCGGCCGCCGCCCGATCCGGGTTGCCGGCGCCGAGGTTCTGGCCGGCAATCGTCGCCGAGGCGCCCATGAGCGCATTCGACGTCCACGTGATGAGCGAGAAGAGCTCGGTGTAGCCGACGGCAAAGGCCGCCTGCGCGGCGGCGCTGTGCTCGAGCGAGCCGATGAAGCGCAGCATGAACACGCCGCCGATGTTCATCGCGATCCCCTGCACCCCGGTCGGCAGGCCGAAGCGGAAGAGCGAGCGGATGATCGTGAAGTCCGGCTTCAGGTCCATGCCGTGCTCGAAGTGGATCACCGAGCCGGGCCGGGTGAGAAACCACAACCCGAACAGCGAGACCGTCGTGCTGCTCGCAATCGTGCCCAGCGCGGCGCCGACGGTGCCGAACATCCGGATCAGGATGACGTTGAAGAAGATCGTCAGCACCGTCATGCCGATGCCGAGGCGCAGCGGCGTCTGCGCGTCGCCGGCGGCGCGGAAGGCGCCGCTCAGCATGAAGAACATCATCATGCCGAGGATGCCCATGAACATCATCCGCAGGAACGGCAGCGCCTCCTTCTGCACCTCGGGCGCCGCGTTGATCAGCTGCAGCAGCGCCGGCGCGGCAAAGTAGCCGATGATCGCCAGGATGATGGCCATGAAGACCGCGGTCAGAAACGCCTGGTAGACGACCTTGTTCACCTTGTCGGGCTGATTGGCGCCGGCAAAGCGCGACACCAGCACGCCCATCCCCGTGAAGAGCGAGCTGATGAATACGATCACGACCAGGACGATCTGCCAGCTGACGCCGATGGCCGCGTTGCCGGTGAACCCGACGATGTTGCCGACCATGGCGTGATCGATGATCCCCTGCAGTCCGGCGATGACGTTCTGCAGCATCGTCGGCCACGCGAGCATCCACACGGCCGGTCCGATCGGCCCTTCGACGATGGCTCGGTTGAATTTGCGCTGTGGTTTGGGTGCGTCAGCCACGAAAGTCCTGGTTGAGTGGGCTACGCACCTGGGTACGTAGAGGGCGGTGGTCAGACCGCCCCGGCATTCGCTGGGAGTTTACTACGCGGCTCCCGCCGAGGGCGTTTACCCCAGCCGATTCAAGTCTTTACGCACGCGCGCAGAGGATGTGGCCGAGCCCGGACAGCCGCAGGCCATCGCTGCGATTGGACAGGAAGCGGGCGGTGAGATCCGAGGACGACAGGTCGTCGACGCGTGAAAAGCCGGCACGCGTCACCGCGGCCGCGAGCTCGAGCGGATCGAAAAACCCGATGAGCGGCTCGCCCACGCGGGCCAGGCGGCCGGCCAGCACCTTGAACCCGATGCGCTGCAGCACGCCGATCGACTCGGGCGGGACGCTGTAGTCGAACACCAGGCCACCGCCGCCCGCCGCCAGCGGCGCGAGCGCTTCGATCGTGCGCAGCGTCGTCGCTGGCTCGAGATACATCGGCACGCCGAGCCACGAAAAGAACGCGGGGTGGCGTCGATCGAAGCCAACTTGATCGAGCACCTCCACGACCGACTGCCGCGTGAACTCGCACGGCACGAACGCGGCGGTGTCCGGCACCCGCAGCCCGGTGTCGCGCAGCAGCTGCCGCTTCCACGCCTGCGTGGCCGGGGAGTCCACTTCGAATACCCGCAGGTTGCGGTGCGGATTGCGGCAGATGAACGTGTCGAGCCCGGCGCCGAGGACCACGTACTGCCGCACGCCCTCGTCCACGGCGGTCGCCAGCTGGTCCTCGGCCACCCGGCTTCGGATTACGAGGTGCGCGCGAAGCGCCCGCCCGAGCGCGCCACCGCCGGCGCGATACGGGTCGTTGCGGA
>Ga0070671_100004221_pt1 | contig 11370 bp, 8 predicted proteins | sample KBSS73metaG_FD_65341 | JGI IMG/M metagenome (GOLD analysis project Ga0070671, IMG submission 65341) | Switchgrass rhizosphere microbial communities from Kellogg Biological Station, Michigan, USA - KBS S7-3 metaG | ecosystem: Host-associated > Plants > Roots > Rhizosphere > Soil ... | reverse complement strand
TCTCGTCCGGCCGATTCGCGCCAAAGGCCAGCCGGTCGAGCAGCTTTTGCAGCTCGCACTTGAGCGCGGGAATTTGTTCCAGTGAAACTTTAAGCGCGACCAGGTCTCGCGCATTTCCCGATGCCATCCGCGGTTTAAGAAACTCGTAACGCGCATCTTTTCTGGGGAGCCGCGATGAAGATCGACCACTTCTTTGCGCTGAAGCAGCGGCGCGAATGCCGGAGCCAGCAAGTGAGCCCCTGTGACAGCCAGCCGTCGGGGAAAGCGATGGTTTGGATTGATTCGGCTCGTTAAACGTCACGTTTTGGAATAGGAGGTAATTCGATGCCGTCCGAATCCTCCTCCGGCGCGAAGTTCGAGATAGGGCATGTCTTGTTCATCGATCTCGTCGGGTACTCGAAACTCCTGCTCGACGAACAAAAGGACCGTCTGCGTCAGCTGACTGAGATCGTGCGGGCGACGCCGCAGGTTGTGAAGTCGATCAACGAACGACTTGTGAGGCTCCCCACCGGGGATGGAATGGCGCTGGTCTTCCGCCATAGCTCGGAGGAACCCGCGCAATGCGCCTTGGAGATCGCGCGGGTGCTGGGAGAACACCGCGAGATTCAAGTGCGGATGGGAATTCACAGTGGGCCGGTCAGCGAGGTCACGGACGTCAACGACCAAACCAACATCGCCGGCGCGGGGATTAATATTGCGCAGCGAGTGATGGATTGCGGCGATGCTGGTCATATCCTGCTTTCGAAGCGGGTAGCCGAAGACCTGAAGCAGTACACTTATTGGCAGCCGCACTTGCAGGACCTGGGTGAGTGCGAAGTAAAACACGGCGTGCGCATCGGGCTCGCGAATCTCTTCTGGGATGACGTCGGCAATCCGTCCCTTCCCAGCAAACTCCGGGCTCTCAGGAAGCGACGAACTTACACGCGTTGGGCGGCAATCATCGTCGGGCTGGTTCTTCTCGGAGCGATTCTCGCGACCGTCGCACTGCTTATGCGAAAACCCCAGCCACAGCCTCCGCTCGCTGTGAACGAAAAATCCATCGCGGTTCTCCCCTTTGCGAATTTGAGCGACGAGAAAGCGAATGCCTACTTCGCGGAGGGCATACAGGACGAAATTCTGACCCAGTTGGCAAAGATAGGAGCGCTCAAGGTAATATCTCGCGTCTCGACTTCGCGCTACGCGAGCAGCCCGGGGAACCTTCCCGAAATTGCGCAACAGCTCGGGGTGGCGAATATCCTGGAAGGGAGTGTGCAAAAGGCGCGCGACGCGGTGCATGTCAATGTCCAGTTGATCCGGACCGCGACGGGCGAGCATCTCTGGGCCGAGAGTTACACCCGTAAGCTGGATGATATCTTCGGGGTGGAGGGCGAAGTGGCCGGCGCGATCGCCGAGCAGTTAAAGGCGAAGCTAACTGGCGCCGAGAAAGAGAGCCTGACGGCTAGAGCCACAAACAACTCCGCCGCTTACGACGCCTACCTGCGCGGTCTGGCCTTCGCAACACGGACTGATAACGTCAGAGCAAACGAGGAGAAATCGATCCAGGAGTTCGAAGAGGCTGTTCGGCTCGACCCGGGCTTCGCTCTGGCCTGGGCACATTTGTCCATTCAAAACTCCCTGGTCGCGTTTAATTTCGAGCTAACCGTGGGGCGCCGGCAAGCCGCGCGTTACGCGCTCGCACAGGCGACGAAGCTGAGCCCGGCGCTGGTCGAAACTGAATTAGCCAGCGCCTGGTATCGCTATCAGGTGGAGCGCGATTACGAAGGGGCCAAGACTCAATTCGAGGCGGTGCGGCTGCGCTATCCGAATATTTCCGAGGCGTCCTTCGCGCTCGCGTGCATCGCGCGGCGCCAGGGCCAATGGGAACAAAGCCGCCTTCTTTTCGCCCAAGCCATCGAGCTCGACCCACAAAACCTTAACGTGTTAGGCGAAGCGGGAATCACCGACATCGCAGTGCGCGATGCAGCTTCGTCCCTGCGTCTTCTGAATCGATCCCGCGACCTTGGTGATCAAAGTGCGACGACGGCTGCCTGCTTCGCTCTAACCTATCAACTCACTGGTGAAATTCAGCGCGCGCAAGCCGAACTCGATCGGGTAGAGCCGGCGGAAAGTGATGTGGTGTACCTGGAAACCGCGGCAAAGAACGCGATTTTGTTGCGCAAGTATGACGCTGCGATTGCGCTCCTGAGAAAGCACCTGGAAAAACCTGCGGCTCCCGGTGTCGCTCCCAGCGATCTTCAGAATTTGCTCGCTGATCTGCTGAGGCAATCCGGCGAGACGGCCGCGGCCGAGGCCACATATCGGAAGGCCAGGGAGTCCGGCGAAGCGGAGGCACTCCTGCAGCCCGACAATCCGGAACCGGTGATGTCATCGGCTTGGGCGGAGACCTGGCTCGGCGAAAAGAATGCGGCCCTGACCCACGCGCACCGTGCAGTGGCCCTGCTGCCCGCTTCCAAGGATGCCTTCTTCGGACCAGTTTTTGAGGACACGCTGGCGCGGATCGAAGCACACTTCGGCGATAAAGAGAGCGCGCTTTCTGCGGTGCAACACCTGTTCACCACTCCCTATGCTTATCCGCTCACGCCGGCCCTTCTCCGGCTCGATCCCGATTGGGACGATCTCCGGGGTGATCCGCGCTTCGAGAAGCTCTGCCAGGAGACTACGAAGTAAGTTAAGAGGTGAGATGCTTGAAGAAGCCCACGGAGGAGCTGAAAGCTAAACAACTCCGGGGGCGACATGGGAGCGGATGCACCTTCTAGCGACGGCGCACCGCGATTCCGACTAGGGATTCTTCAGGATAAACACGTCCTTATGGCCGCCCGGAACCCCCCAGTTGCTCGTAAACGCGATGAAACGACCGTCTCGGCTAATATCGGCCCGTGGAGAGGCATAGTAGTCATCATCGTAAATCGAGAAGTGATGGGCTAGGCGACGGACGGCGAGGCTGCCGTCGGTCGCTACCTGGTAGATTTCGTCGTGAAAAGGACCATCGGGTGTGCCGGTGACTGCTGAATAACTGCTGATGAGCGCCCACTTCTCATTATTCGCGAGCATCGAAATATGATAAGCCTGAGTCCAATCATTGTCGTAGTTAATAAGCGTTCTAACAGTATGAGGGTCGGCGAGAGTGCGATAAGTAACTTGATTACGCCAATTATCCGCACCAATGACAATCTTTTTGCCGTTGTCAGAATGTCCCGGGGCATAATCAGGGCCGTCATCGGTCAGGTCCTGAACCGCCAACGTCTTCAAGTCCACCACCTTGACTTCGATTGCGCCGACGCCTTGCTCGCCTGTCTTTACGACCAGATACCTTCCTGTTTTGTCGACCTGGACTTCGTCCACCTGCGAAGTCGCAACATCGTATATGACTTGATTTATATCGCGTTGCCAGACCAGGTAGCCGACGACGTTGTAGCGCGCATCTCGACGCGTGAAAGCGAAGACGTTATCGTTTGAGATACTCTTACTCATCTGCCACAGGTAATCGCCATTGCGATACAGAGAGGAAAGGTCAGCAATTTGCGTCGATGTCTGGGTAGCGACGTTGTATGTGAACAGATGCATCCCGAAATCATGGGCGTAAGTAAGATCGGGATCCGTGCCGCTCCAGATCGCATCCTCCCAACGCAACGTAGTAGTCCAAGTAAGCTTGTCGACAATCTTAAAATTGACGGGATCGAATTGGTAAAGGAGTGGAGCGACGCCACTGTAAACAAGGAGCCGTGTGCTGTTGACGTTAAAGGTGGGCCAATAGGAGTAGGAATTGATGCACTCGGGCCCATCATTTTCATCCGTTAGCCGCATGATCTTGGTTCCGAAGGTTGGATCAATTACTGTCCCACCGGCAGCCGGCAGAGGAGGCGCCGGCGGCACGGGATAAGTTCCGTAATCCCGCTTGATTCCGGCGAACGCATTCACCGCCAAAATGACTTGCAAGCATAAGGCTATCCCGAGCAGCCTATGTAAGAAAAGGCCAGGTATCTTCATGGGAGCCAAGATGAGATTCCGATTCGCTTTTGTCGAGCATTTTAGCTGGCGGAACCTGCCCGCACACCAGGCAGAGATAGACAAGGCACCGACAAGCAGGGACTTGCACCTAATTTGCGCGAGTTGTGAATCAGCACCCCATGCCCGTGCGCGCTTGAGGCGAGTGGGCTTTTTTGGCTCTAAGTCGGGCAAAGGGTTACGGATCAGCCTCCACCCGCAGTGCTGATGGCATCGTATTTTCCAAACGACGTAAATCGTAGGCGCACAGAAACACGGTGGGAAAGGCAATGAGGGCCGACTCCGCCAAGAGCTTGCTCGAGAAGCCCATGGAGAAACCCGTGCTCACAAAGTCGTTTGGCATCCAAAGGAGTAAACCGAAGTTGATCAAACCCCAGGCGATCGCGGCAATTGTGTCCAATCATCCAAGGGCGATTTTCAAGCTCTGCCACCGCGAGGCTTTACGCCTGCGCTCGCCAGGGCCCAATGTATGGATGCGACCCCACATAAACGCGCCAAAGTCCTTGCACCGCCGCGACTCGCCGCCATCTTTTCGCCAGATGAGAACACTTTCGGTGCTGCTCGCCCTGGCGCTCCTGACGCGGCCAGCCTCCGCGCTCATGCAATATACGAGCGAAGACATTTCGCGTTTCCGCTCCAAGGATTATCCGAAGGCCGAGCCTGGAATGCTCAAGCCCTCCGAGTACGTCGCACGCGCCAACAAAGTCTTACACGAACGTTACCCCGGCTTCGACTACACGAAAATCAAACTTGGCGGCGTCACCCATCGCTTTTATACCGATGCGCCGAAACGCGATCGTGACATCATCTGTGTTACCTTCATTTATCAACAACTGGTCCCCGCGCATCTCGAGGGCGGCGGCACGCTTGCTCCGGCCAAGACTGGTCTTATTCCCGGCATCCTCGTTTTGATCAGGAAAGATTTGAGCAAGATCTACGTTAACGGCGTCTATTATCAATATCAGTAGCGACTCACCGGGTAAGGAGTTTCAGATGCCATGGCTCCCGGAGTAATCGGAGGTCACTCCCCACGGAGCCACGCGCCGAGGGCACGCAACGCGGCGCTGAACCAGGCGCCGGGCGACTCTTTCATCGCTGCGAAGACTCGCGGGCTAAGGTCCTGTTGGGGATTTTCGAGCGTGCCGGAGAGATGCACGGTAGTCCAAAGATAGCCCTCGCGCTCGCGAGAGAATATTTCCCGCGCATTCGGCAGCCATTCGAGATACTCCGGCGTGGCGCCGAGATCAAGGCTCCCGCCTAATGACTCCTTACTCAATGTAATCGAACCTTCGATGCTAAACTTTCCTTTGGCCTCAATCGCGATGTGCCTGGCTTCAGCCACGTCGCGCTTCCATTCCACGTCTGCGGAGAAATCGCTCAGCTCCAGGTTCTCGAGCGATTTGTGTTTTGTCACCGCGGCGAGCACTTCCAGAAAGCGCAGCCCGCGGACGCGCGCGCCATTAATCTGCAACGAACCCTGCACCTCCGCGTGCTCAAGCTTCCAATCCTTGCCGGTCCAGTGTGCATTTCCCTGCGCGGCCCCCTCGACATGTTGCCTCCAACTTTCCGGGACCCATTCGCGGATCGGCAATTTGTCGAACTTGATGCGGCAATCAACGCTCTTGTCGTCGCGCGTCCCCGCTTTGCCTTCGGCATGAATGGTGCCGGCGCCGGAGCCAAGGTCGAGTTGGTAAAGGCTGAAGAACGTTTTCGTGATCAACAAGTGGGTGTGACGCAGTTGCAGCTCGGGCGCGGGCGGTACGCGCATCGTACCGCCGGTCGCCTGATATTCGAAATCGCGGCCATGGGGGGTAATCAAGAGCCGCGTGCCGAAGAAGCCGGATTTCTTGTTCAGCAGGGTCCACGTAACGTCGACCGGTTCAGCGCGGAGCTGCTTTAGATAAACGCGGTCGGGCAGAAATATATGATACCAGGGTTTGCCTGGAGTGGACTCAGGCTTCGGCTCGTAGACTTGAATGGCGACCTCGCCACCATCGACATGGATATCGTCTAGTTGCCAACGGCGCAGGAAAACACCGAGTGGATTGAAACGCGCGGTGATGCCCCTGGCATGGAGTCTTGTGAGCGCCTTTTCGCCATGGTCGGCTTTTGCCCCATCACTGGCAGCGGAAAGAAATCCGGTGCGATGAATGGGCGCGAACTCACTCCCTCGAAAGTGGAGGCCTTTGGCTGTCTCCTTCTCGATCTCGGCGCGAAACTCTGAGCCTTCGACATAGCGCGTGATCGTAGGATTCAGGATTGCGATTGCGATGGCGACGGCAATGACGAATGCGCCTGCGACTATACCGATCCAGAGCCAGAGTTTGTCGTTCCGCTTGGCTCGCATCGGATATCAGTAGCGCGCATTGCGTTCCAAGAAAGCAAAACGTGTTTCTGGCAAGCCCGCGGCGGTAGCGTCCGCTGTCTCAGCGGGAAAGCAGACAGGCGGAGAACGTTTCCTACATGTGCCGGGAACAGAAATCGAGGAACAGCAAGAGGGGAGGGGAATATTCCTGTTTGTGCAAAAAGTGAGCGGCGAGTCGCCCTGGCAAGAACACCCACAGGCGCTTTTGCTTTGCCCAATCATTCGAAGCCCCTCTACAAAGGAATTTGCGATGTTTCACCGGCAGTGTCTGGCGAAAGGAAAACGATATGCCCAAACGAAAAGGGACCACAAAGATTAGACGGAAAAAGGCAAAGCCGACTCCCAAGGGAGCCGTAGCCATGGCTGTCGTGCAACGTGGTGCGCAACGTGCCGCGCCCCTCGCCGATGGCCCAGTTACACTGGAAGAGGCAAAAGCCCTGGTGCAGGCGCGCGCCCCGCGCCATGCCATGCGGGGTCAGGGAGGACTGTTGCCGGCTGCTTCTCCAGCGGGCGTCGGTGAAGAGCGCAAGAATTTACGAGAAGAGGAGCGCCGCGAGCGCGAACGACGGATTAGCGAATATAAGGCGACGATGGAGATCATGAAGGCACGTGGCGTCAAGGGGCTGACGGCGCCGGCGCGGCGGCCCACCGCAAGGCGAGGCGTGGCACCGGGAGCGCGACCCTTACAGGTTTTTGCAGAGGGCGATTCATGGTTCGACTATCCGATTCCTCTTTTCGGCGGCGGCATCATTCCGCGCCTGGAGAAACTCCTTGGTGTGCCGGTTCTCAATTTGGCGAAGGCCGGCGATGAAGTTCGCTTCATGTTGGGTGTCGAAGAGCGCAAGATTCTCGCGCACCAGCTCAGCACCGGCTGCCCGGCCGGCGGACCCTGGGAGGCCCTGCTATTTTCCGGCGGCGGCAACGATATTGTGGCCAATCCGATGGCGCTTTGGGTTCGTGACTACGATTCCAGTCTCCCACCGAAGAACCTCATTTACCAGGCGCGCTACGACGCGGCCTTGGCTCTTGTGCGGGCCGGTTACGAAGATTTGATCAGCTTGCGCGATTCTCTCAGCCCAAACACCCATCTCGTATTTCACTCCTATGACTTTGCCATTCCGGATGGGCGGGGAGTGTGCTTAATGGGTCCCTGGTTGAAACCAACATTCGATTTACGCAGGTTTCCCGCGACCTCGCCCGCGAGGTTCGAAGTCGTTAAGGCAATGTTGGTGCAGTTTGCTGACGTCCTGCGCTCGCTAGCGACCCACCCACGCGTGACATTCATCAACGGCCAGGGAACTTTGGCGCCGGGCTCCGGTTCGTGGCACAATGAGCTGCACCCCTCAAAAGACGGTTTCAAAAAATTTGCGTCCGTCTTTCACGACAAGCTCAAAGCGCTCTTCCCCGCGCAGGTCCTTTAATCGGGCGATAGGGAATCTCACTATCTACGGGGCTGAGGCGAATGTCGGTTCGGAGGAGCGGCGCTGAGTGTGATTTCAAAACACCCTCAAGCGCGCCGATTTCTACGATTTCGTTTGCTATAGCGGCAAGCCGCTACAAAAAATCAGCTGGAAGCGCTGTTTTTTGCCGATTTTTTCCGCTTCTGTTGGCGACGGCAGGTGCGGTATTGTATTGCAAGCGGTTACGACGATGATCTCGCCGCGGTAAATCGCTACGAAAAACAGCCATGGCAAATCTCGCATGAATGCGCGTGGCTTTTTCGCTGAATTAAAGCGGCGCAATGTCTACAAGGTGGCGGTCGCTTATGCGATCGTCGGCTGGCTCATGATGCAGGTGGCGGCCACGGTCGTGCCTGCGCTCCATCTGCCCGATAGCCTGACGACCGCGGTGGTCGTGGTGGTCTTGCTCGGCTTTCCCATCGCGCTCGTGATTGCCTGGGCTTTTGAAATGACCCCGGAAGGGATGAAGCGAACGGAGAATATCTCGCCTGACGAAAAGCTGCCGCAATGGAGTCTGCGCAAGTTTGTCGCTTTCTTCGCCAGTCTCGCAATCCTTGCCGCCGGCTTGCTCATCTTCCGGCTCGTGCACACCGGCCCGCCGGCAACGGCGCAAAATCCGAGCACACCTGCGCCTGCCAAGTCGATCGCCGTCCTGCCTTTTCTCAATGAAAGCGGCGACTCGAGCGATGAATACTTCTCCGACGGCCTTTCCGAGGAATTGATCTCTGCGCTGGCGCAGATCGGAGAATTGAAGGTGATCGGCCGCAGCTCTTCCTTCCGGTTCAAGAGCCAGAAGGAGGAAGGCAAAGTTATCGGCGAAAAGCTCGGGGTGAGCACGCTCCTGGAGGGCACGGTGCGCAGGCAGAATGACCACGTGCGAATCGTGGCGGAGCTGGTCAATGCAGCCGATGGCAGCGAATTATGGTCGCAAACCTTCCAGCGCGAACTCAAAGATATCTTTGCGGTCCAGAGCGAAATCGCGTCGGCGGTGGCCGAGGCACTTGAGCTGAAGTTACTCGGGCGTGAAAATCTGGCGGTCAACAAACCGGCGACTCAGAATGTGGAAGCGCACAATGTCTATCTCCAGGGCCACTTCTATTTGGAACGCCGCAACCTGGAAGATTTTCGCCGGTCGATTGGCTTCTTCGATCGGGCGCTCCAGCTCGATCCTAATTATGCACTCGCCTATGCGGAGCGCTCCGAGGCCTTGACCTGGATTGCGGATCAAAGCGGCGAACATCAAAAGGAGACCTGGGCCGCGGCGGCGAAGGATGCAGAGCAGGCGGTCGCGATCGACCCGCGGCTGGCAGAGGCCCATTCCGCGCTTGGATGGGAGCGTTTTTTTGCGGAGTGGAAATTTGATGAGGGCCTGGCCGAATTGAGGCGCGCGAAGGAGCTCGCTCCGGGGAGCGCGACGACTAATCATCTTCTCGCGAGTGTGCTCGTTTTCCTCGGCCGATTCCCCGAGGCAGAAAAGCTCGCGCGCCGGGCGATTGAACTCGACCCACTCACATTCGCGGCGCGCAATAACCTGGCGCGCATTCTCTTTTACGAAAAGAGGTACGATGAGTCGGTCGCAGTCGCACAGAAGGCGGCTGAATTACAGCCGACGGGCGCCTCCAGCCATCGCTGGCAGGTCTGTGTCGCAGTCATGCGCGGCGATGGAGAGACGGCCCTGCGTGAAGCGCGGCTCGAGCCTAACGAGGCTTACCGAAATTTTTCTCTCGCTCTGGCGCAGGCGGCCCGGGGCGACCGCCCGGCGGCCGACGCCGCCCTGGCCGAGTTGGTCGCGCAGAACAAAAACATTGCCGCCTACCAGATCGCGCAAGTCTATGCGTGGCGCGGCGAGACAGACAAGGCATTCGAGTGGTTACAAATCTCCTACGATACTCATGACACGGGCACGCTCAGCCTGCTCATCGATCCGCTTCTGAGAGGTCTGCATGCTGATCCACGCTATCACGCTTTGCTTGCCAGGACGGGGTTGCCGACGTCGCTATGAAACCGCATGATTTCCTGGCCGAGCTCAGGAGGCGCAAGGTCTTTAAGGTCGGGGCGGCTTACCTGGTGGTGGCATGGCTGGTGGTGCAGGCGGCTTCAATCGGGTTTCCGGCTTTTGATGCGCCGCCCTGGGTGTTGCGCGTTTTCATCCTCGTAGCGCTGCTGGGATTTCCGATCGCGGTGATGATGGCGTGGATGTTCGACGTCACACCCGAGGGGGTCAAACTCGACACTTCAACCTCCGGGAGCAAACGTCTTTTCGCCGTGGCGGCACTGCTCATCGTGCTGGCGCTGGGCTGGTATTTCTATGGGCAGCCAACCTTTCGCAAGGGAGATCTGGCCACCCCGACGACCGCCGATAAGAACTCGATCGCCGTTCTGCCCTTCGCCAACATGAGCGGCAAGACGGACCAGGATTATTTTTCCGATGGCATGACCGAAGAGCTCTTGAACGTGCTCGCCAAGGTCCCGCAACTCAAGGTGGTGGCGCGCACTTCGGTCTTTCAGTTCAAGGACAAGGGTGGCGACATCCGCGAGATTGGTCGCAAGCTTGGAGTTACCAATATTGTTGAAGGCAGCGTGCGCCGCGATGGCCAGGACGTGCGCATCACGGCGCAGTTAGTGCGCGCCGCCGACGGCTTTCATATCTGGTCGGAGACTTACGATCGCAAGCTGGAGGGTGTCTTCGCGCTCCAGGACGATATCGCGCGGAAGATCGGTGATGCGCTCAAGGTGTCGTTAGGGGTGACGGCGCCGGTTTCGGCGCGTGCGCCGATCGATCCCGCGGCCTACGACGAATATCTCAAAGGTCGCGCTCTCATGCGCGAACGTCGCGATCTGCCATCTGCTATTGCGCACTTGAAGGCAGCGGTGGCGAAAGCGCCTGAGTTTGCGGCCGCCTGGTCGTCGCTCTCGCTGACCTATGAGGTGAGTTTCTGGTTCACGACGCGCATGACTCCTTCCCTGGCGGCCGAGTTCCTGAAAGGGCAGGAGGCAGCGGCAGCGCGCGCCGCTGCGTTCGATCCCGACGCCGCAACCACCGAGCATGCGTTGGGCAACGTTGCGCGCGCGCAATTTCACTACGCCGACGCCGAGCGGCATTACTTGCGCGCGATGGCGCTCGACCCAAGCTACTCGGATGTGCGCGAGGATTACTCCGAGGTGCTCTACGAAGTCGGTCGCCTGGAAGATTCGATGCGCGCGGCGCGCCAGCTGGTGACACTCGATCCTTACTTCGGCATCGGCTGGAATCGGATCTTGCGCACCGGAATGGCGCTCGATCGGCGCGCTGATGTGGAAGAAGCGGTCGAGAAAATGCGTGCCGTTGCCCCAGACAATCATATCGGCAAGCTTGGATTGCTGGACTATGCACTCGCCTACGGGCGGGCCGATGAAGCGCGGTCTGCACTTGCGGAGATCGAGAAACGCTGGCCTAACGAAGCAAGGTTCGCCCAGCAGTTATTGCCATGGGCATTGAGCGAGCCGGGTTTCGACCCGGACAAAGTGCGAACGGCGATCGCGGACGCACCCTCGGGCGAA
>Ga0070671_100004220_pt1 | contig 11371 bp, 13 predicted proteins | sample KBSS73metaG_FD_65341 | JGI IMG/M metagenome (GOLD analysis project Ga0070671, IMG submission 65341) | Switchgrass rhizosphere microbial communities from Kellogg Biological Station, Michigan, USA - KBS S7-3 metaG | ecosystem: Host-associated > Plants > Roots > Rhizosphere > Soil ... | reverse complement strand
CGCTTCGGCTCGCTTTAACATGTCGGACCAGGATCTCGCGGAAGAAGGCATGAGGCGAACACTGGCAGCGGCGAAATCGGGCCAGGCTCCACGCCTCGTCTGGTTCGAGCGCATTGCGCAAGACGCCCGCCGACGTGGTCAATCCGACGATATTCAACGGACGATCGACGCGCTGGACATGCTTGCCTCCACAACCGGCGGCAAGCAGATAGATAATCTGATTCAACGACGGCGCCGCGTGTGGGCTGGATGGATCACGAAGCTGACGCGCTCGCCTATTGTCGCCGTTCCAGGGAAGACGAAGGTATAGGGGCTGGTACTCCAATGTAGGAGATCTCTAAGCCTGCGGCTTTGCCGCTCGTCCAGAGAGGTGCTCGTTCGAATCGGGCCCAGCCCATCACTCTTCAACCCGCCGTCGCGAATCGCCGAACATCGCTCCGGCGCTAATTTGCCCGCGTGAAGACCTGCACATCCTGCAGTTCGGGACGGCTCGGCGCCCAACTGATAGAGGTAAAGACCTTCCCGTCGGATGACACCGTATAGATCACCCATTCAGATGTTTTGCCATCCGTTTTCTGCTGGCGGACGATCACATCCGGCGCGAGGTGCCAGTGAGCGAGCGTCTGATCCTTGCCCGGAGTGCGAGGATCGGGGTGATCTTTGCCGTCGAACGTGGCGGAATACGAGTATTGCGGCGACGCCGTGGGAGTGTTCGCCAGCGTGTTCCGAAGGCCATTGCCTTCCGGCGCCAATATCCGCACGTGCTGCGTCGGGAAAGCTGCGTGATCTCCATTGCGGTTGTTGACGGACCTGGTCTGGTCCATCATCCACCGTCCGAAAATGGGGTCGGCGGACTTCACCGCTTGAGCGAACGTCCGCGAATGCGCGAACACGAGCATCATCGCCAAGGTCGCCGCGATCAGCCCCGCACCGAGCAATTTGCGCATACGTTTCAATCCTTTCCGCTGTAGCGCGACACGCTTCAAAAAAAACGCGCCTCTAGTGCCGCGGCGCTGGATCGGTCGTCAGGTGGTTCGGAACCGTGAACATCACATTTCCGTTGACGGTCACATCGGGCGCGCCGCCGCCCCAGTAATTGCCCGCGGCATCGACGCGAATCGGCGCGGTCGACGCGTTGGCGTTCGTCACGGCGACGGCGAGCCCCGCGGTCGTGACGAGTCGATTCCGGCCGCGGCTTCCGAGCGGCCCGCCTCCCAGATCGATCACGGCTGCGCCAATTGTCTTGTCTCCGGGATGCGTGACTGTGATGGCCGCAATCGGCTTCGCACCGGCAGGCGCGGTGAAATCCGAGAGCGACGAGTTCTCGACGCGCACGTTGAGCGTCCCGATGTTGTTGGCGTTGAGCAGGCCGATGGCGCCGCCGAAACCGGAGAACTTCGTGTTTTTCACCGCCAGCGTGAACGCCTTCGTTCCGTTGCTCGCGCCGCTCAGCCGGATCTGGCCGTCGAGGCTGCCGGCGGGGTTGGCGTTGGAAAGCACCGAATCGGTAAGGGTCAGGTTGTAGACGCCGTTGGTCGGATTCGCCGCTTCCAGAATCTTGATGTTCGCACTGGCAGGATCGCGCAGGTCGAGTCGCGTCATGTCGATATTCATCACACCGTTGGTGGTGCCGCGATGCTGAATCTCGATCGAATCGCCGTTGTTCACCTCGCCGACCATACGCGGGTTCAACACGATCGTGTCGGAGATGCGTGCGTTCACGACCGGGCTGTCGCCGCCGGTCAAGAACACCAGGCCGTCCGTCGCGTAATTGCCCGCGGGTGACAGATTCTCGGCATGAAACCGCGACATGGTGAGATTCACTTGCGAGTGGTTGAGCGCGATCAGCGTGAACGCACGCGACCGGACGATGCCCACGGGGGGATTGAAAGATTCGGGACGAGGGAGGTTCAGTGACAGATCGCGGACGAGCGTGTCGGTGATCGCGAAACTGGCAACAGCGCCCGTATCGGTGAGCAGCATGATGCCTTCCAGATTGCTGTCGCGAATCACGTTGCTGGCGATGACGGCATCATCGGCCCCCGCCGCGACGGCCGCTTCGGGCACAAGCTTGGCGCAGTAACTCGACGCCCCGGGTCCGCACGCCAGCAGCGTAATCGCACCGAAGTGGTTTCCCTGGGATTGGTAGAGCACGAAGCCATCGGGCCACAGTCGTTCCAGCCGCGGCAGATCATTCCCCTGGATCATGTTGTTGGTGATCAAGTTGCCGCGAAGCTCGGCTCGTCCGGCGTTGACGCCGAAGATTCCGGCGCGCATCGCCCCGTCGATGTGGATGTTCTGCACGACGTTGTTGCGAGCGAGCCGGATGGCATCGCCGTTGTACCGTGCCGCGCTCGTGTTGGTGACGGTCGGACCGCCTCCGGTTCCCGCCTTGGTCACGGCGTCGCCGAGCCCAATCAGGCGCTGGCCATCTTTCAGTTGAATCCCATCATCGAGCGCACGCGATGACGGCACGACGCGAATGATGTCTCCCGCTTTCGACGCGTTTTCCACCTGCTCGAGGGTCGTGAACGGGCGACTGCGGCTGCCGTTGCCGCCCGGTGCGGCATCGGCGTGGACGTACCAGGCCGACGCGCCTTCACTGGCAGCGGCCGCGAAGGGCAGAACACATGCTGCAATCACGACACGCCAGCGCATATAAACCTCCACGGATCGAACGATCCGAATGAGATTGGCTGAGTACCTACCGAAATGAGCGGTGTGTCAACGGCGCGGCCATATGATTCCACAGGTCCAGATGATCCGTCTTCACAACACCCGATTACGCGCTGTTCTGATAATGGCGTTAGCACCGGCGCTGGTAGTACTGGGCTGCGCTACCAGCGTGTCCGACTTCGAGGCTTTCATGCGGACAACGCTTCCGTCGAACGTCACGGTGCTCAAGATGGACGGGAACTGGGCGCCGATCCGTGGCGCTGCTGGGAGATCGCCCCAGCCAGCGACGAGCTGAAGAGAAAACTCATCTCGACATGGAATCTGGTTCCCGATTCCCATGCGTTTCACGGGGTCGCGAGCGGGAATCACATCTACTGCCGCTACGACGGGCTCAGTGAGAGTTATTCCGGGGATGCCGATTCGTACCGAGCTGTCGGAATCGACGCGACGAAAAACATCATGGTGGTGTACTTCTACAACGGTTAACTGCGGCTGCCGTTCGTCCACACAACAACAATTCACCGGAGGTCCGAAATGCGATTTCTCAATGCGTGTTCCGTGGTCCTTCCGCTACTGCTGATCGCGTGCTCACCATCGACTCCTGCCGCGGTTTCAAACCCCGATTTCGCCGCTGAAGAAAAGGCCATCCGCGACACGGACGCTCGCTGGTTGAAAGCCGCGCAAGCTCGGGATGCGGCGGGCGAGGCGGCAATATTTGCCAGCGACGGCGTGGCATATCGCGAACACGTCGATCCACTGGTCGGCCCCGCGGCTTTCCAGACGTGGGACACGAAAGTCTACGGTGACAATCCTCGGCAGACCACCGCATGGACCACGGAGTCCATTCACATTGCCGACTCGGGTGACCTCGCGATCCAAACGGGCGAATACCACACCACCGGCATCGGCGCGAACGGTGAGCGCGAAGACAAGGGCCGCTTCGTGACGGTCTGGAAGAAGGTCGGCGGTGAATGGAAAGTGGCGCATGACATCGGATCGACGACGATGCCGGAAGCGCCGTCAGAGAAGAAGTAGCTGATAAGCGTGATCGAGGCACAATGCGCGTATGCACCGCACCCGTGTGGAAGAGTTGCCCTTCGTCGGAAGTTCCCACCAGTTCGTTGGCGCCGATCACGGCGCCACGAACATCTCGGTGTTTCTGTTCAACGGCGCACCGGGACGCGGTCCGAAGCCGCATCGGCACCCATACGACGAGATCCAGTTCATCCAACAGGGTCGCGGCCGCTACACCGTGAACGGCGAGACGTTCGAGGCGGCGGCCGGCGATGTCCTCGTCATCAAAGCAGGGGAGGTGCACAGCTTCACGTGTATCGGCGACGAGCCGCTGGTGCAGATGGACGTGCACCTCAGCCCGCGCTTCATTCAGGAAAATCTCTGAGGCGCGCCTTTCACGGCGTCGATTGAATCGCGTCCAGACGGTTGCGGGCGACGATCAGGTCCACTTTCAACCGCCCAACCATCTCGCGAATCAGGTCCTTGCCTTGTGCGGCGGCTTCGTCCACCATCCGCTTCAATTTCCACGTCGGCGAGTCCTTCAGCGCGTCCAGTTCGCCATTCAGCGCAGTGAGGTGGTCGTCGAGTTCTCCGATCCGCCGAACCAGCCGCGTTCGCGCCGCTTCGCGATCGCTTCCCTGCACCGCTTCTGGGCTTCGCTCCCACGAGTGCAGAATACGGCGGAGCCGCTCCTCGTCGCCGAGCGCATACGCGCGGTTCGCTTCGATCATCAGCGCGTGACGACGGTCCCTGGTGACGGCGTCTGCAGCGAGGTCGGGATGAATCGCCTTCGCCACGTCGCGAAACAGCTTGCGAACGACATCCGACGTATAACGCGGCCGTGCCTCGCGTCGAGCGCCGGCGGCCGGGTCGCTCGACGGCGGAATGTCCTCGCGTTTCGAGAGCACACCGAGTTCCGCCTCGACGATCGCGCGTTCCAGCTCGTCGAGTTCCTCGTGCAGCCAGCCGACCTGTTGCTCGTAATGGATCTTGAACGCGCCGACGTCCGATCTGACGCGGTCGATTTCGGCAGCGCGCTCGCGGACGAGTGTTTCGAGCTCCACGACTCGAGCACGCAAGGTGTCCAGATCGTCAGGCGGTCCGGACCGAACGAGAGAGGACACCTCCCGATGATATCGGACGTGCCGCAAACGCCTAAGATTGCTTCATGTCGAACCTTCAGAATCAGTTCGGGGACATTGACATCTACGTGTTCGACCAGCTGCTGCGTGGACGAATTGTGCCAGGCATGCGGGTGTTGGACGCCGGCTGTGGCGATGGACGCAATCTCGTCTACCTCCTCCAGGCTGGTTACGACGTGTTCGGTGTCGATGCCAATCCGACGTCGATCGACCGTGTGCGCCGCCTTGCATCCACACTTGCGCCGCACCTGCCGACCGGCAACTTCCGAGTCGAGTCGATCGAGCAGATGACATTCGCAGACAGCTTTGCCGACGTGGTTCTCAGCAGCGCCGTGCTGCACTTCGCGCACGACGATGCCGAGTTCTCCGCGATGCTGCACGGCACGTGGCGAGTGCTGAGGCCCGGCGGGATGCTCGTCTGCCGCCTGGCGTCGTCCATTGGGATCGAGCAGCAGATTCGAGTGTTGAACGGCCGCAGATCCCTTCTGCCCGATGGCTCGGAGCGCTATCTGGTCGACGAACGGCTGTTGATGGCGTTGACGGAGGACATGGGAGGAGAGCTGCTTGATCCTCTGAAGACGACAATCGTACAGAATCAACGAAGTATGACGACCTGGATCGTTCGTAAACCAGGAGCAGCAAGGAAGACGACGTCCGGAGAGCGGTGAAGGCAGAATTGCCCGGAACGGAGCATGTACGATTTCACGAGATGCGACATTTTGTGGATCAGTTGCGCCGGCGATTGTCGGAACCGCTTCCTGGCCTTGACGCGCAACTGCGAATGGCGCCGAACCCGCGCATGTGGCCAGAGCCGCAGGCGGTGTTGCGACCCGCGGCGGCCCTTCTGCTGATCTACCGTCATGAAGGCGCCTGGCAAATCCCGCTGACGGTTCGCGGTTCAACGCTTCGACATCACACCGGGCAGGTGTCGCTGCCAGGAGGAAGACTGGATCATCCCGATGAATCCGTCGAGCAGGCTGCCTTACGCGAGGCGCAGGAGGAGATCGGTGTTGCGCCGAACACAGTAGAGATCATTGGCAGACTCACCCCGGTTCCAATTGCGGTGAGCGGCCATCTGCTGCAACCCGTGGTCGGCGTTGTACAAGAGCGTCCCGCGTTCAGCATTGCGGCTTTCGAAGTGGAGCGGCTGATCGAGTTTCCCGTTGCCCGGTTGATGGAACCTGACGCCGCGGGTACCGAGCAGCGGGTCCGGCCGGCGGCGCCACACGACCTGCAAATCGTCCCGTATTTCGACGCTGACGGTGCGCGCATCTGGGGCGCGACGGCAATGGTGCTTGCCGAGTTCGCCGCGATTGTGCACGACCTCGAAGAAGCCTCGCGCGACGGGCGCTAGCGTTTTCTTTTTTCTGAATGCGTCACCTGCTGCCGATGACCGCGTAGCCTTGAATCTCGATCTTGGCGTTGGGATCGGCCAGCGCCGTGACAGTGATGAGCGCGCTGCCGGGAAAATTGTCGCCGAAGATCTCTCTCCGAATCTCGGTCAGGCGATCTCCGTTGCGAACGTCGGTAATGAACACCGTCATCTGAACCATGTTCTTGAGGTTTCCTCCCGCCTTCTCGAGCGTCGCGTTGATCAATTTGAATATCTGGCGCACCTGGCCGTCGAAGTCACCGGCCAGCGACTTGCCCGCATCGTCGACCGTGGCAATCTGCCCGCCCAGCCACACGGTCTTGCCACCCTCGGTAATGACCGCGAGCGAATAGCCGCGTTGCTGCGGTCGCTCGCCTTTGACGTAGCGCTGTGCGTGCAGGGGGGTGGACCAAGCAAACAGCAGTGTCGCTGCAGCGAGACCGATTGACAATCGTCGGAGTGTCGTCGAGGTCATTTGCGCCTCCTCTTGAGTGAGTGGGACATACGATACTGCCCATTCGTGTACCCGCCTCACATCATGCGAAAGCTCGTCTCGACGTGCGGTGACGTAATCAATTCTTCTGTAGAGGCACGGAGATGTCGTTCTCCGTGCCCCTTTGCCGGACGTGCCTATTCGTGCGCAGCCTCGCAGAAATGGTCGTTCGTCTCCGTCGCGAGGCCGAGCACCGTCGTGGGCGCCCCGGGAACCGGCGCCGGGAACGTCAGCGTCGCCAGGCTGCCGTTACGGACCAGCGCCTCCAGTTCGGACAGCAGAGCGCCTGAGACTCCGCATGCGGCGGCGAAGTTCTGCGGCTCCTGATCCAGCGAGGCGACTTCCTGCTGCAGCTTGGCGGCCAGGGACCGCACCTGGCCACACGACAGGCTCGATGTCGACAGTGATGCATTGATCCAAATCGCGAGCACGTGAAGGGCCGGAAGCGGCCGCGTCGTGGTGCCGATGTCCACCGTACAGCTCACGGCCATCGTCGACAGCGCCGTTGGCGCCGCCGACAGGTCAGGGGCCACGGCAGATGTGATCGCATTGCTGCCAGGTGATGGTGCGGTGGGCATCGACGTGCCACAGGCGACGGCTGGCAGTGCGATGACGGCGGCGATGATGAAGCGTCCGGTTCGAGTCATTTCATTCCTCCTGGGTCGGTCGTTTGCGCTCAAAGGTTTCGTGTTTTGATGTACGGGCGGGCGCGAAGCAAAACTGACTCCGCTGCGCGTTCAGGGCAAATGCCGTCATAATGGCCACTCCATCGCGCGCTCACTCGATGACAAAACCTCTCTTTCTGTTCGGGTTGCTTTATGTCGCCGTGACATCGGCGGCTCTGTACGGACAACCGTCGCAGCGCGACGGCCCTCGTTACGACGGGATGCGTCTGGTCCGTCCGCTCGACTACCGTGAGTGGCCCTTCCTGGGGTCGGGCCTTGGCTTGACCTACATGGAAGCCAACGCGGCCAATGCGGCGCCGCCGTTCACCAATGTGTTCGTCAATCCCTCGGCATACCGGAAATTCGTCGAGACCGGCACCTGGCCGAATCAGACGGTGTTCGTGCTCGAGTCGCGGCGCTCGGAGACCAATGCCGCGCCGAATGTTGGCGGACGCTTCCAGGGTGAAATGCTGGGCCTCGAGGCGGAAGTCAAGGACACGAGATTTCCCGATGGCTGGGCGTTTTTCAATTTCGGCCGGGCGGCGGCGCTCAACTCCGTTGCCGCGCCGTTGGCGGGCGACGCCGTCAGCGCGTGCGTGGAGTGCCACACGCAGCACACGGCCGTCGAGCGGACGTTCGTCCAGTTCTATCCGACGTTGCTCGAAGTAGCTCGTCGTAAGGGCACGCTGAAACCTGGATTCTAGAAACGCGCGCTTCGGTAATGTTTGCCTGCCGGTCGACCGACACGATTAGGTAGCGCTGCACCTATGGTCGACTTCACGCCACCATCGCCGCTGCGGATACCCGTCGCCGTGCTGCTTGGCCTCGCAGTGCCGCCGCTCGGTCTTGTCGCCTGGATTGGACTGAGCGGATCCCGACGCCGAGACTATCTTCAATCGAGATGGGTCTATTGGGGGTTGGGCCTCGTCGTCCTCAGCGCGGCCCCGCTGATGTGCGTCGCAGTCGCGGCGTCAGCGGGCCTGTGGCCAGATCCCGATCCGAATCCTATCGGCCTTGGACTGCTCCTGGTTGCGGGGAGCGGGCTCGGCACGATCCTCGCCGCGTTCGGCATCGTCTCACTCAGCAGGAACTGACGCGGTACCGTCCCCCTCATTTCTGATCCAACGCGGGCCGCCGCGCTACAGTCCTTGTGGCACGTCGCGCGCCAGCACTGAAAGCCGCCGGCGTGCCATCGGCACCCAACGCTGCCGTTCACTAGGGTCGCCTGTGACGTGAAATACGATGGACGCGGAGGACGAGTGGACGCAGAATTCGAAGTCTCAACCGATCCCGCGCGACTGGACATCGGTCTCATTCATGGCTACCTGCAAACGGCTTATTGGGCTTCAGGTCGTCGTCGGGGCGTCGTTGAACGGTCGATCAGGAATTCGTTATGTTTCGGCGTCTATCGCGAGGGCCGACAGGTCGCGTTTGCGCGGGTCGTCTCGGACCGTGCCGTGTTCGCGTATCTGATGGATGTGTTCGTCATCCCCGAATTTCGAGGACGAGGCCTTGCAAAGTCGCTGATGCAATCGGTGCTCGGACATCCCGAGCTCCAGAACCTTCGCATCTTTCTGCTCGCCACACGCGATGCGCACGGGCTCTATGCGCAATTCGGGTTCCGTCCGCTCGTCTCACCCGAACGCTGGATGGCAATTCAGGATCCGGAATCCGACGCGCGCGCCGTTTGATTCGGGGCCTCGTTCCGTCGTGATTTGCGTTACGATCCGCGCGCTCGTGTGCTGAGCCTGCAAAGGAGTCTGGCCATGCGTCGTTACCTTTCCTGTGCCATCGCCGTTGCCATGCTGGTTACGGCCGCGAAATCGGCAGTCGCGCAAGGCATCGACACCGTGCTGGTCAACGGCAAAATCGTGACTGTCGATCCGCAGTCGTCGGTTCGCAGTGCCGTCGCGATCCGGGACGGGAGAATTGCGGCGGTGGGGACCGACGCGGAGATCCGCCAGCTCGCCGGGCCGACGACACGCACGATTGATCTCCAGGGACGCACGGTCATCCCGGGCCTGATCGACTCACACATGCACGCCATCCGCGCTGCCTTGAGCTTCAGCACGGAGGTGAACTGGATCGGCGCCTCGTCGCTCGTCGACGCGCTGGACCGCCTGCGCGAGGCGTCGGTCAAGGCAAAGCCTGGTGCCTGGCTCGTTGTCGTCACGCCGCCAGCCACGCTCGACACGTTCAAGGAACACCGTCGTCCAACACAGGCGGAGCTCGTCGCCGTTGCGCCGAACCACCCGGTGTACGTCCAGCTCGCCTACGGGTGGGCGATGATGACGCCGCTCGCGCTCAAGGCTTTGAACATCAACAGCGATGCCGATCTGCCGAAGGGCAATTCACTCGAACACGGTCCGGACGGCAAGTTGACGGGCGCGATTACGGGTAATCTCGTAGAGCTGTTCGATCGCCTGCCGAAGCCGACGTTCGACGAGCAGGTCGCCGGCACGAAGGCGTTCTTCCGCGAGCTCAATCGCCTCGGGCTCACCGGTGTGGTCGACCCCGGCGGCAACAACGTGACGCCGCGCGAATATCAGGCGGTGTTCAAAGTGTGGCGTGACCGGCAGATGACCGTGCGTGTCGCCTACAGCGTGTGCGGCATGACCGACGGATCCGAATTCGCCGAATACCAGAACTACCTAGCCATCATGCCGCAGGGCTTTGGCGACGACATGCTGCATTTCAACGGCATCGGCGAACGAATCACCTGGGCGATGAACGGCATCAACGGCATTCCTCCCGAGGCAGACAAGGCGAAGTATTACGACATCGTCCGCTGGGCTGCGCAGCGCGGCCTCACGGTGACGATGCATTGGAATACTGAAGCGAACGTCGATCAGCTCCTCGGCATCTGGGAGCGCGTCAATCAGGAATTTCCGATCGCGCCGCTGCGATGGACCGTCGCGCACCTCAACGATGCATCGCCGAAGACGCTTCAGCGTATGAAGGCGCTTGGCGTCGGCTGGACCGTGCAGGATGCGATGTACAACACCAATGCGGACGTCCTCCGGCGCGAATCGACCGAAAAGATCGGACGCCAGCCGCCCGTCGTGACCGGCAACAAGATCGGCCTGCCGATCGGCGCGGGCACGGACGCTCACCGTGTCTCCACCTACAATCCATTCACCGTCCTGCAATGGTTCCTGGACGGGAAAAATGCGAGCGGTACCCCACTACGTGGCGTCGCCGAAACTCCGAGCCGTGGCGACGCGCTTCGCTTCTACACATCCGGGAGCGCGTGGGTGTCGCACGACGAGCGCGTGCGTGGCTCGCTCGAGGTAGGCAAACTGGCCGACTTGGCGGTTCTTTCAAAGGACTACATGACCGTGTCCGTCGATCAGATAGGCAGCATCGAATCGGTGCTGACGATGGTAGGCGGAAAGGTCGTGTACGCGGCCGGACCTTTCATCTCGCTGGAACCGAGGCAGGGACCAGCGACGAAGTGACGTCAGGAGGACTCATGAGCGTTCGCACATCGTTCATAGCCGCGCTGGCTACGGGTTTCTTGCTCGCGGCCCTTCCGCTCCATGCGGAGGTACTGGACAAGACGAAGAAAGTGGCGGGAACCACCGTGACGTACAAGGTCGTGTTGCCGAACGGGTACGACCCGACGAAAGCGTATCCGGCGATTCTCGCGTTCGGCGGCGGTCCACAGACGATGAACACCGTCGACGCTATCCTCACGCGGAACTTCCGCGCCGAAGCTGAAAAGCGCGGCTACATCGTCATCGCGCCCGCCGCGCCCGGCGGTGAGCTGTTTTTCGAAGAAGGCGCGCGGATTTTCCCTGAGTTCCTGAAAGCGATTCTCGCCGACTACAAGATCGAGGGAGGCAAGTTTCACATCGCCGGGCCGTCGAACGGCGGCATTGCCTCGTTCCACGTCGCCGCCGCCAATCCGCAGTACTTCTTGTCGGTGACCGCGTTCCCCGGGTACATGTGGCAGCCGAGCACCGCGAAGCTTCAGGCGATCTCCAACATGTGCGTCTTCATGTACGTC
>Ga0070671_100004219_pt1 | contig 11372 bp, 11 predicted proteins | sample KBSS73metaG_FD_65341 | JGI IMG/M metagenome (GOLD analysis project Ga0070671, IMG submission 65341) | Switchgrass rhizosphere microbial communities from Kellogg Biological Station, Michigan, USA - KBS S7-3 metaG | ecosystem: Host-associated > Plants > Roots > Rhizosphere > Soil ... | reverse complement strand
GTCATGTCCACCGAGTCGTTTGGCGCCGCGCTCGCCGGATCGGCCTACTATCTGCTCGGCGTCGCGGCTTACGCCATCGGTCCGCTTGTTTTCCTCGCGGCGCTGCGACCAACCAAAGCTGCGCTGCTTGACATCCTCTGGCCGGGTGATGACGACCGCCAGCAGGCGATGTTGTTGTTCGCCGTGCCGCTTCTGCTGCCGGCGCTGGTGAATCTGGGTCTGCCGTATCGGCTGACACCCGATTGGACCTTCCCCAACTGGCCGCTGCTGCCGATCGTCCTCTACGCTTCCCTCGCCCTGGTCATCAGCACGACGACCGTTGTCGCTGTGGGCCTGATCGCCCTGGCGATGAGCCTCGTGATGCTCGCAGCGTCGCCGTTCATCGCCTACGTAAAATTGCAAGGAGGCGCCGACCCTAACCGCCCGAGCTCGCATCACGTCGCCGAAGTGGCTGAACGGCTCGCAGCCAAGCCGCCGTTGCTGTTCTGGGGCTCGCCCGCGCTGACGGACGGCCTGCCGTTCTATCTGCCCGACGCGCGGCCACTGGAGAAAAGCCCGCTGTCTGCCGAGGGCCGCGCCGCCATCGGCGTCAACGGGCTGCTTGTCGCTTGCCTCAAAGACGACGCGCCGTGCCGAGCGACCGCCGCATCGCTCGGCGGCAACCGCTCGGCGGATGTGACCTACACTCGCTCATTCCTCGGCTTTGCCGGGCCGCCGAGCTTTTATCGCGTCACCATCATTCCCGGCCGGCCGAGTTCCTGATCCGCTCAATACCGGTAGTGGTCGGTCTTGAACGGGCCGCTGACCGGAATGCCGATATAGGTCGACTGCTTGTCAGAAAGCTTCGTCAGCTTGACGCCGATCTTGTCGAGATGGAGCCGCGCGACCTTCTCGTCGAGCTGCTTCGGCAGCGTGTACACCTTCTTCTCGTATTTGCCGGGATTGGCCCAGAGCTCGATCTGCGCCAGCGTCTGGTTGGTGAACGACGACGACATCACGAAGCTCGGATGGCCCATGGCGTTGCCGAGATTGACCAGCCGGCCCTCGGACAGAAGGATGATGCGCTTGCCGTCGGCGAACTCGATCTCGTCGACCTGCGGCTTGACATTGTGCCATTTGAGATTGCGCAGCGACGCCACCTGGATCTCGCTGTCGAAGTGGCCGATGTTGCACACGATGGCGCGGTGCTTCATCTTGCGCATGTGCTCGATGGTGATGACATCGACGTTGCCGGTGGCGGTGACGAAGATGTCGGCGTGCGGCGCGGCGTCCTCCATGGTCGTGACCTCGTAGCCTTCCATCGCCGCCTGCAGCGCGCAGATCGGATCGATCTCCGAGACCATGACCCGGCAGCCAGCCTGGCGCAGCGAGGCCGCCGAGCCCTTGCCGACATCGCCGAAGCCGGCGACCATCGCCACCTTGCCGGCCATCATCACGTCGGTGCCGCGGCGGATGCCGTCGACCAGCGACTCGCGGCAGCCGTAGAGATTGTCGAACTTCGACTTGGTGACGCTGTCGTTGACATTGATCGCCGGGAACAGGAGGCGGCCCTCCTTCTGCATCTGATAAAGACGATGCACGCCGGTGGTCGTCTCCTCGCTCACGCCGCGGATGGCGTTGGCGGTCTTGCTGTACCAGCCGGGCTTTTGCGCGAGCCGCTTTTTGATGGCAGCAAACAGCACTTCCTCTTCCTCGTTGTTCGGATGGTTGAGCACCGCCGGATTGGATTCCGCCTGCAAGCCGAGATGCATGAGCAGCGTCGCATCGCCGCCGTCGTCGAGGATCATGTTCGGGCCGCCGCCGTCGGACCATTCGAAGATGCGGTGGGTGTAATCCCAATACTCCTCCAGGGACTCGCCCTTGACGGCGAACACCGGCGTGCCGGCGGCCGCGATGGCGGCGGCGGCGTGGTCCTGCGTCGAGTAGATGTTGCACGAGGCCCAGCGCACGTCGGCGCCCAACGCCGCGAGCGTCTCGATCAGCACGGCGGTCTGGATGGTCATGTGCAGCGAGCCGGCGATGCGGGCGCCGCGCAGGGGCTGCTCCGGCCCGTATTCCTCGCGGGTCGCCATGAGGCCCGGCATCTCGGTCTCGGCGATGGCGATTTCCTTGCGGCCCCATTCGGCGAGGCCAATGTCCTTGACGACATAGTCGGCGTGATCGGCGGGCGCGGTCTTCTTGGGCTTGGTCGACGTGCTCATGGTGATCCCTTGCGGCTCGTGGCGGTCCTTCGCCGGTCTACGGATGGGTCTCGGAAATGGCCGCGCCGGTCGAGGGCCGCGGCGCGGCAGATAAAGACATAAAGATAGCTTTATGTCCACACCTGAACCATAACTGTGGCAAAGCATTGTCGGGTATGGACGCCGAATCCCCCATGGCGATCAAATCCTTGCGGCGCCTGGCCGAGGCGGAAAAAAATTGCACGCGCTGCCCGATCTACCGCGACGCCACCCAGGCAGTGGGGGGCGAAGGTCCTCAGCAAGCCGCCTTCATGCTGGTCGGCGAGCAGCCTGGCGACAAGGAAGACTTGGCCGGCAAGCCGTTCGTCGGGCCGGCCGGGCGCATTCTTGATCAGGCGCTGCAGGACGCCGGCATTGCGAGGGAGGAGACGTTCGTCACCAATGCCGTCAAGCATTTCAAGCATGAAATGCGCGGCAAGCGGCGCCTGCACAAACGCCCAAACACCTATGAGATCGAACGCTGCCAGATCTGGCTCGACGCGGAGCGGAGCCTGGTCAAGCCGTCCACAATCGTCGCCCTAGGCGCGACTGCCGCACGCAGCCTGACCGGGCGGACCGTCACGATTGGCAAGGTGCGCGGCAAACCGTTGCGCATGGCCGACGGGACAAAGCTCGTCGTGACCGTTCATCCCTCATCGCTGCTGCGCATCGAGGACGATGACGAGCGCCACGCCGCCTATCGAGGATTTGTCGCCGATCTCAAGGCAGCGGCCGCGGCGGGCCATTCAGCGGCCGGCGGCTAACACCGCGCCGCCTTGCCGTGGTCAGTTCGATGGAGGTTTCTGCCCGCGGCCCGGCGCGGCCTTGGCGACGCCGGCCTGGGTGAGAGCCGCTCCGATCTGCTGCATGCGATTGATGAGCTCGATCGCCGCGCCCGGCGACAGCACGATGCGGCTTGTCGGGTAACGGCGGCCAGTGATCGGCGCGTCGGGCTTTACTTCGTCGACACGGGTCACGCCGAATTCGATCCGCAGCGTCTGCCCATCGAACACCAGGCCGGTGATGGAATCAGCGAAAGTCTCGCCCACGTCCGGGCGATCGACGTAGCGGATCGTCGCCGCTTGCCGCTGCAGGTTCGGCGGTGAGCTGCCGGCGGCGGCCGGCGTCGGCCCCGTAGATGCGGGCCCTGCCGGCGGTTCCGCGGCTGCCGTGGACGCTCCGAGTGCGGCGGAGGCAGTCGGCAAATTTGCCGCTGACGGCATTGCCGCCTCTCCGGTCGCGGGTTTTGCCTTCTGTTCAGGCTTGCCGAAAATCATCTGTGGTCTCCTCGAACGGTCAATCCCCTTCGCCGAAACGCGACTCGACGAGGGCGGCCAGGGCGTCGACGACTTCCGCCGCCTCCTTGCCGGTCGCTTCGACGGTGATCGTGGTGCCGGGCGCCGCCGCGAGCATCATCAGGCCCATGATTGAGGTGCCGCCGACGGTCTCGCCACAGCGCATGACCCGCACGTCGGCGTCGAACTTCTCCACGGTCTGCACGAATTTGGCCGACGCCCGCGCATGCAGTCCTTTCCGGTTGCAGATCTTGAGTTCGCGAACCACGGCGTCTGCCGAGGATGCCGGCTCAACGCCGGTACTTTCGCTGCTGCGTTGAGCTGGCGCGCTCATTTCCCGGTCAGCACCCGGCTCGCGATGGTCACGTATTTGCGGCCGGCGTCCTGCGCGGCGGCTACTGCTTCGGCGAGCGGACACTCGTCGCGGACCTTGGCGAGTTTGACTAGCATCGGCAGATTGATGCCGGCAAGGACCTCGACCTTGGGCCGGCTCATGACCGAGATCGCAAGATTCGAGGGGGTGCCGCCGAACATGTCGGTCAAAATGGCGACGCCGTCGCCGCTATCCACGCGCTTCACCGCTTCGATGATGTCCTTGCGGCGCTCCTCGACATCGTCTTCGGGGCCGATGGTCACCGCTTCGATCTGGCTTTGCGGACCGACTACGTGCTCCAACGCCGCACGGAACTCGACAGCCAGCCGCCCGTGGGTGACAAGCACAAGACCGATCATGGAACTCCCCGCGGGTGCGTCCACGGTGCACCGCACGAAAGGGTGCTCATCTTGACCATCCGAAGCCCAAGCGCAAGGGGCATTCTGGTCGGATTTCGGTAGTTGGTGCATTGCGGTAGAACAAACCCGAACGGGCTTTCAGGTGTCGCTGCACAAGACCGAATATAAGAGCGTTAGAGTTACCAATCTCCAACCAAAAGCGGTGAGCGGTCATATGGACCGCCGCTCAGGTCCAGTTGTTCTTCGACGAAGTGATGAGGCTGAGGACCAGGGGCAACGCCGCAACGCCGTCTGCGACGGCAAGCCGCGGCAGCTTTATCCCGGCGACCTCCGTCTCGCGGGTTTCCGTTCGCGGCAGCCGTTCGGCGTCGGCGGCCGCAAGGTCAACCACCAAGCCGACCACGGCGCACGGCTCATGCGCAAGCCGCACGATGCCGGCGCCACGCACCTCGAGCAGGCCGGCAAGTTCCTCGGCAGGGCGCGCCAGCAATCGTCCTCCTATGGCTTCAAGATGGACGCGGTCGTCGGCGACGAGCCGCGCGAACGGCAACGACCCCGTACGCCCAGCCTGAATGAGATCGAGCATGAGCCGCGATTTGCCGGCGCCTGATGGTCCGCGGACCAGTACGGCGCGCGCACCGACCAGGACCGCCGAAGCGTGGACGGTCGCCGACGCCATCCGCTCGTCATCGCCCGCATCCGCGCGCCGCGGCAAAGCGGCGATTTCGCCCGTCGATGCACTCTCTTTTGATCGCGGTTGCCCGGGGACCGTCGGAATGAGCTTCGACGGCATCACATCGCCGGCAAGCGGACGACGAAATGCGCACCGAGCACTTGTGGCGCGCCGTCGGCGTCTTCGCCGCCGATCCGGTTCTCGACCCAGATGGCGCCGCCATGCGCGTCGATGATTTGCTTGGAAATCGAGAGACCGAGGCCGGAATTCTGGCCGAACCCTTGGTGCGGACGATCGGTGTAGAAGCGCTCAAAAACCTTTTCGAGCGCATCGGGCCGGACGCCTGGGCCGTCATCGTCGACGCAGATTTCGATCTGGTTCTTCAGCCGACGGCAGGTGACGCGCACCGTTCCGCCAGGCGGAGAGAACGAGCGCGCATTCTCGATCAGATTGTCGACCACCTGGCCGAGGCGTGAATCGTGCCCTGGCACCTGAAAGGCGCGCATTCCGCCACCGTCGAAACGCAACGTCACGCGGACGCCATCGTCGCGCTTGATCTCATTGGCGACCGTTACCAGCGTGTTGAGAAGCCTCGCAATATCGACGGGTGCCGATTCCTGGCGCTGCAGCTCGGCATCGAGCCGGCTCGCATCGGAAATGTCCGAGATCAGGCGATCAAGCCGCTTGACGTCATGCTGGATGATGGAGAGGAGCCGCGCACGGCTCTCTTCGGTCTTGGCCACCGGTAGGGTCTCGACCGCTGAACGCAGCGACGTCAGCGGGTTCTTGAGCTCGTGCGAGACGTCGGCGGCAAAGCTTTCGATCGCCTCGATGCGGCTGTAGAGCGCATTGGTCATGTCGCGCAACGTGCCGGAGAGGTGGCCGATCTCGTCGCGTCGACGCGTGAAGTCGGGGATTTCGACCCGCGTGCGAATCCGCCGGCGCACGCTCTCGGCGGCATCGGCAAGCCGCCGCACCGGCTCGGCGATCGTGCCGGCGAGCAGGATCGAAAGCAGTACCATGACGCCGGCGGCGACCAGAAAGACCTTGAGGATGGCTAGCCGCTCCGCTTCCACCATGTCGTCGATGTCGGCGCCCTGGGTCGAGAGCATGAGGGCGCCGCGCACGGCGCGGAATCGCTGCACCGGGACGGCGACCGAGACGATCACATCGCCGTGCTCGTTGATGCGCACTTTTCGGGCGTTCTGGCCGTTCAGAGCTTCCGATACCTCGGGATAGCCTTTGCCGTTCTCGGGGCCGAGTTCACGATAGAGCGGCAGGTCGCCGCGACCGAGCCAAGTGCGCACCGCGATGAAGGCGCGTTCGATCAGCCCGGGCTTTTCCGCGTTAGGCGCCGGCAGGTCGAAGCGCAGCACGTCGCCTCGGCCGAACAGGTTGCGGCTGTCGACCAGCAGCACGCCGTCGCGATCGTAGATCCGGGCGCGGGTCTTGGTCGGGGAAACAAGGCGCCGCAACACCGGAGCCACGCGCTCGGGATTGATTGGAAAGTCGATGCCGTAAAGCGCGTCCTCCGACGGGCCGTAGCTCTCTCCCGGCTGCAGGTTGCTGAGCTTGTCCGGGTCGATAGTGATCGACGAATCGGTCTCGACCGTCGCCGACGCCGCAATCGCACCGGCAATAATCTCGCCCTGGACGGTCAGGCTCTGGATGCGCGCGTCGATCAGTCCGGCGCGGAACTGGGAGAGAAAGATGATGCCAATCGAAAGCGCAAGCAGTCCGGCGACGTTGAGCGAGACGATGCGGCGGGTGAGGCTCGAGAAACTCTGAGTGATGAAGAACTGCCAGGCGCGGCGCAACAGATCGCCGATCCGGCTGAGCCCGTGATGCGTGACAGAAGCCGCGGTCTCGCCGCGGGGTTCAGCCTCGACGGGAGCTAGTGGAGGGGCCGCATCGGCCCGTGTGATCTCTGCGGTACGGTCGAGCACGTCGCGTCTACCGGATCCCGGTCATGCAGAGTTCATTCTATCGCGCGCCAGCCGCTCCGTCAGTCTCCGCAGCCAGTCCTGGCGGCAGGCGGCTTGGCCGGCCATCGCAGGCCGGATGCGTGGAGCCTCCCCACGGTCAGCAGGGACAACGCGTATTAGGCCGCTTCCTTGAAGCGATAGCCGACGCCATACAGGGTCTCGATCATATCGAACTCGACGTCGCTTGCCTTGAACTTCTTACGCAGCCGCTTGATGTGGCTGTCGATGGTGCGATCGTCGACATACACCTGGTCGTCGTAGGCCGCGTCCATCAAAGCGTTACGGCTTTTCACCACCCCGGGCCGGCTCGCCAGCGCCTGCAGGATGAGAAACTCGGTGACGGTGAGCGTCACCGGCTCGTTCTTCCAGGTGCAGGTGTGCCGCTCCGGATCCATGCGCAGCAGACCACGTTCAAGAACCTTGCTGTCGGCTTCCTTGGGGACGACGCCGTCCTTGGGCGAAGCGCGGCGCAGCACGGCCTTGACGCGCTCGACCAGCAGGCGCTGCGAAAACGGCTTGCGGATGAAATCATCGGCGCCCATTTTCAGGCCGAAGAGTTCATCGATCTCCTCATCCTTGGAGGTGAGAAAGATCACCGGCAGGTCGGATTTTTGCCGCAGCCGGCGCAGCGTCTCCATGCCGTCCATGCGCGGCATCTTGATGTCGAGAATGGCAAGATCGGGCGGCGCGGTCTTGAACCCGTCAAGCGCGGAGGCGCCGTCCGTGTAGGTGTTGATGCGATAGCCTTCGGCCTCGAGCGCGATGGACACCGAGGTCAGGATATTGCGGTCATCATCGACGAGAGCGATGGTTGGCATGGCGGCCTTCTAACATGAGTCGGCCGCAGCATCACCAGCCCCGGCCCCATAAGCCTTTGAATCCCCATGTAGAGGCAGAAGTGTGACCAGACAAGGCAAAGTCGGGGCAATTCCTGCGACCTAGATTAAAACCGGAGAAAACGCATGGCCGAACCAGAGGATACGGCCCGTTTGCCGGGGTTCATGCCGAATCGCCTTCCTGAGAATGCCCCGCGCCCGGACTTTGATCCAAAGTCGACCGCCAAGACCCTGCTGCGGGTGATTCGGGCCGGCGCGCTTGCGACCATCGACCGCAATACCGGCCACCCGTTCGCCTCGCTCGTTAACCTCGCCAGCGACAGTGACGGCTCGCCTTTAATCCTGATTTCCCGGCTTTCCACTCACACCGCCAACCTGGAAACCGATCGCCGGGCCTCGGTGCTGATGGCATCGGCCGGGAAGGGCGATCCGCTCGCCCATCCGCGCTTGACGATGATCGGCGCCTTCAGGCCGATCGCGCGCGACGACCCGAATGAGACGCGGGTGCGCCGGCGTTTTCTCGCCCGCCATCCAAAGGCCGAGCTTTACGCCGGCTTCGCCGATTTCTCGTTCTGGCGACTCGCGGTCGTGTCCGCCCATCTCAATGCCGGGTTTGCCCGTGCTGCCGATCTGAAAGCAGCCGACGTCATGACTGACCTCGCTGGTGCAGAGAATCTGATCGAAACCGAGGAAAGCGCCGTCGCGCACATGAATGAGGACCATGCAGACGCGGTGCGACTCTACGCGACCAAGCTCCTGGGTGGTGAAGATGGGGCTTGGCGTCTCGCTGGGCTTGATCCTGAAGGTCTCGATCTTGCGCTTGGCGAGTCAACGCTGCGCCTGCCATTTCCCGCGCGCGTCACGACAGCAGGCGACCTCCGCGCAATGGTCGTAGGTCTGGCGAAAGAGGCGCGCGCAAAAATCTGACGTCGATTGTCTCGACGCCGAAATGCAAGGAGCAGTCGCTGTGGACTTGCCGCAAGCTGTTCGGGACGCCGCCGACACGTCGGCCATCACTCAACTCATCCTCAAGGAGCGCGAAAGCCGCGATCTGGGCCGCTGGGACGATATGCGCGACTGTTTTCATCCGGATTCAGAAATCCGTATCAGCTGGTTTCGCGGCAACGGCGCCGACTTCGTCACGGGATCGATCGACATGGCGCGCCGCAACGTGCTCGCCAAGCACCGGCTGTCGCCGATTCGCGTCACGCTCTCGGGCGATCGCGCAGTTTGCACCATGTCGGCCATCATCGAGATTCCGGTCGCGCTCAGAGCGACCGCAATGATCTCTTGAGCTACACGCGGTTCGTCTACCGCGCCGAGCGCCGCGACGGGACATGGCGCATCGTGAGCTCGGTCTATCTGCGCGACGAACTCACCCCGGCCATTCCCGGCCATTCGATCGTGATCGATCCGAACGAGTTGAAGTTGTTTCGGCCGAGCTATCGGCTGCTCTCCTACGTCCTGAGCCAGCAGGGCTATGCCGTCGATCCGGATCTCGCCGGCGAAGATCGCCCGGACTCCATTCGCGCCCTGATGCGCGGAATATTTACCTGGGCGGGCCTAAAGTCCGATTGAACTACGAACGAAGCCGGTACCACGGCCACGCGTTGCCAGTGAAACCACCCGCGCGGTTCGGCGTTAGGGTTATTGCCGACTATTGGTTGCAGCGTTTTGTTGCAATGCAATGCGGGCGCACGGGCAACAATGGGCAATCGTCTTGGCAAATGCTAGGATGCCGATTATAGGTCGCGCGCCCACCGGCGGCGCGGGACGCGTCGTAGCAGGCCGCTCTCCCGCGGCCCTATTTCCAAGACTACCGGCCGACCGAGCCGGACGCGTTGCGGAGGCTAGCGTGAAGGAAACAGGTCTGCGGAATGGCGCCCACGGCGCCGACAAGTTTGGCCTGAACAACGCCGCGACCATCCACTGGAGTTTACCTGATACCGTCCTGGTCGAGCACGCGATCGCCAATCGCGAAGGCTTCCTGGTGCGCGGCGGCGCCTTCTGTGCCGAGACCGGCGCCCATACCGGCCGCAGCCCCAAGGACAAGTTCGTCGTCGCCGACGAGCGCACCGAGAAAACGGTGTGGTGGCAGAAGAACGGCCGTCTCTCACCCGAGCAGTTTCAGCTACTGTTCGACGACTTCATCGCTCACGCCAAAGGCAAGACCCTGTTTGCGCAGGACCTCTATGGCGGCGCCGACTCGAGATACCGGATCAAGACGCGCGTCTACAACGAGCTTGCCTGGCACTCGATGTTCATCCGCGCGCTGCTGATCAGGCCCGAGCGCACGGAACTGCCCAACTACCAGCCCGACTTCACCATTCTGTCGCTGCCGTCGTTCAAGGCCGATCCGAAGCGCCATGGCGTGCGCAGCGAAACCGTGATCGCGCTCGACTTCACCAGGCGCATCATCCTCATCGGCGGCACTTCGTATGCCGGCGAGATGAAGAAATCGGTTTTCACCACGCTCAACTATTATCTGCCGGCCGAGAGCGTGATGCCGATGCACTGCTCGGCCAATGTCGGCCCGGCGGGTGATGTCGCGCTGTTCTTCGGCCTCTCCGGCACCGGTAAGACGACGCTGTCGGCAGATGCAAGCCGGACGCTGATCGGCGACGACGAGCACGGCTGGGGTCCGCTTGGCGTGTTCAACTTCGAGGGCGGCTGCTACGCCAAATGCATCAAGCTCTCGGAGGAGGCGGAGCCGGAAATCTACGCCACCACGCACCGCTTCGGCACCGTGCTGGAAAATGTCGTGTTCGATCCCGACACGCGCATCTGCAATTTCGACGACGAATCAAAGACCGAGAACACGCGCGCCGCCTATCCGCTGGAGTTCATTCCCAACGCCTCGCGGACCGGCCGTGCCGGCCAGCCGCGCAACATCGTGTTCCTCACTGCCGACGCCTTCGGGGTCATGCCGCCGATCGCCAAGCTCACGCCGGCGCAGGCGATGTACCATTTCCTCTCCGGCTACACTGCCAAGGTCGCCGGCACCGAGAAGGGCCTGGTCGGCGTGCAGCCGGAATTCTCCACCTGCTTCGGCGCGCCGTTTCTGCCCCGTCATCCCTCGATCTACGGCAATCTCCTGCGCGAGTTGATCAGCGCCCACGAGGTGGATTGCTGGCTGGTGAATACGGGTTGGACCGGCGGCATCTACGGCGTCGGCCGGCGCATGCCGATCAAGGTTACGCGCACGCTGCTTGCTGCCGCGCTCGACGGCTCGCTGAAGAACGCAAAATTCCGCACCGATCCGTATTTCGGCTTCCGGGTGCCGACCCAGCTCGGCGGGGTCGAGCCGCACCTGCTCTATCCGCAGAAGACCTGGCAGAACAAGCTCGAGTTCGATCAGACCGCGCGCAAGCTTGTCGACATGTTCCAGAAGAACTTCGTGCAGTTCGAGGACCACGTCGATCCGGACGTCCGCGCTGCGGCGCCGGAAGTGCGCATCGCCGCCGAGTAGTTCCGACCCGCTACGCCCTCCAGGCGCGCCACGGCGTCTCCGGCACCGGAGTGAGCGGCGCTTTGCCCTCGGACCAGGCCAGAATGTTGTCGACCATCAGTTGGTCCATCTTCTCGCGCGTGAAGACCGACCCCGAGCCGACATGCGGGAGCAGCACGACGTT